>ENA-OQBU01000154-OQBU01000154.1-human-gut-metagenome-genome-assembly--contig:-NODE-154-length-18697-cov-2.149650_pt1 | contig 18697 bp, 24 predicted proteins | sample MGYA00242492_ERZ504566 | MGnify/ENA primary metagenome ERZ504566 (study PRJEB26092, sample SAMD00036261) | human gut metagenome | host: Homo sapiens | study: EMG produced TPA metagenomics assembly of...
GGCTTCCGACGTGATCGTCTCCGCCGGTTCCTGCACCACCAACTCCAGGCCGCCATGGTCAAGCTGCTGGACGAGAAGTTCGGCATCAAGGCCGGCTTCATGACCACCATCCACGCCTACACCGGGCACCCAGATGCTGCTCGATGGCCCGCGTGGCACCAAGACCGGCCGCAACCTGCGCGCCGCCGCCATCAACACCATCGCCCACTCCACCGGCGCTGCCAAGGCCATCGGCAAGGTCGTTCCGTCCGTGAACGGCAAGCTGCAGGGCCACGCCCAGCGCGTCCAGGTTCCGGACGGCTCCGTCACCGAGCTGACCACCGTTCTGAACACCGAGACCACCGCCGACGAGATCAACGCCGCCTTCAAGGCTGCCTTCTCCGACACCGATTACTACGCTACAACGATGAGGCATCGTCTCCTCCGACATCCTCGGCGACACCCACGGTGGCGTGTTCGACCCGACCCAGACCGACGTCAACACCATTGATGGCGTGACCCTGGCTCGCACCGTGTCCTTCTACGACAACGAGTACGGCTTCACCTCCAACATGATCCGTACCCTGCTGTACTTCGCTGAGATCTCCGAGTGAACCATTGCGGTCTAGGCCGCTACGGTTCGTTTGAGAACTAAGCTGTGAGACCCCCGCCTTGTGCGGGGGTTTCTTCGTAGTAGAACGGTAATCATGGCAAAGAAAAGCAAGCATGATAAGGGCGCGGGTTCCACTCCGGCGACAGTCCAACTGGAGAAGGCGGGCGTGGAATTCCACGTATACGAATACGAGCACTCCAACGACCATATGGATGACGGCTACGGCGTGGAGGCGGCCACCAAGCTCGGCTTCGACGAGCATCAGGTGTTCAAGACGTTGATGGCGGACACCGGTGCCGAACGCGTGGTGGGCGTGGTACCGGTGAGCGGTCATATGGATTTGAAAGCCTTGGCTGCAGCCGTAGGTGCCAAGAAGGCCTCTATGGCCGATCCCAAGGTGGCGATGCGTGAATCCGGTTATGTGGTTGGCGGCATCTCGCCGTTAGGCCAGAAGACACGTCATAAGACTGTGTTGGATGAAAGCGCCCTGCAATTCGACCAAATTCTGGTCTCCGGCGGCAAGCGAGGCCTGTCTGTGGGCGTGAATCCACAGGACCTGCTCAAGGTCTTGAACGCCGTTGCCGCACCAATCGGCACGTGGTGACCGTTCTTGGCTCCCCTCACGGAGGGGAGCCAAGAATGACTACTTCTTCCTGCGCAACTCCGCCGGCAGCACAAAGTGCATGTTTTCTTTGATGGTTTCGACGGACTTCATACCGGTGAAACCCAAGTTTTGCAGAGCGTCAATCACACCGGACACCAGTTCGTCCGGTACGGAGGCACCCGAGGAGATACCTACGGATTCCAGACCCTCGAACCATGCCGGGTCAAGCTCGCTGGCATCATCCACGCGATACGCTTTGCCGCGCTCCCCCAAGCCCTCCTGCGCCACCTCCATCAGTCGCACGGAATTCGAGGAGTTGGCCGATCCGACAATCACCACGCAATCGGACTGCTGGGCCACCAGTTTGACCGCAGCCTGACGATTCGACGTGGCATAGCAGATATCCGAACTCGGCGGCTCTTGAATCCAAGGGAATTTGGCCTTCAGCGCGGCAATGGTATCGGCGGTCTCGTCCACGCTCAACGTGGTCTGCGAGAGCAGCACCAGCTTGGTGTCGGGCGCAAATCCAGCGAATCGACATCCGATTCATGCTCGATCAAGTGCACGTGTTCGGGGCTCTCCCCCACTACACCGACCGCTTCATCGTGACCTTTATGCCCGATATAGACGATTTCATACCCCTCGCGCACGAAACGCAGCACCTCACGGTGCACCTTACCCACCAGAGGGCAGGTGGCATCCACCACATGCATGCCACGACGTCCGGCTTCCGCCTTCACTACCGGAGATACGCCATGGGCGGAAAACACCACCGGAATACCCGCTTGGGCAGCAGCATCCGGAATCTCCGCCAATTCCTGGACGAACACCGCGCCTTGCCCGGCCAAGTCCTCGACCACATGCTTGTTGTGCACGATCTGCCGGCGCACATATACCGGGGGCAGCCCATCCTCGCGCGTCCGCTTTCCGGAAGCCTCCGCGGCTTTGAGAATGGTCTGTACGGTAAGAATCGCACGGTCCACACCCGCGCAGAAGCCTCGCGGATCAGCGAGCACAACGCTTTTGGTCATCGGAACCTCCTGAACGTCAATAGTGTTTTCCAGTGTAAGGCAGGGATTACAGGAATCTGCCGTCACAACTTTTCCGCGCTCCCACAAATCACCGGTTTCCAAGGAATCCACGTGCTTCTCGCATGATGGTGTGAGACTCGTCACTCCACGTATTGCTACCGTGTTTATACGAATTGTTTATTATATGCCGCATATCGCCAATCCCCGCCTCGATAGAGGAGACGCGCTAGACTGGGGCCAGCGATAGCAGGAGCTACCGGCCCACCAACTCACTACGGGAGTGATTCCATGACGAGTAAAACACCACGCACCGGAAATCAGTATTCGATTCACTATGGCGATTATTCCGCCGTCATCTGCGAACTCGGCGCCAAGATTCGCCGATTCGATTATCAAGGCAAGGAAATTTTCTGCCCGTTCGGCGTCAACGACCTGACCCCCACCTGTAACGGTTATGTGCTGGCCCCGTGGCCAAACCGCATCGAAAACGGCGAATACGATTTCAATGGCAAGCATTACTGCGCGCCGGTTAACGAATATCATCCCGCACCGCGCAACAATGCGAACCACGGATACGCCTACCACTACATGTGGAAGCTTGAATCGTTGACCGATAGCGCCGTGACGCTTTCGCTGCGCTTCCCCAACTTGGACGGATACCCGTTCGATGTGACCGTGACCGTCACCTACGAACTCGGCGACAACGGCATGACCGCGACCGTCAATGCCCGCAATGATGGCGACGAACCGGCACCGTGGGCTCTCGGCCTGCATCCGTGGCTGGCCAACGGCAAGCAGGGCGCAACTGCCGCCGAACGCGATGCCGACTCCGCCGCCTGCCACCTGCAGATTAAGGCCGCCAGTCATGTGACGGTGAACGAGGCGCTGATTCCCACCGGCACCGAACCGGTTACCGGTATCTACGACCTGAACGATGGCCCGACGCTCGAAGGCCGCGCCTTTGATGATGCCTGGGTTGACGTGGAGCGTGCCGCCGATGGTACGACCACCACCACATTCACCCGCCCGGACGGTATCGAAGTGAAAATCATTGGCGATGAGACGATTAATGCTTGGCAGTGCTACACCGCCACTGGCGCACCGTTCGCCGAGCATCCGTATGGCATCGCCGTCGAGCCGATGACCGCCCCGGCCAATGCCTTCCGCACTGGTGACCACTTGGTGACGCTCGCCCCCAACGGCGACTACACCACTGTGGTCCGCTACGAAGTAGTCCAGAAGTAGTTCTGTTACGCTGGCTCCCCTCCAGAGGGGAGCACATTTTATCCTTATGTGCCGCCGCGTCTTGGGACTTATGCGATACGATTGTGAGCGATAACAATTTGTTCCACAAAGGAGTGTGCACTATGGCTTTGAAGCCTCGCACTGGTAACCAATATGTCATCTCGTCCGGCGAATGGAGTGCCGTCGTCACCGAACTGGGTGCCAGCCTGCGCGAGCTGAGTGGCGCGGCGAAGACCTCATCGTCCCCTTCGACCCGAACAAGGTCATTCCCTGCTGCAACGGCTGGGTGCTGGCACCGTACCCGAACCGAGTGACCAATGGTCAGTATTCTTTCGATGGCGAAGACTACCAGATGCCGATCGACGAGTTCGACCGCCAATCCTCCCTGCACGGCTATGCCTACCGCTACATGTGGGAGCTCGTTGATTTGCAGGAATCACACGTGACGCTCTCCTGGCGCTCCCCCGACATCGCCGGCTACCCGTTTGATATCACCATCACCGCCACTTATGCACTTGACGAGAACGGTCTCACGGAAACCTTCACCGTGCACAACAACGACAGCGTGAAGGCACCGTGGGCATTTGGCATCCACCCGTGGCTGGCCAACGGCAAGCACGCCACCGGTCAGGCCATTACCGCCGACAACGAGCCCTGCCGTCTTGAGCTGCACTGCGACACCCACGTGACCGTAGACGAACACTTGCTGCCCACCGGTGAAGAGCCGGTTCCGGCATCTTCGACCTGCGCGATAACCCCACGCTGGAGGGACGTGGCTTCGACGATGCCTGGACCGATATCACCAACCGCGGTGAAGACGGCAGCACTTCCGCCGTGTTCACCCGCCCCGACGGCATCAAGGTCACGCTGACTGGCGACAAGACCATCAACTCCTGGCAGGTGTGCACCGGCAACGAAATCGGCGAGAAGGCTCGTCAGGCCGGCGTGGCCGTCGAACCGATGACCGCCTACGCCGACGCCTTCCGCACCGGCAAGGATCTGGTTGTGCTCGAGCCGGGCGATGACTACACCACCGTGGTCACCTTCCACGCCGAACAAATCTGAAAACCGAATAGCCAAGCCTGACGCTCATCGCCACATGGACACCCGTGTTGCATCACGTCGTGCTCATGTGGCATAATTCCGAGGCTTATTTTTTTACTGCAGCAAAGGAGTCCATCATGGGCATGCGCGGACGTAAGCGCAAGAATCGTCGTAAGAAGGCCGCCAACCACGGCAAGCGTCCTAACGCCTGATTCTTCGCGTTTCTTATGGAACGCTCAAGCCCGTCTGATGATACATCAGACGGGCCTTGTTGTATATGTCGTTACTTATCTTCGCCGCAGCAGTGATCAAGCGTGGCCTTGAGCCGGGCTATCAGACATTCGGGTGCCACATCCGGGCGCAAGTAGGCACGCAACGCGGCAATCAACGCCTGTTCACGCTCGTCGCAGCAGGTACGGGGGTCAAAACAGTCGCCCTCCGTAACGATATGCACGTCCGCCTGGACCGACGCAGAGGCCGAGCCGGTATCCACTGAACGAGATGCACCGCCGTGATATGCACTTCGGTCTGGCTGACCATGCCATCGGCCCCCGTACGGGTTATGGAGATATGGCGAGTACGCTCTACCGGCTGATCGTTCATCAGATCTCCTTTCCCGAAAGCTTGCTTGACTGTTGTGGCGTGCGGGCGCCAGTCGCATGACTATGTCTCACTGCGGCTTGCGTGTCGCCATTGCTACCAACAGTTTGTTCACTACTTCCATTATGGCCGGAATCGGCGATTCGACCAACGTTTTCGCCCAACTTCGCGGATGGTGAACCAGCCGACGAACCAGTCACGTACCCGCGCTCTTTCGCATACGAGGCGAGCTCACGCTTGAGTTGCGTGCGGGCGCGATTCAGGCGGCTCATCACCGTGCCGATTTTCACGCCCTGCTCATCGGCCACCTGCTGGTAGGACTTGCCGTCGATGGCGGCGTCGATGAACACCTGCCGGCGTTCCGGCGAGAGTTTGGCGAGCGCGGCCATGATTTCCTCGGGCGCGAAGGCGTCCAAATATTCCTCTTCAGCGGACTTGAGCCCGTCCGACGTATGTTCGGCGGCATCGTAAATGTCCCAGTCGTCGTATTCACCGGTGGAGTCGTTGGCACGCTGCGGCGCCGCTTGGCCTTGGCATACTGGTTGAAGTAGGCATTGCGCTCGATGGTGGTCATCCACGCCTCGAAGTTGGAGCCCGGCTGGAATGAGTCGAGGCCTTGAACCCGCGTTCGAAGGTGTCCTGGACCAGATCCTGCGCGTCATCGGGATCGTTGGTCAGCCTCATCGCCTGCCGGTACAGTGCATTGACGGCGGGCATGGCGAGCTGTTCAAATCTGGCGCGCTTGGCTGCCATGGACTCGCCCGATCCGGCTGACTGCCCGGATTGCATAGTTGCTTCGCTTGTCGTCACGTTTTCACCATTCTAATCAAATCATGTGCCCATATCGTGGTCGATGACGTGTGAGCCACAACACGCTGCACCCCACCTGTAGAATGGCGTATCGGCTAGATAATAGGGAGTAACAATTATGGCTTTGACTTTGGCTTCGGCCGCTGACCTGCTCAAGGAACACCATCTGCTGCGTGAAATCATCCAAGGGGATGTCTGGACCGACGACCCGGCCCGTATCGCTTCGGCGGATGAGCCGTTCGCCGGCATCACCTACGACACCCGCAAGGTCACGCCGGGCACTGCTGTGCTGCAAGGGCCAGTTCAAGGCCGAATATCTGAACGGCATCGACGAAGCCGGCCTGGCCGCATACGTGGCCGAAACCGAGTACTCAGCCGCAACCGCCACCCCGGCCTGATCGTCAACGACGCACGTAAGGCGATGAGCCTGCTGTCCGCCGCGTTCTACGGATATCCGCAGAACGAGCTCACGGTCATCGGCGTCACCGGCACCAAGGGCAAGACGACCACCTCGTACTTCACGCAGGCGCTTATCAACGCCGTCTCCCGGCGGCAAGGCCGCATTGTTCTCCTCGGTCGATAATTGCCTTGACGGCCACACCTACGTGGAATCCGATCTGACCACACCCGAATCGATGGACGCCTTCCGCATGATGCGCGAGGCGGCCGATAACGGTATGAAGTATCTGGTGATGGAGGTCTCCTCCCAGGCGTACAAGGTGGACCGCGTCTATGGCCTGACTTTCGATGTGGCCGCGTTCCTCAACATCTCCCCCCCGACCACATCAGCCCGATCGAACACCCCACGTTCGAGGATTACCTGTATTGCAAGCGCCAGATCATCGTCAACGCGAAGTCGCTGGTACTCGGCGCGGACAGTCTGCACGCCGATCTGTTGCGGGAGGACGCGGAGGCAGCCGGCATCGGCGTGACCACCTTCGCCCTGCATGACGCGGATAATGCCGGCACCAGTGCGGACGTCGTCGCCTGGCCCGCCGACCCGGCGCACGCCTCCTTCCACATCGCCGACGGAGATCAGGCCCTTGGCGACTACCATCTGTCCATCGATGGCGACTTCAACTACCTCAATGCGGCGGCAGCCATCGCCATCGCCCATGCGGTTGGCGTATCGCTCGATGACGCCGACGCACTGCACGCCATCGAATCCGTACGTATCGCCGGCCGTATGGAACAGTTCCGCGACCCGCAGTCAAACACGCTCGCCATCGTCGATTATGCGCACAACTACGCATCCGTCACCGCGCTGCTTGACTTCGTCTACGAGCGTTGGGGCGAGGAAAACCCGCGTATCACGCTGGTGACCGGATCGGCCGGCAACAAGGCCTACGATCGTCGTAAGGAAATCGTCGAGGCTGCCGAGAACCGTATCGCGAACTTCATTTTCACCGCCGAAGATACGGACACCGAGCCGATCATCGACATCTGCATGGAAATGCAAGGCTACATCACGAACAAGGATGTGGTCTCCACGGTGATTTCCGACCGTCTGACGGCCATCACCAACGCCATTTACGATGCCCGTGCGCACGCCGACCGATTCAACATCCTGCTGATCATCGGCAAGGGCAACGAGCGTTGGATCAAGGACCATCGCAAGCATGTGCCGTTCGACGGCGACGATCACGTCGTCGAACGCATGTTTGGCTTGTGACGGGATTCCGGCCAATCAAATCCTGATCGGATCCCGATTAGCCCACATCAGATCACGCGCAATACGACCAAACCAGAAACACGACATACGGATACAAACGAAAAAGGATAGCTGAATCGTAATGATCACGTTGGAGAAAGTTGACGGAGCCACACTGGAAGCCGAAGCCGAGAAGGCCGGCATCACGTTGCCTATCGAACAGACCAAGGTTTGGTCTGGTTTTCAGGCGGATATCGACGGACGCACACCATGGGGCAATTATCTGATCAAGCGTGATGGTGAATTGGTCGCCGTGATCTCCTTTATCGATTTTGAGACGCACGGTTATCATTATCTGCGCTCGATGCATGGGCCGGCGTGGGTCGCCAAGCCCACCGAGGCTGAGGAGCGCGAGGTCGTCGACGCCATCGTGGACACCGTCAAGAAGGCCGACAAGAGCATCGCGTTCCTGCGTATCGACACCTGGTTCGCCGATGGTACGGAGAAGGTGCTGTCCACAGTGCCGTACGACCAGACCGTGGTCATCGACATCACCGGTGGCGATGATGAGATTCTGGCTCGGATGAAGCGTCGTGGACGCCGTGACGTGCGCAAGTCTCTACGTGAATGCCCGGCCGAGGTTGCCGATGAGACGGATAAGGCCCTGACCGATTTCTCCGAATATTACGATGTGATGGTCGAAACCGGCCAGCGCGATGGATTCACGCCTGCTCCGATGAGCGACTACTCCGATATGATCGCGCGTTGGGTGCCGATCATTGCCGTGTGTTCGCCGCACGTATTGAAGACCGTGTGGTGGCATGGTCGATTGTCACCGTGAACGGCACGCATGCGGTGCGCTACTATGCCGGCATGCGCAACGAGGTTATGCGTCTGCATGTGACCGACAAGCTGCTGTATTCCGAATGCTGCATCCTGGGCTCGCAGGGTATTACGGAATACGATCTGATGGGCATCGGCTCCGATTTCGCGCCGTCGCTCAAGGGGCTTAACGAGTTCAAGTGCAAGTTCACCGAGGAAATCACCCCGGTGGCCCCCGCCCGCGACGTACCCATCAAGAAGGTCTTCTACAAGACGCTGCAGACTGTGCAGGGCGTGCGCAAGGCATTACGCTAATACCACCCCGCTCCCGCTGGTGGGAGCTGTCGAGCGAAGCGAAACTGAGGGTGGTCTTTCGAGATGGACCACCCTCTGTCACCTGTGGCGCCAGTTCCTACCAGCAGGAACCATTCATTTATCGTTCGAGTTTTTTGGCTCACCACGGCTGTTACGCCGTCGGCTCGCATGGTTACGCCGTAGAGCGCGTCGGCAATCGACATGGTGCGTTGCTGGTGAGTAATAATGATGAGCTGCGCATGGGCGCGTAGCTCATTGAACGCATTAATCAAACGGGTCAGGTTCACGTCGTCCAACGCGGCCTCGACCTCGTCCATCACATAGAACGGGCTGGGGCGGGCGGTGAAAATCGCGAACAGCAACGCCAGCGCGGTCAGTGAACGTTCGCCGCCGGACAGGAGGCTCAGCTGTTTGACACGCTTGCCGGCCGGGCTGGCCTCGACCAGTACGCCGGTGGTGAGCATGTCTTCCGGGTTTTCCAGGCGCAGTCGCCCGGTGCCGCCTGGGAACAGCGTGGCGAACATCTGCTCGAATGCCTCGGCGGTATCGTCGAACGCGGATTTGAATACCTGGACCATCGTGGAATCGAGATCCTTGATGAGCTGCATCAAATCGTCACGTGATTTGACCACATCGTTGCGCTGATCATTGAGATACTTGTTCCGCTCCTCAAGCGCTTCGAATTCCTCGGTGGCCAAAGGGTTGATCTTGCCGAGTGCGGCCAGATCGCGGCGAGCCTTATCGAGACGCTTCTTCTGCTCCTGACGGTTATACGGCACGGTCTTAAAGCGGTCGGAATCGCCGTTGGTGCCGGTCTCTCCCCCGGTTTCTCCCTCTTCGGTCTCAGCCTCAGCTTCCGTCTCATCCAACGGCACAGGGTTGCCTCATCATCCAGCACGGGCACCGGCTGTTCGGGGCCGTAATCACTAACCAATTCCTCCAAAGTGAGACCGAGTTCGTCGGACACTTTTTGCATGAGCTGCCCGGATTCGGCGGCCAACCGTTCGCGGTTTACATCCAAGGCATGTTCGCGCCCGGTCAGATCGGTGACCTTGGGGCTCGATCTGGTTGCGCTGCGCGCGCAGGGCCTTGAGTTCCTCGTCATGGCTGGAGGCGGCGGCCTGCAGCTCGTCTCGTTTGGCGGCCACGTCATGCAGCGTATGCTCTACCATGGCGGCCACTGCTCGCGCGTCATCGGCCACGCCTTGCAGGTGTGCGGCCTGCTCGCGTCTGCGATCGTTCAACGCCTCGATGCGGGCGCGGCGTTCGGCGGTTTCTTTGGCGTTGTCCCGCAGCAGCCCGGCCTGTCGGCTCAGTGACTCCCCTTTGCGGCTTGCTTCGGTCCACGCGATTTTTGCGGCGACCTCATGCTCGCGAGTCAGGTTCAGTTCGCGCTCCAGCGTGCGTTCGCGTTCATCGAGTTCGTCGAAATCGGCATGTTCCGCTGTGGATTGCTGGGCCGATGCCAAAGCGCGATTGAGGTCGTCAAGCTTGAGCTGATGCTCGTTGCAATTCTCTTGGGTCTCGGTGATTTTCCTATCCAGCTGCTCGAGCTGACGGGTGAACGATGCGACGCGATCTGTGGCGGATTTCAGAGATTTCTCCGCCTGCTGGGCTTTGAGCCGGGCTTCGGTGCGTTTGGCGGATTCCTGGTCGACGAGTCGAGCCGCTTCATCGCGCTTGGTTTTGGCCTCGGCCACTTGCTCAGCCATTCCGCCGTCTTGGGCGGTCAACTGTTTGACCTGTGCCAATGCTTTGTCTCGGCGGGCGGCCAGAGACAGGTCCGATTGAGAGATTGAAGAGCCGCCGACCGCCGCCACGCCGTGTGTGAAGGTCTCGCCGTTCTTGGTGACGGCCCGCATGGCTTCGCCGAATGCCACAATCTGTTGGGCTTCGTCGGCGGTGCCGGCCGCGGCTACATCAGCCAGCAGGAGACGCACGGTGCGCACGACCGCTTCGGCCTGTGCCGGGTTCTCGGCATCCGGGTTCGCGGTGACGAGTGCTGCCAGCGCGTTGCCCGATTGCGGGGCGGCCCCCGCGTTCTCGGCGCTACTCTCCTCCGACTCCGTGCCCGGCTCTGTGGCGGGATCGCCGGCAATGCTCGCGGTCAGCACCACGCTTTGCCGAGCTTTATCTTCCCGAGCGCGTTCGAGGGCGTGCAACATGTTGCCTGCCGCGGGTACACGATGGCGCTGGCATACTGGTCGAGCGCGTGGGCCACGGCTTCTTCCCAGCCTTCGGCCACATGGATGAAGTCGGTGAGTCGGCCAAGCGAGGCCACGTCCGTATCGCGCTCCAACGATCCGGAGGCATTGCGGCTGTCTAGCGTGTCGGCAAGCGCATCGGCCTTGGATTTGAGCGAGATGATCTTGGACTGTATCTCGCGCTGCTTATCGGCGCGTTCATTCAGTCGGTCGCGGCATTCGGCGAGCGTTGCACGTGCGGCGTCCAATGCGGCACCGTCATCGTCGGCAATGGAGTCCGCTTCGCTGCGCAATGCGTCCAGCTGTTGCTGGGCATCGTCGCGCTGGGAAGTCAGCGAGTCGCGTTGGGAGGCGTAATCCTTGGCGCGGCTGGTCGCCAGTTGTACGGCGGATTCCTCGCGGGCGATGAGTTCGCGCAGTCGGGCGATTTGCGCATCGCGTTCCTGTGCGGTTTTGCGCAGTTCCGTCAAGGTCTGGCGGACTGAGGCAAGCTTTTTCTCGTCGTCGGCGCGTTCCTCGGTGGCCTTGTCGAGTGCGATGCGCGCATCGGCCACGGCCTTGGTTTGTGCCGCGGCCTGAGATTCCAGTTCCTCGGCTCGTTTGACGAGCATGCCGGGATCCTCACCGAAGTTGGTGACGATCTGGCCGGTGAGTGACCGGCTGCGCTCTTCGGCCAACTGGGCGAGCGCGTTCAGTCGTTCGCGGGTCTGCGAGAATTCATGCCAGTATTGGTTGGCCTTGGCGATGGCCGGACTGGATTCGGAGCTCAACGCCTCGACCTGTTCGATGCGTACTTTGACTTGGGCGAGTTCACGTTGGGCGACGGCCAGCTGGTTGCGCACAGCGCCAAGTTCTTGACGTACCGTGTCGCGACGGCTCATCGAGCGTTGAGCGTCTTCGGCGTACAGGCGGGCTTGGGCGTCGCGTACGGATATCTGAATCGCGTCGGCGCGCCGGGAGATGCGTGCCTGGCGTCCGAGGGGGCCGAGCTGACGGTGAATCTCCCCCAGCAAATCGTCGAGTCGGCTCAGGTTCGTTTCGGTATTGGCCAGCTTGCGCAACGCGCGTTCCTTGCGCTTGCGGTGCTTCAGGATGCCGGCGGCCTCTTCGATGAACGCACGGTGGCCGGACGGGTCGGCCTCAGAATCGCATCCAATCGTCCCTGGCCTACGATCACGTGCATCTGCTGGCCAAGACCGGTATCGGAGAGGAGTTCCTGAATGTCGAGCAGGCGGCATTGCGAGCCGTTGATCGCGTATTCGGAGCCTCCGTTGCGGAAGATGGTGCGGGAGATGGTGACTTCCGTGTAATCGATATCGAGCGTGTGATCGGAATTATCGATGGTCAGGCTCACCTGTGCACGGCCTAATGGCGGGCGGGAGGACGTGCCTGCGAAAATCACGTCCTCCATCGAGTGCCGCGCAGGTTTTTTGGCGCCCTGCTCACCCATTACCCAGATCAGGGCGTCGACGATGTTCGACTTGCCCGAACCGTTGGGGCCGACCACCGCCGTGATGCCGGGCTCGAAGCGCAGCGTGGTGACGGAGGCGAAGGATTTGAATCCGCGGAGGGTGAGTTCCTTGAGATACATGGCGTGAGACTGTTTTCCGTATGCCGGGTGTCCGGGTATCCGATATGCCTTGGATGCGGGTTACCGGACGTCGGCGGAATCGTCGGTGACGGCGCTGTGTCGGCGCTGGCCGTGCCGGTGCCGGCGTACCGGCGTCACTGGCCTGTTCCTTGCCGAGGCCGAGGACGTCGAACACGTCGAAGTCGTCCGGGCTCACCGAATCCTCGAGGTTGTCGGCGGCCTCATCCTCGGCCTTGTCTGCCGGCTGATCCGAATCGTCCGGGTCAACTGCCGGCTGATGAACGGCCATAGCCTGCCTCATCGTGGGGCTGGCATGCTCCTCAAGCATCAGGCGTGCGTCGCCGGCGGTGACGAAGCTGCCGCAGATAAGCACGCCGTGGCCGTAGCCCACGCCCAGCTCGTCCTCGGCATCGACCATATTGACGGCGGTCTGAATCGCGTCAGGCAGGTTCGCTTCCTTGATCACACGGTCACGGCCGAACACGTCCACGGCAATCTTCTCAAGCTCGTCGGCCGGCATCACGCGCTCGCGCCACGAGTTCTCGGTGACCACCACGGAGCTCAGGATCGGCTCCAGAACACCCAGATATTCCTCGACCTGCTTGTCGCGCATCATGGCGACCACACCGACCAGCTGCTTGAAGTCGTAGCTTTCCTCGATGGCCTTGCGCAGGGCTTCGGCGGCATTCACGTTGTGTCCGCCATCCAGAATGATGGTCGGTGAGGTGCGGATCTGTTCGATGCGTCCGGGAATCTTGACCGAGCTCAACGCCTCGGCCACCAAGTCGCCGTCCAGCGGACCGTTGACCGGAATCACCACTCGGAGGCGGCGAGCGCGGCAAGCGCGTTGTGGGCCTGATGCTCGCCGAACTTGGCGATCGGCACGCCCTCGTAAGTGCCGTTGGGCGTGGTCAGGGTGGCGACTTGGCCGCCGACTGCGGCCATACGGTCGGACGCGGTCATTTCGTAGCCGTCGCGCACGAGCATGGCGTGGTTGCGTTCGGCGGCTTCGGCGAGAATCGGCATGACGGCTTCCTCATGCGGCTGCGGGCCGATGATGGCGGTGCAGTTCGGCTTGATGATGCCGGCCTTCTCGGTGGCGATCTGTTCGACGGTGTCGCCCAGCCACTGCATGTGGTCCATGTCCACCGGGCCGATGATGGCCGCATCCGCGTTGAGCACGTTGGTGGCGTCCCACAGGCCTCCCATGCCGACCTCGACGATGGCCACGTCCACGGGCGTGTCGGCGAACTTCCAGATGGCCATGGCGGTGAGCACCTCGAAGAAGCTCATCTTCGGCTTGCCTTGCTCCTCCATCTTGGCGTCCACCAGGGCCACGAGATCCTTGGTCTGGTCCCAGATGTCGATGAAATCGTCATCGGACAGCTGCTGGCCGTCGATGGCGATACGCTCGTTGATCTTCTCCAGATGCGGCGACGTGTACAGGCCGGTGCGCATACCGTAGGCGCGGCAGATGGCCTCGGCCATGCGTGCGGTGGAGCCTTTGCCGTTGGTGCCGGTGATATGAATCACGCGGAACGACTGCTCCGGGTGGCCCAGGATGTCGAGCATCAGGTTCATCCGGTCGAGATCCAGATTGGTGGTGTTATGCTCCGGCGGGCGGCTCATGATGTCCAGTTCGACGTCCCGCATGCTCTCATTGTTCCGATTCGGATGCTCGAATGACATATCCTCTTCTAACCTCTGCTCGTGTTGCTGTTGCGCCGTTCGGAGTGCGTATGCCACTTACGTGTTCGCGCCATTCTCGTCATGTCTACGCATGCCCGCATATATTCCGCTTCCGCATGCGCAGGAAGCTCCCCTTGCACAGGTTTGCCCCGCATGGTTCGGGATTCTTGCCTTCACGCGTGGAGCCGCACTCCCTCAATTCCCTCTATCCTAGCCGCCGGGGTGGTTTATCGTGCGCGCACAGTGAAACCGTCTCATATGTCGCCGCCGCGCGGGCAGTCTCTACCTGCAGCCACGCACAGTGAAGCCGTCTCATATAGTTGCAATGCGGCTCTTGCCGTCGGCATCTCATTCTTAGTCGGCTGCAATCCAAAACTTGTATGTCCGGCGACGCTGATGCTATTCAGCGTCGGTACAGTGCCAGCTTCTGGCGGTACACCGACGCTATGATGCTCTTGCGAGTCGGTGGCTGGCCAAAACCTGGATTAATCCCGACTCCATCGCCTCTCAGTGTCGTCTCCTCGCCAAGGCATGCCATTCTGCCGTCGTTGAGAAATTTCAACGTCGTCAATCGACCATGTCTTGCCCCGGAAACGACTCTCACAACGTCCTCTACATCATCTTTTGAACTCGCAGAGGCTCATTCACTGTTATGACTGCTCTCACCGTCGGCAGCCGTCCAAGCCCTGGATCTATGCCGCCAATAAATTGCAGCAAATCGTCGGCCCCGATACAACCCATTGGACTCACGCCGACGCTAGATTCCACACTCAGACAGAAGCCAGCCAATATCTGAACCAGCACCGACGGCGTACAAAGCATAAGCACCGTTAACCGTCAATTCGCCGCCCTCTACCAGCTACATCCGCCTTCGCCGATGATATCTTGTTCGAATCCCCAAAGCACGTTGTTCGAATGACATTACTGATGGTGGATAAGTTTTGTGTGTTATCCACTATTCCGAATTAGCGGCCTAATACCTTGAAATTATCGGGAGTATCTCGCTCCAAGACAGCCAAGCTCCGAGGCTAGAACCACAATGGCTGAAATTCATACTTACGCTGCTTCGTTCCGGCTACGCTCGACGTCATGAAGACACACAAAGCAGTGGCCTCGCTCATATCAGCCGCGCAGAATGAGCTGAGATGCGTCTATTCAAGAAATGAAGCGGAACAGACCGCTCTACGCCGCCGTGCCCAGAGTGGTGAGTTGTTGAAAGTGTATGACGGCATTCCCAGTCTTTTATGCAAATACTGCATACTGGGATGGTTTGACGCCGCCGGAGCGAACGTTGCATATAGCCCGCGCTCTTGCGCAAGAGCATCCTCAGTTGGGTTTTTGGCGGCTTGGTGGCAGTAAGTGCCTATGGATTCGAACATCAATGGCATTTGCATGATGACTGCATAACCATCGTGACTTCCGATCATGGATCTCGTCAATGCCATCAGCGCTTACGACATGTCTATATGCCCGATATGAACAATCCGAAGACACATTACGAGGCCTCCGGCCTATCCCTGATATCACCGGCTAGAACCTTGGTCGAGGCCGCTATAGACCTTGATTTTCGGTTTGCGTTACCGATCTTTGTGGCCCTTGCCAAGGGAATAAACCAAGGAAGAGATAGCCGCCGACTGCGTTCAATGGAGAATCGATTATGCCCGAGTATTCCGCCTGCTGCGCTATGCAAAACGAAAGGAGCGAGAATGGTGGAGAATCCCTCGCGCGAGGCACCATCATCGAAGATCGCTTCCTCACGCCGCGTATTCAGGTAACGGTGACCGACCCACAGACGAATACCGAGTACCGCGTTGATTTCGTATGGAAGCTCGATGACGGGCGCGTGATAGTGGCCGAATACGACGGCACACAAAAATACGTGGACCCAGCCATGACCGATAACCGCAGCATTCAGGAGGTGGTGGCCAAGGAACGCGCACGCGACGAGGGACTGAAACGAGCCGGTGCCACCGAAATCGTCCATTTCACATACGCCGACGTCATCGAACGTACTCCGCTGCGGGTAAAACTGATCAAAGCCGGGGTGCCTCAGGTGGAGACCTCCGCATAGCAGTGAGTCCCGCGACGCGATAAACCTCATCGCATGGGTTCACATGGATTCAGCCCACAGAATATGTCAATATCAATCGGCAAGCTCCAGCCCAAGCCCATGCCCCTCTCCTTCCCTACCGAGAACAATAAACGGGCCCGCATTCCAGCCCGCCGCACTCGCCATATGGGCATGTCCGGAAGACCGTCCAAATTCCGTACTTGGTTTTACCGTCAGCCGTCAATCGTGGCACATCGCATAAAGCCGACTAATATGAGGTGGGAATCGATGATTCGACAACAACTACATACAGGAGAGTGGCAATGGGTGAAGTGATCACCGCCAAGGACAAAGAATATGAGGCCGAGGAGCGCGCTACGCGCCGGGCGCGAACCAGTCGATGAGCGACCGTGTGAACAACCGCTCGCTGCGCCCGCAGTCGGCTGCATTCAAGGAGTTTATGAAGTCCGGCTGGGCCGACGATGATCCGGAGATCAAGCCTCTCGAATCCTCCAAGTTCACGCCAGCCCGCCTTGAGGCGCTGGGCAAGGCCTTCCCGGGCGAGCGTCTGGTCATTCCGGCCGGCCAGCCGAAGGTGCGCAACAATGATTGCGATTACATGTTCCGCCCGGACACCACGTTCGCCTACTACACCGGTCTGGGTTCCGATTACGAGGCCGGCGCCGTGCTGGTCCTGAACCCGGTCGACCCCGACTCCCCCGAAGCCGCCGCCGGCAAGACGCACACTCCGGAACTGTTCGTGGCACCTCGCGCCGACAACTCCACCGAGGACTTCTTCATGTCCGCCCACTACGGCGAATACTGGGTTGGCCCGCGTGCCGGTCTCAAGGAGATGCAGGCGATGACCGGCATCGAGACCCACGACATCGCCCAGCTGGCCGACGCCCTGTCCAAGGACGTGGGTGCCGAGGCCGGCGCCGTGCGTGTGCGCGTGGTCAGCGAGACCGATCCCGAAATCACCTCGATGGTCGAGTCCATCCGCGAGGCCAACGGTTTCGCCGATCCGGACAAGAACTCCGCATCCGACGACAAGCTGCACGAGTTCGCCGCCGAGGCACGCATGGTCAAAGACGGCTACGAAATCAACGAGATGCGCAAGGCCGTGGACGCCACCAAGCACGGCTTCGACCGTCTGCTCTCCGCACTGCCGGCCGCGCTCGACAAGCCGCGTTCCGAGCGTATCCTCGAAGGCGCGTTCAACGCCGTGTCCCGTGAGCTGGGCAACGCCATCGGTTACGACTCCATCGTGGCCTCCGGCCCCCACGCCCCGATTCTGCACTGGATGCGCAATACCGGTGTGGTGAAGACCGGCGACATGCTGCTGGTGGATGCCGGCGTGAGGTCGATTCCCTGTACACGGCCGACATCACCCGCACCTTCCCGACCAACGGCAAGTTCACCGACTTCCAGAAGCGTCTGTACCAGGCCGTGCTGGACTCGCAGCAGGCCGGTTTCGAAGCCGCCAAGCCGGGTGCCACCTATTCCGACATCCACCACGCCTGCATGCGTGTGATCGCCGAGCGTCTGCACGATTGGGGTCTGCTGCCGGTGAGCGTCGAGGAGTCACTGTCCCCGCAAGGCCAGCAGCACCGCCGTTGGCTCGCCTGCGGCGTGGCCCACCACCTAGGTCTTGATGTGCATGATTGCGCGCAAGCCCGCTATGAGTCCTATCAGGGCGCGAAGGATCACGCCCGGCATGATCTTCACCCATCGAGCCCGGTCTGTACTTCCGCGAGGATGATCTGCTGATTCCGCCGGAATACCGCGGCATCGGCATCCGCATCGAGGACGACGTGCTCATGACCGAGAACGGCCCCGAATGGATTTCCGCCGGCATCCCGAAGCAGATCGACGACGTCGAAGCCTGGATGGCCGAGCAGGCTGCCCAAGCGAAGTAACCTAAGCTCCCTCTGATGAGGGAGCTTCTTTTCTACTAAGGAGGCAATGTGTCCACTCCGGAATTTGTGTTGGAATTGCGTAAGAAGATCGGCCATGATCTGTTGTGGCTCAATGGCGTGACCGGTTGTGTACTGAACGAACATGGTCAACTGCTGTTGGGCCGTCGTTCGGACACGGGCGAATGGGCGATGGTCTACGGCATCAACGAGCCGGGCGAACAGCCGGCGGACACGGTGGTGCGCGAAATCAAGGAGGAGACGGGCATCGATGCCATCGTCACCGATTTGGTGGCCGTCACCTCGTCAAACAAGGTACTGACCTACGCCAATGGCGACAACACCATGTACATGGATCATTCGTTCCTGTGCGCCCTGAAGCCCGGCGGCAATGCCGAGCCGTTCGTAGGCGACGAGGAAAGCCTGAGCGTCGGCTGGTTCGATCTGGATGACCTGCCCACTCCCCTGGCGGCCAGCACGAGCGAGCGGCTGGAGCTGTTCCATACTTACATCGAGAACAAAACACGCGGACG
>ENA-OQBU01000155-OQBU01000155.1-human-gut-metagenome-genome-assembly--contig:-NODE-155-length-18612-cov-2.088396_pt1 | contig 18612 bp, 30 predicted proteins | sample MGYA00242492_ERZ504566 | MGnify/ENA primary metagenome ERZ504566 (study PRJEB26092, sample SAMD00036261) | human gut metagenome | host: Homo sapiens | study: EMG produced TPA metagenomics assembly of...
GCCTCGCCGTCGAAGGGCATCTCATCGATATAGAAGACCCTGCCGCTTTGGGCCGACAATACGAACAAGGCGGTGCGAGCGCAATCTCGGTGCTCACTGAAGGCCGCAGGTTCCTCGGGTCTCTTGACGATGTCGATGCCGTACGTGCCGCTGTGCACATCCCGGTGCTTCGGAAGGATTTCATCACCACGGATTACCAGATCTGGGAGGCGCGTGCGCATGGGCGGACATCGTGCTGCTCATCGTCGCGGCGCTTGACGACACCCAGCTGGCGCATCTGCTGAAGCTCACGCATGAACTCGGTATGACCGCCTTGGTCGAAACGCATACCCGTGAGGAAAATCGAGCGGGCCATCGCGGCCGGCGCGCGTGTGATCGGCATCAATGCGCGCAATCTGAAGGATTTGCGCGTCGATGTGGGCAAATACACCGAGTTGGCGAGCAATCTGCCCGAAGATGTGATCAAGGTGGCCGAGTCCGGTGTATTCGGTGCCGTTGAAGTTGAGGATTATGCCCGCGCCGGAGCCGACGCTGCTCTGGTGGGAGAGGGCGTGGCCACCGCCGATGACCCGCGGCTGGCCGTGGAACGATTAGTGAAGGCAGGAGAACGAGTGAAAGCTTCTGAAACCACTCCGTTGAGCGAACATCATGGCCCGTATTGGGGGCAGTTCGGCGGTCGCTATGTGCCGGAGGCGCTTATCACCGCCCTCGATGAATTGCAGCGTGTGTACGACGACGCGAAAAGATGATCCCGAATTCCACAAGGAGCTCGCCACGCTCAATAAGCGCTATGTGGGACGTCCTTCACCGCTCACCGAGGCGCCGCGATTCGCCGAACGCATCAAGGAACGCACCGGACTCGACGCCAGAGTGTTCCTCAAGCGTGAGGACCTCAACCATACCGGTGCCCATAAGATCAATAATGCGATCGGGCAGGCACTGCTCGTCAAGCGCATGGGCAAGACCCGCGTGATCGCGGAGACCGGAGCAGGACAGCACGGCGTTGCCACGGCCACCGTGTGTGCGATGCTCGGTCTCAAGTGCCGCATCTACATGGGACAGATCGACGCACGGCGACAGGCGCTCAACGTGGCCCGCATGCGCATGCTGGGCGCGAGGTGGGTCGAAGTGACACTTGGTGACCGTATTCTCAAGGACGCCATCAACGAGGCGCTGCGTGATTGGGTCACCAACGTCAAAGACACCCACTATCTGCTGGTACCGTCGCAGGTCCCCATCCGTTCCCGGAGATGGTGCGTGACTTTCAGAAGATCATAGGTGAGGAGGCGAAGGAGCAGCTGGCACAGTGGTACGGCATCGATCATCCCGATGCGATCTGCGCCTGCGTGGGCGGCGGCTCCAACGCCATCGGCGTGATGAACGCCTTCCTGGACGACGAGCGCGTGAACCTCTACGGCTACGAAGCCGGCGGCAACGGCCCCGAATCCGGCAAGCACGCCATCCGCTTCGCCCCCGGCACCGGCCAGCTCGGCATGTTCCAGGGTGCCAAGAGCTACCTGCTGGAAACCGACGAAGGCCAGACGCTCGACACCTACTCGATCTCCGCAGGCCTCGACTACGCTTCCGTGGGCCCCGAGCACGCATGGCTCAAGGACATCGGCCGCGTGAACTACAGCTGGGCCACCGACGAGGAGGCCATGAACGCCTTCCGTGACCTGAGCCAGACCGAGGGCATCATCCCCGCCATCGAAAGCTCGCACGCCGTGGCCGGCGCGTACAAAGCCGCCGCCGATCTGAAGGCCAAGGGCTATGACAAGGCCGTGATGATCGTGAACATCTCCGGCCGAGGCGACAAGGACATGGCCACCGCCGGCAAGTGGTTCGGCTACCTGACCGACGACCAGGCCGCCGCGCTCGATGTGACCGGCGCCCACGGCAATACTGTCGCCTGAACCAGAAGAGGAGATTTTGATTATGACCAACGAAGCAACCACGCCGTCCGGCCAGCCGCTGGGCATCAGCCACAAGCCCAGCAATTCGGGTGCTATGTTCACCAAGTTCAAGGCCGAGAACAAGCCCGCCTTCATCGGCTACCTGCCCTACGGCTTCCCTAACCCGGACGTCTCGCTTGACGCCTTCAAGACGATGGTCGAGTACGGCGTCGACGCCGTGGAAATCGGCCTGCCGTACTCCGACCCGGTCATGGACGGCCCGGTCATCCAGCTGCCGCCTCCATCGCCCTGAACAACGGCGAGACCATCAAGCGCGTGTTCGAGGCCGTCGAAACCGTGGCCAACGCCGGCGGCGTGCCGCTCATCATGAGCTACTGGAACCTCGTGTACCACTACGGCGTCGAGCGCTTCGCCCGCGACTTCGAGACGCCGGCGGCGCCGGTCTCATCACCCCGGACCTTATCCCGGACGAGGCGGGGGAGTGGATCGAAGCCTCCGACCGTCACGGACTCGACCGCATCTTCCTGGTCTCCCCGGACTCGTCCACCGAGCGCCTCGAAACCGTGGCCCGCAACGCGCGCGGCTTCGTGTATGCGGCCGCCCGCATGGGCGTCACCGGCGAACGCGCCACCATCGACGCCTCGCCCGAACTGCTCGTGGAGCGCACCCGTCAGGCCGGTGCCGAGAACGTGTGCGTGGGCATCGGCGTGTCCACCGCCGAACAGGGCGCCAAGGTCGGCTCCTACGCGGACGGCGTCATCGTCGGCTCCGCGCTCGTGCACACCCTGCTCGCGGATGACAACAAGACCGCACGCGACCCGAAGGAAGGCTTGAAGCTGCTCGCCGCCAAGAGCGAGGAGCTGGCCGAAGGCATCCACAACGCCCGGTGAACGCCCGGTGCGCCTCACGCGGGTTGTGCCGTGACACGGTAGGGTAGTCACAGAGCGTCAAGCACAACCCGCGCGTGGACACACCAATGAGCACCAGCAAAGTAGAGGCACGATGAATCTGGCTTATATTCCCTCGCCGACCTTCTCCAAGTTCGAGATCGGCCCGTTCACTATCCACATGTACGCGATCTGCATCCTGATCGGCATCTGCGTGGCCGTATGGATCCTCGCCACACGTTGGAAGCGGTACGGCGGCACCTTCGACCAGATTCTCGATACCACGCTCGTCACCGTGCCCTGCGCACTGGTGGGCGCGCGCCTTTACCACTGCATCACCACGCCGGCCGACTACTTCCCGCCCACCGGCAACTTGGTCAACATCCTCAAGGTGTGGGAAGGCGGCATGGCCATCTTCGGCGGCATCTCCGTCGGCACCTTGGTGGCGTTCCTGTGGTGCCGTCACAAGCACTATCCGTTCGCGATCTTCGCCGATGCCATCGCCCCCGCGCTGCCCGTGGCCCAGGCCATCGGCCGACTCGGCAACTGGTTCAACCAGGAGCTCTACGGCTGGCCCACCACGTTGCCGTGGGGCCTGAAGCTCAACGACGCGGACGCCATCGGCAAATCCGAAATCTGCTATTCCGGCGCGCAATGCCCGGACTACAGGACCACGCTGTTCCACCCGACGTTCCTGTACGAGATGATCTGGAACCTCATTGGCGCCGCGCTCATCATCTACCTCGCCACAAGCTTGCCGACCGGCTCAAGGCCGGCCAGCAGTTCGCCATGTACCTGATGTGGTACGGCCTGGGCCGCACCTGGATCGAGAACGTGCGCATCAACTATTCCACGGTGATCCTGGGCCTGAGGACCAACGTGTGGACCGCGATCATCGTCTTCGTGCTCGGCTGCATCCTGTTCGTCGTGCTCTACCAGTACGGTCCGGACCCCAAGGCGCAGGCGCGCGGCTTGCGGCGGTCACCGCCGACGAGCTCGAACGCCAGAGCATCGAAGAGGAACAACTTCGCCAGAAAAAGCAAACCAATCGCACTAAGTGACACCACGATAAACAGCGCCGAAACAGCGCGAAACACGGGGCTCCAAGTCCCATTGCACAGATAAGGTAGGAAACCATGAGCAATATCGCAATCGCACCCAGCATCCTGTCCGCTGACTTCTGCAACCTCGAACGTGATCTCAAGGCCATCGCCAACGCCGACTTGGTCCACGTCGATGTCATGGACCATCATTCGTGCCGAACCTGACCCTGGGCGAGCCGATCGTCGGCCGCATCTGTCAGGTCACCGATCTGCCGGTCGACGTGCACCTCATGATCGAGGACCCGGACCGTTGGGCTCCCGAATACGCCAAGCTCGGCGCCGCCTCCGTCTCCTTCCACATGGGTGCCACCCACGCCCCCGTGCGTCTGGCCCGACAGCTGCGCGAGATGGGCTGCAAGGCCTGCTTCGCCGTGCGTCCGGCCGAACCGGTCGAGCCGATCTTCGATATCCTCGACGAGTTCGACATGGTCCTCATCATGACCGTGAGCCTGCTCCGGCTGGCCGCAGAAGTTCCTCGACAACCAGATGGCCAAGGTCCGCCGCCTGCGCGATGAGATCACCCGCCGTGGCTTGAAGACCCGCATCCAGGTCATGGCGGCGTGAGCCCCAAGACCGCGCACATCGTGGCCGAAGCCGGCGCCGACGTGCTCGTTGCCGGTTCCGCCGTGTACGCGCCGAGAATCCCGCCCAAGCCATCGACGACATCCGCACCAAGGCCGAGGCCGCGTTCAAGGCCTGAGCTCCAAGCCTGAACCGCAATCCACCTTTCATCCATAACCGCAAGAAAAAGAATCTGAATCACATGAAGACGTTTGAATCCCTGTTCGCCGAACTGTCCGAAAAGGCCCAGACCCGCCCCGAAGGCTCCCTGACCGTCGACGAGCTCGACAAGGGCACCCACTTCATCGGCAAGAAGATCATCGAAGAGGCCGGCGAGACCTGGATGGCCGCCGAATACGAGGGTGCGGACCGCACCGCCGAGGAGATGAGCCAGCTGCTCTACCACGTCCAGGTCATGATGATCAAGCACGGCCTGACGCTCGAAGACGTCTACAAGCACCTGTGAGAGGAACGCAAATGCTGAGAATCGCAGTGCCCAACAAGGGCATGCTATCCGAACCCGCGTGGAACATGCTGGCCGAGGCCGGCTACCGTCTGCGCACCAACCCTCGCCAGCTGGTCGTGCAAGATCCCGACAATGGCATCGAGTTGTTCTACCTGCGTCCGCTCGATATCGCCGTATACGTGGGCCGCGGCGCCATCGACGTCGGCATCACCGGCCAGGATCTGCTCAAGAACTCCGGTACCGCCGCGCTCGAGCACATGCCGCTCGGCTTTGGTGCCTCGACCTTCCGTTTCGCCGCACCGAACGAATCCCCGATCACCACCCTGGAGGATGTTCAGGGCAAGCGCGTGGCCACCACATTCGATAAGCTCGTACACGACTATCTGGTCGAGCACGGCATCCAGGCCGAGACCATCCATCTGGACGGTGCGGTCGAATCCTCCGTGCAGCTGGGCGTGGCCGACCTCATCGCCGACGTGGTCTCCACCGGTACCACCCTGCGCAACGCCGGCCTGCGCGTGTTTGCCGAACCGCTCATGCACTCCGAAGCTTGCCTGATTCGTTCGCCGCGTCTGAACGAGCAGGACCCACGTCTGGCCGTGCTGACCCGCCGTCTGCAAGCGTGCTCACCGCACATCAGTATGTGCTGATGGACTATGACATTCCGATCAGCAAGGTCGCCGCCGCCGTGGCTGTGACCCCCGGCTTTGAAAGCCCGACGATCTCCCCGCTGCACGATAAACAGTGGAACGCCGTGCGAGTCATGGTTCCCAAGGCCAAGGTCAACCAGCTGATGGATGATTTGTACGAAGTCGGCGCACGCGGCATCATCGTTACCGCTCTACAAGCCTCCCGCATGTAGACTGTTAGTCGATATGACCAACCAGAAAGTCAACACCAGATACAGTCCGGAAGCACGTGACATCTATTTCACCGTGCCCAATTTGATCAGCGCGCTGCGAATCATCTCGATTCCTTTCATCAGCGTGCTGATCTCCAAGCACGAGATGATTGCGGCGCTAGCCCTGATCGCCATTTCCTCGGCTTCGGACGGACTCGACGGCATCATCGCGCGCAGATTCAACCAAGTGAGCAAGATCGGTCAGATTCTTGATCCGATCGCCGACCGACTGCTCATTTTCTGCTCGATTCTGGCCCTCAGCGTCGCTGGCATCATCCCATGGTGGATGCTGATTATCGTGGGACTGAGGGATCTGTGGATGGCGATTCAGGTGCTATGGCTTGCCCAGTACGGTTATGGTCCGCTGCCTGTGCATTTCGTGGGCAAGGCCGGTACCGCGCTGCTGATGATTTCCATCGTCGGTCTGATTTTCGCCGATTTGGGCACCAATACGTTCTTCCACTTGCTCTACATCGCCGCGCTGGCCGCCGGCATCTGGGGCATCGCCATGTATTGGCTCGCCGGATATATCTATACCGAGCAGGGCATCAGATGCTACGCAAGGAACTGGGGGAGAAGTATGGCGCTTGAGGCCACGGCCCCGGTCTCATTCCCCGTACCCAAGGAGAATGAGCCGGTACGACGCCGCGCCGTGTTCTCCCACTCAGTCCGAGGCGCGGAATCGCATCATGCGCTTTCCCCGGATGACGCCGCCGCCATCCGCACCAGACGCCGCCGTAAACCAACGACGATTCGCTTCAGCTCATCGATGATCTTGTCAATCGTCCGATGGATCCGATGTTCTCCGACTCACGACTGGTCCATGAGCATCGTTCGACCTTCTCCATCTGGTTTAATCGCATCGTCGTATTCATCATCTGCGTCGGCGTTGGCTTTGCCTACAGCCTATTCGTGCAACAGTTGCAATCCGATCCGCGTAAGCAGGTACGGCAGACTTTGGCCACGCAATTGGAGAATCGCAACTCGCAAATAGACGAACTCACCACGGCCGTCAATAATTTGCGCTCACAAGTTGACGAACAGTCCAAGAAAATATCCGGCAGCGTGAAAAGCGATACGCTTATCCAAGACGAAATGGTCAATGGTGCCACGGTGGTCGAAGGCGAAGGAATCACCATGACGCTGGCCGATCCAATCGCGGCAAGCCAGTCGGATCAATCCTCCTCGACGAGAGTCGGCACCTCCACGAACATCCGAGTCATCACCGATCTGGATCTGCAGCAACTGGTCTCCCTGATGTTCCAAAACGGAGCCGAAGCCATTGCCATCAACGGTAATAGGCTCGGCGCGCAAACCTCGATACGCAAGGCCGGCGGGCATATTCTCATCGGCATGACCGCGATACAAAGCCCCTATACCATTGAAGCCATAGGCGATAAGAGCGCCTTGGCCGAAGCGATGGGGAAGAAGAAACTTGCAAGTCTTTACGATTCCTTCAAGGAAGCCGGTATCTACCCGCAGGTGAGCAAATCCAATTCGATTACACTTGAGGCAGCAGTCACTGGCGAAGTGAAGTACGCGGAAAGGAATGAATAATGGCAGCCGTTCTGGGACTAATCATCGGCGTCGTCATCGGCGTGTTCGTCAAGCCGGACATTCCGATCATCGTGCAGCCTTATCTGCCGATTATGGTGGTCGCTGCTCTTGACGCCCTGCTGGGTGCCGCGCGAGCCTATTTCGAGCGCAGCTTCTCCGACCGCGTGTTTGTGATCTCCTTCCTCGCCAACGTGGTGACGGCAACACTGCTCGTGTTCCTCGGCAACCAGCTCGGCGTCGGTTCGCAGCTGCAGACGGCCGTCATCGTCGTACTCGGCATCCGCATCTTCTCCAACGTGTCCGCGATCAGACGCTTCATCTTCCGAGGCTGACAAGGGTACTGACGTATGGCACGTAAAGCACAATCAGACAACATGCTGGAGAAAATGCGCGACCAGCATGCACAAGACAAGGTCAACGACCGGATGGAAACCGGGTCGTTTCCCAACGGGTGCGTAAGAAGCCCCGGAAGGATCTCAACCCGTGCCAGCAACAAATCACGGTTACTATCCTCGATTCTCATCGCTCTGATGTGCGCGTTGTTGGGTTTCGCCTACATGAGCCAGATCAATAACACTAAATCCACGTACGAAACGATGGACGAGAGTGAACTGGTAAGGCTGCTGAACGAGTCGAATACGCAAATCTCCAATCTCGAGCAGCGTAAAACCCAGTTGAACAGCCAGCTTAACTCGCTGAAATCGGCGGCTAACGAGCAGGAGCAGGCGCGTAAGATCGCCAAGCAAAACGAGGAGACCAGCGGCTTGATTTCCGGCAGACTCCCGGCAAAGGGCCAAGGCGTGACCATCCGAATCGGACGAGGCTCGACGACTAAAGTGGACGCCTCAATCATGTTCAACCTTATCGAGGAACTTCGCAATGCCGGTGCCGAGGTAATCGCCATCAATAACGTGCGCGTCATCACCTCCACCTACATTCAGGACGCCGAGGAAGGTTTGATCGTGGATGGCACCACCATCAAGCCCACATACACGGTGAAGGCCATCGGCAATCCGCAGGAACTGTCCAACGCAGTCGATATCGCCGGCGGTGTGGGCGCTCAGCTCCAGGTGAAATACGGATCCAACGTCAACGTACAGCCTTCTGACAGCATCATTATCGACGAAGTACGCGAAGCTACGCAAAACCAGTATGCAAAGACGGTAGAATAGGAGATTATGACCAACCCGATTCCTAGCGCAGGCGAAACCACCATTATCGGCCTGCCCGCGATTAATGTACTGCCCGTTACCACCACCGGCGATCGACCGCTGACTCAAGAGGATCTGGACACCATCACCAGATTGTCCGAGGGAACGGCATTGCTGATTTCCGCCAGGGGAGCGGTCTCAGGTTCTCGTTACTTGCTTGACGAGGATGAATCACCGTCGGCCGTGATCCGCGAGCTGATATTCTGCTCGACGACTCCACCGTATCCCGTCAGCATGCCGTGTTCCGCAGGGTCAACGGTCAGTTCTTTGTGGTTGACGCAGGAAGTCTGAACGGCACCTACGTGAACCGTCAGCGTGTTGATCAGGCGACGCTGAAGAACGGCGACGAAATCATGATCGGTAAATTCCGCCTCGTGTTCTTCACGAAATCTGCCATTATTCCCCAATAGTCCACACCCAGCACGGGGTTAGACTGATTGCAGAAATTGCAATCATGTGATTACACCAGTGTGAGTCACATGCGAGACACGCATGAGTTAGGGGAGTGCCATGGGACAGACCGGGCTGCATCTTCATGTTTCGCTTGAGGACCGTCAGAATCTGAACGCTGACGCGATTCAGGGGGAGTTGTTCTCCAACGTCGATACTGAGGAGATCAAGCGCGGCTACCGTGGCACTGTGGCCTCCAAGGTGGCCGGCATCACGTACCGACAGCTCGATTATTGGGCACGCAAGCAGATTGTTGAGCCGTCCATCACGCCGTCTCATGGCTCCGGTTCACGCCGACTGTACTCGTTTAAGGATGTGGTGATTCTCGCTGTATCCAAGAAGTTGCTTGATGCCGGTGTGAATCTGCAGAACGTGACGGCGGCTATCGGATTCTTGACTCAACGCAGCACCGATCAGCTGGCCAATGTGACCATCATGTGCGATGGTCAAAACGTGCATGAATGCACGACCAGCGAACAGATGCTCGAACTGTTGCAAAGCGGTAAGGCAGTGTTCGCCGTGTCGGTGGGTTCGTTGTGGCACCAGATTGAGACGGCCTTGGAACAGGAAGAATATGTTGATCTTGAGGCCAAGCCGCTGACGATTGCCACGGGCCGTCCGATTGATGAACTGACTGCCATGAGGATGCGCAAGAAGCTCGAGGCACAGCGCTTGCAACGCGCAACCGCCTGATACATGTATGGTTGTTGGCGACTTGCCGGCTTTGGTCGCAGGTCGCTTTGTTGTATGTGTTGCTTTTGTTGCCTGCCATTTTATGTTTTTTATATGTTGAGGTGATTTATGACTGATTGGAGGACCGGGTGAACGGGGTTGTTGTCGGATTGTTGCCGGGCGTCTGTGGATGGTCGCCGTCATCTTTGCTGTGTCCATCATCACTATAACGGTCAGCCGAGGCCATCTGTTCACGCCGAGACGCCGGCGACCGCCGGTCGATCCGGTCGACTGGGCGATGGTGAAAACGCATTTCCTGTCGTTTGCGGCGGCGCTGATCCCGTTTCCCGTGTTGACGTTTACAGCGGATTTGATGGATGCGGATATGCTCGCGTTCTATGATCGTGCGCAATTGCCCGGTGCAATCATCATATTTGTGTTGGTGCTGCTGGAACTCATCGCCATGTATCTGCAGGCACGCAACGCTTCAGAAACCGAAATGGATAGGCGTTTAGGTGTTGCTTCTCACCGGAATAAAGATGATATTAAATAACCGATAATGTACGTTATGTCAGATTAGTTATCCTTGACAAGGATTCGGTCGCCTGTATCAACTAGTCCACGCATACCAAGGCCGACAGCCAAGGGAGCACCGGAGCATACCAGGCCGACAGCCAAAGGAGCACCGGAGCGACCACCGCAATTGCAAGAATCGCCGTGCCTTTCAGCCAATCCTTGTCATCTCGTTTCCAGTGGAATGCTCGCCAAATGAACCATATCAGCATGGGAATCTCATACAGCGACAGCAATGGCAACCGATGAAAACCAGGTCGAAGCCCGCGGCGCAGGCTCCATCGCATCCCATCATGAAGAAGTCCTCGCCGTTGTGTTTCAGTGTGTTTGGAAATAACGGTTACGGCTCTTCGATCTGCTCGGGCTTCTCGATGATTTCGTAGGCACCGTGTTCTTCCATCTCACCGGCCGGAGCGTAGCCCCAGCGGCAGCCAATGGCGTCCAGATTGCAGGCGTGGGCGCGTCGATGTCGGTGTAGCGGTCGCCGATCATCACGGCCTTGTCCCCCGCTGCAGCATCAAAACCGATTTTGTCGAAGCAGTACCGAATCACCTGATCCTTGTCCAAACGAGAGTTATCCCTGGATGCGCCATAGATGCCGTCCAACAGCTCGGTCAGATGGAAATGCTCACAGATCGGAACGCATTGGTACTCGGGCTTGCAGCTGGCCAACGCCAGATAATAGCCGTCGGCACGCAGCTTGAGCAGCTGTTCGCGGATACCGGGAAACACGACGTTCACCAAGCGGCCGGGAACTTTGTTGCCGGGCTCGTTCGGATCATCGAACACGGCGCGATCCGCATAGTAGCTGCGGTAGATGGTGACCGCCCGGTCAAGCTCATCCTCCGGCACATGGTTGCGTCGCAGCGATTCGATGATGGCCGGACCAATGAAACGATGCAGCTCGGCATCGTCGGGAACCGGGCGACCCAATTCCTCGAACGTCTTGACGACGGAGGCGATGATGCCGCCGTCGGACTTGGTAAGCGTGCCGTCGAGGTCCAACAGGACCACTTTCATCGGATGCTGTGCCATTGAGATTCCACTCCCCTTTGTTCATGTCGACTGCTTTGAATGGTCGTCAAACGATATGCGACTTGTTCCAACAATGATTTATGCCCAGTCGGGATGACTGGGCATCAAGTTCACGTGTTGTTCAGTAGGAGATCACTCGTAGTCAGGAATCCAACCGTCACGGTGCATTTGCAGGCGCTTTTCGAGTAGGGTGGCCAGTTCCTCTTCGCTACGGCGTTCCAGCAGCATGTCCCAGTGGGTGCGGGTGGGTTTGCTGATCTCGTCGCCCTCACGGTCGGCGTCGCCCTCACGGTGGGCCACGGAACCACAACGGCACTCCCACTCGTCCGGGATTTCGGCACCCTCGGCAAACGGCAGATGGTGCGGTGGCCCTTCGGGCATACATACGCCACATCGTTTCGTGCGGCGAAATCGACGTTGTCGTCGGACTCCAGCGATTTCGCTCCGATGCTCATGCCCCTGAGGCTACGTTCTGCCATATCGGCATCCTCCTTGAAAGATCTTTAACCCTACTAATTTACGCAACAGTTCGGACTTGGCCGCTATTCCAAGCTTCCGACGTCGGCTGACAAACTCCCATCAAACGGCCCCCCGTCAGTCCACGCCGGAGTAGGCCACCACGCCACGATTGACCCGGTCGGCCGCTTCGTGGGCGAGGCCTGCCAGCCGCTCTCCCCCGTCGAACGGCAGCGGCTGGGCGACAGCGATCTGCTGCAGCACGTCAGCCAGTCGTTTGGCAGTGCGCACGAAGTCGCCGCCGGTCATGTCGGTGCCGTACAGGCACGATCCCAGCGAACCGCCATCCGCCCATTCATACATGATGTCGAGAATGCCGAAGTCCGGCCGCTGCATCTCGTCCAGACCGTGATTCTCGCACAGGATATCGATGTCTTCACAGATGCCCTTGAGCTTGGACGAAGCGATTGCGATGGGCCCGGAGATGCCGCCCGGGTAGTGCCTCGGTTCGCCGTCTCCCCCGCGTCTGGCCTCGTATACCAGTGAAGAGAGCACAGCGGCCAGTCCGTTGGCGTCGAGCTTGTCGAACGTGCCGGCGAGCAGCGCCTCGCACAGTTCCAGGTCATGTTCACTGTAGATGCGGCGCAGCAGCGAGCCTTTTTTTCGGTCAACGTCATGTCAATGTGGCCGGCCGCATTGACATGACGTCGAGGTAACCAAGCCCGGTGAGAATATCGCAGATGCGATCGAACTGACGGGCCACGGACGGTACGGGAGTCGTAGCGATCGGTGACGCGCTGCAGTTCGCGGGTCTCGCGGGCCCAGCGGTGGCCCCACTTGAGGTGTTGCTGGAGGTCCGGGCAGTTGCGGCATGGATGCTCGTGCTCCGCCTTGCGCAAATCGCGAATGCGCTGGTCAAGGTTCTGGAAGGCGCGTGAACGCTCCTGATCGGTCAGGAACACTTCGTGCTTCAGTTTGCGGCGGCCTTCCTTTTCGATGTCGCTCAGCTCCATACGCAGGGTCATGAACTGTTTGAAGTCGCCGTGTTCGCATGCGAACGCCTGTTCGTATCCGGCCAGCGCGTTCTTCAGTGTGTTGATCTGCGATTCCAGCTGCCAGGCCGATTCGTTGGCCTCCCACTGGGCAAACGACTGGTCCAGGGTAACGTGCGCGGTCTCGTAGTCGCTGGAGTTGAGCAGGTTCACGGCCATGTTGAACGTGGGTCGGAAGCTCGAGTGCAGCGGGTAGACACGCTTGGATGACAGCGCGGCGGCCGTGGCGGGCACAAAAACCGTGATGGTCAAACCACGATGGCGTGGCCGATGGTGTCGATGCCGCGCCGACCGGCACGACCGGTGAGCTGCGTGAATTCGCCGGGCGTCAGGCCCACATGACCGGTACCGTCGAACTTCTCGAGTTTCTCTACCACCACGCAGCGGGCCGGCATATTGATGCCCAAGGCCAGTGTTTCCGTGGCGAACACCATTTTGACCAGACCTTCTTCGAACAATCGTTCGACTATCTGGCGGAACAGGGCAATCATGCCGGCATGATGCGAAGCGAAGCCTTCTTCCAACGCAAAGCGGAACTTGGAGAACTGCAGGGCTTTCAGGTCTTCCTGAGTGAGTTGCCCCTCCACCATCTCATCCACGATGCGGCGAATCTTGGTCACTTCCTCATCGGTGGTGAGCTCCAGTCCAGCGTTGATACACTGTTCCACGGCCTGGTCACAACCGTTGCGCGAGAAGATGAAGTAGATGCCGGGCAACATTCCCAGAAAGTTAAGCTCGTCCACCACGGCCCAGCGGCGCGGGGTGTGGCGTTCCGCTTTCGGGGCATGGCCCTTGGCGCCTTTGCCGCCGCGGCCTCTGCCGAAGCCCTTGCGCTTATCGGGGCGTTCCTCGCCGCGCCGGCGTGCGGCCTTGCGGTCCAACTGGTCGAGCCGGTTGATGAGTTCGGCGTTGAGCTTGGTGGTCTGCTCGCCGTTGCCGTCGCGGCGATAGAGATCCAGCACCTCAGGCTCGGTGTGTTCGTCCGCCTGCACGATGACGTGCTGTTCCAAAGGCACGGGGCGGTGTTCGCTGATCACCAGTTTGGTGTCGCCTCGCACCGAGGCAATCCAGTTGGAGAAATCCTCCACGTTGGACACGGTAGCGGACAGGCCGACGATCTTGACCGTCTTGGGCAGGTGGATGATGACTTCCTCCCACACGGGCCCGCGGAACCGGTCGGCCAGATAGTGCACTTCGTCGAGAATCACGTAGCGCAGTGCGTTCAGCGTGGTGGAACGCTCGTAGAGCATGTTGCGCAGCACTTCGGTGGTCATGACCACGATGTCCGCCTCGGAGTTGATCGAGGTGTCGCCAGTGAGCAGGCCTACCTTGTCCGGGCCGTACACGTCGACCAGATCATGGTATTTCTGATTGCTCAGCGCCTTGATCGGTGTGGTATAGAAGGCTTTGACGTTGCGTTCCTGGGCGAGATAAATGGCAAAATCCGCCACTACGGTTTTGCCGGCACCGGTTGGGGCCGCGACCAGTACGTTGCTGCCGGCTTCGAGCGCGTCATTGGCTTCGGTCTGGAAGTCGTCCAGTTCGAAGGGCAGGGATTCGGCGAATCGCGCTGCTGCGGACGCCCGATGGCGCTGGACTTTTTGGAATGATGCGTACCGCTGCGAAGGGCTCAGCGTCTGGGAATCGGCATTGCCCTTATGGTGTTGGTGACGTGCCATTGCTGCTTTCCGTTAGTTGTTGAATCGCTTCCAGCGGGCCCATGCCTGGGCGTGGCGTTCGCGCTTGGCGGCCTTGCTGCGAATCACGTCCGCATGGGCCTCGGCATAACGATTCTGTGCCACGCTGAGCGGGCTGAGTGAACAGAGGCGGCTCGCTGGTGTCGGCAGAGGTGCCAGACTCCCCCATCGCGGCCACGCGTTCACCGATCTGGCCGCCGATGTCGGACATGTCTTTCAAGGCACGGATTCCATGAAGGGCTGCATAGATGAGTCCGGCAACAATCATGGCCAGCATGAACAGGGCCAGAATCAGCCATATCCACCAAGGCATGAAAGGCTCCTTACTTGTTCTCGCTGATGCTCAGTTCGCGTTCGGCGCGTGCCACGATCATGGTGCGCAACGTTTCCGGGGCGACCGCCGTGATATGACGCGCGTGTGCGATGCAGAAGGCCACGAACCAGGAGTCGGAGGAAACGGTCAGATGCACCTTTTCACCGGCACCGCATTGTTCGACGGTAGCGCCCGGCAATGTCTTGATGAATGCCAGATCGCGCTGATCGGTGATGAACACCGCGTCGGTACCGTTGTCGAAACTCCACTTGCGCAGTTCGCTCACCGGCATGTTCGGGATGTTGATCTGCTTGGTGGGCTTGACCAGTTCCGCCTTTTCGATACGGGCCAAGCGCAGCACCTGCCAGATGCGCGGCTTGCCGTTCGCCTTGTCGATGGTCTTGTCTTTGGAGACGTAGGCCTTCTTGTCCTTGGGGGCGGCAGAACCGACATCCGTGTAGACGGCGGCATAATACACGCCTTCATCGATGAAAATCTTGGCGGGGGCCACCAGCTTGCGACGGGTACTACCGGTACCGTCGGAGTACTCCATGTCCAACAGCGAATCGGTGTTGATCGCGCGCTTGACGATGGAGAAGCTTCGGGGCTCCAGCTCATAGCCGGTCAGGCTCAGCCACGGGGTCTGGCCCGGGCTGACATGGCGGCGCAAACGCTCATACAGGGATTCGGCCTGCCCACGCTGCTTGTCCGGCAGTAACGGCGAATGCGCCAAGTAGCTGACCGAGGCGGTGAGCATGCTGAGGTATTGCGGCGAAATGCCGGCAAGACGTTCAAGGCCCAACGAATTGGTGGCGGAAACAATACCCTCGGCATCCAGCAGCGGCCAGTCGATATCGAAGAACTGGCTGCCAGCCATCTCACCATCGTCGGAAACGGTGGTCAGGGTGTTGATGTCCTTATGAATGATGTTGACGAATTTCTTGAGCTCGTCGTCGTTCTTTGGTTTGCCGATAAAGCGCTCGGCCAGCTCGCTCATCGAGAATTCCTCACCCAAGTGAGCGGAGAGGAACAGCATCAGACGCAGGCGACGATCCACCTCGCTGCCCGTTTGGAAAGCGGATCCGTTCTTCTTGTTCTGGGCCTTGATCGACTCGGGATCACCCGGCTCACGAACATCGCGACTAATCGACGGGGAAACCACCGAGGCGCTTACAGGGCTGGCGGATTCGTCGGCCAAAGTGAATCGGCTGGCGGCGTGCAGGCGGCGATGATAGGCGTCCACAGCCTCCTGCGGGCTGACAATCGTGGCACCCGGATGCTCCAGCACAAACATGGCCAAATCGTCGGAATCGGTGTAGGCCACGTTCAGGTGTTCGCCGTCCACATCAACGGTGGCGGCAAAGCGACGCGAATCGATAACCTTGACCAGCGAGTCCGGAATGGGCTGCGTGCCCAAGCCAGGCGCAATCGAATCCAAACCGAGACCGGGAATAGGGGTCTGCGGCACACGCGGCGTGGTGCGCGACGCATGTTGGGCGAGCTGGGACTGATCCGGCTCGGAGGAAATCGACATCGAACGAGCCAGATAGTTGGCGGCGGCAAGCACCGGCATATCTTCCGGCTCGAACATCAGACGGACGCGCGGTTCGTCGCCCAACTGCAGACGGTAGGACGCGAAGTCCTGGCCTTCCGACTTGGACGAATACTCAGGCTGCCGTGATTCGATGGCGATGCCCATAGCGGCGAGCTTGGCGCGATCACGCTGGAACTGCTTGGCGAACGCGGCCTTGGCGGCCTGATCTGCCAGCTCTCCATACGAGTCGGCGTAAGCCTTGACGCGCTGCGCAATTTGGCGGGATGTGAGCCATTGCGGGAACGCGGATGACAACACAGCCAGTACGTCCAGCTCGTGCTTGCCCCATTTGTCGGAAAAACGCCGACGTCCGCTTGTGCCCTCTGCCATTAGTCCTCACGTATAGTTACTGTTTCGTTATAAGTGCGTATGAGTTTCCCCACATTCACTCTATCTTAGAGGCTTTTTCCGCACTTGAGCGCCATTTCACAAAAATAATATCTTTTTTTATCGTTCGACCGTGTTGTAAATCACACCCAATCGTCCGGTTCGATGCCTTGCGGGCCAACGTATTCGCCGTTCGGAACATAGCTTGGTTCGCCCTTATCTTCCAGTTTGCGTCGGCGAACATCATGACGTCACGTCCGAATGTCCAGTCGCCCTGAATGGAAACCGAGTTGGCTGCGGCCAAAGATGGCACGGCGTAGGGGAACCGTTCGTCGAAATCGTGGATGTTCTTGTAGTATCGCGGATCAAGTTCGACGTCGGGAAGATGTAATTGCCGTCTTCCATCTCATACGTGTCCGTCAGGTGGAAGCGATCGGAACGCATAATGAACAAATCATTGGTGGTTTTCACCGGAAGGAAGCGCATACGATCCACTTGGACGCAGATAGAACCGTTGAACAGACCGATTGCGGCACCCATGGCGGTTTCCAGCTGAATCACCTGTTCGGAATCCGGGTCCGTGGGGTTCACGGTCTTTTTGTTACGAATCACCGGCAACGGCAACACACCATCGCATTCGGCGAGCTTGTCTTTCAAGCGTCGATGCGAACCCCAGATCGAGTTGGTGTTGAAGTAAGGATGCTTGGTGATGTCTTGGGCCGCTTCCTTATCGTCCGGATGGACCTGGCTCATTTCACGCAGTATTAGGCGACCAGTGGCCTTGTCTCGCACAATATGGCCGCCCTTGCGATCGGCCTTGGTGCGGATGGCCACTTCAGCCATAAACGGGGCACCTGTGTTTTCGAAGTGCTGGGCCAACGTACGCGAGGGGCGCGCACCGAGATTGTCGGAATTGGAGATGAACAGATACTTGAAGCCGCGCTCCTCCAATACGTCAAGCAGACCAGACTCCCAGATGGTGGAGAACAGGTCGCCGTGGCCGGGCGGGCACCATTCCAGCTCCGGGTTCGCAGGGTAGCTCACAGGTTCGCCGGTGGCGGCCACGAGCTTGGGTTCCTGATGCTGGATGATTTCCATCGGCACGTCATGCTGGCTGAACTTGCGATGATGCTTGAGCACCTTCATCGTGTCCGCCGAAGTGTGGAAGGAGTTCATGAACGTCAGCGGCAGCTCGACGTTCAGGCGTGTACGAGCGGTAAGCACCTGACCGATGATGATGTCGATGAAGCGCATCTGCTTGGCCTTGTGCCTACGCACCGGCAACAGCGACTTGGCCTTGTCCAATCCCATGGAGGTGCCCAGACCGCCATTGAGCTTGAGGAATGCGGTTTTGGCGAAGGCGTCCACGGCCTTGTCGTGGTTGATGGTCTCATAGACGTCGTGGAAGCTGGGCACGTGCCAAGCGGCTCGATGTCGTCCTCGCGAATCCAGCTGGAGGCTTCTTCATGGCGCCATACGTCATACAAATGGCGGAACTGGTTGATGGCGGTTTCGCTCATGCCATGCTCGCGCATCTTGGCGGCCGAAAGCTCGAAAGTCTCATCCACTTCGGGGGTGTTTACGGTTTCTTCGGGGGTATCCGAGGTGACGGCGTCGGTGTCGCCGGCGGCGGTGATATCCAGTTGGGCCTTATCGTTTATTTCGGTCAATTCGGGTCCCTTTCGTCAAATCAATAGGAACAAGTCTAGTCCCTGTTTGGGGCAAACGCATACGACGGGGGGTGCGGAGGCGGTGAATTGTCGGTGATAATTCATTACGAATGGCTTACAAAGGTAAGTCCGTCGTCATGTTGTCTCATATTGTCTGAAAACGGAAAACCCGGA
>ENA-OQBU01000157-OQBU01000157.1-human-gut-metagenome-genome-assembly--contig:-NODE-157-length-18551-cov-3.596722_pt1 | contig 18551 bp, 25 predicted proteins | sample MGYA00242492_ERZ504566 | MGnify/ENA primary metagenome ERZ504566 (study PRJEB26092, sample SAMD00036261) | human gut metagenome | host: Homo sapiens | study: EMG produced TPA metagenomics assembly of...
GACAATGGCAATCCATCAGCATGGCGGGTGCCTGCTTTTCCAACGAAATGCACCGGCAGCGGACCGAATCACGCTGCGCCAAAACCAGTACAAGAATCGCCATGATCAAATCTCGCAATCCGACGACGATCAGCATCCACCATGGATGATGTCAGCGACTCCAAGCGCGAGAATACTGCAGAAAATCAATAATCTGTCTGCAATAGGATCGAGGATCTGCCCGATTTTGCTCACCTGATTGAACGAGCGTGCAATCAGACCATCCAAGCCATCGGACACCGCCGACAGCGCAAGCACAATCAATGCAAGCACCATTCTCATGGCGAGAGACCAATACCGAGATGAAGGGAATCGAAATGATTTCGCAACAGGGCTGATTAAGGTTCGGAACCGTGAAATAGATATCCCGCGGTTCCGGACTGTACTGTTTTTTGATTAATCAGTTTGCTCATACTTTCGTGCAATATTACATTCTCGAGGCCTGCAAAGCGGTGACGATTATGCCACGAGCACCAACTTCATACAACTGGTCCATGAGTTGGTTGACCTTGGCCTTCGGCACAACGACACGCACGGCCGCCCACTGCTTGTCATGAAGCGGGGAAACCGTCGGGCTTTCGAATCCAGGCGTGATGTCCACAGCCGCGGAAACCTTCTCGACTGGAATATCGTAATCCATGAGCACGTAACGCTGAGCAGTGAGCACGCCCTGCAGACGACGGCTAAGAATCGTCAAACGATCATCATCTTCAGCAAGACGCGGGGAACGAATGAGCACAGCTTCAGAATGCAACAGCGGTTCCGCGAAAATACGCAGGCCGGCGTTACGGAGCGTGGTGCCCGTGGATACCACGTCGGCGATCAAATCAGCCACACCGAGTTGCACTGACGATTCGACGGCACCATCAAGGTGTACGGTTTCAGCGTTGATGCCATGCTCAGCCAGATAATCATGCACAAGCTTGTCGAAACTGGTGGCGACGCGCTTGCCTTCGATATCTTCGAGCTTGCTAATCGGAGAATCATTGGGGGCTGCAAAACGGAACGTTGAAGCGCCAAAGCCAAGCTCCATATGCTCCTTGGCATCCGTACCGGAGTTGAGCAGCAGATCATGACCGGTAATGCCGACGTCGATGGTGCCTCGGCCAACGTAGACAGCGATATCGAGCGGACGCAGGTAGAACAGCTCCACGTCATTGTCGGGATCCTCCACAACCAGCTGACGCGGATTGCTCCTCAGGCGATAGCGGCCTCGGCCAGCATGTTCCATGCAGGTTCGGACAGCATGCCCTTGTTGGGCACGGCGATTCTCAGCATTTTCCCTCCCAAAAAGGCCACGCCTCCTATGGCACGGCCAAAAACTCACAGATTCTTGTAGATGTCTTCGAGTGTGATGCCTCGGTCGATCATCATGACCTGCAGATGGTAGATGAGCTGGCTCATCTCTTCCGCAGTACGATCGGCGCCTTCGTACTCAGCTGCGATCCAGGTTTCGCCCGCCTCTTCGACAATCTTCTTGCCGATGAAATGCGTGCCCTTGCCCAGTTCGTCGACAGTCAACGAGCCAGCCTGCTTGGCTGCGGCCTTCTCGCTCAATTCAGCAAAGAGGGATTCAAAAGTCTTCATTATTCGTATCTATCCTCGAAATATTGGTAGGTTCAGGCCTTGAATGCGGCTTCAGCCTTCTCACGGATGGAATCAATGGCTTCCGCAGTCCTCGGCACCATACACGGCGGAACCTGCGACCAGTACGTCGGCACCGGCCTCGGCTACAATGTGCGCGGTCTTCGGGCTGACACCGCCATCGACCTGAATCTTGGTGGCGAGGCCGCGACGGGTAATCTCGTCACGCAGACGACGTACCTTGGCCATCTGGTTGTCAAGGAACTTCTGGCCACCGAAGCCGGGCTCGACGGTCATGATAAGAATCATGTCGAATTCGTCGAGAATATCGAAAATCGGCTCGACAGGTTCGGCCGGACGCACCGCGAAGCAAGCCTTGCAACCCATCTCGCGCAGCTGGCGCGCCAGACGCACCGGAGCGTGGGTTGCCCCCATGTGGAAGCTTACGGATGCAGCGCCCAACTTGGCATATTCGGGTGCCCAACGATCCGGGTCCTCGATCATCAGATGCACGTCGACCGGAAGATCGGTGACTTCGCAGATACGAGCCACAATCGGCTCGCCCAAGGTCAGATTCGGAACGAATGATGATCCATCACGTCGACGTGAACGAGATCTGCATTGGAGATGGCCTTGAGGTCGCGCTCAAGGTTGCAGAAATCAGCGGACAGGATGCTTGGTGCGATTTGAATAGTCATGGCTCTTATTCTATGAAAGGTAATCGACTTGCTGTTATTTGATGCCGGGCTGCTTGTCGGTATTCGAGACAGTTTCGGCATCGTTGGTTTTGATTTCATCAACCGTTTGCTCGGGGAAAGACACCACGGAATCCGAAGAATCCTCCGATTCACCGTTTTCAAGACGCTGCTCGATTTCGGTGACGGTACGAAGCTTCTCCGTCAACAGGTCAGTGTCTTTGCCCATTTGCTGCACGACGATGAATGACACCGCGCCGAGCACGAACACCGCCATGGAGACCCACACATTGATGCGCACGCCCAAGAATTCGTGCGCATAATCGATACGCAGGGATTCAATCCAAGTGCGTCCCAGGGTGTACCACATGATGTACACGGCAAACAGGGAACCTGCCTTGAGTTTCTTCATGGCTTTGGAACCGATGTATACGATAATCGCGGCGCCGATGAGGTTCCAGATCATCTCGTACAAGAACGTCGGATGGAACAGCGTGCCACTCGGGCATGTGGCTCCGTCATAGCACTGTTCGCTATGCCCGATGGCAGTGCCTTCCATGTTGAGTTTCAAACCCCATGGAAGCGTTGTCGGAGCGCCATACAGTTCCTGGTTGAACCAGTTGCCCAAACGCCCAACAGCCTGCGCTACCAACAGGCCCGGAGCGATGGCGTCAGCCAGCAAGGCCATTGGATAGTGCTTATGACGGCACCATGCCCATGCGGCCAGCGCTCCGAACAGCACGCCGCCCCAGATGCCAAGTCCGCCATTCCAAATGCGGAACATTTCCGCCCAGTCGCCATCCGGTCCGAAGAAACGTTCAGGCGTGGTGATGATGTGATAAAGTCGTGCGCCGATAATGCCCGCAGGCACGCTGACCAGAGTGATATCAAGCACTTGGTCGAAATTGCCACCCAACTTTTTCCAACGTGTGGTGGTTATCCATACTGCAAGGACGATTCCCATCAAAATGCACAACGCATAGATATGAATCGTTACTGGACCGATGGAAAACTGCGAAATCGTTGGCGATGGAATGTATGCAAGTGTCATGGTTTCCTGATGGTAGTCCACGCATCCGATATGGTGCGTGGACCACCGAAATCGTCAGAATGGTTTACTTTGCGACACGCGCGTTATGGACGCCGTCCGCAAGCTCTTCGGCTTTGGCGGCCAACGCCTTGAGACCCGTGGCCTCATCGACTGCGTTTTTCCCGGATTCGTCAAGCATGGTGTGCACCAATGCGGATCCGACGATGACGCCATCAGCGTATGAGCCGACTCGCGCGCTTGTTCGGCGGTGGAAACGCCGATGCCAACGCAGACGTTCTTCGCGCCGGCATTGCGCGTGCGTGCCACCAACTCTTCCGGAGAAGCATCGATGGTGGAGCGTTCGCCAGTGACGCCCATACGGGCTGCCGCATAGACGAAGCCGCGAGCGTTGCCTGCCACGACCTTCAAACGGCTGTCGGTGGAGTCCGGGGACACGAGGAAGATTCGGTCAAGTCCATGACGGTCCGAAGCTTCGATCCATTCACCTGCCTCGTCTGGAATGAGATCCGGAGTAATCAGGCCGGCGCCACCGGCATTTTCAAAAATTGCGTGCGAAACGTTCCACGCCGTAATGGTTAGATGAGGTTCCAATAGCTCATCACCAGAGGGACTCCCCCGGCGTTGGCCACGGTTTCGACGGCTTTGAACACGTTCGCGATTTTCTCGCCGTTGTCAATGGCGATCTGCGAAGCCGCTTGGATGACCGGACCATCCATAACCGGATCGGAATACGGCAGACCAATCTCGACGGCATCGACGCCATGCTCAACCATGGTGCGGAATGCTTTCAACGAATAGTCAGAATCAGGGAATCCATATGGAAGATAACCGATGAATGCAGGCTTGTTCGCCGCTTTGAATTCATCGAACATGGCTTCCGTCGGACTCGGCTTATGGCTGATGCCGAGAGGCTGCCCGGACGGCGTGGTTACTGTTGCGTTCGTCATAATGGATACTCCTTCTTTCACTCGCCGTCCGCGTTATTGCCCTGGGCTCCATTGGCTTCGAGCGCTTTGGCTTGCTCGTCGGTCAGATAACCGAACCATTTGCCGGCAGTGTTCATATCCTTGTCCCCACGACCGGAAATGTTGATGATCATGACCGGATGCTCATATCCCTTGGCCTTGAGATCCTCAGCCGCCTTGTATGCGCCTGCAACGGCATGGGAACTTTCGATCGCCGGAATAATGCCTTCGGTCTCGCAGAGATCCTTGAAAGCGCTCATGGCTTCCTCATCGGTCGCCCAAGAATAATTGACACGTCCGATTTCCTTGAGCCATGCGTGCTCCGGGCCCACAGAGGCGTAGTCCAAACCAGCGGAGATGGAATACGTATCGAGGGTCTGGCCTTCGGAATTCTCAAGAAGATAGCTCTTGGCACCTTGGAACATACCCAGTTCACCGGTTCCCGGTGCGAAGCGAATGGCATGGCGTCCGGATTCCGGACCATTGCCGCCTGCCTCATAGCCGTACAGGTTCACGCGTTCGTCATCAAGGAACGCATTCATGATGCCGATGGCATTGGAACCGCCACCGACGCATGCACAAACCGCATCCGGGTGATCGATACCATACCAATCCTGAAGCTGCTGCTTAGCTTCCTCGCCGATGATCTTCTGGAAATCGCGCACCATAGCCGGGAATGGATGCGGACCGGCAACAGTGCCCAGCAGGTAGTGAGTGTCTTTTACATTGGTAACCCAGTCACGAAGAGCCTCGTTGATGGCGTCCTTAAGGATGTGATCGCCCAAGGTGACTTCCACGACTTCCGCACCAAGCATGCGCATACGTGCAACGTTCAGGGCCTGACGACGCGCATCGATTTGGCCCATGTAGATACGGCACTTCAGTCCAAGCATGGCGCACACCGTAGCGGTGGCGACACCGTGCTGACCTGCACCGGTTTCAGCAATGACCCGAGTCTTGCCCATGCGCTTGACCAGCAGGGCCTGACCGAGTGCATTGTTGATCTTGTGCGCGCCAGTGTGGTTCAAATCCTCACGCTTGAGGAACACGCGGGCGTCAAGACCAGTCTTTTCCCTCAGACGCTCGGCAAAGCGCGGCGCATCGGTCAACGGTGACGGACGACCGACATACTGCTGGTTCAATCGAGCCAGTTCCTTATGAAATTCCGGATCAGCCTTGGCTTCCTCGTAGACACGTTCAAGCTCGTCAAGCGCTGTAATCAGCGCTTCCGGCACATAGCGTCCACCGAACTGACCGAAATACGGTCCTTCATGACTTGCCAACGGGGTTTGTTCGGATGCTTTCACTCTTGCTCCTGCCTTTACTAGTCGCTCCACAGCCTGTTCATGGTTGGATGCGGTTGCGACACCTTCGCCAACCAGCACCGCGTCGGCTCCGGCGCGGGCATAATCCTCAAGTTCCACCGATCCGAACACTCCAGATTCCGCTACGCGGATCACATCGTCCGGCAAATCGGCGGCAAGCTCGTTGTATTTGTTCACATCGACCTTGAGATCCTTGAGATTTCGTGCATTGATGCCGATGACTCGCGCTCCGGCATTGATCGCGCGCTGAATCTCCTCGCGAGTGTGCGTTTCGACCAGCACCGTCATATTGAGGCTATGCGCCAGTTCAAGCAAAGACTTGAGCTTGTCGTCATCCAACGCGGCAACAATCAGCAGCACCAAATCGGCGCCATGCGCCCGTGCCTCCCAAATCTGGTATTCCGTGACAATGAAATCCTTGCGCAACACTGGAATTTTCACGGCTGCACGGACCTTATCGAAATCATCAAGCGATCCAAGGAATCGACGACCTTCGGTCAGCACGGAAATCGCGCTGGCACCTCCTTTTTCGTATTCCCTGGCCAATGCGGCAGGATCAGGAATGTCGCTAAGGTGCCCTTTCGATGGCGAAGCTTTTAATCTCCGCGATCACCGGAATGCCATCCGCTTTTTTCAGCCACTGTCGCGCATCAATAGGGGCCGGCGCTTCGAATGTCTGACGCTTCACCTCATCAAGGGAAATGTTCTGTTCACGTGCTCGTTGGTCTTCGACAGCTCCCGCCACCAGTTCATCGAGTACAGACATAGTGTTCCTTTCAGCATTTTACTCGATTGGTTAGCTTGATTTGACTCACAACTGGCGAAGCTGCGAGGCGATCTGCACCGCTTCGACGCTGGCCTCGGCCTTGTTGCGAGTCTCCTGCCACTCACTGGCCGGCACGGAATCAAGTACGATTCCGGCTCCGGCCTGCACGCTCGCTTCATGGTCGCGGATGAATGCCGTTCGAATGGCGATTGCCATATCGAGGTTGCCTGAAAAATCGAAATAGCCGACAGTGCCGCCATAAATGCCACGATCTGCGGGCTCAAGCTCGTCGATGATTTCAATGGCACGTGGTTTTGGCGCACCGGAAAGCGTCCCGGCTGGGAATGCCGACGTGAACACATCGAACGACGTCATGTCGGGGTTAACTCGCCCGGTAACGGTCGAACAGATGTGCATAATGTGGCTGAATCGTTTGATATCCATCAAGGATACGACTTCCACGCTTTCCGGAAGACATACACGGCTCAGATCATTGCGGGAAAGATCAACGAGCATGATGTGTTCGCTACGTTCTTTTGGATCGGCAAGCAGATCCTTGGCAAGTTGCTCGTCTTCCTCAATAGTGGTGCCACGAGGCCTCGAACCGGCAATCGGGAAGGTCATGGCATGGCCATTGTCCACTTTGATCAGCGTTTCCGGGCTGGATCCAATAACGTTGAAGTCACGCCCCTGCGCATCGGTCAACGACATGAAATACATGTATGGGCTGGGGTTGAGCGTACGAAGCACGCGGTACACGTCGAATGGATCGGCTGGCGAATCAATGTCAAGACGCTGGGAAATGACCACCTGGAACACGTCACCATCGATGATGTGCTGCTTGGCGATTTCAACGGAACGCTCATAATCGCTCTTCTCCGTACGGAAACGAAGCTCGGGCTGGCTAATGGTCTCATCCAACACATTGACGCGAGCTTCACCTTCGACAGGCGTGGCGGCCTTACGCTGCATATCATCCAATCGCGCCACCGCCTCGTCGTATGCCGCATCGGCACGGGTGGATCGATCGTCTACGTTCACCGCATTGGCGATCATCCATACCGATCCGGACACATGGTCGACCACAGCAATATCCGTGGCCAATGCCAGAACTGTTTCCGGCTGCCCGGTCTCGTTCGGCGCCTCGGCACGCAAGGTCGGTTCCCAATGGCGAATCGCATCCCAACCGACGGTACCGACCAGACCACTGGTCAGGTTCGGCAGTCCTTCGACATGCGGCGCTTTCAGTGTTTTCAGCGCAGCATGCGCGACTTCCATCACATCGCCTTCGGTAGGCACGCCTGCGGGAACCTGACCCAACCAATCGGCCTTGCCGTTGTTGGAACGCAACTGAGCCATGGAATTCACACCGATGAAGCTGTATCTGTTCCACGTGCCGCCAAATTCCGCGGATTCAAGAATGAATGTGCCGGAACGTCCTGCAGCAAGGCGTTCATAGAATCCGACAGGAGTCAACGAATCAGCCAGAAGTCGGCGCACAATCGGAATCACACGATATCCCTGATCAGCCAATTCGTGGAATTGTTCGCGACTCGGCCAGGTGGCGCCCCACTTGAGTGCTTGTACGCTGCATTCACTCATCGCTGGCCCTCCTGTTCCTTGGTACGGTATCCTACGACCACGGGCAGTTGCCCGCCTTCTTCGAAGCAGGATCGTTTGCCGGTATGGCAGGCCGCTCCCACTTGATCGACTTCAACCAGAATGGCATCCCCATCGCAATCCAGTGCGAAGGACTTCACATACTGGGCATGTCCGGAAGTGTCTCCCTTGCGCCAGTACTCCTGCCTGGACCTCGACCAGAACGTGACGCGACCAGTCATCAGGGTGCGTCGTATGGCTTCGTCGTTCATGTAGCCGACCATCAGCACTTCTTTGGTGTCGAATTGCTGGATGACGGCTGCCACCAGCCCTTTATCGTCCCTCTTGAGACGTTCTGCGATTCGTGGGTCAAGAATAGTGCTGTTGTCGTATGCTTCGTTGGTCATGATGGTGTTATTGATTTGTTTCTTCGATTATTGATTACGTTATTCGCCTGTTTTGCGGTTTTCGGCTTTCATCGCACGGTATAGCCGGCGGCCTTGATGGCATCCTTGACTTCGCCGATGGTGACTTTGCCGTAATGGAAGATCGACGCGGCCAACACGGCATCCGCTCCGGCTTCGATCGCCGGGGGGAAATCGGCAGCCTTGCCCGCACCTCCGGAAGCGATGATCGGAATCTTCACTTCCTTACGCACGGCTTTAATCATTTCCAAGTCAAAACCCTGTTGGGTACCATCCGCGTCCATGGAATTCAGCAGGATCTCCCCCGCGCCCAACTCCTGAGCACGCTTGACCCACCAGATAGCGTCAATGCCGGTGGATTTGCGGCCTCCCATGGTGGTTACTTCAAAGCCCGACTGAGTGTGTCGCTCGCCCTGCTCACGGCGTGCATCGACGGATAATACGAGCACTTGGTTGCCGAATCGTTCTGCGACACGGCCAATCAGCGTCGGATCATTGATGGCCGCAGTGTTGACTCCTACCTTGTCAGCTCCGCAACGCAGCAGAGAATCCACATCTTCAGGGGCACGTACGCCTCCACCCACGGTCAATGGGATGAAAATCTGTTCGGCAGTTCGACTCACCACATCGACCATGGTCTGCCGATGCGAGCTCGAAGCGGTCACATCGAGGAAAGTCAGTTCGTCGGCACCCTGACGGTAGTATTCCGCGGCAAGTTCAACCGGATCGCCGGCATCGCGAAGATTCTCGAAATGCACGCCCTTGACTACTCGTCCCGCATCAACATCAAGACATGGAATGACTCGGACTGCCAGTGACATGCTGTTTTACTCCTTCGCGCATAATCATGTGTGCAACGAATGCAAGAGTAACCGTTTTACGTTACGCATGTTCGTCGGAAGTCCGAGTAGCGGACAGAACAAGCATCTTTCCTTGAAATCTAATCTTGTTCCTTAGCTGCGAGCTGCCCGCATGCACCATCGATATCCTGCCCGCGTGTGTCTCGCAACGTCGCAGTAATGCCTGCTTTATGAAGGATATCAAGGAACTGCTGTTCATCCTCAGGCTTCGAAGCGGTCCATTTCGATCCTTCGATGGGATTGAGCGGAATCGGATTGACATGAGCCCAATTGTCACCGTAATGGTTCAATCGCTTAGCAAGTAATTTGGCATGCTCGGCTTGATCATTGATACCGCGCATCAGAGCATATTCGATGCTTACGCGACGTTTCGAAGCCAAGTAATAGTCATGTGCCGCATCAAGCACCTGCGTAGTATTGAAACGCTTGTTCATTGGAACGAGCTCGTCTCGCAACTCATCGCTCGGAGCGTGCAAGGACACGGCCAAACGCACCGGAATGCCTTCTGCCGTGAGTTTCTTGATACCTGGTACCACACCGACCGTGGAGACGGTGATGTTGCGTGCCGAAATGCCGAAACCTTCAGGTGGCATGGCGCTGATTTGGCGTACAGCGCTCAATACGGACTTGTAATTGCCCATAGGTTCGCCCATGCCCATGAACACGATGTTGCTCAGCGCCCGAGACCACCAGCGACTTCGCCGTCGTGCATGGCTTTCGCGGCCACACGAACCTGTTCCAGAATCTCGCCTGCCGACATGTTTCTCGTCAGACCCAATTGACCTGTGGCACAGAACGGGCAGCCCATTCCACAGCCTACCTGGCTGGAAATGCATAAGGTGGTGCGGGTGGGATACCGCATGAGCACGGACTCAATAAGAGAACCGTCGAACAGACGCCATAGCGTTTTGATAGTAGTGCCCTCATCGGCCACTTGACGGGTCACTTCGGTAATGAGCGTTGGGAAAACGCCTCTGCGGCTTCGGCTCGTTTCGCTGCAGGAAAGTCAGAGAACTCTTCCGGCAGCGACGTCGAAATGCCCATAGTAATGATTGGCAAGCTGCTTGACTCTGAATTTCGGAAGTCCAAGATCCTTGCTTTCGCGATACGTTCGTCTTCAGTCATATCAGCAAAATGCAGCGGCGGCTTGCCTCGACGCGCATGATCTTTGGAAAGCACGTCGCGGAAGGCACCGGTAGTGCCTCCTGGAGTAATACCGGTTTCCGGCAAATCCTTCGTGGAATTCACGGAGTCGCTCATGCTTGTGTTTGCCTTTCTCACATTCCAGTTGCCCACAGCAGCACGCACACGAACGGCGCGCACAGCAGAATGGAATCCACACGATCCATCACGCCACCGTGTCCCTTAAGCAGGTGTCCCATGTCCTTGATGCCGATATCTCGCTTCAACATGGATGCGCACAAATCGCCAAACGTTCCGGCGATGCCGATCATGAAACCGGCCACGACAGGGACCCACCAGCGGGAAATCCACACATCCGACCCGTACGTGCAGAACATCACGGCAAAAGATCCGATCATGGAGAACAGAATGGAACCTGCAAGACCCTCCCACGATCTTCGGTCGAAATGCGGGGGCTTAGCTTGTGCTTGCCCAGCCATGCCCCGGCGAACAAACCACCGGTATCGCTCAACGCGGGCATGAATACCATCATAATAGCATGCGCGACGGGATGATCATTGAATGTCAACGGCATGATGAGGCAGGAAGCCAGAAGCGGAATGTACAGCACGGTGAACATGGAGACCGCGACATGGCTCAGCCTGCTATGGCTTACCTCTCCCTGCTCATGGTTGAAGGAGGATTCAAGTCTTGCGCCTGCATCGGTGTGGGAAAGCTTATCCGCCACGGCCAGAGAGATGCGGCTGCCGAACGCACTTTAGCGCTGGCGCGATCGCTACGACCACCAAAGACACCAGCACGCATACCGTCATGGCGACGATATGACGTTCGCTGTAATAGGTGGACAGCAACGTCGCCGCCGAACATACCCACAACACCGCCACGGGAATATGAAGTCCCGCAGTGGCGAAATCGACGCGCAGCTCCCAAAGGGCAAGCACCATGAACAGCACAACCAGATAGACGAACAAGTCAATGCTGATCAGCAGACACGCCAAGATGAGGATGACGAGCACCGCCCCTGTGGCGATGGCCTGCGGCATATTACGCCCCGTCTTCTTGTTGATGGCGTTGATGGCCTCTTCGGTTTCTTTTTCGAGCTGTTCCTGATGTTCCATCATGTTCCCTGTCTGGCTGTGCGTCGATTCTTTTCAGGAGATAAAGGTCTCTCAGACCTCCATGATCTCCTTCTGCTTGGCTTCGAGCAGGGTATCAAGTTCATCAGTGGTCTGCTTGGTGATCTTGTCGAGCTCCTTGAGCAGACGATCGCCCTCGTCCTCACCCATCTCGCCGTCCTTGATGGCCTTGTCAAGGGATTCCTTGGCCTTGCGTCGGATGTTGCGCACTGCGACCTTGCCATCTTCGCCTTGCCCTTGGCGAGTTTGACATATTCCTTGCGACGTTCCTCGGTCAGCTCCGGCATGGTCAGGCGAATGACGTTGCCGTCGCGACGCGGACTGGCGCCCAGATCGGAATCACGCAACGCCTTCTCGACGGCATTGGCCTGGGACGCGTCAAACGGAGTGACGGACAGGGTACGCGGTTCCGGCACGCCGATGGTGGCGATGGCCTTCAGCGGGGTCGGAGCTCCATAATAATCAACGGTGATACCGTTGAGCAGCGCCGGATTCGCGCGGCCGGTACGAATGCCGGAGAAGTTCTCCTTGGTGGATTCCACGGACTTGGCCATCTGTGCCTTGGCCTGTTCGACAATAGTTGCCATTTGTACTCCTTGTTGTTGGTTGTTTGATCGATATTCGACGTTGAATGTCGTTATTCAGCGAGTGTGGACTCCGCGGTGGAAACCATAGTTCCGATTTCCTCACCGAGAAGGGCGCGGGTCACATTGCCATTGCCTTCGAGCCCGAAAACACGGATGCGCTGCTTGTTGTCGCGGGCCATGGAAAGCGCGGATGCATCCATAACGGCGAGATTGTCGACGAGGGCACGATTATAGCTCAATGTGGCGAAACGCTTGGCGTTCTCGTCCTTACGAGGATCGGCGGTATAAACGCCGTCCACGCCGTTCTTGCCCATCAGCACCTCATCGCAATGGATTTCCAAAGAACGCTGAATGGACACAGTGTCAGTGGAGAAATACGGCATACCGGCACCAGCGCCGAAAATCACGACACGGCCCTTCTCCAGATGACGAATGGCCTTGAGCGGAATGTACGGCTCGGCGACCTGACCCATGGTGATGGCGGTCTGCACGCGCGTGGCCTGTCCCTCCTGCTCCAAGAAGTCCTGCAGAGCGAGGCAATTCATCACCGTGCCCAGCATGCCCATATAATCGCCGCGGGAGCGGTCGATTCCAGCCTGTTGAAGTTCCGCGCCGCGGAAGAAGTTGCCGCCTCCGACGACGATGGCGACCTGAACGCCCTGCTGCACCGCGGGAACGATTTCCTCAGCGATACGGCGGATGACGGACGTGTCAATGCCGACTTTGCCGCCGCCAAACGCCTCTCCGGATAGTTTGAGCAGCACTCTGCGTGGATTATCACCAGTGTTTTCGCCAGTCATGAAAAGCCTTTCTTGCCCGAGAACTCACGAAATTTACCGCTCTCAAGAGTATCGGCAAACACAGACACCACACCGCAACGACACAGCGTCGAGAAGAAAACAAAGTTGGCCATCACCCTGTCGGATGATGGCCAACCTCATGGAATCTCTAGCGTCTAACGCACGGATTCACCATTGAAGCCGAATTCACTCAGCCTCGCCCTTGCCGACCTCGACACGAGCGAAAGCCACGGCTGCGCCGCCGACTTCCTTGAACAGGTCGCCAACGGTCTTGGACGGATCCTTGACATAGGACTGCTCGAGCAGGACGTTCTCCTTGTAGAAGGCATTGAGACGGCCTTCCACGATCTTCGGAACGATCTTCTCCGGCTTGCCTTCGGCCAAGGACTTCTCGGTGGCCACGCGGCGCTCGGACTCGACCACATCGGCCGGAACGTCCTCGCGGGTCAGCCACTGGGCACCCATTGCGGAAATCTGCAGAGCGGCTTCGTGAGCCACAGCAGCGCCGGCCTCATCGGTGGCGATCATGGCCACGATGCTCGGCGGCATCTCAGCGGACTTCTTGTGGGCGTAGATCTCAACGTGTGGACCCTCGACCTTGGCGAACTGGCCGACCTTGACGTGCTCACCGAACAGAGCGGCCGCCTCTTCGACGGCTTCCTTCACGGTGGCTTCGCCGGAAGCGGCTGCCAGCACTTCGTCCACAGAAGCGGCCTCGGCTTTGACGGCGTCTTCGAGCACGCTGTCAGCGAACTCCACGAACTTCGGAGTCTTGGCCACGAAGTCGGTCTCGGAATTCAGTTCGACGGCGTAACCGGTCTGGCCATTGGCGGATTCCACGACCTGGGAGGCGATGGTGCCTTCCTGAGCCTTGCGACCTTCGCGCTTGCCAGCGGCCTGGATGCCCTTGGCGCGGATGATTTCCTTGGCGCGAGCCACGTCACCCTCAGCCTCGGTCAGAGCCTTCTTAACGTCCATCATGCCGGCGCCAGTTTCCTCGCGCACCTGCTTGATCAGAGCTGCAGTGATTGCTGCCATTGATTTGTCTCCTCTGAAAAATAGTGATGCCCCATATGATGGGAGGCACAACACCTCCCATCATAGTGGATATTTTCACTCAGCCTTGGCTTCGCCTTCAGCTTCGGCTTCGGCTTCAGCCGGTGCATCGGCGGCGGGAGCGCCCTCAGTGAGGAGCTCCTTCTCCCAAGCGGCCATCGGCTGCTCGGTCTCGCCCTCAGCCTTAGCGGCCTTGCCGGAACGCTCCAGCAGGCCTTCGGCCACTGCGTCAGCCATGAGGCTGGTCAGCAGTTCGATGCCGCGGATGGCGTCATCGTTGGCTGCGATCGGGTACTCGACGGACTCCGGATCAGCGTTGGTGTCGACGATGGCAACGACCGGAATGCCCAGCTTGTGAGCTTCCTCAACGGCCAAAGCTTCCTTGTTAACGTCAACCACGAACATGGCGGACGGAGTACGGTTCATGTTGCGGATACCGCCCAGCTGCTTAGCCAGCTTGTCCTTCTCGCGCTCGAGAAGCAGCAGTTCCTTCTTGGTCAGACCGGAACCACGCACGTCGGTGAAGTCCATCTCTTCGAGTTCCTTGAGACGGGAGACGCGCTTGGACACGGTCTGGAAGTTGGTCAGCATACCGCCGAGCCAACGCTCGGAAACGTACGGCATGTTCACGCGGACAGCCTGATTGGAAACGGCTTCCTGAGCCTGCTTCTTGGTGCCGACGAACAGCACGGTGCCGTTGTGAGCGACGGTAGCCTTGATGAAGTCGTAGGCCTTGTCGATCATGTCGAGCGACTTGAACAGGTTGATGATGTGGATGCCGTTGCGCTGGGTGAGGATGAACTGCTTCATCTTCGGATTCCAACGACGGGTCTGGTGGCCGAAGTGCAGGCCTGCCTTCAGCATGTCGCTCATATTGATCTGAGCCATGGTATTACTACCTCTTTCTGTCGGTTCTTGCCTGGTCATGCGTTCCTGCGTGCAGCCAAAGCCTTGCGGCGTCGGCCGACCGACACAGGTCGTCGCGAACATGACGCGAATTGGTTGTATGCCGATTGACAATATTGGGTGGCTCAGGACTTTCACGACAAAGCCCTTCGCCGGATGGCACACAAGGCATAAAATACCATGGGGTCACGTCTTTTCGCAAAGACGTGACCCCAAGTCGTCATATCGGTGAGATGCGAACAATCACTTGTGGTGATTGCGCATGTAGCGCATCGCCTCTCGGCGTTCCTCTTTCTCCAAACGATCAAGATAGACATGACCGTTCAAGTGATCGGTTTCATGCTGCAACATGCGGCCCATAATGCCACGACCTTCCAGCACGACCGTCTTGCCTTCCAAATCGATGCCACGCACACGAGCGTAATCAGCGCGACGGGTCTTGTACCACAATCCCGGCACAGACAGGCATCCCTCATCTCCGTATTGTTCACCGCTGGTCTCTTCGAGGACAGGGTTGAGCACATACCCGATCTTGCCGTTGATGTTATAGGAAAATGCCCTCAGATTCACGCCAATCTGATTAGCTGACAAGCCAGCCCTTCCTGGATCGTCAACGGTATCAAGCAGATCCTGTACCAGATGACGCACGGCCGGCGTAATTTCCTTGATAGGATCACAGGGGGTACGTAGCACCGGATCAGGTACGACTCGAATCTCACGAATTGCCAAGATTATCGCTCCTCGTTCATGGTTGTTTCCTCAGTTTCCGATGAGTCTTCCGGCGTTTGGAACTCGCCGCGTCTTCGGTCTGCTTCTTAATTTTCTCCTGCATGGTATCAAATGCCTGCCGAACCTTCGGACTTACGGATTCGGAAGCCTGACGCATGGATTCGGAAGCCTGCTTGACCGTTTCGGTGGTTCGGTCAAGAATCTGCACCGTCTTTGGCAGCGGTTTGTTGGATGGCTTCGGCGCATACAGCACATTGTCGATGACATTTTCGTACCGCTTAAGCACCTTCGGCCTGACAACTTTCAGGCTCGCCGTCAGAGTGCCCTTCTCCTGGCTGAACTCCTCGTCGAGGATTTCGAACTTGCGAACGGATTCAGCACGAGAGACATTCGCATTCGCCTTTTCGACATACTGCTGAATGAATGCGCGCACGGCATCGTTCTTCGCGATCTGCTCCATGGGCATGTTGCTATCAAGTCCCTGCTGTGCAAGCCAGGAACGAACCATCTCCTGATCAAGCTCAATCAAAGCTCCGATGAACGGCTTGCCATCACCGACCACCACACCATGCGACACGATCGGGCAAGTGTTGATGACATCTTCCATAGGTGCCGGACTGACGTTCTTACCGCCGGCCGTAATGATGATATCCTTCTTGCGACCCGTAATGTACACGAATCCGTCGTCGTCGATGGTTCCCAAATCGCCGGTCTTCAGCCAGCCATCAGCCATCTTGACATCGGCTGTCAGCTCCGGCTTCTTGTAGTAGCCAAGGAACACGTTGGGGCCCATCACCTGCAGTTCGCCGTCGTCATCGGTGCGCACGCCCATGCCCGGCCCGGGCTTGCCTACGGAACCGACGCGGTTGGCGTCCTGCCAGTTGACAATCATGGGAGCGGCGGTTTCCGTCATGCCATAGCCCTGAATGAAGGTAATGCCATCCATACCGTTGAAGAAATGGGCGAGATCGACGTCAAAGGAGCGCCGCCACAAGCCAGATATCTCATGTTCGGACCCAAAGCAGAACGAATGGATTTGCCTACGACAGACATAAAGAACGAATGTTCGGCACGAGCCACAATGGAATGGCGTCCGGTTTCCTGCTCGTCCTTCGACCATTGCACAAAATGATCGAAAGCCTTGGCGAACACTCTTCCACGAATACCCGCTCCGGCCTTTTGCGAAGCCGCGTTATACACTTTCTCGAACACACGGGGAACTCCCAGCAGATAGGTCGGCTTGAGCTACGCAGATCGGCAAGCAGATGCTTGGCTCCGGGCAGATAGCCGACCACCCCCTGCCCGCCAATCGCAACATACTGAATATAGCGAGCGAAGCAGTGCGCCAACGGCAGGAACAACATCAGACGATTCGGCTGATATAGCATTTCATCGAGAATGATGTAGCCGTTCAGCACGATATGCGTGAAATTCCGGTGAGACAGCATCGCTCCCTTGGGCTTGCCAGTGGAACCAGACGTGTACACAATGGTGAGCATGTCATCGGCCTTGACCCTGGAAATCACCTGATCGAGCGTGTCCTCGCCGACACCTTCTCCAAAATCAGCAACGGCATCAAGACCATCCGCCTTGAAGTTGAAGACGTAGCGCAGGCTGCTGTGCTCATCGCGAATCTGTTCAAGCGTTTGTGTATGCGCGAAATCACCGGCAAAGGCGATGATCGGATCCACCTCTTCGATGATGGACGCGGCCTGCCTGGCGGAATCGGTTTCATACACGGGCACGCTTACCGCGCCGATTGCGGCGCAGGCAAAATCGATGACTCCCCATTCGTAGCAGGTAGGCGAATAGATGACTACCATGCTTCCGGCCTTGACCCCTAGGCCAAGAAGACCTTTCGCAACCGCGCGCACACGCTCAAGCATCTCCCCCGCCGTAACGTCATGCCATCGACGAGTCTCGTCGTCCTGCCATTGGGCGATGAGATCATCAGGATCACGTTTTAGCGCGTCTGGAGAGCAGTGCGAAAACGGTATCCTCATCCGTAGTGCTATACGCAGGTTCCGGTACAAATTCTCTCAACATGAGTCCCTATAGTAGTTGCAGTATGCTCAAGGCACGCTGAAAACCCTTGAAAACGGCTGAATTCAGCCAATTCCAAGGGTTTTGAATGGTTACTTGTTATACGTCACACGCCGAAGTCAGCGACTTCGCACTTCCAAGCAGATCCCTTGAGGACGCACTTCAAATTGCTGCACAGCCTTCGTCCTCCAATGCCCATCAGCACGGTGCTTTCGAAGCATGTCGGAGAGACCAACCAGCTGTCAACGTAATATACGGTGATCGGAAGCAGACCCAACTGCGCGTATATCCTCACATCCCTTCTTCATCTGTGCTGCGATCTGAGCGGAGGCATTTCTCAGCTTTCTCATTGCAGGCCTCGCTCAATACCCTTTCCACGCGTGCTTCTTTCTGCCTGCCACGGAAGATATCGACAACATTGCAGATCAACTGCGCCGCGAACATGTTCATGGAGTAGGCAAATTCAGCATCGCACGGCCCAGGCATTATCTGGATGTAATGGAATGGTTACTTTCCTGACGAAAGATCTGAATTAAGAAACCCATCATACGAGGGAAGCGTTTTATCGTAATCGAAACCGGCTTTCTGCCAAGCTCAAGAGATATCCTTTCCCACTCTGTCAGGTTTTCTCCCTCGCGTTTCTTCCCACTTTTATCAGCGCGCTTCGCATTGGCCGCTGATCCCTGGTCAGAAGGTGGAACCTCCGAGAAGGGCTCGTTAGCCTCCGGCGGCGGAACATCATTTTCACATGAATCATCCATGATGAATCCCTTTCTTATTCGCCCGACTCATCGTTGAGAGGGGGTGTGAAGAAACCATTAAGGCACAAAAGCCATCCCCCG
>ENA-OQBU01000158-OQBU01000158.1-human-gut-metagenome-genome-assembly--contig:-NODE-158-length-18446-cov-2.648289_pt1 | contig 18446 bp, 23 predicted proteins | sample MGYA00242492_ERZ504566 | MGnify/ENA primary metagenome ERZ504566 (study PRJEB26092, sample SAMD00036261) | human gut metagenome | host: Homo sapiens | study: EMG produced TPA metagenomics assembly of...
GTTTATAGCTTTATGTGCATTTTATCCTCCTGCCTTTCTCCCGGTTTCCGGGGTTCCTGTTCCCATTATATCAAAATTCTTGCTACCCCACAAACATTTCTTGACACAACCGCCGGTTCCGTCTGGATTGTGCTTTTTCCTTTCTTCTCTTGATTGCATCTACTTAGCCATAAGCTGCCAAATGCCCATATCGCTTTCTTCGAAATAAGCAGAATTGCACTTGGTCGTCCTGTATGCAATATGGAATGACCAAGACCTGATACCTTGCTCGCGCCATGATTTACCACCTCTTCAAATCGCATTTTTTCAAAACGAAAATATAAACATTAAAAAAATCCACCGTAATTCTATCAAATTACGGTGGACTTTTGGTGGACACGAAGGGAGTCGAACCCTCGACCTCTGCAATGCGAAATGCAGCACTCTCCCAACTGAGCTACGCGCCCGTGTGGCTATTATTATACCACGCAGGGGGCGGCAGGGCAAGGGGTAAATTAAAATTTATCGTGCCAATTCCGGCGCGGCGATCCGCTGCCGGGTGCGGGGCAAAAAACTTCCCTCGCAGGGCTTTGCAAGGGAAGTTGGTGGCAAAATTACTTTTGCTTTTTCTTGATTTTATTCAGCTTGGCGTTGATCTCCAGGATCTGCTCCTTGGTAAACAGGCCGCCGGCCATCATGCACACGCGCTTGACGGTGAAGCCCTTGCCCATGTCAATCAAGCTCTTGTTGATTTTCATGCCCTTGGCCATATCTGCCATGCCGCCGGTGGAGCCGCCCTTGTTCTTCTTCATATTGGCCCGCACCATTTGCACGATCCGCAGGGCCAGCAGCTTGCCCCGGGTGGTGGCCAAAATATCGCCGATGGTGTCGTTAATGCTCATATAGCCGGGCGGGGTCTCGATCTCAAACCAGTTGATGACGGCGCCCTCCTCTTGGAGCACATAGTCCCGGTTTGGCTCATCCACATGGCGCAGGTAACTCTCGTCCGTGCAGTCCCCGGCCTTGGCGGTCAGGGTCGTCTCGCCGCTGTTTGGCACATCAAAGTAGAAAAACGGATATTCTCCCTTTTGTTGCACGCCCAGGCTCTTGCCGTTAGCAAACAGCTCTACCTGGGGCTGGTTGGTGTAGACGGTGACCTTGGTCACATCCTCGGTGCGGTCCACATACCGCTTGCCGCAAATGTGGACGAACGGCTCCTTGGACAGCCAAGCCTTGTAGGTATAGAACGCGTCTTTCTTATACTGCCGGTCAAAGGTGACCAAGCCCTTGTGGTTCATACCGTTCTCGCCGCCCTCGCTGCGGGCATCTGCGGCAAAGTCAAACATATTCCACACATGGGTGGACCACATCCAGGGCGCGCGGCGATTTGGCGGATTACATCCTCGTGATACTTGGCCTGATACTCCTCGGTGTAGTCGCCCTGCTGGGGGTCAGAGGTGTGCCAGTTCAGCGCCTCACAGCCGTACTCGCTCATGCCTACCGCCCGATCCGGGTACTTCTTGTGAAATTTGTCAAACCAGGGGCCGTACATCTCGGTTTTGCCGCCGTACCAGCCAAAATAGTGGTTGTAGGACAGCACATCGGCGATCTGTACATATGCCTCGCCGGGATCGCACATACTCAGCACCGCTATGGTTGTGGGGCGGGTGGGATCCATTTTTATGCACCAGGTCGTTCAGCGCCCGGTGGTTCTCCAAAAGGGAGGGATCTGACGCGCCGTTCATGGTGATTTCGTTAGACAGACCCCACACCACAATGCTGGGGTGATTGCTGTTTTGGCAGATCAACTCCGTCATTTGGCTGATGGTGTTGGCCTTGCCCCCGGGCATGTGACGGGAGATATAAGGAATTTCTGCCCAGACGACCATACCTCGCTCGTCGCACAGGTCATAAAAGATCTGGCTGTGCTGGTAATGGGCCAGGCGAATGGTGTTGGCGCCCAGCTCGCAGATCAGATCCATATCCTCCGTGTGCTCCTTGGCGGTGAGGGCGTTGCCGATCCCCGGCCGATCCTGGTGGCGGGATACGCCGCGCAGGGGATAGGGTTTGCCGTTTAAGATGAAGCCCTTTTGCGGATCAATAGCAAAGCTGCGGCAGCCAAAGCGGGTGGCAATTTCGTCTACCGCTTTGCCGTTTTTCAGCAAAGTGACCGTCAGGGTATACAGGTACGGATCCTCTGTGCCGTGCCACAGGTGGGCGTTTTCCATTTTGATGTTGGTCTTTGCATCGGCAGCGTCCGCATCGGCTTCTGCCACCGGGTCGCCGTTCCTATTGGTGATGGCAAAATGCACGGTGCAGCCTGCCGGTGCAGTCACATACGCCGTGGCAGCCACCGTGGCGTCGGTGCCTTGCATGGTGGGCACCACTTGCACGCCGGGAGCGCCGTAGTAGTCCAGGTCAAAGTGGCTCTCTTCCACGCCCAGCACGGTTACATCCCGGTAAATGCCGCCGTAGAAGGTGAAATCCGCCATCTGGGGATATACCGTTTCATTGGGGCTGTTGTCTGCATAGACCACCAGCAGGTTCTCCGGCAAAATTTTCGGCAGCTTGGCACGGAAGGTGGAGTAGCCGCCGTCATGCTTGGCAATCTGCTTGCCGTTCCAGTAGATCTCGGCGCTGCTGTTCACGCCGTCGAATTGCAGGTAATGCACCGGGGCGCTGCCCAGTTCATCGGCGGTGAGTGCCTTGGCGTAGGCGCACTTGCCTCTGTAATAGTCGTTGCCGCCGTCTTGGCCGTCTGTGCCGTTCCAGGTGTGGGGTAGGTCCACCGACTCCCAGTCTGTGGGCAGGGTTGTGGGGTGACTTTTGGGGCTTTTTGGAAAAGCGCCAGTCTTTGTTTATGTTAATGATTTGTCGCATAGGGTTGCCTCCGGGTGGATTATTTTATTTTTCCTGGGCGTTGTCGTCCAGATTATACAGGAAATGCATACTGATCAGGCTGATCAGTGCGCCAATAAAGGGCAGGAACGCGGTGACGAAATAGATCTTCTCCGGTACACCGGCAGCCTGCTCCAGGGCGCCCAGTTTTTTGGTCATAGCCGGTCATACCGATGGCCCAGCTGACTACGGCGGCGCCTACACCCTGGGCAATTTTGCGGAACAGGGAATAGGTGGCGTAAATGGAGCTTTCCTCCCGGCGGCCGGTCCGCGCTCCTGGTAGTCGATGCAGTCTGCCACCAGCGCCCACATCAAGGTCAGGTAAAAGGCAGAGCCAAACATGGCGATGGCCACCAGTACGATCCAAACATAGGGGTTACGGATCCGCACAAAGGCAGCCACGCCGGCAGAGATGGCCGACAGGACAAAGGGATAGGTGCACAATTGCTTTTTGGTGAATTTCTTGAGCATGGGCTTTACCAGCAAAATGCCCAGCGCCACCGGACATCCGGCCAGCATGGTGGCAATGGTGATCAGCTTGGTGTTCTGGAAATAGCACATAAAGATATAGGGCATGGAGGTGGTCACCGTCATCATCAGCGCCAGGTATGCCACGGTGCTGATGGTTTACGCCCATCATGGGTTTGTTCTTAAAGAAAGAGCCAAGAGTGGCAAAATAGTTGAACTTCTGTTTCTCCAGGGGCTGTGCAGCGGCAATGCGCTCGGTGGTCATGCGCCGCAGCAGGTAGAAGGATACCAAGCCGATGGCACCCATCACGCCTACAAAGATGATGAACAGCTCACCGCGGGGATTGTCGTTCTTGTCATATACCAGCAGGGGCAGCAGGATCATAATGGGGGATCTGGGCACACATAGCGCCGATACTCCGCCACTGGGACAGGGAGGAGCGGCCTGCCGGGTCGTTGGTAATGCAGCTTTGCATGGAGCCGTAGGGCACATTCACGCTGGTGTACGCCACGCTCCACAGGCAGTAAATGCCCAGGCACATGGCGATCTTTACCCCGTAGGGCGCACTGGGCGCATAAATGAACAGGGCAATGCTGGACAGCAACAGCACCGGGCTGGCCCACTTGATCCAGGGCTTAAATTTACCGTCCTTGCCGGGTTTGGTGGCATCGCACAGACCGCCGATGATGGGGTCGTTGATGGCGTCAAAAATTTTGCCCAGCAGAATGAGAACGGCAAAGTGCTTGGGGTCGATCTTCATACAGGTGACATAGAACAGCATCAGGTAGCTGTTAATGAATGCAAAGCTCATATTGCATCCAAAGTCGCCAAAGGCATAGCCGACCTTATCGCGCATACCGAAGGGGCGCAGTTGTTTGTTGGTGCTCATATCCATATCGGTTCCCTCCAAATTCCTATTTTGTACCATGTGTACATCTCTTTTTATTATACATATTCTATAAAAAAATGCAATGGAAAGTGATGGAATTCGTCCATCTTGTGCATAATGCGGCAAAAGGAATCGGATTTGTCTAAGATTTTCGGGCAAAGAAAAAGGCGGCTGCGGTGCAGTCACCCTTTTGATTTATTGTTGTTTGAACACATGCTTGGGATCCTTGACCAGCAAGATCGCCAGCCAGGCGATGGCGCCCAAGGTTACGGCTGAGAGACCCAGCAGACTGTCGTTCAGTATCTCGCTGAAGCTCTGTTGAAAATACGCCGCCCCTTCGCTAAAGTATTCAAAGAAGAAGTCCACCAGCCACATCAGCCCGGCGCCCCAGTAGATCAGGCACAAAGTGCCCAGTCGGTAGGTTCCCCGCTTTTCGCAGGCGTACCAGGCTACGGTGGCCGCCACGGCCGCCATCAAGGTCAGAAGCAGGCACATATTAACCCTCCTGTGCAGCCGTTTTGGCGCGCTTTTTGAACTTGGCGCTGACCACGGCGACTGCTATGCCCCATACAGCGGTGACAACGGCGCTCATGGTCACACCCACAGTCGCCATTTCGTGGAGCATGACCGCTTTGTCCTCCGGGTTGCTCATGGCCGTTAGGAACGGTGCAAACAAAGTTACCTCGCCGTGCCACAGATGCTCAAAGGCCAGCAGCAAAATGCCGCCCCACAGCAGACCGGACAGTAAGAACAGCTTGCGGCTCCAGGTAAATTTCTTCTCCTGGGCAGGTGCCCCAGTGCCCACAGCTTCATGGGCGGGCAGCGTGAGCTTTTCTTCCTTTTTCTTCATGGTCAGCGCCACGGCGGTGACCACCACGCCTCAGCGGCCGGTACTAAGAAACATGCCATTGGTTATCCTCCCTAAATTGCGCCGAGTGGCGCTTACTTGATGTTTTCATTTTACCACGGCGGCGGGGCAGTAGCCAACCCACCGTGGGGGATTTTTTTAGTCTTTGTACTGCCCGGCGAATTTTGTGCGCAGGGTCATGCGCAGCACATTCTTGGCCGTGCGTTGCAGCTCGCCCAGGGTGATGCCGTCGGGCTTGCCCAGGGTCGCCAGCAGACTGCCGTCGTTGGGGGCGGACTTGCTGATGGCGGTTTTGCGCCGGGCATCAGCACATCAACCTGTGCCCGCACCCGGTAGCCGTTGTCCCGCAGCTCCGGGAACTCCGGCGAGGCGGCGTAGCGCATCCACCAGTCGGTTATCACATTGCCGGTGTAGCCCCATTCCTCCCGCAGCAGGGCGGTGCACAGCTGGTAGTTGTAGTGGCTCCACACGCCGTTGATCTTGTTGTAGCTGGTCATCAGGTTCTTAGGATGTGCTTCTTTTATGCAGATCTCAAATCCCCGCAAATAGATCTCCCGCAGGGCGCGGGCGCTGACTACGGAATTGTTGTAGTTGCGGTTATATTCCTGATTGTTGCAGGCAAAGTGCTTGGGGCAGGCGGATACCGGAGCGCTTTGCAGACCCTGTACCACCGCAGCGGCCAGTTTGCCGGTGACCAGCGGGTCCTCGGAGAAGTATTCAAAATTGCGCCCGCACAGCGGATTGCGGTGGATATTCATGCCCGGCGCCAGCAGCACATCGGTGCCCTTGTCCACCATCTCCCGCCCCATGGCGGCGTACAGGTCCTGTACCAGCGGCAGGTTCCAGCTGCAAGCCAGGGCGGTGCCGCTGGGCAGCAGGGAGCAGGTGGCCCGCAGGCGAATTCCGGAGGGGCCGTCGGTGGTGATCACCGGGGGTATGCCCTTTTGGCGCAGGCTGTCGCTGACCCCGGACATGCGCCCGCATTGCCGGAGGCACCCAGAGGGCTGTCCATCATGCCCTCGCCGCGACTGAGCAGCTCCATCTCCGTGGTAGACAGCTGCGCCACAAAGTCGTCCAGGCTGACGCTGCCCTCGGCCACATCTGCCAGCACAAAGCCCTTGTTGCCGGTGACCGGCAGGGCAGGGGGCAGATGATCCAGGATCGCCTGCTTTAAGTCTACGGTGGCGGTGGGCACCGGGGCGTAGGTCCGGGTCACTTTGCCATTCTGTTCTGTGGCGGTGAGTCGGTCAAAGCCGCTGTCTGACGGGGGTGCCAGCAACTGGCAGCACTGCTCCAGCACCAGCGTGTCCGCCAGGTGCAGGTCAGCGCAGGGGACAGCGCTGCGCACATCTGTACCTAGGCAAAAAGTGTAGTCCCCCGCTTCCAGCAACCAGGCGTTTTTGTGCCCGGCAGCGCCGCTGTCGTCAAAGCTGGCAAAGTGCCGATAAGGGGCGGTGAGGGTCAGACTTTGGTGCTTGCTGGGGGCCAGTTCCTCGGTTTTGCCAAAGGCAATAAGCACCTTGGCGGCCTTGCCCAGTGCACCGCAGGGACAGCAGGCGTACAGTTGTACCACCTGTTTGCCGGGCAGGGCGCCGGTGTTCTCCACCTGCACCTGCACGGTGACCGTCTGGTCCTTGATCTCTGTTTTTTTCATCTTACAGGCAAAGTCCGTGTAAGACAGACCGTAACCAAAGGGGTACAGCACCCGCTCCGGCGCAAAGGTCTCAAAATACCGATAGCCCACAAAAATATCTTCTGTATAGTGGTTCTCTGCCTTGTTGCCAAAGTTCTGTGCCGGGTAGTCGGCGTAGGTTTTGGCGATGGTGTCCGTCAGGCGGCCGCTTGGGTTCACCTGCCCGGTGAGCACATCCGCCACCGCGTTACCGCTCTCCATGCCCAGCTGCCAGGCCAGCAAAATGGCGCTGATCTTGTCGCCGTAGGCGTGGATTTCCGCAAAGTCCATAATGCTGCCGATATTCAGCACCAGCACCACTTTTTGAAAGGCGGCGGTTACGGCGTCCAGCAAGGCCTTTTCTTTATTCGTCAGGTAAAAGCTGCCTTTTTTCAGCGTGTTTTCCCGGTCCTCACCGGCGCTGCGGCCAATCACCACCACGGCGGTTTGGCACCGCTTAGCAGCCGCCTGTACCCAGTCTTGCTTCACCGGCATTTCTGCATAATAGCGGGGCCAGTGCCCCCAAAATCCCCGGGTCCGGGTCGTTGACAGAGGCGGTGCACCAGCTTTCATAGGCGGCCAGTACGGTGCTGTCCAGCTGCACACCGGCGTTTACCAGCCCTTGCACCAGGTTGATACTGTACGGGGCGGAAACATCGCCGCCGCTGCCGTTGCCGACATAAAAATAGTTCTTCTGCACCCGGCCAAACAGCGCCACCGGCGCAGACAGATCCAGGGGCAAAGTGTGGTTGTTGTTCTTCAGCAGCACGCAGCTTTCCGCACCGGCCCGTCTGGCCAGCGTCGCCACCTCCGGATTGCCCGGTTCACCGGTGATCCGTCCGCTTTGCTGCTGCGCCAGCTCCGCGCCGCCAAAGGTTTGCAGCACTTTGCGCACCGCCTTATATCCCCAGTTGGTCATAACCGTACCTCCATTATGAAAATCTATGCCCATCATAGCAAATTCCGCCGAGAATTACAATAGGAATCAAAAAAAGCGGCGTGTATCGCACACAGCAAAAAACAAAACGCATTTGCTGCACCAAGACAAAAAAACACGGACACTCAAGAGAGTGTCCGTGTTGGTTGCTTGGCGTGAACTTATTTCAGCTCAACGGTAGCGCCAACCTCAGTCAGCTTAGCCTTCAAAGCCTCAGCGTCAGCGGTGGGCATTGCTTCCTTAACGGTAGCGGGAGCGCCGTCAACGATAGCCTTAGCTCCTTCAGACCCAGGCCGGTAGCCTCACGAACGGCCTTGATCACCTGAATCTTGTTGGCGCCAACATCGGTCAGCACAACATCAAACTCGGTCTTCTCGTCAGCAGCAGCGGCGCCACCCTCAGCGGGAGCAGCTGCAACGGCGACTGCGGCAGCAGTAACGCCAAAGGTCTCTTCGATTGTTTCCTTGAGCTCTTTAAGCTCCAGAACGCTCAGTTCTGCGATGGAATCTACAATAGCAGTGATTTTCTCGGTTGCCATGATAATTACCTCCGTAAATTATAATAAAAATTAAATTATTCTGCTGTTTCTTCAGCAGGTGCTTCCTCAGCGGGAGCAGCCTCTGTGGGAGCCTCTTCGGCTTCTGCAGCGACGGGTGTTGCACCGCCCTTTTCTTCCAGTGCTGCAACGGCACGGGCAATGCAGGCGATGGGCTCAACAACAAGACTTGCGATCTGAGCCAGCATGGCCTCTCTGGAAGGCAGCTTGGAAAGCGCAATAACCTCGTCCAGAGCGATCACTTTGCCGTCCAGATAACCGGACTTAATGGCAAAATTGTCGTGGCCGTCTGCAAACTTTTGCAGAATGCGGGCAGATGCCACATAGTCATCGTCACAGGTGGCGATGGCGGTGGTGCCTTCCAACACAGACTCAAGGCCTTCCAGACCGGCAGCCTCAGCTGCTCTGCCCAAAAGGGTGTTCTTTACGACAGTGTAGTGCACACCGGCCTCACGCAGCTCGTGACGCAACTGTGTGTCATCAGATACGGTGATGCCTTTGTAGTCAACCACTACACCGGCGCAGGAATTCTTGATCCGGTCAGAAAGAGCGGCAACCTGCTGCTTTTTCATTTCAAGAACTGCTGTACTTGGCATAAAACATAACCTCCATAAGTATTTGCCGCAAAATGCGGTCTTTATGGCTGTTTAGCAAAACAAAGTAGCATTCCGATGTACTCGGAATGCACAAAATGACATAGATATTGCACCGCAGGGTGCGAACCATGCACATTCATTCCTCGGCAGGCGATCAACTTACGCCAAACGGCACCTGCTGTCTTTGGCTGAACAGCGATAGTATTTTAACACAAGGCACGAGCCTTGTCAATACCCAAAAACTTATTGAGCAGAAACAGTACCAACTTTGTTGGGGTTGATACGCACGCCGGGGCCCATGGTGGAAGCCACGGCAACGGACTTAATATACTGACCCTTCAGTGCAGCCGGCTTGCCTTGATGATGGCGTCCAGCAGAGCGTTGAAGTTCTCCAGCAGCTTCTCCTGCCCAAAGGAAGCCTGCCGATGGGGCAGTGAATGATGTTGGTCTTGTCCAGACGGTACTCGATCTTACCGGCCTTAGCCTCGGTTACAGCCTTAGCCACATCCATGGTTACGGTGCCGGCCTTGGGAGAGGGCATCAGACCGCGGGGGCCCAGCACTTTACCCAAACGACCAACGAAGCCCATCATATCCGGGCTGGCAACGGCCACATCAAAGTCCATCCAGCCGCCCTGGATCTTCTCTACCAGGTCAGCGTCGCCAACGATGTCAGCGCCGGCCTCGGTAGCAGCCTTAGCCAGGTCGCCCTTGGCAAATACAGCCACGCGCACGGTTTTACCGGTGCCGTTGGGCAGCACCACAGCGCCACGCACCTGCTGATCAGCGTGACGGGAGTCAACGCCCAGGCGAATGTGAGCCTCAATGGTTTCGTCAAATTTAGCTGTGGCGGTCTTAACAGCCAGGTCAAGTGCCTCAGCGCTATCATACAGATTGGAGCGGTCTACCAGCTTGGCGCCGTCCACATATTTCTTTCCGTGTTTCATTACAAATTACCTCCAGTGGTTAATCGGATCTTTCCTCCCACAAGGGACTCAGTCTTCTACTACAATACCCATGCTGCGAGCAGTGCCGGCGATCATGGACATAGCGGCCTCAAGAGAGCTGCGTTCAGGTCGGGCATTTTGGTCTCAGCGATCTTCTGGACCTGCTCCTTGGTGATGGTGGCTACCTTGTTCTTGTTGGGAACGCCGGAAGCCTTGTCAATGCCGCAAGCCTTCTTGATGAGAACGGCTGCGGGCGGGGTCTTGGTGATGAAAGTGAAAGAACGATCCTCATAAACGGTGATCACTACGGGAATGATCAGGCCGGCGTCGTTCTTGGTTCTCTCGTTAAAGTCCTTGGTGAAAGCCACGATGTTTACACCGTGCTGACCGAGAGCCGGGCCAACCGGGGGGGCAGGGGTCGCCTTACCGGCCGGAATCTGAAGTTTAATTAAACCTACTACCTTCTGTGCCATAATAATTTTCCTCCTAAATTGTGGTCATTGGCGGGGCGCTGTGCGCTCCTCCCACGCACCGCAAAAAGCGGTGATAATCAGCGGCAAGCCGCGTATTACCGAATGTTAGTCTTTGACCTTTTCAAGCTGGTCAAGCTCAAAATCAACTGATGTTTCGCGCCCAAACATGGAAACGGTGACCTGCGCGCTGTTGTTGGGAATGTCGATGGCGTCCACAGTGCCGGAGAAGCCCTCCAGCGGGCCGTCGATCACATTGACCAGATCGCCTACGGCGTAGTGCACCTCTACGGTGACCTTCTCCACGCCCAGCTTGCGTACCTCTTCCTCCGTTAAGGGAACAGGCTTGCTCTCCGGACCCACAAAGCCGGTGCAGCCGCGGGTGTTGCGCACCACATACCAGCTGTCGTCGTTCATCACCATTTTGATGAGCACATAGCCGGGGAAGATCTTGGCGCTCCACTTCCTTCTTGGTGCCGTCATCTTTGATCTCTACCACCGTCTCGGTAGGAACGACCACATCCTGAATCCAATCGTGCAGGTTGCGGTTCTCTACCACGGTCTCAATGTTGCTGGCTACCTTGTTCTCATACCGGAAAAGGTGTGGGCAACATACCATTTGCTTCTTCCATACTAAACAGAACCTCCGTAAATTGCTGTGATCCGAATGGGGGCGCTGCCCCTGCGTGCGTTCGGGTCTTTATTTGGTGGTCTGTTCGGTGGTGGCCTCAGCCAAAGCCGCCGAAGTGGTTTTCTGGGTGGTGGTTTCGCTGGCAGCGGTGGTGGTCTCGCTGTTGGTCTTCAGGCTCTTAATGCCCTTCATACCCAGGGTCAGGCCGGTGTCTACCAAATAAATGCACACGCCGACGATGATCACGACTACCAGTACGGTCAGGGTGTTCTTGAGCACGTTCTTACCGTCTGACCAAACGACTTTTTTACCCTCTGATTTTACGCTTTTGAAGAATGAACCAATGGATTTGAACGGATTTTTCTTGGCTTTTTTGCCTTTGACTTATCTGCCTTGGCGTCGGACTTTTTGGCAGGCTTGCTGCTCTTTTCCGGCTTTGCAGACGCTTTCTTTTCGTCAGCCATTGTCAGTCCTCCTGTTATTTCGTTTCTCTGTGCAAGGTATGCTTTTTGCAGAAACGGCAGTACTTGTTCATCTCAAGTCTGTCGGGCGTATTCTTCTTGTTCTTCATTGTGTTGTAGTTGCGCTGTTTGCACTCTGTGCAGCTAAGGTAATCTTAACTCTCATTAATAAGCACCTCCGTTGTATTTCGATTGTGTGTGAATCTCCCTCGTTGCGCCACGCAATGCGCACCTAAAAATGGGCAAAAAATAAAACCCCCACTTACCGAGGTACAAACACTATACCACAACCGCACCCGTTCGTCAAGGGGAAAATCAAAATAAAAGCCGCTTTCCTGCGAGACGGCGCAAGAATTGTTTGCATTTGGCGGCGGAATATATTATGATATGTATATTCTATATAAGGGAGGCGAAGATATGCGGGTACTGATCGTGGGCGGCGGCGCGGCGGGATTGTGCTGTGCCATACGGCTGCGGCAACTGGATCCGGCGCTGCAGGTCACGGTGCTGGAGCGGCTGGAGCAGCCGGGCAAAAAGCTGCTGGCTACCGGCAACGGCCGGTGCAATTTGACCAATATACAGGCGCCCCACAGCCGGGCGGTGCTGGATTTCTTTGCCTCTCTCGGTTTGATGACCCGGCAGGAGGATTTGGGGCGTGTATATCCTTATAGCCTGCGGGCAGCCACGGTGCAAAATTTGCTGCTGGACGCCTGCCGCACCTTGGGCGTGCGCCTGGTTACCGGCTGCCGGGTGGAAAAGATCATCCCCGGCTTTACGGTGCAGACGGATAAGGGCGCCTTTGCCGGCGACAAGGTGGTGGTGGCCTGCGGCGGGCAGGCACAGCCGGCACTGGGCAGCGATGGCAGCGGCTATGCCCTGCTGCAGGATCTGGGCCACAGCTGTACGCCCTTGTATCCGGCGCTGGTGCAGCTGACCTCCTCCAGCAAATACCCTCGCAAGCTCAAGGGGCAGCGCACCCGAGCGGCAGTAGCCGTCACTTTGGACGGTGAAACCGTGGCGGAGAGTCAGGGCGAGGTGCTGTTTACCGATTACGGTTTGTCCGGCATTGCGGTGATGGATGTAAGCTGGGCGGTGGGGCAGAACTTTGCCCGCCCCTGGCCGCAAAAGTGCTGCGCAGTGCTGGATTTGGTTCCGGAGTGGAGCGAAAAACAGTTCTTGTCTTATCTGCGGCAGTTTGGCTCCCTGCGAGGGATCCTCAGCGCAGAGGTGACGGAGATTTTGGAAAAACAGGCGGCGGGCGACCCGGCTCGGCTGGTGCAGATCGCCAAGCACTGGCAGCTGATCGTTACCGGCACCAAGGGCTACGCCTTTGCCCAGATCACCGGCGGCGGTGTGCCCCGAACGGAATTGGAGGGCTTTGCCTCTCGGCGGGTGCCTGGGCTGTATATTGTCGGCGAGGTGCTGGACGAGCAGCAGCCCTGCGGCGGTTATAATTTGAATTTTGCCTTTTACAGCGGTCTGGCGGCCGCCGGGCAGATGGTGGAGAAGTGGAATGATACGAGTAAGTGAGTTGCGTCTGGAACTGGATGAGGACGAGAGCCTGCTGCGCAAAAAGGCGGGCAAGGTGCTGCGCACCGACCCCAAATATATTGAAAAACTGACGATTTTTAAGAAGAGTGTGGACGCCCGCAAAAAGGACGATGTGCACTTCTCTTATACGGTAGATGTGACCCTGGGGCTGGACGAAACCCAGGTGCTGCGCCGCTGCCGCTCACCGAAGGCCAAGGCGGCGGAAGAATACAAGTACACCCTGCCGGTGAACCGGCGGCAGTCCGCTTTTCGCCCGGTGGTGGTCGGTTTTGGTCCGGCGGGTATGTTTGCCGGCCTGATCTTGGCTGAGGCAGGACTGCGCCCCATTGTGTTGGAGCGTGGCAAGGATATTCAGCGCCGCCAGCAGGATGTGAATGCCTTTTGGCAGCAGCATATTCTCAACGAGGAGAGCAATGTGCAGTTCGGCGAGGGCGGTGCCGGTACTTTTTCTGACGGCAAGTTGACCACCGGCATTAAAAGCCCCTTTATTCGCCAGGTGCTGCAAGAGCTGTACGAGGCCGGTGCGCCGGAGGAGATTTATACGCCGCCAAGCCCCATATCGGCACGGACCGGACTGGCTGTGGTGGTGCAGAATATTCGCAAAAAATTGAGCGCCTGGGGGGCGAGGTGCGCCTGGAATGTCGGCTGGAGAATTTGATCTTAGCCAACGGCTTTATCCATGGGGTTACTTACAGCCATTTGGGTCAAACGGTGGATATGGAGACGGATGCGGTGATCCTGGCCATCGGCCACAGCGCTCGGGACACGGTGGAAATGCTTTATAAAAACGGCGCGCAAATTATCCAAAAGCCCTTTAGTGTGGGCGCCCGCATTGAGCACCCCCAAAAGCTCATTGACAAGGCCCAGTACGGCGCTTTTGCCGGTCACCCTAAGCTGGGGGCTGCGGATTACAAGCTTAGCTGCCACGGTCTGCACCAGCGAGGGGCGTATACCTTTTGTATGTGCCCGGGGGCACGGTGGTGGCCGCCGCCAGCGAAAAGGGCGGCGTGATCGTCAACGGCATGAGCACCCTGGCCCGGGACGCGAGAATGCCAACTCGGCGCTGCTGGTGGGTATCGATCCGGTGGACTTCCCCTCGGAGCATCCGCTGGCGGGAATGTATTATCAGCGAGAGATTGAGCAAAACGCCTTTGCCTGGGCGGGGGCGATTACCGTGCGCCGGCGCAGCTGGTGGGTGATTTCTTAGCGGATCGGGAAAGTCGGGCGCTGGGCAATGTGCAGCCGACCTGCCCTACCGGGGTCACGCTTACCAACCTGCGGTACTGTCTGCCGGACAAGGTGCGCACCACCATGCAGGCGGCCATTACGGAGATGGACAAGCGGCTCCGCGGCTTTGCCCTGCCGGACGCGGTGCTTACTGCGCCGGAAACCCGCTCCTCCAGCAGCGTGCGGATTTTGCGGGACGAATTTTGCCAGTGCAATCTGCGCGGGGTGTACCCCTGCGGTGAGGGCGCCGGTTACGCCGGTGGCATTGTGTCCGCCGCCGTGGACGGCATAAAATGCGCCCACGCTGTGCTGGCGGATGCGCATTAAGAATAAAATAATAGGTATAGAAAAAGCACCCCGACGGGGGTGCTTTTTGTGTGCGGGGGTTATATGTATTCGTAGCGAGTGCATCAATCCCTCCGTCACCGCCTGCGGCGGTGCCACCTCCCTTTACAAGGGAGGCTTGGGGGCGGGCGATCTTTTGCCTCCCTTGCCGCAGGCAAACGCGGAGGGATTGGCCGTAGGGATTTTGTGTATTGCAATCTGTCGGTAAAAATAGGCTGCTTACTTCAATTGCAACAGGCGGCGGACAAAGTAGATCACCAGCCCAAAGGTGGCCAGCAGACCCACGGCGGCCAGTACAAGAAAAATCTTATATCCATTGCCCAGGGAGGCCAGTGCCACCAAAGAGAGCAGGGCGCTCACCGCCAGCTTTACCCAGCCGATCATGGTCTTTAATGTGCGGTAGACGGCGGTGCGGTTCTCCTCCGTTACGGTCACGCCGGTGTTCCAAACCCCGGGGAACTGCTCTAAAATCGTAATCAGCACATACAGCACCCACCCCAGCACCGGCAGCTGCCACAGGGTGGTGCGGGCGGTCCAGCTGTCTATTTGGCCGTCGGCAGTATAGTGCCCGGGAATGGTCATGGGAATTTGCGACCAGCGCACCAGCAGGTACAGGGTAACGGCTGCCAGGCAGGCCACCGCCGCTATGTTTAACAGAATATCCGTTTTTGTGTTTTTGATTTTCATACCGTGACCTCCATGGGAAAATAGAATCCTCTGTTTTGCCGCCCTTGTAAAGGAGGGAGGCTTGGGGGTGAAAATACGATTTGATATGCCGTGTCTCACCTTCTATATACCATATCGGAGAAGAAATGGCAAGAGGTTGGCGTTTTTAGGTGACGGGTGGTGATTTTGTCTAACATTCAAGTTAATCTTGACTAACCAAGCGGCCGGGTGGTATGCTTTTGTCACAAAAGAAGTACCCGCTTGAGGGAGTAGTTTGCACGCCGTGGGCGTGTGGCAAGTCAACAAACTGACTGCGGCGCTGTGCCGGGTCTGGCTTGTCTTAATGAACGAGACTCTTGCACGCCTGTTTTCGTGCAGCAGTCTTTTATTTTTTACCCAAAAAGATCTAACGCACGGGAACGGCGGTAGGTCTTTTTTCTTTGTAAAAATGAAGCAGGAGGACTTTCTATGCAGGCATTTACCGCAGAAAAAACGGAGCTGCTGGCAACCTACGGTGCAGACGCGAACCGGGGGCTGACAGAAGCGCAGGCACAGAAAAACAAAACACAGTACGGCGAGAACGCCCTCACCCGACGCAAGCCGGACACACTGCTGAAGCGCCTTTGGGATGCCGCCACGGAACCTATGCTCTTAATGCTGATTGCAGCCGGGCTGATCGCCCTGGCGGTAAACATTGTGCGCCGGGTTACCGGCGGCGAGGCGGACTTTTTAGAATGCGTGGGCGTGTTCGTGGCCATTGCTTTGTCCGTGGTGATCAGCGTAGTGATGGAGGGGCGCAGCGCCAAGGCGTTTTGAGGCCCTGTCCAAAATCAATGCGGATATGACCGTGCGCGCGGTGCGGGACGCCAAACGGTAACGCTGCAAAGTGCCGATTTGGCGGTGGGTGATGTGGTGTTGCTGTCTGCCGGAGACAAGGTGCCGGCGGACGGACGACTGCTGGAGAGCACCGCTCTGCGGGTGGATGAATCCGCTCTTACCGGCGAGAGCTTTCCGGTGAAGAAAGACAGCGAACTGGTGCTTACGGACGAAAAAACGCCCCTGGCGGAGCGGGCCAATATGCTTTACAGCGGCACATTCGTTACCGAGGGGAACGGACGGCTGCTGGTGACGGCGGTGGGCGACGCTACGGAATTTGGCAAGATCGCCGGCGAGCTGGGCAATGCAGAAAAAAGCAGCACCCCCTTGCAGGAAAAGCTGGCCCGCCTGGGCAAGACCATTACTGTGCTTGGCGTGATTGCAGCGGGCATTGTGTTTGTGGCCCAGCTGATCTCCTTTGCGCTCCACGGCGGTCTGCATCTGGAGGCGGTGATGGAGGCGTTTATCACCAGTATCGTGCTGATTGTGGCGGCGGTGCCGGAGGGGCTGCCCACCATTGTGGCGGTGTCCCTGTCTATCAATATTATTAAGCTGAGCAAGCAAAATGCCCTGGTGAAGAAGATGATCGCCTCGGAGACCATCGGCTGTATCAGCGTGATCTGCTCGGACAAAACCGGTACTTTAACGGAAAACAAGATGACTGTGCGTGCCTTTTATGACACCCGATGGCACAAAGAAGCGGCAGCGCTGCAAAACGAATACCTGACCCATAATATCTGCCTGAACACCACGGCAGACTTGGCGCCGGACGGCGGCTTTATCGGCAATCCCACGGAGTGCGCCATGCTGCGGTTCTTTGAGCAGGCAGACACCGGCAACACCTACCGTCGGGAGCGGGAGGACCACACCCGGCTGTGCGCGTTTCCTTTCTCGTCCGAGCTCAAGCACATGACCACCATTTCCAATGTGGACGGGCGCATTCTCTCTTATGTAAAGGGCAGCCCGGAGTGCGTGCTGAATATGTGTGCCTTGAAACCTGACCGTCTGGCGGAACTGTGCCGGGTGCTGGTGCAGGCCGAGGAGCAAGCCATGCGGGTGATTGCCTTTGCCCATAAGGAGTTGGCGGAGATGGAGGACTTCTCCGCAGAGGAGGCCCACAGCCGAATGGAAAGCGGTATGGTCTTTGACGGCTTTGTGGCCATTGCGGACCCGCTGCGCAGCGATGTGTACGACGCTGTGGCCGCCTGCCGCAGCGCCGGGGTGGGGGTGAAGATTCTTACCGGCGACAATATCGTTACCGCCACCGCCATTGCCAAGGAACTGGATCTGCTGGCGGACGGTTGTGTGGCGCTGGAAGCCAAAGAAGTGGAAGAAATGAGCGCCGCCGGCTGCAAAAAATGCTGCCTAAAATCAGCGTGATTGCTCGCAGCACCCCTACGGTGAAAATGCGGGTGGTGAAGCTGCTGAAAGCACGAGGCGATGTGGTGGCTGTCACCGGAGACGGGATCAACGACGCACCGGCGCTGAAGAACGCCGATGTGGGGATCGCCATGGGCATTTCCGGCACGGAGGTGTCCAAGGAAGCCAGCGATATTGTGCTGTTGGACGACTCCTTTGCCACCATCGTTAAGGCTGTGGAATGGGGCCGCAATATTTATGAGAACTTTAAGCGGTTCATCAGCTTTCAGCTGACGGTGAATATTGCCTCTGTTATTTGCGTATTTGTGTCTGTTCTGATGGGGCTGCCGGCACCCTTTACCGCCTTGCAGCTGCTGTGGATCAATATTATTATGGACGGCCCGCCGGCCCTGACCTTGGGACTGGAGCCGGGATACAGCGACCTGATGCGCCGCCGCCCCACCAACCGCAGCGAGAATATTATCTCCAAGGGTATGCTGGCGCGGATCACCGCCACCGGCGTGTATATGAGCTTGGTGTTCCTGCTGCAATACAAGCTGAATTTCCTGGGTGCTGCCCGAGGCGAGATGACCACCGTGCTGTTCACCCTGTTTGTGCTGTTTCAGCTGTTTAACGCCTTTAACTGCCGGGAACTGCACAGTGAGAGTATCTTTTGCCACCTGTTTAAGAACAAGCTGATGCTGTTGGTCGTGGGCTGCACCTTTGTGCTGCAAGTGCTGATCATCCAGTTTGCCGGTGCGTTCTTTGGCACCGTACCCCTGGGGATCGCCATGTGGGGCAAGCTGTTTGCTCTGGCATTCTCCGTTATCGTCCTTTCTGAGGTCATTAAGGTTTTTGCCCGTCTGTTCCAAAAGAAAAAGGCGTAACAAAAAGCATAATCATTGGATGAAAAACAAGGCCGTGTGTACGAAAAGGTACATACGGCCTTTTGTGATTTTGCAGCGTTGGCTGGCTGCTCCGGTTTTCGGTATAGCCGGGATGATGTTAAAACCGCGCCGCCGGCGGGTAAAAGAATTTTATTATTTGTTT
>ENA-OQBU01000159-OQBU01000159.1-human-gut-metagenome-genome-assembly--contig:-NODE-159-length-18400-cov-4.731571_pt1 | contig 18400 bp, 24 predicted proteins | sample MGYA00242492_ERZ504566 | MGnify/ENA primary metagenome ERZ504566 (study PRJEB26092, sample SAMD00036261) | human gut metagenome | host: Homo sapiens | study: EMG produced TPA metagenomics assembly of...
CGGCCCGTCACGGGTCAATCTGCAGTGCGGCCCGAACCCCGTGAGGGCCGGCGCCTTTAGACGCGTGCCGGAAATCCAAGGGTTACACCCTAAGAGCAAACCACCCTTCTAGGGGTGGTTTTGATTTAAGCGTCCACGCATGAAACACGGCGCGATGAACTGCGCTGCTCGTCGCCCGTCCGCGCCGCCGAGAGCAGGGCGCCCAAATCGGCCTGGATCGCCTCTGCCTTGCTTCCAAGCTGCAACGGAGCCGAGTCGCCCGAGATGTTTACGCTCAAAAGGTGCGCATCCGGCAGCTTCGCGGTCATGCTCCAGAACGGGAGCGTGATGATGCCGGGGGTCATCTCGCCCACGCCGAGCTCCAACAACAGCACGCGGCGATCGCTGCGCTCGCGCACGAAGTGCTCGTATCGTCCGAGGCTCTCGCGCCAGGCCGCACCCTGCAGAAACGTGTCGTCGCGCACCCACGGCACAAGCTGCCAGCCGCAATGCGGGCATCGGGGGACATCCTCGCTGCGGATCTCGAACCCCGCCATGCCCGCGAGCATGCGCTCGACGTAGGGGCTCGCCTCGAAGAGCTCGTCGCAGCATGGCTGCTTGCATTGAAGGTGCGCGAAGCTTCCCTGATAGTTGCAGATCCTCTCGGTGGGAAACGTCTTCTCGACTTGGGTGTCTACATTGGTGCTCAGGATGAAGTAGTCCTTATGGCCGATGAGGGACCGTAGGTCGAGATAGGGCTGCGAGGTCGGCTCGCGCAGCATGAAATCGATATATCGCGCGTAGTAGGCCCATTGCTGCTCGAGGCTGGGGTAGAGGTGGTAAAAGCCGTCAAAAAGACTCTTGAAGCCAAAGGCTTGCTGCCAGTCCGTCATTCCGCGCGCGCCATGCCTGCGCGGTTGTAATGGTTGAACCCGGCGGCGCTTGACATGCCCGAGCCGATGCCGACGATGATGGCGTCGGCATCGTCGATAAGGCTTCGAAGCCTATACGCTTCCCTCTCTAGAGACGGCATTGGGCAATCTCCTCGAAAGCCGGGGTCATATCGCCGTCAACGAGAATCGTCTCGCACGAGGCGTCGGGCGCATGGCCTGGCTGTAGTTGAACACGATGTAGGTGGCGTGCTCGCAGACGTTCGCGATCTGGGCGAGCATGTGCTTTATGATGCCGTTGCGCAGTCCCACGCCAAGTTCGAGGATGGCGACCCTGCCGCTGCGATGGGCTTGCACAAGGCGCTCGAGCTCCTCGAGCTGGGCCGTGGCGAGGGCGTCTGGATGGGCGAGACGCCGCTCGTCGATCGACGTGCGTATGCCCCCCTCCGTCTCGAGCACGCGGTTCTCGTTGAACCCTGCGCGTACGAAGTGCCCGTCGATATTGCACGTGATCACGAAGGTGTCAGCGTGCTCTGTAAGACGCCGCAGCTCGTTCATGAGCGGGCTGGGCTCATATTCGAGATATTCCTTTTGATGAAACCGCTCGGCCCATCGGCGTCGCACGCTGGCATCCGGGGAGGCAAGCCCCTGCAGTATGCAGCCGATGCCGTCTGCCTGGGCGAGGTCCCCGTACGCCTCTTGGAAATGAGCATCGGCGCAGAAAAGGTTGAGCCCCTCCGCCATGTCGAGTCCGTTGCTAGCGCCGATGATGACAAGATCCGCTTCGGCTAGCGCCCTGCCTATGCGAACTGCTTTCGCCGTCTCCATGCGCTACCTCCCCAGCGTCTTGCGCACGTCGGCAAGCACGTCGGCGATGTCGGCGCGAACGGCGAGCCCCCGATCCTCGATCGCGCGGGGGAGAAACTGCGTCTTGTTGTTTACGGCGATGTAGCTGGCCTGCGGTAACTGCGCCGTGAGGGCCCAGAACGGCTCCTGGATAAACGCGGGCGCATGCGGCCCACACCCAGCTCGAGGAAGAGGATCCTCTGCCGTGCGTGCGCGTCGAGCCAGTCGGACACCTTGCGGTACTGCTCCTCGTAGAGTTCGCCCTGCAGGAAGTTGCCGTAGCCGCGAACCCAGGGGAACGCCTCTGCCCCGCAGTGCGGGCAGCGCGGCACGAGCTCTGTCGGAACCTCAAGGCCGTCTCCCATGGCCTCTACCATGTTGGAGACCGGCTCGACCGCATCCCACACCGCGTCGGTGCAACAGCGGGAGCACTGAAAGAAGCGGTGGTCGCCTTGGATCTCTGCCACTTTCTCCCAGGGATAGAGCTTCACAAACTGCGTGTCCTGGTTGGTGGTGAGCATGAAGAAATCCTTCTCGGCGAGAATGGCGTCGAGGTCCCTGTAGGGCTTGCGCAGCGGGGCGTGAGCGTGGTGTCGAGGAAGGTGGCGAGGTATCCCCAGCGCGCCTCGGCGGTGGGCCAGCGGTAGAACGACCCCTCGAAAGCGCCCTTGAAACCGTAACGCTCGGCGAATTTGCCGAAATGCTTGCGATAGGTCGCGTTGTCCTCGTAGTAGAAGTCGCCGCCGCCCGCCGCGGAGAGCCCGGAGGCCCCGCCCGCCAGCACGCAATCGGCTTCCTCGATCATGCGGGCGAAGTCCTCGATTTGCTGGTCGTAGGGCTCGGGCTCGCGGTCACTCAGCTCATAGGGCGTGCCGCCGCTGCGGTAGGCGGCCTGAAGGGAAAACGTTGGTTGGTGAGCTCGATAACGAGCTGCTCGTACAGGGTCACTGGATACCTTCTTTCAGCTATTATAAACACGTGTCTATAAAAAGTATCCATGTCGATTTGCTTAAGAGCAATGAACAGCTTCGGCCTGCTGTCGATAAACGAGCGTTTGCCGGGCATTGTCGAGCGTTGCAATTGGAGGGGTAATGGAAGCGGGGAAGATCGATCGTCGCCGACGCTATACACTCTCGGTCATACGGGAGGCGTTCTTCGCGCTGCTGGCCGAGGTCGGCTTCGCGAAGATGACGGTAGCGGATATCTGCCGCCGCGCCGATATCAACCGTGGCACGTTCTATCTGCACTACGAGGACAAGTTCGCCCTGCTCGACGCGCTTATCGACGAGGCCTTGGCGGCGGTGCCGCCGCTCGAGGGAACGGAGGCGGGTGCCCTCTGCCAGCGTCCGCCGGCAAACGATGACTATTATCTGCTCTACTCGGATGACGACGCGTACGCCCGGGTGGCACAGCGCGTCGTCGAGCGCGGCGCCGAGCAGATGGTTCCCTCGATCATGGAGGAGACCGGGCTTTCGTGCGAGGACGCCTATCTGATCTTCGTCCACAACGTCCAGGGAAATCTCGCGGTCAACCGCCTGCTCGGTTGGAGGCGAGGGCCCGAGTTCGCCCACGCCCAGGAACTGCTCAGCGCCTATTCCGAAGGGGGCATGCGGGCGGTATCGGCCCCTTGCAGATTAATCGCGAATTAGAACATGATGGCGTCGTCGGCCGTGAAGGCATCGAGGGATCCCTGCTTGACCTGAATGCAGACGTATGTGATCCCCGAGTCGGACGCGGCGCGGAACTGACGATGCGCAGCGGGGGAAATGCGCAGCCAGTCGCCGGCCGCAAGCTCGATATCCTCATCGTCGATCGTGACCGAGCCTGCGCCCTCGAGCACGCCATAGATCTCCTCGTTTTCCTTGTGTGCATGGACGAACGGAACGCCAGCGCCGGCGGGAAGACTGTTGATACTCACCTCTGCCCCGGTAAGCCCGAGCACCTCGTGCAGCTCAACGCGGCTCTCATTGCCGATGTGGGTCTTTGCATAATTAGCCATAATGGTTCCTCTCTTGGGGTTGATTTACCTTGCAGGCATCTCCTGCGTGAGATATATTCAACGCGAAAGCGCATGCAAATACGAGTACGCACATATTTGTAACTGCGTGCCTTTTTGTGAAACCGGTATGGTCAAGGAGGTTGGGTCTCCCATGATGGCGAAAGAGGAGCTTCCGGAGTGTCCGGTCGCAACGGCGGTAGCGCTCATTGGCGGCAAGTGGAAACTGCTCATTATTCGTAATTTACGCGTACGCCCTTGGCGTTTCAACGAGTTGCGCCGCAACCTGGAGGGGATCTCTCAGAAGGTGCTTACCGACAGCCTGCGGCAGATGGAGGATGATGGGCTGGTCTTTCGCCATGACTATGGCGAGAATCCTCCCCGCGTTGAGTATGGCCTTACCGAGCTCGGCCGCCAGATGATGCCCATCATGGACTCGCTCGCAGACTTCGGCGCTTATTACAAGACGATTGTTTCGTAGCGGACACATCGCTTGGGGGGGCGGAGAACCGCTACGAGGGTGCTAACGAAAACCTGTCCCGAATCATCGTGCGCCTGCGGCATGAAGAAGGGAGATTCTTATGAAAATCGTTGTATTGAGTGGTAGCCCGCGCAAGGGCGCCAATACCGACACCATGGTTGAGGCGTTTGCCGAGACCGCGCGCGAGAGCGGCAATACGGTCGAGGTCGTCCGCGTTGCCAGCAAGAAAATCGCTGGTTGCCTGGGGTGTCAGTATTGCTTCGCCCACGAGGGCACTTGCGTGCAGAAGGATGACATGGTCAACGTGATCGAGTCGCTGAAAGACGCAGATATGGTCGTCTTTGCCTCGCCTATCTACTGGTTCGATATCACCGCGCAGGAGAAGGCTGTCATCGACCGCCTGTACGCCTTCGGTGCTACGGGCTTCCCCGTTCACCAAGACGGCCCTTTTTGCTCGATAGCCACAGCGAGGGGCGTCTATGATGCGGCGATCGCCATGTACAAGTCCACGTGCGCATACTGCAAGTGGGAGGACCAGGGCATTGTCACCATCAGCGGTATGACCGAGCGCGACAGCATGGCCTCCTCGCCCAAGCTGGAAGAGGTGCGAGAGCTCGCTCGCAAGCTCGCCTAAGGGCAAGAAGAGCGCATGGCAATCGGTGTTGGTGGAAATGCTTGCTGTCCTTACCGAGAGATAGGGGCGCATTCCCCTCAAGTGCCGTATAGAACAATTTTTTAAACGCAGAAAAATAACTGAAAACAAATTAATTCGCGTTAAAATATTGTCAAACAGAAGTTCATGAGGGAAGGTTGCGCATGCGTCGCAAGGCAGACGAGCTCCTTAGGGAATGGCGAGACAGAGCCGATAGAAACCTTTGCTGGTCAAAGGCGTGCGCCAGTGCGGCAAGACCTATTTGCTCAGAACGTACGCCCAGGGTCTTTTCGAATCGGTTGTCTACGTTAATCTTGAGAACGACCGGTCGGCGCGAGCGGATTTTTCGGGCGGTCTTGACCCTCATTCGATTGTACGCGCGATCGAGGCTCGTACGGGACAGCGTATCGTGCCTGGCAAAACCTTACTGTTCATTGATGAGATCCAGGCATGCGAGGAAGCGCTCACTTCCCTTAAATACTTTTGCGAAGATGCTCCCGAGTATTACGTTGCGGCTGCTGGGTCGCTTCTTGGGGTTGCCATTAACCATCAGTCGTATTCGTTCCCCGTTGGAAAGACCGACTTGATTGAGATGACTCCACTCGATTTCGAGGAGTTTCTCTGGGCGATGGGGCACGATCAGCTGGTCGACGAGATACGCTCGTCATTCGAGTTAATGGGTCCTCTCGCGCCAAGCCTTCATGAAAAGGCGCTTGGGCTCTATCGACAGTATCTTGTTGTTGGCGGAATGCCCGAGGCGGTCCAAACGTATATCGATGATCAGTCAATCATTGATGTGGCCGAAAAGCATCGGATTATTCTCGACGGATACTCCGCCGACACTAATAAATATGCTGATGAGCGCTTGAGCGCAAAGACGCGTGCGTGCTTCGATTCCATTCCACAGCAGCTTGCCAAAGAGAATCGTAAATTTCAATACAAGGTAGTGCGAGCGGGGGGCAATGCGTCTCTCTTTGGAGATGCTCTCGACTGGCTTGTATTGTCGGGTACGGTGGCGCGCTGCAGCCTAGTTGGGAAGATCGAAAGCCCTTTAGAGGCCTTCGTTAACCCTTCTGCTTTTAAAATCTATCAGGCGGATACAGGGCTGCTCGTCTCCAAGGCCGGTGCTCAACGCGCCGATATTCTTGCCGGCATCGGCGGCACATTCATGGGTGCACTTACCGAAAACTACGTCGCCCAACAGCTTTCAGCCATGGGCTATCCGCTGCATTATTGGGGCGCGAGATAATCGTGCGGAAATCGACTTTGTAGTAGAGAAGCAGGGATGCTTGTCTGCGGTTGAAGTCAAGGCGGGAGAGAACACAAGATCTCGAAGCCTGTCCTCACTTAAAAAGACCCATCCGGGCGTGCGCCTTATCAGGCTATCGACTAAGCCCTTTGGAATGAATGATGGGCTTATGTCTGTTCCACTTTATGCGGCATTTTGTCTATAGGGATGATACTGCTGTAATGCATGGGGCCCAGGGCACAGCGTTTACTGCGTTCCGGGCCCCGCTGCTTTGTAAAACCATGACGGTTTAGTCACCGTTGTTTTAGTCAAACAAACTCGGCATGTCGTTTTCCTTCATGAGGGCACCGGCAGAGGGCAGGCTCTGCGCGGTGAACTTCTCGGCCGAGCGCCGGCGCCAAGGATCTCTTCGGTTGTGCCGACGGTGGTGACCGAGCGGCCCTTCTTGGCCGTAAAGGCCTGGACGCCCTGCGTGTTGGTGGTCGTCTTGGTCTTGAGCAGCGACGTGTTGAAGTTCATCAGGCGGTAGTCGCTCGAGACCAGCGCGATGTCGCGATCTTCCTTGAGCACCTGGGCATACAGCAGCTTGCTGCCACCATAGATGGCGTTCTTGAGGCGCTTGCGGTTGGTTTTGGTAGCATATCCGGAAAGTGCGACGCGCACCACGCGGCCGTTCTCAAAGACAAACAGCACGTCGGCCTTGTAGTCCTCGGGGTCGATGACCCAGATGACGCTCTCGTCGGGTTCCATCTCAAGATCGGTCGGTAGGTACGAGCCCAGCTGGGCCGACTTGGTGTCCTCAAACGCCGCAACCTTGCACTTGTACACCTGGCTCTTGTTGGTAAAGACCAGCAGCTCGTGGGTGTTGGAGGACGGGAACTCGATAAAGGGTTTGTCGCCGTCCTTGTACTTGAGCGTGGTCGCCTTCTTGAGCACGCGGTCCGTCATCTTCTTGAGGTAGCCATCGCGCGAGAGCATGATCGTAACCGGGTACTCCTCGACCTCGGGCTCCAAGCTTACCTCGATAACCTCATGGGGCTCGATCCTGCCCGTGCGGCGCGGCATCACGTACTTCTTGTTGACCGCGGCCAGCTCGTCGCTGATGACCTTCTTGATGTTCTCTTCGCTCGAAAGGATCTCCTCAAGCTCGGCAATCTCACCCTCGAGCTTAGCGATGTCCTTGGTGCGGTTGAGGATGTACTCCTCGTTGATGTTGCGGAGCTTGAGCTCGGCGACAAACTCGGCCTGGGTCTCGTCGATGTCGAAACCCTTCATAAGGTTGGGCACGACCTCGGCTTCGAGCTTGGTGCCGCGGATGATGGCGATGGCCTTGTCGATATCGAGCAAGATCGCCTCGAGGCCGTGCAGCAGGTGCAGGCGCTCGGACTTTTTGCCCAGGTCAAAGTTAATGCGGCGACGCGTGGACTCAATACGCCACTTGACCCACTCGTGCAGAATCTGGCGCACGCCCATAACACGGGGATAGCCGTCGACGAGCACGTTGAAGTTGCACGAGAACGAATCCTGCAGCGTGGTCGAGCGATAGAGCTTGGCCATGAGCTTGTCGGGGTCGACACCGCGCTTAAGGTCGATGGCGATACGCAGACCCGAAAGGTCGGTTTCATCGCGGATGTCAGCGATCTCTTTGACCTTGCCCTCCTTGGAGAGCTTGACGATGCGCTCGATGATGACATCGGTCTTGGTGGTGTAGGGAATCTCGTACACCTCGATGATGCGCTCTTCGGGAATCCAGCGCCAGCGGGAGCGAATCTGGAAGCTGCCAAGACCGGTCTCGATGATCTTCTCCATCTCCTCGCGGCGGTAGATAATCTCGCCGCCGGTCGAGAAATCGGGCATGGGCATGTACTCGAGCAGGTCGCAGTCGGGGTCCTTCAGGTAGTGCATCGTGGCGGTGCAGACCTCGTTGAGGTTGAAACCGCAGATGTCGGACGCCATAGCGACGCCGATGCCCTTGTTGGCCGAGACGAGGATGTTGGGGAACGTGGTGGGCAGCAGGCGCGGCTCCTTCATGGCGCCGTCGTAGCTGTCAACAAAGTCGACCGGGTCCTTGTCGATGTCCTTGAAGATCTCGGCGCTGATGGGGGAGAGCTTGGCCTCGGTATAACGCGAGGCGGCGTAGCTCAGGTCGCCCGAATAGTACTTGCCAAAGTTGCCTTCGACTCCACGAAGGGGGCAAGCAGTGCTTCGTTGCCGGTGGCCAGGCGCACCATCGTCTCGTAGATCGCGGCATCGCCGTGCGGGTTGAGCTTCATGGTCTGGCCCACGATGTTGGCGCTCTTCTGGCGCTCGCCCTTGAGCAAGCCCATCTTGTACATGGTGTAGAGCAGCTTGCGGTGCGAGGCTTAAAGCCGTCGATTTCGGGGAACGCACGCGACACGTTGACGCTCATCGCGTAGGGCATATAGTTGACCTCGAGTGTCTGCGTGATCGGCTGGTCGGTAACCTCGGAGTGCAGGCCGATGACGTTCTCGGCGTTGACCTGCTTTTTCTTTGGCTGGTTCTTCGTCTTCTTCTTTGCCACGATTTCCTCTTGAACTTCTTATGGTCCGTCGTTATCGATTTGCTGCTATTGCAGGTCCAGCTGGTCCAGGTATTCCTTGCCGTGCTCGGAGATATGGCGCTTACGGCCCGCCTCGTCGTTGCCCAGCAACAGGTTGAACATGGTTTCCATCTTGGTGACGTCCTCGGGCTCCACCTTGATCAGGCGGCGCGTCTCGGGGTTCATAGTGGTGAGCCACATCATGTCCGGATCGTTTTCACCAAGACCCTTGGAGCGGTTGATCGAGCACTTCTGGTCGCGATCTCCTTTAGGATGCCGTTCTTCTCGAGCTCGGTGTAGGCAAAGTAGGTCTTCTCTTTGCAGTTGATCTCGTAGAGCGGCGACTCGGCGATATAGACGTAGCCCTCGTCGATAAGCGTGGGCACCAGTCGGTAGAGCATGGTGAGCACGAGCGTGCGGATGTGGTAGCCGTCGACGTCGGCGTCCGTACAGATGATGACCTTGTTCCAGTTGAGGTTGTCCAGGTCAAAGGCACCAAGGTTCTTGATGCGCTTGTCCTTGATCTCCACGCCGCAGCCCAGCACGCGCATAAGGTCCATGATGATGTCGGACTTAAAGATGCGCGGGTAGTCCTCCTTCAGGCAGTTGAGGATCTTGCCGCGGACGGGCATAACACCCTGGAACTCGGCGTCGCGCGACGTGCGGATGGCGCCTGCTGCCGAGTCGCCCTCTACGATGTAGATCTCGCGACGGTTCTTGTCCTTGGAGCGGCAGTCGATGAACTTCTGCACGCGGTTGGCCATGTCGGTCTTTTGCTGCAGGTTGGTCTTGATGCTCTGGCGCGTCTTTTCGGCATTCTCACGCGAGCGCTTGTTGATGAGCACCTGCTCCATGATCTTGTTGGCGGCGTCTTTGTTCTCGATCAGATAGGTCGAGAGGCGCTCCTTAAAGAATGCTGTCATCGCCTGCTGGATAAAGCGGTTGTTGATGGCCTTCTTGGTCTGGTTTTCGTAGGCGTCTGGGTGGAGAAGCAGTTGGTCACCAGTACCAGGCAGTCCTGGACGTCTTGCCACTTAATGCCGCTCTCGTTTTTGTTGTACTTGCCCTGTTGCTTGATGTAGGCATCGATGGCGCTGGTCAGAGCGCTACGGGCCGCCTTCTCGGGCGAGCCGCCGTTCTCGAGCCATGACGAGTTGTGGTAGTACTCCTGCATCATGAAGGTGCGCGAGAAGCACATGCACGCGGTAATCTTGACGTTGTAGTCGGGCAGGTCCTCGCGGTCGCGACCGCGGCGGTCGGCCTCGATAAAGAAGGGCTCAGTAAGGTAGTCGGTACCGACCTTCTCGAGCACATAGTCCTCGATGCCCTTGGGATAGCAAAAATCCTCTTCGGAAAACTCGCCGTCGTCGCCCTCGATGCGCAGGCGGAAGGTCACGTTGGCGTTAACCACGGCCTGGCGGCGCATGGTCTCGCGATACCAGTCGTGGGGAATGCTGATCGAGGTAAAGACCTCAAGATCGGGGCGCCACTTGATGGTGGTGCCGGTGCAGTCCTCGTCGCTGGGCTCGATCTCGAGCGCCTTCTTTTTGGCGCCGACGACCTTGCCTTTCTTAAAGTGCAGAGAGTACTTGTTACCGTCGCGCCAAACGGTGACGTCCATGTACTCGGAAGCGTACTGGGTCGCGCACGAGCCCAGGCCGTTGGTGCCGAGCGAGAAGTCGTAGTCGCCGCCCTGGTTGTTGTTGTACTTGCCGCCGGCGTAGAGCTCGCAAAAGACGAGCTCCCAGTTAAAGCGCTTCTCGGAAGGGTTCCAGTCGAGTGGGCAGCCGCGGCCGTTGTCCTCTACCTGAATGGAGCCATCGCGAAAGGCGGTAAGGATGATGAGCTTGCCGTAGCCCTGGCGCGCCTCGTCAACGGCGTTGGACAGGATCTCGAAGGCGGCATGTGCGCAGCCGTCGAGCCCGTCCGAGCCAAAGATGACGGCGGGGCGCAGGCGTACGCGCTCCTCGTCCTTGAGCTGACGAATACTGTCGTTACCATAGTTTGCGGTGTTTTTGCCATACTCGCTCTCTCGGTGCTCCTTTGCTGCGTTTAAGTCATATAGATAGTCAAGGTAGCATAGCCCAGCCCACAGACGATTCCACCCAACACGAAATCCATCGAACAATCGTTCGATTAGATAATGGATGCTTGGGATGCGGGTGGGGTCTGTCCTATTCAAACATCTGCGGCAGGTCGATGAAGACGGTTCGATCGCTTTCGTCAGCTTCGAAGCCCGAACGGGAGAAGAATCCGTAGCGATGGCACTTGAGCCCCGTTGCCTCGACTTGGGTGATTTCCTCGTCGACCATTTTTTGCGTGACGGGGGATTTGCGGAACTTTGCTTCGTAGAATGCGTAGCCTCGGGGTCTTGCGTTACCACATCGAATTCGCCGCTCGTTTTGTTTGCGGGATCGTCGTACCAGTACTTGCCTATGGCATCGAAAGCCGGTTCGATCTTGCCAGTCCTATTTTGCCGCACGAGGTATTGACGGCAGATCTCCTCGAACATATGTGGAGTGTAGTTTTCCTCGAAGTCTTGGGAGACGTGACGATCATAGAAGACTTCCGGGTCGAGCAGCTGACGCGCAGAGGCATTGCGGAAGACGTAGCGATAGTAAAAGAGCGAAAGTGGGTCCACCACAAAGTAGCCAGACTTGCGCTTATTCGTAGGGTCGTTGATGGGTGCACGCTTTTTGGACGATTTCGAGCGACATGAGCTTGTCGAGTACGTCTGCCATGGCCGGACCGCTCGAGACGTGCGACTGTGCCAGCACGTCCCCCCAACGGGAGTAACCTTGTGCGAGAGCCCCGAAAACTTCGTTGGCGTTGGTCATCTTCGAGATCTCGGCGTTGAGATAGGACGGTACTTCGCTTTCTAAGCGGGCGCCAGGTTCTGTGACGAGCTCGATGATATTGTCGCGTACGCTTTGGGACTGATCGATGAGGCGATTGTAAAAGGGGATGCCGCCAAAAACGCTATAGAGCCGCACCTTGTCCTCGGGTGAGAACGCGGGATAGAACTTTGCGGCGTCAAAGTAATCCATGGGCTTAAGCTCAAGCGCGAGATCAATTCGCCCGTAGAGGGGGCTTTCATGCTCGATGAGAGATTTCATAATCTCAACGTAGGAGCCGCACAGGACAATGTTTAAACGTGAGTCTTCCCTGTGAGCGTCGATTGAGGTCTGGAGAATGCTGTCTAAGCCTTTAACCGCATCTCTCAAGTAGGGGTATTCGTCGAGAACGAGGGTAATGTTCTTGTCTTTGGCTTGGGCAAACAGAAATTCGATGAGCTCGCGGATGCCCGTGAAGGCGAGCGGAGGAAAGCTTAGCGCTTCAGCAGCAAGGGCGGACAGACTCTCGAGGTTGTCTGCCTCGGAGGTTTGGCGGCACTCGTAATAGATCGTTGCGACGTCCGATAAATCGGTTAGCGCCTGCTTGATGAGCTCACTTTTGCCGACGCGACGCCTTCCGTAAATGAGAACATTGCGCTGCTCGGGCGCATTGAGTGTTTTCTTAATACGGGCGAGTTCAAGCTCCCTGCCAATGAATTCCACTTACTCGGTTCCTTCCGACTCGGTTTGTCCGAGTTAATTGTATCGCATGAATTAGTTTATGCTCGAGTTTACTCGGACAAACCGAGTCGGTTTTGTCCGAGTAAGTTTGAATAGCGAATCGAAATTGTTATGTCCACATGGCGATGGCGAACATGGTTTCCATAAGCGCCGCGTTCGCGCTTGTTATTGCCGCAATGCGCTGTATCGCTGAGGCGCAGATCGTACCGCTCGAAAGCGTCTTTTGGTTGGCGAACCTGGCCACGGGCGTGTTCTGCGGTGCGACGATTTTCGCGGCCACGTTTGCTGTCCTGTGCGCAACGTTTTTCACGGCGAAAAGGCACCGCGCCAAGATCGAAGCCGAGCTCGACTCCGCTGGCGACATCTAATGCGTAATGGGCCGGCTCTGGGTATCCAGAACCAGCCCATTTTGATGTTCGATGAGCCGAGTCGGCGTCTCTCACAAAAGTAGCTAGGAGCTAGCGAGGCCTATCCGAATTGACCTTATGAGCGGTCGGTTTCGAGCGCCGTGCGGCGGGCACTGTAGGCGACGAGGCCGGCGCCTGCCGCGGCGAGTGCTGCAGCGGCTGCCGTAAGGGAGCGTTGACATCGCCCGTGCCGCAATCGCGCCCGCTTTCCGGAGCGCTTGTTATTGCCGTGGTCCTTGCCACTGCCGGAGCTGCTTCCGCCGGAGCCGCCGCCCTCGTCAGTACCGCCGCCACTCGAGTCACCATCGCCGTCTGCTGTCATCGGGCGTCGTGAAGTCCTGTCGTATCCGCGCTGTCGCATACACCGACCTGAACTTCTGAGCGTTCGCATGCCGCGTCGGGCACATGAAGCTCGTGCAGTACGGCACCCAGCGCCGAGTTTGCGCCCGGTCGAATTTCCTCGAGCGTTACGGGATCGAGCGCCACCAGATTACGCGCCTTCGCATACAGCGTTACGCGTTTGCCCACTTCGTCGCTCCAACTCTCGGGGATGGCGAAGCTCATGCGGAACTGTGCCGTGCAACCCGGTGCCAGCACGGCGTTGCCGTTGTCGGCTACCAGCGGGTGCGTTGCAAAACGTGTGCCCAGCGTCTCGAGTGCGTACTTCACGTGTGCCATGTCGTTGGCCGAAGCGTCCTCGGCAAGCTCTGGATCGTAGATCGAAGCCATGCGTGCGTTCACTCCGAATCCGATGGATGCGCTGGAGAACGGCTGACTGGAGCCCTCTCGGTACAGATCGATCGTGCCGGCGGTCAGCAAGGTGTTGCCGTCGTTTCGCACCGTGACCATGAAGGATTCGCCTGCTGCTCCGGGTACCACTGCGCCCGAGGTAGCGACCGCGCCCGTCGGAGTGGCACACGCCACCAAGGGCACTTCGATGCCGTGCAGCTCCGCCTTGCTCTGCTCGGCACTCACAATGTGCGTGGCGAGCGCGGAGAGCATGCCTCCCGACGTCAAAAATGTCGTTATTTGATCGACGGGATGGTCCAGCTCGCACATCACGAACGGCTCCGTGAACAGATCGCCTGCCAAGGTGCTGGCGAAGATGCGGAAGTGCTTGCCCATCACTGCTACCGGGTTGCCTTCTTCGTCGTAGGTTTGTCCCACCTTGCCATCGGTGTTCTCTACATAGAGCACGCACCTGCCGTTGTTGCTTACGCTAAACGATGCCGGGCCACAGCCTGCGGCACCCACGGGCTGCGTTGCAAATGCCGATGCGCCTCGCGTCCAAGTAATATGCTGCAGTTGTTCGTTGACGGTGGCCAAAAAGCCCGTGTGCTGCGGCCATGGCACCGCATGGGGCACCGCGGCGTCCGGCGGCATAACGCCCCAGCCCGCGATAGACTGGCCGATCACGGCGTACGATGCGCAGCTGCAACCGTTTGCGGTCTCGTACGTAACGGGCACCACCATTTTGCCGTTGATATTCTCGGGCTCGCCCAGCTCGATACTCGACGGTGCTTGCGGAAAGCGGAGAACTTGGCGGAACGTCAGGCTGTCGCCCGAAACGTCCGACCACAGGGTAAAGCACTCCAGCGCAACCTCAGCCTCGCTGCCGAGCGCCTTTTCTGCGGTGGTTCCGCGGCGGTGGAGGTAGGCACCCGACAGGCGCCCGTCGACCAGCGTCTTGCCCGCCGTGATACGTGGGCACTGCAGGCAATGGTAGCCATCCTCTTGCAGGCGGCCGCGCGAGATGCTGCGCCATGACGTATGCGACACCACGCGGGTCTCGTCATTACTTATGCGCAGGCGCACGACGGACAGTATGCCGGCTGTGCTTGCCGTATCGAAAAGGGTGTTGTCGCCGCCGGGGCGCTCGCCCGAGACCAGCAGCACGTAGGCGTCCTGGTTTCCCCTCCCGTCCGTATATTCCACCACGTCGAAGTCGTAATCGTATATGCCGTCGCGCTCCACGTCGCCCTCGCCAAACCCAAGGGGGAAGTCCACGGGCGTGGGGGCAGACACGTGCCGTTTGCCCTTGTGTGCACCACCAGCGCGAGCGGCCATTGTCGCCGTAGCACACCGAGGCGATACGGAACAGGCATTCTACGCCGGCAATCATTGCCAGCTTCATGTGGGCTTCGCTGAGCACGCCGGAAAACAGCACGTTGTCGCTCGAGGGTTTTATGCCGCCACGCTCGTCCTCCGACACGCCGGCAGAATTGGCGTTGGGGTCCGCAACGGCGTTCGTCGCCTGCCCGATATAGGTGTACTTATACATTGGCGCGGCGTTTTCGTCGTTCTCTATCAGTGCATGGACGAAATGCTCGATCTGTCCCGTGTCGTCGCTTTCTGCATCCGCCTCGAGCTCAATGCGCGTGACCGCTTGATCCCAATCGCGCACGACAGGCGCGGCGTTTACGGCAGTGGCCTTAACCTCGGCGCGTGCGAGCAGCTCGGCGTTGGTGACGATGGTGGCCGACGCGATAAACTGCGGCACACCACCTGCCTCGGCGTTGCCGCCCGAGCCGAAGCAGGCGTTCAGCGTATAAGGCGTATCTCCACCCAAGGCCAGCTCAGAGCGCTGGAGTACATACTGGTCGCCGTTGTTCACCGACATATTCCACGAATCGGCGAGTGTGGGCCACGATCCCGACCAAGCTTTGGTGGTCCACTTGAACATAACGAACTGGAGTATCACATCGACATCGACGTCTGCACCTACGCGCAGTCGCGGAAGCGGGTGTCCATCCGCCTTCTCGTACCCAATGAACAGCGTGAGGGATGCGGCGCCGCGCACGGCAGACGAGGCGACGCCCGCAACGCCGGCTCCAAAGGTAACGGCAAGCCCGATCTGGATGGTGAACGAGCCCGACGTGTTTGACCAATCGAGCGAAATGTTTTTAAAAAACGCCGCGCCGCTACCGTGCGTGTGGGCGCCCACGGCGAGCGCCAGTTTTGCCAGCACCCAGGGGTTGACGCTTAGGAAAACGGTACCGTCCTAGGGTAAACTGCTCAGTCCAATTGAGGTCGGTTCTTACCTGGAAGAGGGCCTTAATATTGCCGTATGCGGGGTCGTTGTTGTTGCCCCAGGTTTTGCCGCCCACTCGTAGGCGAGCGAGCCGTACAGCTGTGTGGCGATATCCATCGTGAACAGCAGCGTGCAATGGTGGCGAAGGAGCTTGGTGTTTCTTGGATCGGTGCCCGAACCGGCACTCATGCTCTTGTACTGATTCCACTTCCCTTCCATTTCGTCGAGGTAGCGGCTTGCCTGCTTGGCGCCCGACTCGCGCGGCGATTTCTTCCAGTATTCCGGATCAGGGTTGCCCGAATCGTTCATATAGCTGGCTGGTTTGTATCCTCCGCCAAACAGTACGTACCCGGCAAACGAGAAATCGAAGAGGATCGGAAATGTGGGCATCCAACACGTGAACTTATTACCACCGATGCCAGGAAACGATGCGGGGAAATCAAACGGAGTGATCTCTTGGTCCATGGTGGTGGGAATGATGGTGGTCGAGCCCGATTCCGCCTTTGCGGCTGGCGCAGTGACAACGGCCATGGGGGAGGAGAGCGTGTAGGTTTTACCCTGATATTCGAGGACAAAGCGCAGCTTGCATCCTTCTTCCAGAAGGCTCGACGCTGCATCGAGGAACTTGTCTTCGAGTATGAACGTCGCCAGGTTATCCGCGCCGATGCGCTGGCCTTGACTTGGCCAATCTGCGTGACGGTTTCGGATGAGCTGCCCGCGGCAGGCGTCACTTTGTTGATGCGCAGCGTTGCCTGTCCACCCTGTGGCAGATGTGCCTGCACGGTAAAGGCGTGCGTATCGGGCTGCTCGTTTGTCGTGTCGTTCTTCGGCAATGCCATGAACGTGGCTTCGGCGTATTGGATGTCCCATTCGTCGAATGTGAGCTGGCGGAAGTACGGCTCGTCGTCGGAAAGCGGACGCGTGGGCGCGGTTATGGCGGTGCCGCCCTGGATACGCGCAAGGGGAATCTCGACATCACGGTAGCCCGCCATGCTAATGGAGATGCCGCCGTTAAAGTCGTACGCGTCGAGAAGCGTCGCCTCGTCCACGTAGCCTTCCGAAAGCGGCGCGACCTCAAAGATGGCCGTGCCCTCATCGTCGGTCGTGGCGGAGAGCTGCTTGCCCGCGGCATAACGCGACGCGAGCGTGACCTGCGCTCTTGACGGGCATATTCTTGTTGGCGACGTCGACCACGACCACACCAAACATGGTGCGCGAGAGAACGAGCACCCTGAAGGGGTCTTTTTCGTCGGCATAGGCTTCGGTGGGCGCGAACGGCAATATGAAGGCGTTTGCGCTTCCCGGCACGCGCGGCAACATAATGCTCGCCAGCGAGGACGCTCCGGCAACAAGTAACGAACGGCGATCAAGCATCTTTGGCTCCCATCCCGCAGGTATCGGTGGAAATAATCCAATTTTGCGAGAAGCCGCTTCGTGGCGGTAGTGCCGTTCAAGGGTCAAAATGTCCAAATTGATCGAGCGAAGTGCCGGGTTCCGGAACGCGTTCGATGCGCTTGGCAGCCCGGTCGCTAACGCAACATATGCGCGACCAGCTCGGTGCGTGTGCCGATGCCAAGCTTTGCGTATACGCCGGATAGGCGGTTTTTGACGGTGCCCGGCGATACTCCCATATGGCGTGCGATTTCGGCGTTGGTCCACCCACGACAGGCGAGCATGGCCATGGTGAATTCCGTGGTCGTTAGATCGTCGGCCACGTCCTCGCCCGAATCGGGGTTGTGGATGCGCCGCCAACCGTAGCTGAATCGATACGTGATCTCGATGATGCGAGCGAAATCGTCAGGGTATTGCGATTTTAAGCATGCCTCGATAAGCCCCTGCAAAAGGCCATGGTGTTCGCCGATGAGTTTGATAAGGCCGTCGGGGCGCGCAATGTCCCAAGCGGCGCCAAAATGCGCTTTTGCGGCGTCGACGTCTTTGAGACTCATGCGGGCCATCGAAGCCGACAAGTGCAGGAATAGCTCCGAGATGGGGTAGCTTCCCTGTTTCATAATCAGGGCGTTTTCCGCCATGCCCAGGCTGCGGCCGTATTCGCCGCGCAGATACAAGGCGTGCGCCATCACGTAGCTGGCGAACAGGCGCAGGCCTTCGGGCAGATGCGCCGCAAGTGGATAAAAACTCTTCGGCAGAATACGGGGGAAGGCAAGTGCAGCAGGACACTCGCGGCCGAGGCGAACAGGATATGCGTGGCGTGGATGGCGGACGATTCCTCGTCGGCCGGCGTATCGAGGATGCCAGTAAGGCACCGGCGGGCGTCGGCGATACGGTTGAGCGACAGACTGGCGTATCCGCAGATAAAGCATGCAGAATAGCGCAGCGCGGGGTCGGTGGCGTCAAGATAGGGGCGTGCTGTCTCGGCGGCGAGGGCGGCCTGTCCGCGAAAGTACAGCGCTTCTGCCGTGGCGATGGTGCGTGAATCGGGGTCGGAAATGCCTGCAACCGCAGCGTCAATCTGCCCCGGCGCAAAGGCGGTGCACATCAACGGCATGGGAATGAGCGGGTAACCATCGCAGTCCATCTTCCATCTCCCATCAGGTGGCCACAATAGCAACAATTGTACTCCTGTTGCTCGGGACCCCTTTTTGTTTTGGCTCTGTTAGACCAAGATTGACATAAAAACGATGTCACCGCGAGGCGGTACCCTTCAATTACGTCGAAGGAGCGCCCATGGATGCAGACGACCTGGTCATCACCCTCAAGAAGAGCCTGGCGAAGC
>ENA-OQBU01000160-OQBU01000160.1-human-gut-metagenome-genome-assembly--contig:-NODE-160-length-18299-cov-2.699868_pt1 | contig 18299 bp, 29 predicted proteins | sample MGYA00242492_ERZ504566 | MGnify/ENA primary metagenome ERZ504566 (study PRJEB26092, sample SAMD00036261) | human gut metagenome | host: Homo sapiens | study: EMG produced TPA metagenomics assembly of...
CCTCATGGACGCTGTCGACGACTACATCCCGACCCCGGTTCACGACCTGGACAAGCCGTTCCTGATGCCGATCGAGGCGTCTTCACCATCTCCGGCCGTGGTACCCGTTGTCACCCGGTCGTGTCGAGCGTGGCCAGCTGGCCGTCAACACCCCGGTCGAGATCGTTGGTATCCGTCCGACCCAGCAGACCACCGTCACCTCCATCGAGACCTTCCACAAGACCATGGACGCCTGCGAGGCTGGCGACAACACCGGTCTGCTGCTGCGTGGTCTCGGCCGTGACGATGTCGAGCGTGGCCAGGTTGTGGCCAAGCCGGGCTCCGTCACCCCGCACACCAAGTTCGAGGGCGAAGTCTACGTGCTGACCAAGGACGAAGGCGGCCGTCACTCGCCGTTCTTCTCCAACTACCGTCCGCAGTTCTACTTCCGTACCACCGACGTCACCCGGCGTCATCGAGCTGCCGGAAGGCGTCGAGATGGTTCAGCCGGGCGACCACGCTACCTTCACCGTTGAGCTGATTCAGCCCATCGCTATGGAGGAAGGCCTGACCTTCGCTGTGCGTGAAGGTGGCCACACCGTCGGCTCCGGTCGTGTGACCAAGATCCTCGCCTGATTTTCATCAGACAAGAATCTTCGCTTGAACTAGCGTTATAGAAAATCCCCTTCGAGGAAACTCGGAGGGGATTTTCTATAACCGCAACAGGATATGGATATGTACCACGACTTCCGGCCTGGATGCGCTAGTGTTGCTTTCCAATAGATAAACGGACTGCTGCACTGCGAGGATATGACACTGATGGCAGGCCGGGAAAGAAGGTCGATGATGACTGGTGCACAGGCCGCTCACTGTGGTTCTGTATCCGCAATTTCGCTGGGACTGCCCGTTTCCACGGCGATTCCCGAAGCCAAAGGCACACTGCCGAAAGCCTTGTTCGTAGGCAAAGCGCCGATTTTCCGGCAAACTCAAGCAGCGATTGGTGAACGAGATCGAATCCATCACCATGCTGGCGTTGGCCCGGTCGGCCAACACGGGGCTTGCGGACGGCAAACTGATCCCGGAAGTGCTGGTCATCGGACTGAAGCTTACGGCCAAAGCCACCGGCATACCGAACGAAGTCATCGACCTGATCGCCGGACAGCGCAAATCGGGCATCGTGTTCGTGTGCGTACGCGACGTGCCGTTCGAGGGCAGCACGCGTGAGGAATGCGCGTTCGCCGTGCGCCGCGCCATACCGGGGCGTGCCGGGCACACGCCGATCTATCAGGTATATGCCGGCGACTGGCAGCCGGCGGGGGAGGCCCAGCTGGAGCTGGCCGGCTCTACTATTGATGAGCTGTGGGCATCGCTGTGCTCACAGACCATTTTGGGTACGCCGGAGGTCGAGAATCTGGATGCGCGCATCATTCGCCATACTGAAATTGCTCGGCTCGAATCCGAAGTGGACAAGCTCACTCGTGACCATCAGCGCGTCAAGAACCCGGCCCAGCGCAACGAGATCTATGCCAAACTCCACAAGGCCAAGGCGCAGCTCGCAAAACTGCGCGAGGCATAGTGATGTGAAAGCCATTGGGCTTCCGCTGGCGGGAGCTGGCTCGCGAAGCGAGACTGAGGGTGGTCCAGGTCCGTGGCCTAGGCTACGCCCAAGCTAATTGAAATATTCGTGCATCATACAGCGTACAGTTAAACCATGTTCCCTCTGCTCGAAACCCTGGTCGCCGTATACGAGGTGGGTCAGTTCACGCTGGCCGCCGATGAGCTGAAGGTATCGCAGTCGACGGTGTCGTCGCGTATCGCCCAATTGGAGCAGATGGTCGGCGCGCCGCTGTTCGTGCGCAATGCGAAAGTGACGTGACGCCCACACAGCCGGGCGGATGCTGTACCAGACTGCCATCGGCATCGACGGATTATGGCGGGATACGCGTGAGCAGATCGCCCGCGTGCAGGAGGCGCGTGAGCCGCTGGCCGTGTCGTTCTCGCACACGACCGCGGCGATTCTGCTGCCGAAGGCGTTGCCGGTGATGGCTCGGGACATGGACGGTTTCGACTTCGCTGTACACGTGATGAACTCGGATGCGATTCTCGAACAGGCCAGCATGAGGCCGTGCAGCTCGGCGTGGTGGAAAAGCCGATCGTGAACGATTCGGTGGACCGCGTCACCCTGTGCGAGGACCGGCTGGTGTTGGCGGGGGAGCCTGACGGCGTGTGGATGGTGCGCGAACACGGTTCCGGCGTGCGGTATTACACGGATCTGTATTTCAAGACCGCTCAGGTTGTGCCTGCACGCACGATGGAAGTGTCCAGTAATGCGGCGATTGTGGCGGCGCTGTCCGCCGGGTTCGGGCAGTCGTTGATTTCGGAAGCGCCGTGCCGGCGGGCGTGCCGGTGCAGCGGGAGCTTGGCGATGAGTTTGTGCGGCGGTTCTATGCGCTGGTGCCGAGATCCGGTCTGACGCACGATCAGCGGGAGTTGGCGGAGACGATTATTGCTGCGCTGCGCGGGTAGTCAGATAGTCGACTGAGGGGAGGTTGCGAACGTTGTTTCTCTCCCTCCGTCCGCCTGCGGCGGCCACCTCTCTCATCAGAGGGAGATCAATTAGGTATCGACAAAATCGATGATATGTATTGGTTGCAATGATTTGACCGATGTAAACGCTTGAGCTTCAATAGACATCATGAGAGAGTTCTGTACAAAATGGTGGAAGCGCATTGCCACCGTTGACATGCTGTTCATTGGTGTTCTGACTCTGCTGGCCTCGCTGTTCGCCTCCTGGCTCAAGCAGTTCCCCGGATTCAGCCTGTTCGGCGCGCTCATCATCGCGCTGCTCATCGGTATGATCATCCAGTTCCCGATCCGCAGTGCCTACGTCGGTTCCAATGATGGCCGCAAGGCAGGCGTCAAGGACGCCGCTGGCCTGATTTCCAACAAGCTGCTGCGCCTCGGCATCATCCTGCTCGGTTTCAAGCTCAACCTCGCCGTGCTGTTCACGCAGGGCATCAAGTGTCTGCCGATCGCCGCTGTGGTCGTTACGCTGACCATCATCGTGTGCTATGCCATCGCCCGCAAACTCGGTGTCGACCCGATGCTCGCCATCCTGACCGCCGGTGGCACCGGCATCTGCGGTGCGGCCGCCGTCATGGGCCTGGCCGGTTCCATCAAGGTGCCTGAGGACAAGCAGGACGAGAAGGACAACGACGTGACCATGGCCGTGGCCATCGTAGCCATTATGGGTACTGTGTTCGCGTTGCTGGAGATCGCGCTCGGCCCGCTGACCGGCATGACCAAGGACCAGCTGGGCATCACCGCCGGTGCTTCCCTGCACGAAATCGCCCACGCGGTCGCGGGCGGCGACGCGTTCGGCGCGGTCGACATCGCCACCATCATGAAGCTTTCCCGCGTGCTGATGCTGGTGTTCGCGGCCATCATCATCGCCATCTGGTGGGAGAAGAAGCATTCCGAGGTTCAGAGCACCGGCAAGAAGACCGTGGCCTTCCCGTGGTTCATGCTCGGCTTCATCGGCGCTTCGATTATCGGCACCTTCGTACCGTTCGTCACCTCCATCACCCCGCAGCTCGTGGACTTTGCGTACATCGTGCTCGGCATGGCCATGGCCGCGCTCGGCATCAACGTGAACTTCAAGGCCATCGCTTCCAAGGGCAAGAAGCCGATGCTCGCCAGCTTCCTGACCTCGATTCTGCTCATGTGCTTCGCGGCAGGCGTCGCGGTGCTGTTCTTCTGATAAGCGCTCCAAATACAAATAGGCGAAGGCGAACGACAGTGAGCAATTGGAATGTGTCACCTAAAAATCACGTACTTGCACAACGGATAACCCCAGCCGAACTGGCAGGCCATCGCAATGAACTTCACCACATATGGACTCAGCCCGGTCGCACCCGGCATCCAGCCGATCAGCAGCGTGCTGAACGTGAAGTTCCAGATCCACAGCAGCACGAACAGCGCCACGGAACGGGTGAAGTTGCTGGACGATTTGAATGTCACGTTGCGGTTCATCACGAAGTTGTAGGTCGCCGAACACACCACGGCGATGCCGTTGGCGATCTGTGAGGGTACGCCGATCAAGTGCAGAATGGCGAACGTCGCATACTCCACAATGGTCTGCGTGGCGGAAACACCCACATACTTGCCCAGCACGGCGAGTCCATTTTGCTTCGGGGTTGCCGTGCCCACGGTATTTTCCGCAGTATTCGTTGTGGTCGAGGTATTTGTGGCGCCCACACCTTGATTCGGCTTCACATCCGCTCCATTGTTCGCCATGCCCATATACCTCCCGGATGTACCTGTGACGTTCGACCTCGCAATGATACCGCTGACCGCGTCGGGAATCGGCGTGGCGGTCAGACGAGAAAACCGCAGGCCGCAGCAACGACCGGCACACCCAGCGACAGCACCAGATAGGCCGCTGCGGTGGGGTAGCGGTGTTTGCGGAAGAGCGTCACCATTTCGTTGATTGCGGTCGAGAACGTGGAGAAGCCGCCGAGGAAACCGGTGGCCAGCACTAGCCGCCATGGTTCATCAAGTGTCCCGCCGAGTGCCAGCGCCGCGACCAAACCGGCTAGGAATCCGGCGATGAGATTGATGGTGAACGTGGAAAGTGGGAATGCGCGCTGCCAGTACGTTTTGATGGTCACGTCAAGCAGATAGCGGCAGGAGGCGCCTACGCCGCCGCACAGGCAGACCAAGATTGGTAGGAATACGGTCATCACGCCTTACCTCCCTTGCTGGTCGTAGCGGCATTCGTATCAGCGGACGCTTCGGCGGATACGTTCGAGGAGCCGGCCAGATGCGTTCCTGCCCACACGCCGGCAGACGCACAAACCAGACCCAGCGCGAACGTCACCAGTAGATAGGCAATGCCGGCCGCCACCTGACCGTCGCGGATTGCGGTAAAACCTTCCAGCGCGAGTGTCGACATCGTAGACAAACCACCGCATACGCCCATGCCGAGTCCGCGACTGGCAAGTTCTTTGGAACGTGCGCCGAACCGGGAAGCGCCGGCCAAGTAAGCGGTCAACCCTGCATAGCAGAAGCAAGCCAGCATGTTGGCCACAAACGTGCCGGTATGGAAGCTGCCAGCCGCGGGAATCTGTGCGAACGCATAGCGGATAGCGGTGCCGATCGCACCGCCGCAGAAGACGACCAACACAATATCAAGGATGAATGATCGGGGAGCTTGCGCGGCCGGGGGAGTGGTCGTGTGCGTAATCGGGCCGGGCACCTGCGATGGGGATTGCGAATCCATAATAGCCTTTCCTGAAACCGCTGAATCCTGCTGAAGACACAACGATTCCATGCAATATCAAATCGTGTGTAGGAACTATCAGCAGTGTGCGGTTCGAAACGAGTTCAGGCGGGTTCCATCGCCGGTTCCTTAGCCTACTCGTGGCGGCGACAACAAACGGCAGCAGTATCTCGGATATTGGCCTATCGCGGTGGATTTCGGCAAGAGACTTCTGCAATGCCGATGAACTTGGTTGCCGTGAGGCGATAAAGCACGTAGATGAATTGCTTGGTTGCTTCCATACCTCGTGGGTATGGCTCAACATGGTTTATGGCTATTGGCTAATACAGATCGATTGTCGTTTAATGGAACATGAGGATAACGGGCCCTAATCGCTCGGTGCCGGAAACAAGGAGTTGTGAATATGTCTGAAACCATGAAGGCTGCGATTTTCGTTGAGCCTGGCAAGATGGCCGTGGAAGAGGTGCCAAAGGCGGCACTTCAGCAGGATGATGACATCGTGATTCGCATGGTGCGCACCTGTGTATGCGGCTCTGATTTGTGGTTCTTCCGTGGGCTGAGCGGACAGGCCGCACACAGTCAGGTGGGCCACGAAGCCATTGGCGTGGTCGAGGAGACTGGCGCGGCGGTCGAATCCGTTAAGCCAGGTGATTTCGTGGTCGTGCCATTCCCGTACAGCTGCGGCAAGTGCCCGGTATGCAAGGCCGGCTTCGAATCCGTGTGCCCGCACGGGGGCTACTTCTCCGCTTGTCAGGCCGAATACCTGCGTGTGCCCGAGGCGGACGGCACCGTGGTCAAGGTGCCCGGTTCACCGGAAGATTATTCCGATGAACAGCTCGCATCGCTGCTGACCATTTCCGATGTGATGTCCACCGGTTATCACGCGGCGGTTTCTGCCGAGGTCAAGCCCGGTGACACAGCCGTGGTCATGGGCGATGGTGCAGTCGGCCTGTGCGGTGTGATTGCCGCCAAGATGCGTGGTGCCACGCGCATTATTGCCATGAGCCGTCACGAGGATCGCGCGGCGCTCGCCCGCGAATTCGGTGCGACTGATATCGTGCCCGAGCGTGGCCAAGAGGCTATTGACAAGGTGCTGGAGATGACCGGTGGCTATGGTGCGGACGCGGTGCTCGAATGCGTGGCTCCAAGCAGTCCTTCGACACGGCGATTGGCCTGATTCGCCGCGGTGGCGTGATTGGTCGTGTGGGTCTGCCGCACGACGTGGAGATCAGCGCCGAAGGCACGTTCTACGGCAACATCGGCATCAAGGGCGGCCCGGGCTCCCGTGCGCCACTACGATATTGACGGTGGTCTGCTGGATGCGGTGCTTAAAGGCGAGATTAACCCTGGCCGCGTGTTCACCGCCGAATATGACCTCGACCATATCCAGGACGCCTACGAGGCGATGGACCAGCGCAAAGTTATTAAGGCGTTGATCCGGTTCTAATCGCGTGGTGTGACGGGGTTTACCGCAGTGGTATTTAACGTCCGTATGTATGCGTCCCCTTTGTAGGGCCGCATACATACGGACGTGTGATGTGTCTGACGCGGTTTACGCTGAACGATTGTGGTGACGCAAACCGGTCACCTGTTACTCGGCGAGCAGTGCCTTGTACTGTGCAGCGGACTGGGCGAGGGCCTCGTCGGTGATGCCGAAAGCGCCGCACGTGGCGAACGGCTTGAGTCAGGTCGCGCCGATGTATAAGCCGTGCCCTCGATCGGAATAAGCAGCTGCTCGATGGGGTAGTGGCCGGGGTGCCGGTCTGGTAGGCCGATTCCGGCGAACCGGTGGACACTGCGCATCGCGTCGGGAACCGTGGCCAAGGCGTACACCGAACTCGCGACTGCGGCATCATCGACACCGGTGCCGGCCGCGCGGCGCGTGTAAAACGGGTCAAGCCGATTCCCGAACCGCTGGTGCGCGCGGCCAAGACCTATGCCGACGAGGCCCGCCGGCTTGGCGCGAGCCTCGATGACGCCTTCAACGCCCTGTGCGCGCAGTGGTAAAGCGCGCACCGATGCGAAGCCTACACGGGGTGCACCGTCAGCGAAAAGTCGCCGATGGTGCTGACGGTCGAGGGTGAGGCCAGATTGCAGACATCTCGCAAGCAGTACGTGGCATACAGCGGAAGATAGGTTGTTCCGCCGTCCTGCGCAATATTGGAGCGGGACAGCACCACGCCCCTGCGAGATGCGATATTCGGCATTGGCCAATACGGCGTCGATGGCGGCGTGCGTGCGGTAGCTGCGCCCCGACTTGACCTCGAACGGCATCACAGAATCGGCGTTCGTGTCAGCGATGAAATCGACTTCACCATGTTTCTTTGCCATGTAGTAATACAGCGGAATGCCTTGCGCCGTCAGCTCCTGAGCAATCACGTTCTCGTAGATGGCACCCAGATTCGGTGAGGAATCATCAAGGTATGCGGCTTGCGCGGTCGGTTGCGGGTATCGTGCCATGAGCATACCGGTATCAGACTGGTACAGTTTGAACTTCGGTGATTGCGCCGTGCGTTTCAATGGTGTTTTCGGCTCGGTGACGCAGTTGGTTTTCAATGCCACACCCGCATCGACAAGCCAAAGAAAATCCTTCTGATTGCGGTCGTACCGAGCACCGGGGCTGATGGAGGAGACGGCGAATCTGCCGTTACCGTCAATCAGCTGAGTGGGGAGCTGGTCGAAGATCTCCTGCACCTGCAATGCGCGATTGCCTGCGTACTGCGAAATATCGTGGCGATATTGCCGGTTCAACTCGTTCTGCACCGCGCGCACAGCCGCCAAATCACCCTTGGTGTCCAGAAAACGTTGCACGACTTCCGGCATGCCGCCGACTACCAGATAGGTGCGGAAGTTCGTCATCATTGCATCGTGAATGTACCGGTCGATTGGCGTGACCGACCGGCAGGATTCTCGGATGTTTTCAAGTGTCGACTTCTGTACGCCGATGGCCCAACAGAATTCCTCAAAATCCATGGGACGCATGGTTTTTTCGATGACCGAGCCAACGGGGTAGGAGCGTACGCCCTTGAACTCAGTGCCGAGCATGGAACCGGAGAACACATAATCGAAACGGCCATCGGCCACCAGAAACTTGACCATGGTCATCACATCCGGTGCCTCTTGCACCTCGTCGATGAAATCAACGTATCACCGGGAATGAGCGTTGAAGGTGAGAACAAGGTAAGGCGGCTGATGAACTCCTGCACGTCGTTCGCCGATGCGAGCGCTCGGGCCGCCTGCTTGTTCTCGTACAGGTTGATTTCAAGGTAATGGGCGTATTCGTGCTTGGCGAACTCGCGTACCGCGTAGCTCTTGCCGATCTGGCGAGCGCCGGTCAGCAGCAGTGCTTTGCCGGTACCGCTCCGCTTCCATTCCAGCAGATCGTCCGAGATTTTGCGCTCAAGCATGGCAGCTCCTTTCCGAATCCCTTATGAGGGTAGCATTTTCTGCCTTGTATGTGCAAAATGCCGCATTTCAAAATGGGGCTTTGGTGCAAAATGCCGCATTTTAAAGTAGGGTTTTGGTGCAAAATGCCGTGTAATGGTGAATTGGACGTGCTTGTAAGGGGAGCTGGATGATCGTGCGGCTGGATGACCTTGTAACTAAATGATTGAACGATTGCGCGGCCGTCGTTTGCGTGGCCGCAAAGTTGTGTGGGCTGTTCGCGAATTATGCGCGGTCGGCCGTCATGTGCCTGCGCTTGGGGTGCTCGATAAGTAGCGCTCGCTTCTTGGCGTCCTCGGCGGTCGAAGCCGGTACGCGTCGGAGGAGGCGTCGATGATGCGCTGCAGGTAGCCGTATAGGGTGTGCAGCTCGTCGTCATTCAGACAGTCCAGCATAGAGGGGCCTGATCAAAACCAGTTCACGAGGTCCTTTTTGCTTTAATCCCCGCTGAGAGCGCGTAGCGCCGGAGGATGATCGGATGCCGCGACGCCGAATCAAGATTCAGCCGCTCGCCGACCAGCCCGACCAGCAAGGAACCGGATTCGCGCATCGGCGGCATGCGCGCTGCTATTCGCGCTGAAACAGCATGGCATGGGTGCGCTGACACCGCGCCGGCGCAAAGGCCATCAGTGAAACTGGGGAATCGGATTGCAGGTGGCGGACGGTGCCCAAGACGAAAGATTCTCGTCCGGCGTTCAGCCGCCGTCGTTGGCCGTGATGATACTGGAGACCATGAAACTCAGGCGGCGGCAGCCAAGGGCGAAGTCGAGAAAGAGGTGACGGCGTGACACTTGAACAGAGGTCAGATAGCGCGGCGGCAGGCCACGAGGCATGTGACCAGCCGATCAGGAGCCTGGAAATCCTCAACCAATGCGTTCCGCTGTTCGAGACGCTGAAGGATCCGAACCGGCAGCAGTTGCTGGTGCAATTGGTGTGCCATGGGCCGCAGACGGTGGGGGAGCTGGCCGAATCGTCGGCACTGTCCCGCACGGCCGTGTCCCATCACATCAAACTGCTGGAACAAGCCGGATTCATCGAAATCAGCAAAGACGCCACCCGCCGCATTTGCTCGGTGCGTGCGGATCGATGGCTGCCGCTGCTCGATGAACTGTCTTCCGCCCTGAAAGCCGACCTTGCGGCGGCGGAGCAGTGCCGAGCATGAGCGACGATCAACGGCCGCAGGCGATTGAGGTGCGCGGTGCGCGCGTGCATAACCTCAAGAACATCGACATCGACATTCCGCTGGGCGAACTGGTGGGCGTGGCCGGCGTCTCCGGTTCGGGCAAAAGCTCTCTGGCGCTCGGCGTGCTGTATGCGGAAGGTTCGCGGCGCTACTTGGAAGCGCTGTCCACGTACACGCGCCGTCGACTGACTCAAGCCAGCCGCGCCCAGGTGGACGAAGTGCTGCATGTGCCGGCCGCGCTGGCCCTGCACCAGCGGCCCACTGTGCCCGGCATCCGTTCGACGTTCGGCACGATGACCGAATTGCTCAACAGCCTGCGACTCCTGTTTTCCCGCGTCGCCTCGCACGTGTGCCCGCATTGCGGGGCGCGCAATGAACCGACGCTGAACGTGGCGGCCGGCCTGCCCATCACCTGTGCTGGCTGCGGCAAGGAATTCCACGCGCCCGGCGCCGAATTGCTCGCCTTCAACTCGGCCGGCGCCTGCCCGACCTGCTCCGGCACCGGCATCGTGCGCGAAGTAAACCGCGCGGCCCTGGTCCCGGACGAGTCGAAAAGCATCGACGACGGCGCGGTGCTGCCATGGGGTTCGCTCATGTGGGACCTTATGAAACAGGTGTGCGGCGCGATGGGCGTGCGCACCAACGTGCCGTTCAACGAACTCACACCCGAAGAACGCGACATCGTATTCAACGGGCCGGCCGTCAAAAAGCATATTCTTTACAAGCCGAAGAAAGGCGACGATTTCGCCGAACTCGACTTCACCTACTTCACGCCGTGTACACGGTGGAGAACGCGCTCGCCAAAGCCAAGGACGAGAAGGGCCTGAAGCGTGTGGCCCGGTTCCTCAAGGAAGGCCCATGCGCCGACTGCGGCGGCACACGACTGAGCGTCGCCGCCCGGGCCCCGCATGTGCGCGGGCTGAACTTGGCCGAAGCCGGCGCGATGACCTTGGACGCGGCGGCGGATTGGGTGCGCGGAGTGCCGGAATCCCTGCCCGCCGACATGCGGCCGATGGCCGCCAACATCTGCGAATCGTTCCTGGATGTGGCCCGACGGCTGCTCGATCTGGGCCTCGGCTATCTGGCGCTTGACCGCGCCGGCGCCACGCTTTCGACCGGCGAACGCCAGCGTGTGCAGCTCGCCCGGGCCGTGCGCAACCGCACCACCGGCGTGCTGTATGTGCTCGACGAGCCATCCATCGGCCTTCATCCCTCGAACGTGGACGGGCTGCTCGGCGTGATGCACGACTTGGTGGCGGACGGCAATTCCGTGGTGGTCGTGGACCATGATGTGCGTGTACTCAAAGCGTGTGACCATCTTATCGAAATGGGGCCGGTTGCCGGTGCCGAAGGCGGGCATGTGGTCACGCAAGGCACGGTCGGCGAGGTGGCGGCGAACCCCAGTAGTCGCATTGCGCCGTTCCTATCCGACCAGGTGAGTGCGCGTATACGTGAGCGTGTGGCCGAATCGCAAGTGTTCAGCCTTGGCCACATCCGCATGACAACCAGTCAGCTGCATACGGTCAAACCGTTGGACGTTGATATCCCGCGCGGCCGGCTCGTGGCGGTGACCGGCGTCTCCGGCTCCGGCAAAACCACGATGGTACTCGAATCGCTGATTCCCGCACTCAAAGCGCAGGCGGCGGGGGAGCTGTTGCCGGAACAGCGTGCGCGAGCTTGAGACCGAGGGCATCCGTCGTGCGAATCTCATCGATGCCACGCCGATCGGCGCGAACGTGCGCTCCACCGTGGCCACTTATGCCGATATTCACGACGAATTGCGCCGCGCCTTCGCCCGCACGGACGACGCCAAGGCGGGCGGCTGGAAGGCTGGCGATTTCTCGTACAACACCGGCCGACTGCGTTGCCCTACGTGCGACGGCACCGGTTCGATCTCGCTCGACGTGCAGTTCCTGCCGGACGTTACCATCGAATGCCCGGATTGCGGCGGATCCCGGTATGCGCCCGAAGCCGGCGCGATTCGGCGTGCCGTTAAGGGAGAATCGCACCTTTCGTTGAGTCTGCCGCAGCTGATGGCGATGAGCGTGGACCAGGCGCTGTCCGTGACCGGCGACCTCAAGAAGGTCCACGCGCGTCTGACCACCCTGCACGATCTGGGTCTCGGCTACCTGACGCTCGGCGAACCGACCCCGGCGCTTTCGGGCGGCGAAGCCCAGCGGCTGAAACTCGCCAGCGAAATGGGCAAGGCCCAATCGGACGCGGTATTCGTGTTCGACGAGCCGACCATCGGTCTTCATCCGCTTGATGTGCGCGTGCTGCTGGGCGTGTTCGACCGGCTGGTCTCCTCCGGCGCGACCGTCGTGGTCATCGAACATGACCTCGACATGATTGCAAATGCGGACTGGATCATCGACATGGGTCCGGGCGGTGGCGAAAGCGGCGGACGCATCATTGCCACCGGAATGCCGGAACAAGTTGCGGCCGATCCGAACAGCATCACCGGGCGGTATCTGCGTTGACTTGTATGGCGGTCACGCGCCTTTGCATAGGACCCTGCGCGAGTAGGATAGCCGTCCATGGTGCAGATTCATGGCATTAGACGCGCGAACGCGGACGCGAAATATCGGCAGATGACCGGGCAGCCGGTCAAGCCGCTGATCCTCAAACTGTGCTTGCCGGCCGTCATCTCCAACTTGGTGACCACCGCATACAACCTCACGGATACGTTCTTTATTGGCCAGCTCGGCACCGCGCAGTCCGGTGCTATCGGCATCGCGTTCTCCATCATGACCGTGATGCAGGCGCTCGGCTTCTTCTTCGGCAACGGCGCGGGCAACTCGATGAGCCGCGAACTCGGCAAACAGAACAATGAGCGCGCCTCCCGACTACTGGCCGTGGGCTTCGCGGGCGCGGTGCTCTCTGGTTTGGTGATTGCCGCAATCGGATTGCTGACCCTGCGGCCGCTGGTCGTCATGCTGGGATCGACCTCGACGATCGCCCCATACGCCGTGCAATACCTGACGCCGTTGTTGGTCGCCGCACCCTGTGTATGCGGGTCGTTCGCGCTCAACGGACTGCTGCGATACCAAGGGCAATCGGCGTTCGGCATGATCGGGCTGGTTTCGGGCGCATTGCTGAATTTCCTGCTCGCGCCGTTGTTTATCTTCGTGCTGCACCTCGGAATTTTTGGTGCCGGCCTGGCCACCGCCATCTGCCAGACGGTGAGCTTCACGATTCTGACCACGATGAGCCGCAAATTCGGCGTAATGAAGCTGTCCTTGCGCAATTGCAGGCCGGGATGTGCTGCTCATGCGCGAAGTGGCCGGCGGCGGCCTGCCTTCGCTGATTCGCCAAGGTGCCGGCTCGATCTCCGTGACCTGTGTGAACATCGCCGCCAACCCGTTCGGCGATGCGGCCATCGCCGGCATGGCCATTGTGATGCGTATCATGTTGGGCGCCAATTCGGTGATCGTGGGCCTCGGCCAAGGTTTCCAGCCGGTGTGCGGATACAACTACGGGGCCGGCCTGTTCGCGCGAGTCAAAGAGGGATATTGGTTCTGCGTGCGGCTCGCCACCTGCGTGCTCGTGGCGTTGGCAGCGCTGCTGTGGATTTCGCGCCGCAACTGGTCGAGATCTTCCGTTCCGACCCGGCCGTGGTGGCGGTGGGCGTGGCAGCGCTGCATATTCAATGCTGCACGGTGATTCTCAATGGCTTCAACATGATGGGCAATATGATGACCCAGACCATGGGCCGCACCGGCATCGCCTCGTTCCTGGCCCTGTGCCGACAAGGTCTGTTTTTGGCACCGATCGTACTGATTCTGCCGATGATGTTCGGCGTGCTCGGCGTGGAAATGGCACAATCGGTGTCCGACGTGCTGACATTCCTAGTCACTATCCCGTTCATGCGGCGAATCCTGCATGAATTGCGGTGAATGGTAGATTGCAACTATGAATAATCGAAGTGCAAAGCGGGTGCCGGGCGTTCCTTCTCCCGCGTATATCGAATCGCTGTACCGCACCATGGCTGCCGCCCTTGGCCCGACCGGATGGTGGCCGGCTGAAACCACATTCGAGATTATGGTGGGCGCGGTGCTGACGCAGAATACGGCGTGGGGCAATGTGAATCGTTCGCTTGCGGCGTTGAACGCGGAGGGTGTGCTCGAACCCCATAAGCTGGCGATTATGGGGCCAGCGCATCTGCAGGAACTTATTCGCCCGTCCGGCTTTTATGTCAACAAATCCAAGACGGTACAGTCACTGAGCCGATGGTATGTGGAGCGTTGCGGAGCCTCGCCTGAGGGCGCGGCAGATATTCCCGACGCCGAATTGCGGACCGAATTGCTCGGATTATTCGGTATCGGGGGCGAAACGGCCGACGACCTGATGCTATATGTGTTTTCGCGCCGCACATTCGTGGCCGATACTTATGCTCGCCGACTATTCGCCTTCCTTGGATTTGATGTGCCAACCGGCTATCTGGCATTCCACAAGGCCTATTCGCCCGTGGTGCTGGATGCGAGCCTCAGCGTCAAGGATTTGCAGGAATTCCATGGGCTTATTGACGAGTTCGGCAAGGCCTACCGCGACGACGCGGCCAAAGCGAGTCCTTTTTGGGTGGATGGAGGGCTTGACTGCACGGCGAATCGTTCTCAATAAGAAAAGTGTGAGGCCCGCACGGTGCCAATCGCACATCTGAATCCTTGACTGGCTGCGCTCGATGCTGGGTGTCGAAAACGAGTCTGTGACAGAATAGTTCGACCGACACAATCGCCAAAACGCCGAACAGGAGCCAATGATGACCGAAGACAAGCCGATCGCCAAGCCGATTATCGATGATGCGACGCGCGAGAAAATGGCGCTTATGTTCTCTGGCGAGGTCTACCTGCCGGATGATGTGGACGGCTTTTTTGATCTGCAGGCCGCCCAGCGTGATCTCCAGCTCGAACTCAACGCCACGCCGCTGACCAACCCGAAGCGCCGTACCGAACTCATGCAGGCGTTCTTCGGCGCGGCGGGGGAGGGTCTGTACCTCGAATGCCCGGTGTATGCGAACTGGGGCTGCAATGACTTATTGGGGTCGAGCGCTGTTACGCCAACTTCAACCTGACGCTGGTGGACGATGGTGAGATCTTCATCGGATCCCACACCATGATCGGCCCCAACGTCACGCTTGTAGCCACCGGCCATCCCGTGCGTCCGGACCTGCGCTATCAGGGTGCCCAGTATTCGTTGCCAGTCCACATCGGCGAGAACGTCTGGATCGGCGCGAATGTCACCGTGCTGCCCGGGGGCACCATCGGGGACAACGCGGTCATTGGCGCCAACTCGCTGGTCACCAAGGACATCCCCGCCAACACGGTCGCCTATGGCAGCCCGTGCAAGGTAATTCGCGAAATCAACGAACGCGACGACGTCTACTACTGGCGCGACCGCCAATTCAGTGAGCGTTTTAAGCTCAAAGAGCAGTAGCGCGAAAGCTCACTCCCACACGTCGAGCTTGCGATTTTTGTAGAAATACTCGCGGTCCTTGTCGCCGATTTCACGCACGACCTCGCAGGGCGCGCCGTAGGTGACGGAGTTGGCGGGGATGGAATGTGTCACGACCGAACCGGCGCCAATCACGCAATTGTCGCCGATGGTCACTCCCGGCAGAATCGACACGTTCGCGCCGACCCACACGTTGCGCCCGCTGATCACCGGAATGCAATACGTGTAATGGTGCTCGCGCAGCACCGGCAACACGGGGTGGCCGGCGGCGCATTAGCACGGGGAACGGTTGAACGAGAAGTGGATTGGCATGTGGTGGTATCGAACATACTGATGCGTGTGCCGCCGAGCCTGTCCAGATGGCTGCCTATATGAACCAGTGACAGAAAAGCACGGGAACGCGAGCGAGAGGAGTGTGCATGGGGCAGTTCGGCGTCATGATTGGCCAGTTAGTCGGATTTCTGATCATGCTGATGGTCGGGTATGGATGTGTGAGGCTTCGATTCTACGGTCAGACGGCGTTGGACGGCATGTGCTCGTTGCTGCTCAACGTGCTCACCTCCCCGTGTCTTGTTGTTTTCGACGCCGTCGATGGTGCGGACCGCGCGCAGCTTGCCTCTAACTGGGGCGTGATGCTGCTGACCGCCGTGATGTACGCGCTGCTCATCCTGGTGTTCTGGCTGGTCGCCGAACTGTTGCGGCTCAAAGGTTCGCGTAGCCATGTATTTCAGGCGTCGCTTATTTTCGGCAACGCCGGATTCATCGGCATTCCGTTGATTATGGCACTTTGGCCGCAGAACGGCGCGATTTACGTGGCGCTGATGTCGATCATCGACCAAACGCTGCTCTGGACGTACGGCGTATGGCTGTGCGAGCCGGTCGACGAAACGACTGGCGGCAACGCGATTGGCGCGCGAGGTGCGGTCGTGAACGGTTCGGTGAACGGCGCCGGTTCGGTGGGCAATGCTGGTTCGGCGAGCAATGCCGCAAACGGTGGTTCTCCGGCCATCGTCCGCCCCTCGCCAGGCACCCGCGTCCTCGGCCTGCTTAAACGATTCGTCAATCCCGCCTTCGTCGGCGTGATGCTCGCCCTGATTCTGATTCTGCTCGGCGTCAAGGTGCCGGACATCATCCTGAAGCCGCTGCACACCATCGGCAATATGGCCACGCCGATGTCGCTAATCTACTTGGGCGGCCTGTTCGCGCTGACCAGTGGTGGGGCGTCCTCAAACGCTACGAACTCTATGCTGGCCTAGTCGCCAAGATGATCGCATTCCCGCTCGCCTTCTACGCGCTACTGACCGCGCTGACCGGCGCATTGCCGCAACTGCCGATCACCCATGACATGGTGCTGATGATCACGGTCATCGCCGGACTGCCGACCATGACCACCATCGCCATGTTCACCGGTCGCAAGAACAACATGCCCGAGTATGCGGTCGGCTTCGTGCTCGTAAGCACGCTGTTCTCGCTGGCCTCCCTGACGATTGTGTCGGCAGTTGTGTTCTGAATTGTCCCCTTCGACGAAAAAGAATGCCGGGGCCTCCGGCGCTTGGAATTTCATCGACGCCGCCAACGACTCCAATCCGAGGCGGCCGTGCCGTATTTCAAGGAGATATTCGATTACGCGCGCACGCTCGATCCGCAGCATCGCCCGCTGACCTACACCAATCTGCTGATGGCCGCCGGAGGCAAAGACAAGTGCCATCAGTTCGCGGATGTCATCTGCCTGAACCGGTATTACGGCTGGTATGTGCAAGATGGGTATCAGCTCATCGGAGCCAAGAAGGCCTTCATCAACGAGATGAACCAATGGATGAACACCGAACCCAACAAGCCGTTTCTGTTCACCGAATACGGTGCGGACACCGATGCCGGTGTGCACAAGCTGCCGAGCATGCAATGGAGTGAAGAGTACCAATGCGAGTACCTCACCATGCAGCACGAAGTGTTCGACATGTTCGAGGCAGTGGTGGGCGAGCAGGTATGGAACCTCTGCGACTTCCAAACCGGTGAAGGTATCATGCGCGTCGACGGCAACAAGAAGGACGTCTTCACTCGCGACCGTCAGCCCAAAGCCGCCGCCTATGTACTCAAGGACGTTGGGAGACTAAGTAGCGGCCCGCCCCTGGAATATTCCAGGAGCAACACACATCGCATAAACACACAACGCAACATACAAAAAAGAACCTCTGAAACGAATTTCACGAGGTTCTTTCTAGTTACGCTGAATGACTCCCATTAGACTCCCACGAGGGAAGAGCAATGGGAATTCCAACGTGGCTAAGCTCTCAAACTCAGATGTGGAAGTAGAGCTCGTACTCGAGCGGGGTCGGGGCCAGGCGAGCCTGGTCGATCTCGTCGCGCTTGAGGCCAATCCAGGTCTCGATCAGGTCGTCGGTGAACACGTCGCCGGCGGTGAGGAAGCGTGGTCCTCTTCCAGGGCGTCCATAGCCTCGGCCAGGGAGCTTGGCACCTGCTTGATGCCAGCGTGCTCTTCCGGCGGCAGCTCGTAGAGATCCTTGTCGACCGGCTCCGGAGGCTCGATGTGGTTCAGGATGCCGTCCAAGCCAGCCATCAGCTGAGCGGAGAAGGCAGGAACGGGTTGCAGGACGGATCCGGAGCGCGGAACTCGATGCGCTTGGCGGCCGGGGAGGTGCCGGCCAGCGGAATACGGATGGCGGCAGAACGGTTACGAGCGGAGTACACCAGGTTGACCGGAGCCTCGAAGCCCGGGACCAGACGGTGGTAGGAGTTCAGGGACGGGTTGGTGAAGGCCAGCACGGAGGAGGAGTGCTTGATCAGGCCGCCGATGTACCAGCGAGCCAGATCGGACAGACCAGCGTAGCCCTTCTCGTCGTAGAACAGCGGCTTGCCGTCCTTCCACAGGGACTGGTGGCAGTGCATACCAGTGCCGTTGTCGTCGCGATCGGCTCGGCATGAAGGTCGCAGCCTTGCCGG
>ENA-OQBU01000161-OQBU01000161.1-human-gut-metagenome-genome-assembly--contig:-NODE-161-length-18131-cov-2.558598_pt1 | contig 18131 bp, 17 predicted proteins | sample MGYA00242492_ERZ504566 | MGnify/ENA primary metagenome ERZ504566 (study PRJEB26092, sample SAMD00036261) | human gut metagenome | host: Homo sapiens | study: EMG produced TPA metagenomics assembly of...
GGAAAGCCAGACCGGTATCAAACCGTCCGACGATTATCCGTTCGCCAAGGATGTTCATGAGGCTCCGTTCACCGCGGATGAGACCGTCATGTTCCGCCTCACCCCGAAGCTCGACTCCACAGTGTCCAGCAAGGAAGTCAAGGCGGGGGGAGACCACCGTCGACAAGCTCGTCGTCGCCAAGACCAACGAAAAGGACGTGTGGCCCACCTACCCGGAGACCAACGTCACCGAAGGCGAGATCCCGAAGGCCACCCCGCTCAGCCTCGACTTCCACGGCGTCCTCTACAAGGTGAGTGACGACCCGTCCGCCGCGATCGAGGAAACCGACACCGTGCCCGAAAACGCGGTGAAGGTTCACGAAACCGACATCAAGGATGTCACCAAGTTCGGCACCTACACGACCGACTCGTTCACCCTGACCGAATCGGGCACCTACGCTTGGCATTGGACCATGACCCCAAGCCTGACCGGCGACCAGAACCACAATCCGCTCACCGCCCTCGCATGGCGTCAGCTCACCCACGGCAAGGTGCAGCACGCATTCGGTCTTGCCTCCGAAATCGTGCGCGTCCAAGGCAAGAAGCCCGACGTGCCGAAGTGCGAGGTGTCTACCAAGAGCCAGGGTGAGGTCACGATGGAGAACGGCAGGGCCGACCTGCACGATGAGCTCCTGCTTAAGAACTGCTCGGATGCGGCCAAGGCTGAATTCGAATTGTGGAAGCAGTCCAACGGCGACCAGTCGGGCGACGTGCTCATCACCGTCACCGGTAAGGTCGACGCGAAGGACGGCGTCCACTCGCCGACCGTGACCGTGCATGAAACCGGCACCTACTACTGGCGTGAGAAGGTGTACGACCAGACGGGCAAGCTTATCTCCTATGGTGCGCGCGCAAGTCGAACGAGACTGTGCTCGTCAAGGAGAAGGGTCTCGCCTCCACTGGTGTCGGCACCCCGATGCTCCTGTGGGCCGGGGTCCTCGCCGGAGCTGGTATCGCTCTCGCTCTGGCTGGTTCGAGGAGGCGTATCCGCCTGTAAGGCGGTCACGCTGATCGGATAGAAACCTTGATGGGTTCATTCCGCCGTAGTGGAGTGAGCCCATCCTGCTAAAAGGGGTATGTCGGATTGGTGTCAGGTTTTCTCCTCTGTCCTGATGCTTATCCGACATGCCTTTTCTTCGTATATGCTTGTTATACTGAATATGTTCACATAGAAAAAATAAGGAGACCAGGAACCCATGGCAGGAGAGCCGACACTCACACTCGCAGGCAATATCACAGCAAACCCCGAGCAGAGGGAGATACGGTCACTTTCACCATCGCGCACAATACGCGTCGACGTGACCGTAACGGGCAGACCGTGGATGGGGATGCCGTATTCATGCGATGCGCAGCATTTGGAGACCTCGCCCAGAACATCATGCGCTCCTGCTATAAGGGCATGCGCGTGGTAGCCACCGGTTACATGAAAACCAACAATTGGACGGACAAGACCACCGGCCAACAGCGTAGCAATCTTGAAATGATCGTCACCGATTTGGGTGTCAGCCTCCGGTTCGGCGTCACGCAATTTCAGAAGACCAGCGGCCAACAGTCCAACGGCAACGGCTACCGGCAGAACAATTACGGCGGCGGATACCAGCAGCCGAACAACGGTTATCAGCAAGGCGCATACAACAACTACCAGCAGCAGGGTTACAGCCAACAGGCTCCCGCACAGACACCGGCGCAACCTGCAGCACCCTCACAGCCCGCAATGGATCCGTGGGCTACGACCACGCCAGCCAGCACGGATCGAACGCGACGGCACCGACCCGGAATTCTAAACGGTTCCGACATTGATCGAGCTGGAAGATCTGGGCGACAACCTCCGCCTATACAAGGGGGGATTGCGCCGACTCATCGCCTCCTTACCGGACAACAGCGTGGATTCCGTCGTCACCGACCCGCCGTATGAGATCGGTTTCATGAACCGCAGCTTCGATTCCACAGGCATCGCGTTCGACGTGGACCTGTGGAAGGATATCCTGCGCGTCCTGAAGCCGGGCGGGCATGTTGCCGCGTTCGGCGCGAGCCGCACCTATCATCGGCTGGCATGCGCCATCGAGGATGCGGGCTTCGAAATCCGCGACCAGATCGACTGGGTGTACGCGTCCGGCATGCCACACGGTTCGGATGCGACGCTCATGATCGACCGGGAACGCCGCGAGGATGTGGAGCCGACGCGATCCGAGACGGCGAAACCGTTCAAAGGCTGGTACAGCCAGCTGAAGCCCGCGCACGAACCCATCTGTCTGGCCCGCAAGCCGTTGGACGGGAATCTCGCCCACAATCTGCTCGGACACGGGACAGGCGCACTGCATATCGACGCATGCCGCGTCCCATTCCGCAACACGGCGGACGAGGCGGAGTCGAAGGGCAAGAACCAGCATGGACGGTTCGGCTCCGGGCCGAGAGACAACCATGTATATGGTGCGGACAAAGCGAATCGCACCGACTACACGGCTGCCGCCCGTTTCACGCCGAACATGCTGTTCGACCAGTCCACGGCCAAGGAACTCGACCGACAGTCCGGCGTCACCGTCAGTCGAAAGGCAGACCACGCGCAAGCACGAAACCCGGTGACGGCTGGAGCATGACCCATACGGGCGCCGAATATGACGATATGGGCGGCGCGAGTCGATTCTACCCGGTTTTCAGGTATTGTCCGAAAGCCTCACCGTCTGAACGGCCGAAAGTCGACGGCATCCTCCATCCGACAGTCAAACCGGTCGAACTCATGCGCTGGCTTGTCCGTCTCGTCACCCCGGCGGATGGTCTCGTGCTGGAGCCGTTCGCCGGGAAGCGGCACCACATTGGAAGCATGTCTGCTCGAACACATGCAATGCACGGCAAGCGAACTCGATTCCGACTATATCAACTGATCCACGCACGACTCAGCAAACCAATACAAAACGAGCTCTTCTAGGAGGAAGCGAAACAAGCATTATCCTAAAATCGTTTTTTAGCCGATAATGTATCTTATGTCAGATAGGAATAGTTCTCAATAAGAAGTCCCCTCTCCCAACTAAGAAAGAATTCTATGAACGCAAACCAATGGAAACGAGCCCTATTCAGCCACTCCGAGGGAGAAAATACAAGGACAAGCGCCGGCACAGAATATCCTCAGCAGTACAATGCGCGGCAGCGGAAAACGAATTGGCGGAATCGAGGCCATCAAAGTGGGCATGGACGAAACTGGCGTTAGCGGATTCTTCTGCTCGTCATCGTTCTGATTGGACAGTGTCGCCGACCGTATTATCAATGAGGACCGTCAGTCCGCTTTCGTTGAATTTGTCGTAGTTTTCAATGTCGTAATTCATCTGCAATTCCAGCCAGTATTCCGGTGACGTGCCCAACACGTAGGCGAGATGGTATGCGAGGCTTGTGGTGATGCGTCTTTTCCCGCGTATTATTCCACTGATGGTGGTTTGTGGCAGGTTCATGGCTTTCGCCAGACGGTACATGGTGATGTTGTTTGGTTGCAGGTATTGGTGTAGCAGCACGTCGCCTGGGAGTGGCGCATGTCCTACATCGTTCATAGCCAGACCCTTTCACGTAATTCACTGACTTTTTTCTGATAGTAACAAAAAGAAGCTACCGTTTTGCTTCGGTATGTGGGAATACGGTTTTGCCGCCTCTCCTGTTGTCGGGTCGAAGGCGGGCAAAACACGTTGGTGCGGTGAGAATCAGTCCTCGACTGCATGCCATCCATCGGCATGCTTGGCGGAACGTACACGCAGGAGCACGCAGCCAGCACCGGCGATGGTCATGATCGCCGCCAGCGTGGCGATTGCGGTGGTGTCCGATCCGGTGGAGGCCAGACCATTGTTCGTCACACCTGCAGCCTGCTTCTTGGCCTGTTCGGCCTTCTGCTTCTTGGCTTCCGCATCCTTCTTGGCTTGGTCGGCCTTCTTCTGGGCCGCCTGCTGCTTCTTGGCTTCCTCCTCGGCCTGCTTCTTGGCTTCGGCTTCGGCCTGCTTCGCGGCGGCGAGCTCCTTGTCGGACGCCTGCTTGTCGGCGAGCTTGGCATCATAGTCGGCCTTGGCCTTCTCGTATGCCTTGTCGGCCTCATCCTTGGCCTTGTTCGCCTCGTCCAGCTTGGACTGCGCTTCCGTCAGCTTCGCGTTCGCCTTCTTGAGGTTCTCCTCGGCGTTCTGCAGACGCTTGATGGTGTTCTGGGCGTCGTTGAGCTTGCCGGTGGCCGCGTTGAGGTCGTCCTTCGCCTTCGCGTATGCGCCTTGGCGTCGGCGATGGCCTCATCGGCGGCCTTGACCTGCTTGGCGGCGGCTTCAACCTTCGCGTCGGAAACGGTCTTGGCGTCGAGCGCGGCCTGCTTGGCCTTCTCGGCCTCGGCCTTGGCTGCCTTGGCGGCGGCCAGGTCGGCTGCGGCCTTCGTCTTGTCCGTGTTCGCCTGCTTGATCGCGGCTTCCGCATCCGTCTTGTTCTTGGCGGCGGCCTTGACCTGCTTGTCGGCGGCATCGATCTTCGCCTGCGCGGCGGCGACTGCCGTGTTCGCCTTGTCCACCGCCGTCTGGGCTGCGGTCTGGGCGTCGGTGGCGGCGTCGGCTCCGGACCGGGCTTCCTTGGTGGCCTGCTGGGCGGCGGAATAAGCCGCGTTCTTATCGGCTTGATCCTTCCTGGCTTCCTCCACGCCTTGGCCTTGTCCTCGTTCGCCTTCACGGCTCGTCATACGCTTTCTGCGCCTCGTCGGCGGCAGCCTGCAAATCCCTGGCCTTCTGCGCGGCCTGCTGGGCCTTGTCGGCGGCCTTCCGTGCGGACTGCTGGGCGGCGGCCAGCGCCTTGGCCGCATCGGAAGCGTCCTGTGCGGCCTGCTTGCTCTTGGACAATGCGGTCTGGTATGCGGCGTCGGCTCCGGTCAGGGAATCACGGTAGGCAGTCAAATCAGTCAGGTATGCGTCAACGTCCATGATGCGGCCCGCGTCGGAGCCGATTCCGTTAGCGTTTTCGGTGAACAGCTGACTATGGGTGTTCCCGCCGATACCCGTGATGTTGCCGTTCTGGCTGACGCCGAAACCGGTGAGGGCCAAATCGGGGTTGACCAGCGTGGTGTAATGGCCATAAGCGCAGGGTTTGACGGGCTTGCCGTCCGAGGCCTTGCAATCCAGGACACCGTCGGACATGTCCTTCTCATACATGGACTTCTCCGTGTCGTACCAGCTTAAAGGGATCAGTGTAACCCCAGGGGAGGTTTCGCTGGCGGGGAATTGAAGTGGATGGTTCACGTTGTTGTTGGCATAATCCGCATCCGCCATGGCCTGTGCCATCAGGGTGTCACTGACCTTGAGGGGCTGCAGGCCTTCCTTCGCGCGAAGCTGATTGGCTTCCTGGATGAACTTCAGGGCCTCGATCATGTTGTCCAACGTGGTCGCATCACCCTTGGCGCCATTATGAATGGCGTCAAGATACTCGGTGACGGTCGGATCGGTGAGAACCTTGACTGCCTGAGAGGCACCCTTGTCGCCGAAGTAGGCCACTGCGCCCTGAGACAGCTTGTCCTGAGCCTCGTCTGCCGCTTCCTTCTTGGCGTCGGCCTCGCTCTTGGCATCGGCGGCGGCCTGCTGCTTCGCCTCGGCGTGGAAGAGGAGTCGGACACCGCCTTGTCGGCATCCTTCTGCGCCTGTTCCGCCTTCTGCTGGGCGGTGGCGGCGTCGGCTGCGGCCTTCTTCGCCGCTTCGAGCTTCGCAGCCAGGTCGGAAAGACCTCCATCATCCTTGGACAATTGCTCGACCTTGGCATCGGCCTTCCGCTTGGCTTCAAGCGCCTTGGCCTCGGCCTGCCTGGCCGCATCCAGCTTGGCTTGCGCGACGTTCACCGCCTCGTCGGCCTTCGTCTTGTCGCCGGTCGCCGTGGCCTGCTGCTGCTTGGCCGCGGCCAGCTCCTTCTCGGCGGCGGCCTTGTCGGCCGCGGCCTTCTTCGCGTCCGCGTCGGCCCGGCCGGCCTTCTTCTGCGCATCACTGATGGCGGTATCTGCGTCATCGGCCTTCTTCTGCGCGTCCGTGGCCTGCTTGTCGGCCGCATCAATATCGGTCTGGGCCTTGTCGGCGTCCTTCTGATGGGAGGCGGATTCGGCGGAGGCCTCATCCTTCGCGGTCTGTGCGGTCCGCTTGTCGGCTTCTGCCTTCGACTGGTCATCGGAGCCTGCCGCATGGCCTTGCTGGCGTCATTGATGGCGTTGGACGCGTCGTTCGCGGCCTGCTGGGCGGCGGCGATCTTGTCGGCCGTGCCGGTCGCATCCTGTGCGGCCTGCTGCTGGGCCTTATTGGCGTCGTCGTAGTTCGCCTGCGCCTGCTGCTGGTTGTTTGCGGCTGTCTGCTGCTGGGCGGCGGCGGCGTCGAGGTTCTGCTTGGCGGTGTCCAGTGCGGCAGCGGCGGCGTCGGCCTTGGCCTGTGCTTCGGTCACGCCGGTCGGGGATGCCTGTGCGATGGCCTGGTTGGCTTCGGTGGTGCTCTGCTGTGCCTGCTGGATGCTGTCTTGGGCCTGTGTGATTGCCTGATTGGTTTGGTCGCCGGTGGTTGTGGTTTCGTCGGCCATTGCGACTGCCGGAGCGGCAAGGGTTGCCATCACGGCGGTGGTTGCCACTGTGATCTTGGTGATGCCGTGTGTCATGGGGAGTTTCTTCTTTCTCGTGTATGTGTCTTCCTTTTCGGGTTTACCCCGATGTCGGGAGATTATGTGTTTTGTTTCACAAACATATAGTAACACCTTTTTTTACTAACGCAAATTGTCACTATCATGTGTCTGTGGCAAACCTATATGATGACCCACGGCACGCCGACTGCGACAAAGCGAAAATCCGACAGCCAATATCCCCGTCACGGTGACGCCCGAAACAAAAGCCGCCTTTTTACGTCCCCCGTGGCATCTCCGGGCAAGGGGGCCTGATCGGGCATGCTGTTGCGCTCCCCCGTGACAAGCAGTCGCAGCGTATTGCCCTGCCCCGTACAGGTGAGGAGCGTGACCTCGTCCTTCCCCTTATGGACACGCAACGATTTCGTGTCGGTAGGAGAGACGATGCGTTTGCTGGTGACCCGGTAGGCGAGCGTGTTACCCATGACCTTGATATAGAACGGGTCCCCCTCATCGAGTTCACCGAGCCGGGTGAACAGGGTCGCCCCCTTCAGGTTCGAATGCCCGGTAATCACGCACGAGTGTTCTTGCCTCCGACAGGCAGACTCGTGCCAGCCAGATGACCCGCAGCATGTTCGAGCACATCCTGCTCGCGCCGTGCATGATAGGCAGATCCACACTGATTTCGGGATCAGCAGTTCACCCATCGCGTCCAACCCGTTGACGGACAGTTGGCGCCGGTATTCGTCGTCGCCCTCGAAGTTTCCCCTGACTTTTCCATCAAAAACAGGTTCGCCGATTTGAGGTTGTCCCGACTCGTAAAGTCGCTGGTTGTATTCGACCGCTGATTTGATCGCGCTCTGACGGCTACCCTCAGGAAACAGTGATGCGGACTGACTGACGGAACGGGCCTGAGCGTCGGTCTCCCTATCTCCGATGAGCTGCTGGATTCGGGGCATGCCAATGAGTATCAGCCCCAATGCCACGCAGATGAGAGCGGCGGTGGCGTATACGCGTGAACGGCGGATGAGCAGACGGACCCGGTTGTCACGGGCCCGCCTGTCATCGACGGCGAGACGCATGGACTCCCACACGTCCCGCGATGTCGCTACGGCCATGCTCACCGGGAATGCCTTCCAATGGTCGGCGTTCCGGCGTGACGACCTTTGCTACCGGCTCCCATGCGCAGTCGGATCATCGGGGAGAAGGCTCCTGCCGCGATGATCAGGAACGCGAGGCCGGCCCACAACCAGATGGTCGGAATCTGAGCGTTGCCGCCGGTGAACGGGAGCGTGGTCATGGCCGGCTCCCATTGCGCGTATACGGTGACCTCGCCTTCGGCCGGCATGCTGACCGTATCCTTGCCGGGGGTCAGCAGGGGTCTCATCCTTGTCCGGGGTTTTCTTCAGGCTCCAGCCGGGTGAAGCGGAAGCCAGGGGCGTGTGACCTTCGGCTCCTTGGCATCCCTTGGGGATGGTGACCGAACCGAATGCGTCCGTGTTGATGGATGGGTATCCACCCACGCCGCCGTTCGGGTCGAACTTCAACGTGACCTTGTTGATCGTCCATTGCGCGTAGAGCACCGAGGTGTTCTTCGGCGTGGATTTGTCGTTCGCGGTCAGCGTGCAGTCCGCGCCCGGATCGTATGCCTTGCCCTTGCCGTCGGCCTGCGTGTTCCATCCGGAGAACGTGTAGCCGGGACGGTCGAACGGATTGTCGATCGTCTTCACGGTCTGGTCAACGACACCGTCCACCGTCTTGGTTTCCGAGCCAATGCTGCCGATGTTGCTGTTGTACACCAAGTGTGCGGGGTTGGCCTTCCACTGGGCCCACACGGTGGTGGTGCCGGGTTCCAGCGTGTGCTTGTCGCCGGGGTTAAGGCTCGGATCGCCGCGCTTGCTGGTGCTCCATCCGGTGAACGTGTAGCCGGGACGGTCGAAACCGTTCTGGCTGACGGTGACCGTGTCTCCCGTGCTGCCGGTGGTGTCGGGCGTACTGCCTGTGGTGTTCGGGTAGCCGTTGCGGTAGACGATGCTGGCCGGGTTCGCCTTCCAGATGGCGTACAGGTCGTTGCCTGCAGGCTTCATCGTGTACTGGCTGACACCGTTCTTGCCTTCGCCGTATGCGGTGCCGGAACCGTCCTTGGCGGTGTCCCAACGAACGAACGTGTATCCGTCGCGGGTGAAACCATTGGCGTTTGTGGTCAGCTCGTCACCGGTCTTGCCGGATTGTACAGCCGTGTTGCCGCCGGTCGCGCCGTTGCCGTGATAGGCAAGGGTTTGCGCGGTACCGGCCCAGCAGGCGTACAGGGTGCCGGAACCTTGCAGCGTCCACTCGTCGCCCGGGTCGACGGCCTTGCCCTTGCAGTCGGCTTGGGTGTTCCACGTGACGAACATGTATCCGTCGCGGGTGAACCCGTTGTCGCGGACGTTGATCTTCTCGTCGGTCTTGCCCGGCTGAGGGTCGGTCTTACCGCCGGTCGCGCCGTTGCCGTCGTAGGTGAGGCCGGCCTGGCCGGGCGTCCATTGCGCGTACAGGGTCAGCGTGCCGTTCGCGGTCCACGTGGTGCCGGGCGCGTACGCCGTGCCTTTGCCGTCGGCGCTGGTGTTCCAGCCGATGAACGTGTAGCCATCCACCGTCCAGCCGTTCGCTCCGATGGCCTGAGTGTCGCCGGTGTGGCCGGTCCAGTTAGCGGTGCCCTGCCCGCCCGGGGTTCTGCCGGTAGGCGGGTTCGGATCGTAGTTGATGGAGGCTGGGTTCGGCGTCCATTGGGCGATCATGGTGACGATGCCGTTAGCGTGCTGGTCAGGTTGGAGACCTGCTGCCCATCCGTGTAGGAGTCGCCGGTGTCGGCACGCTTCCAACCCGTGAACGTGTACCCGTCGCGCGTGAAAGCGTTCGGGCTCAGATTCTGAGGCACGTCGAACGTGAACTTCTGGTCGCCCATGGTGCCCTTGCCGCCGCCCGCGTCGTACTTCACCGTGTAGCCGTTCGCGGTCCAATGCGCGTACATGGTCACATCATTGGTGAGCTTCGTGGACCAGTCGTACTTGTCGCCGCCCGTCGGACTGGTGTACCAGCCGTCGAACGAGTAGCCGGTAATCTTGCCGGTGTCGCCCACGGTCCAGCCTGACTTGTCGTCGGCCGCCGTGTTATAGGGCACGGTCATGCTGGCCGGAGCGTCCGGGGCCTTCGTGGTGGCCGGCGCGTTCACGTTATACGTGAGCGTCGGGTTGATGGCCCACAACGCGTATACGGTCTTCGCCCTGGCCGGCATGGTGATCTGGGTTTCCGCGTTCGCATCCAGGGTGGCGCGGTCCATGGTGTCGGCGACGGGCACGTCCCTGTCGTTGGCGTCCGTGTTCGCGCTCCACCCGTAGAACGTGCGGTTGGTCTTGCTGATCTGGCTGGAATCCCAGCAGTCGGAGTCGGCCTTCGCGGTCGCCAATGTGATCCTGGTGCCGGCCGGATAGTACACCTGGCAACCGGATACGGCGCCCGTGTCGGCGATCGTCTCCACGCGCACGCTGCCGTCGGATCGGGTGATCGTCCGCTGGCTGGTCCCGTCATCCTGTCTGGCGGTCGTGTCGGTCAGCACCCTGCGATCGTCCGCGATGGTTCCGGACTCCGGTCCGGCGCTCTTGTCGGCCGCAAGCCTGACCGTGCCATCCGTCCCGGATGCGGCGGTTTCGGTCCTGCCGACCTCGGTACGCGAGGGCACTTGGCCGGTTCCGCCGTTCCCGTCGTAGCCGAGCCTGTAGGCCTTGGTGAAGCTCAGATCGTCGAGGATGTTGCCGTTGACGTTGTTGCTGGAGCTTACCGACTTGAAGGTGAAGCGGGTGACCGTCCCGGTGGCGATGTACGTGCCGGTGTAGGTCTCCCACTGCCCGTCATGGTTACGGCTGGAATGGTTCGACTCATGGTTCGACTCGGCGTCGTTGCTCACCTTCGTGGAGATGACCTTGCCGACGTCGCCCGGCTGGTCGCCGTTGCCGTTGACGGTGGTTCGCCTCGCGTCCTGGGCGGATTCCTTGCCGGGTTCGCCGATCATGACGCTCATCCCGTCGAGGTGGTTCCTGTCGAGGCTGGCGTGCTTCAACGTCCAGCGGTAGGACACGCCCGGGATGGTGGCGATGTCCTGGTAGATGGCGGTGCCCGCCTGTCCCGCGACGAGTTCCGCGTACTGGTTGCCGGTCTTGGAGTCCTTCTGCAGTTCGACTCCCTGTGCGATCTGCTGCCAGTCGGTTCCCTTGGTCTGGGTCGACTTCCCATGCGAATTTGGAGGGCGTCCCCATCCCGGGATTGCGCCCAGGGGTCCTTATCGACGCCGATGTGCCGCGCGTATCTGCCGTTGATCGGGTCGACGACGGTCCAGTCGTCCCACGGGTATTTGGTGGAGACACCGGCGATCAGGCCGGCCGGATAGTCGAACGAGCCGTTGACCAGTTCGGTCGCAGACTGTCGGTCTTGCCGGCGATGGTCTTCACCTTGCCATCGGTGGAGGCCTTGATCTGCGACGTGCTCTTCTTGGCCCCGCCGTTCGCGTCGTAGCTGAGCTTGTAGGCGAGGCGGAAGCTCAGGTCGTCGAGGATGCTGTCATTGGCGGAGGCAGTAAGAGTACCGTCCTTGGCGACGCCCCTGTAGGCGATCATCGTGCGGGATTGTCCGGCTGGGATAATGACCGTGCCCTCGTAGGATTCCCAGTCGTCGGAATGGTCCCACGGTTCGTGGCTGCCTTCCGTGGCGTCCATGGAATCGGAGTGCGTGTAGGCGACGGTTCCCACATCGCCGGTCTTGTCCCCGTACTTCTGGCCGGTCTTGGAGACCGTGGTGCGGGTCAGCCTGACCGGTGTGAGGTGATCCTTGTCGGGGCCGGTGAGCAGGGTCACGCCGCCCGCGTTGCCTTTGGAGCGGCCGGAGTGGCGGATGCTGAACGTGTAGCTGGCGCCGGGCGTCGTGTTCACGGTCTGGGCGACGGTACGGCCCGCATGCACGTCGCGGCCGTGTTCCCGCCCTTCTCGCGATGCAGTTCGAAGTTCTGGATGCTGCCGATGGCATCGAGATCCTGCCAAGCGAACGTGGCGGCGGTCAGGCCGCCGGCCTTCACGCCCGTCTGTCCGGCCATGGCCTGCGCGTAGGAGCGGATCATGCCCGCATTGGGCGTCACATACACCCAGGGCAGGCCCTGCCCCTCCTTGGCGATCGTCCACTTCGGGGTGTCGAACCCGCCGTTCACGGCCAGCTCGTCGCCCGCGGCCCTGGAGGCGATGGGCTCCACCTTGGCGTCCGGAGCCTTGAACGCGGCCGGCTGCGTGGAATCCGCCTTCGAACTGGAGGGCACCTTGCCCTTGTCGTTCTTCTTCAGATCATGCACCGTCAGGCCGGAAGCGGTTTTGTCAGCCGCGAGTTCGACACTGCCCGCGGTCTTGGCTTTGGCGGGCTGCACGGTGTTCTCCTTGCCACGCTGGTTCGACGGAACCTGACCGGCGGCATCCGAAGAATTCTTGTCATAGGTCAACTTGTAAGAGCGGGAGAACTCGATGTCGTCCACGAGATTGCCGACGTTGTTGCCGGGCAGGGTCTCATACTCTTTGAACCCTTCGAGGCTCTTGAACATGAATACCGTGTTCTTCTGTCCTTCGGGCACCTGGTAATAGCCTTCGTACGTCTCCCACTGGCTGCCATGGTCTCGGGGATCGGTGTTGGATACCTTTGTGGTGATGGTGGTGGACTTCCCGCCCACCTTGTCGCCATGGCCGTTAGAGGTGACGCGGGTCATCTCCACAGGCGTCGCGTGGGCCGTGTCGGAGCCCACGAGGACCTGCATCTTGTCGGCATGGGAGGATTGGCGGCTGGCGTGCTTCAACCGGATCTTGTACAGCACGCCGCCGTTGCAGGTGGACACGTTCTGGTAGATGCTGGTGTTGTCCTGTTGGGCGACGATCTCCGCATACGTGTTCTTGGTGTTGCGATCCTGCTGCAATTCGACCCTTGAACCGTTCTCGGTACTGGACCATGCGAACCTGGAAGAGTCGAAAACCGGGGGATCTGCCCGATCTTTCCGTACTTGGAAAGATCGGTGACGGACATGTTGTGCCAAAGCGTGCCGTCATCCGATTTGAGGAACGTGCGCAGATCGGCATAGGTTCCCTGCTCGTTCTCCTGAATATCGGAGAACGAGGGGTAGGAGAAATCGCCATTAGCGAGGGAACCGTACCGGACGTTCTCGTCCGCCACCGTCTTCACCTTGCCGTCGGTCTCGGACGCCTTGCCCTCGGTCATGGAACTGATCTGGCTGGCCTTCGCCTTCGTGCCGCCGTTCGAGTCGTAGCTCAGCCTGTATGCGATCTTGAACGTCAGGTTGTCGATCAGGTTGCCCTTGGTCGGGTCCACGGCGTTCAGGGCTTTGAAAGTGAACGTGCTGACAGGCGTGTTCGCCGGGATCGTGACCTTGCCCTCGTAGGTCGCCCACTGGCCGTCATGCTGGAAACGGTTGGTGTTGGTCGCGTGCGTGGTGATGCTCGTACCGGTCCAACCCTGTTCGTCACCCGCCTTGTTGCTGGTGACGCGGGTCATGGTCACGGGCTTGCCGTTGACCAAAACCTGCATCGAGTCCGCGTGCTCCTTGGACAGGCTCGCATGGTCGAAACGCACCGTGTATACGGTGTCCGAATCATGCTGCGTGTCGATCTTCTGTAGGATCGCCTTGCCCCTCTCCGAGCCGACGATCTCCGCATACGTGTTGCCTGTCACGGAATCCTGCTGCAATTCGACCGCATTGGGCCGGTCGGTCAACCCGACTCCGCCTTGCGGCTGTCCGCCCTTTTGGTCCGAAGCCCAGCCGAACTTCGCAGCATCGAAACCGGGCCACTTCACCCACTTGCCGGTGGAATCGAATGTTGCCGGATTCTGTCCGGCGTTCTGGATGTATTCGCCGCTAGCGGGGTCCACACTTGTGAACCTGCCCCAACCACGGTCATCAGCGTATCCGCCACGACCTACCGGGCTGATAGTATCCCAACCGCCATCCAGCAGATAATCGAACGAACCGTTCACCAGTTCGGTGGGAAGGGTCTTGGATGCGACGGTCTCCACCGCGCCTTGGGTCGCGTCGGTCCTGTAGCCGATCTGGCTGGCCTGCGCTTTGGTTCCCCCGTTCGCGTCATAGTCGAGCCTGCGGGCTTTCGTGAACGCGATGTCGTCGATGAGGTTGCCGTTCCATGCGCTCTTCGACGACACGTTGCGGAACGTGAACCGGGTGACCGGCCGCCCAGCGGGCACGGTCACGGTTCCCGTGTACGTCTCCCATTGGCCCGTATGGTCGGAGTCCTCCCTGTCCGCGGGTTTCGGGTTGGACACCCTGGTGGCGATCGTGTCGGAGGATTCGCCAACCTTGTCGCCGTACCCGTTGGCGGTCACGCGGGTCATGGTTACCGGGGTCTCGTGGCCGGGAGCGCCGATGAGCACCTGCATGCTGTCCAGGTGGCTGGCGTTCAGGCTCGCGTGCCTGAGGCTGACGATGTACTGCACGTCGCTGTCGGATTCGGTGTCGATGTCCTGGTAGATGGCCGATCCGGCCTGGGCGGCCGTGAGTTCGGCGTAATGGTTGGAGCGTCGTACCTGTTCCACACCTGCACGTCGCCGGCCTGTTCGTAGGGCGGGTTGCCTAGATCCTTGCCGGTCTGGTCGCTTTTCCATGCGAACCGTTTCGCGTCGAATCCGGCGGGCAGGGCGACACGGTGGTTGACGTTCCTGGAATCCTTGTAATAGTAGGATTTCCGGCTCAGGCTCACGTAGTTAAACGGGGAGTCGGACAGGCCCGCCCCGGTCCCCGAGTATTCGAAGTCGCCGTTGACGATCTTCTCTTGGCCTGCGGGCGGTGCGGGCGAATCCCGCACGGTCTTCACCTTGCCCCGGGTTCCACCGCCTGTCGTGTAGTCGATCTGGCTGGTCCGGGTTTTCACGCCTCCGTTCGCGTCGTACGTGAGCTGGTAGGCCTTGGTGAACACGACATCGTCGATCAGGTTGCCTTCCGCGCTGTCGGGACGGCCGGCACTGTTCGAATCGGCCACGCTTTTGAACGTGAACCGTGTGACATCCTGTCCCCTGGGGACGAGGACCGTGCCCTCGTACGTGTCCCACTGGTCGTCCTGGCCGGTTCCCGTGGACGTGATCGTGGTGGATTCCTCGCCGGCCTTGTCGCCCGCATTGGCGATGGTGCGGCGCATCGTGACCGGCTTCTCCCGGCCGGGCGCGCCGACGAGCACCTGCATGCTGTCCCTGGCGTCCTTGTTGCGGCTGGCGTGCTTCAGACGGACCGTGTACATGGCGTCGGATGTGTTCGCCGTGTCGATGTCCTGGTAGAGGTATTTGCCCTGCGTGGCGGCCGCGATCTCGCCCCACACGTTGCCCGTGCTGCCTTTGACGGCCGTCCTAAAGCGTTGGACTTCCACGATCCCTCTGTGCCCGCTGACGGAATCATTGGATTCCAGCCGAATTTTCACGGCATCCCAGCCGTCCACCCTTCGCCCATGGTTGCTCGCTCGAGCCTTCCATGGCCATGCCGTTGCCGTCGACGAACGAGAGGTACTGCCAGCCGCCGGAACGTTTGTCGACGATCCGGTTGCCGAACGTCTGGAAATCGCCGTTGACCAGCTCCTTCGGATACGATGTGCTCGCGGCCGGATGGATGGTCATGACCGGCAGGCCGATCCCGTCCGCCTGCGCGGTGCCCGCCATGAGCATGCCTCCGCCGAGAAGCGTGGCCGCGGATGCGATCAGTGCGGCGGAACGTTTCAATATGCTGTGCATTGTGTTTTCTCTTCCCCTGAATCTCATGTTCGGCATGGTTTTGGAAAAAGGTATTGAGCGGGACGTTCGACGGGTTTTCGTTTTCCGACGCACGTCCCGCGTCATGGTCTCTCTTGGATCAGGCGAGACCGTTGCCGGCCAGATTGACTGCCTTGCGACGGTTCTTCAGGCTGCGTTCGGCGAGGACGATTCCACTGCCCCACAATGGGCAGGAGACCGCCAGCCAGAAGGCGAAGGCCAAGGCTCCACCGGTCTGCGGCAATTGGGTCAGGTTGGTGATGTTCTTGACTTGGACCGTGTTGTTGTCGATGCCGGTGGTCAGGCCCGGCTGATCCTTGCCGGCGAACCTGATGGCGGTGCCTGCATCGTCGATGGTGACGGTGAAGCTCGGCTTCGCATAGGAGGCATAGCCGGCGGGCTCCTTGGTTTCGGTCACCGTATAGGTGCCGTAGCCGAGACCCTTGAATGCGATAAGACCCTTTTGCGCGGCATTGTCCTTATGGTCGACCTTGCCGTCGTTGTTGGAGTCACCGGTGGTGAATGTGGTCGCGGAAGCCTGGTCGGCGGCTTCGGACCATTCGCCGGTCGTCGTATCCAGCTTCAGGTATTTGTCTCCGCGTTGGATCTGGAATTCAGCTCCATCCACGAGCGTGTTCACGTCGGCTGCGCTCACCTTCTTGAGGGTGAAATCGTAGGATTTCAGGTCAACCTTGTCGCCATTGGTGACGACGGTGTAGTGGGCTCCGTCCTTGAAGATGGCGGTGCCGGAAACCGAGTTTTCGGATGGTTTCTCGGCCGTGGCCTTGGTGACGACGCTCTGGTAGGTGATGGTGATCTTCTTGCCGCCCTGCGTGGTGATGAGCTTGGTGGCGTTCAGAGCCCAGCCTCCGGCCGGAACGGTGATATCCGGGTCGGCCGGGGTTCTGTCTTCCTTCTTGAGAGTGGCGTCACCTGGCAGGGCTTTCGCGCCGTGCTGGGTTTCGCGTCGTAGATGACGGTATCGGCGGTCACGTCAGTGGCAGTCCCGCTCAGAGCCACCTTCAGGCTACCTTTCACGTATTCCTGTCCGGCAGGGGCATCGGCGAGCTTGAATTTGACGGCCGTGTTCGGAACGGTCACGTCGATGGTGTGGGTGACGGTATCGCCCACGGTCACGGCCACCGGGTCGGCGGCGTCACCCTGCTTGGAGACCTGTCGGCCGTCACGGTCCACGACGACCTTCTTGTCGGTTGTCACGCTCTTCGACTTGATGACCGCGACGCCGAGGGTTCGGCCGGGGGCGCCGCTCATGGCGGTGCCTGCACCGGATTTTGTGCCGATGATGATCGGGCTGCCTGCGGAGTCGGTGATGTAGTAGAGGCCTTCTTCCGGCACGGTGATGTTCAGGGTGGCATCCTGCGTGGTCAGGTCGGCTCCGCCCGCGACGGTGGCCGGCTTCCTGCTGGAGGCGTTGAGGGCGGCTTGGATGTTGCTCAGCTGCTTGGCCTGCTTGGCCATGTCGATGGCGGCGATGCTGCCCGCGTCATCATAGCCGTACACCTTGCCGATGTCGTCGGCCGTGTCCTTGTCGTAGCCGTTGGCGATGGTGATGGCGTCATCCGCCCATGCGTTGGATTCGGTGGTGCCTTGGATTCCGAGGCTGGAGATCTGGTTGCCTTTCAGCACCACTCCGGTGTATGTGCCTATCTGGTAGACGTTGAACGTGTGTCCGGCCAGGCTTGCTCCGTCTGCACCTTGCAGTGTGATGGTCGTGTCGGCTGCCATCGCGGATGGGGCCAGCGCCAGGCCGGCCAGCATGCTCGCGGTCGCGCAGGCCATTGCCGTCACGATCATTGGCATGCGCCGTGTCGTTTGGTTGTCTCTCATTCCAGTGTTTTCCTTTCCCTGTTTGCACGTCCTGTCGAGGACGGGAAACGACCCCACACCGGTAGATGCGGCATGGTTGGCATCCAACGGGTCAAATCCGGCGACTTTCACCGCGGACGGCCTGTATCTGCCCGGCTTCAGACCGAACCCGCTTATCGGCTTCGGCGTACGGCTGATGGGAATGGTCGTCTTCGTTTCCTTCAACGTACATGCAAATCGGTTGATTCCAACATTTTCTCGGTATTTACCAAAGTTTTTGAATAAAAAAAAAATAGGGATGCCTTTCGGCATCCCTTGTTGATTTGACTTCCTCCCCGGTGCTTTAACACCGGGAGGAAGTCAACTACCCATGTTCGCCCTTAAACCATCTAAATGGATCAGGACTCTGGCAGCTTCCTCTCGCCTGTGGCTGGTTCAATAAATGCCATGGGAATTCTTTGGAAAATCAGCAAATGGTATAACCGGTATCAGTTCTTCATGTGGGCTTCAGGAGTACTGACCGCGATAGCCGCTCCCCTGATCGCTACGCCACCTATTTCCTCGGTATCAACAACCAGCATGCGGAACTCGTCTCGGACAGTCCCGAATACGCGAATGACATAACGGCCGGCAACCTCATCCAATGGTTGACCGGCCAAGCACACAGCTACGGTCGAATCCTCGGCATCATCGCCATCATCGGCACACTGCTCATCATCTTCTGCATCACATTCACCATCATCGGCTGGATCGGCCGACGCACCGAAATCAGCGGCACCGACCAAACCAGTGAAATACAGGAAAAAGGCCGGGCGCAAAGCCGAGACGGAAGAACAATACGACGACTA
>ENA-OQBU01000162-OQBU01000162.1-human-gut-metagenome-genome-assembly--contig:-NODE-162-length-18013-cov-4.919770_pt1 | contig 18013 bp, 21 predicted proteins | sample MGYA00242492_ERZ504566 | MGnify/ENA primary metagenome ERZ504566 (study PRJEB26092, sample SAMD00036261) | human gut metagenome | host: Homo sapiens | study: EMG produced TPA metagenomics assembly of...
CCCGGTCGACAACCTCTACTTCGACCTACCCGCCTACCTCGACTTTTATGAAGACCTATACCGCCCAAGCTCGCCCAGAACCCGCAGGTTCGCTCCCGTGGTCTCCAAGACCATGGAGGAGTGGCTGCTGCCGGCTCAGCTCTACATCCAGAACAGTTCCGCGAGGCCTTCGATGCCGTCGAGGACCAGCTCCCCGAGCACACCCGTGCTGGAGCCCGAGGGCAACAAGAGCAGCTTTACCGTCACCTTCCCCAGCTGGAAGGAGCGCGACGACGCCCACGCGGTGCTCGCCAACGGCGGCGTGCGCTTCCGCAGCGGCAAGCGCTCGTGCCCTTCCGCATCACCGGCAACATCGACTGGGGCGTTCCGGTGCCCGAGGTTGACGGCGTAACCGACGTCACCTGCTGGTGCTGGCCCGAGAGCCTGTGGGCGCCCATCAGCTACACTCGCACCGTGCTCGCACGCGATGCCAAGGCCGCCGGCGTGACCGAGGGCGTCGCCGCCCAGGATGCCGCCCTCATGGGCGAGCCCGCCGCCGATTCCACGCAGGTCCCCGCGCCCACCTACCAGCACAGCTCGCTCGACTGGCGCGACTGGTGGTGCTCGGACGACGCGCAGATCTACCAGTTCATCGGTCAGGACAACATCTATTTCTACTGCATCGCGCAAACCGCCATGTGGGAGGCCCTGGGTTGGGACCTTACGCAGAGCACCGTCAGCGCCTGCTATCACCTGCTCTACATGGGCAAAAAGGGCGAGCTCGTCCTCGCAGACCCCTCCCCCGCCGGCAGACGACCTGCTCAACCACTACACCTGCGAGCAGATGCGCGCGCACTGGCTGTCGCTCGGCCTATCCGAGAAGCCGGTGAGCTTTAGCCCCAAGGCATACGACACGCGTGTGACCGGCAAGGACAAGGACGGCAACGAGGTGCGTGCCTGCGACGACAAGCGCGTTATCGATCCGGCCCTTAAGGAGAGCGCCCTTTTGACCGGCGTCTTCAACCGCCTGGCCCGCAGCTGCTTCTACGGCGTCGCCATCAAGGAGGGCGACGAGAGCCCCTGCCGCAACGGCTGCATCCCCGCCGGTGCCGCTTCTGACACCGTGGTCGAAGCCGCCGAGCAGGCAGCTCTCGCCTTTGAGCAAGCCATGTACAAGTTCGAGACGCACCGCGCGCTCGCCGTGTGCGACGACTACCTGCGTGCCGCCAACAAGCGCTGGAGCGACGCCTCTAAGGCCGCCAACAAGCTCGAGGGCGAGCCGGCAAACGCCGCAATGACGCAGGCCCTCGTCGACGCCTTTACCGAGCTGCGCGTGGCGACCGTGCTCATGCACGGCATCGTCCCTGCCGGCTGCGAGCTCATCTGCGAGTACTTCGACGTTGACCCGGTCGCCTTCTTTAGCTGGGATAACATCTTTGCCTCCACGGACGAGTTCGTGGAGATCCTGGGCGAGAAGCCCGGCGAGCACCGCGTGAAGCCGCTGCCCCCGCGCTTCGACTTCTTTAGCAAGCACGAGAGCCAGTACTAAACACTCGACATGTAATGGAATGGGAAGGAAAGACGGATGTCCAAGCCGCGTCGTCGTAAGCAGAAAAAGCAGGTCAAGGCCGAGCTCAAGCTCAGGCAGTTTGCCGCCACCGAGCTTTCCGACCAGCTTGCCGCCCTTCCCTGCGCCGCCGACCTGCCGCGCTTTATGGTCGACACGGTCGCCGCGCCTATGCGCCCGCCGATGCCGAGCTTATGATCGAGGCTTCGGCGCCGCGGCCACACGCCCGGTCACGCTGCGCGCCAACACGCTCAAGGCAACCGCCGAGGACATCGCCGCGGCGCTCGATGCCGCCGGCATCGCCCACCGCCCCGTCGCATGGTACCCGGACGCTTCCATCCTGCCCGAGGCCCAGGTTTCCGACCTGTGGGACCTCGACATCTACCGCGACGGCAAGATCTACTTGCAAAGTCTGTCGTCCATGATGCCGCCGTTGGTCTTGGGCGCCCAGGCCGGCGAGGACATCCTGGACATGTGCGCGGCCCCCGGCGGCAAGACGACGCAGATCGCCGCCCTCACCCAGGGCCAGGCACACCTCACCGCCTGCGAGATGAGCATTCCCCGCGCCGAGAAGCTCGAAGCCAACCTCCACCGCCAAGGCGCAAAAACGTGCCCGTCATGCGCATCGACGCACGCGAGCTCGACGAGTTCTTCCGCTTTGACCGTATCCTGCTCGACGCTCCCTGCACCGGCACGGGCACAGTCGTCAGCGGCAACGAGAAGAGCCTGCGCGGCCTCACCGAGCAGTTGCTGAGCAGGTGCGCCCGCTCGCAGCGAGCACTTCTGGACCGCGCCATGGGAGCCCTCAAACCGGGCGGCACGCTCGTCTATTCGACTTGTTCGATCTTGCCGCAGGAAAACGAGGACGCCCTGCAAGAGGCCCTCGACAAGCACATGGACTGCGAGCTTATCCCCCTCGATGGCACGCCGAGCGAAAGTGAGGCACGCCGCGCCCAGGAAGCTGGTGAGGAGCCGCGCATCGAGTCCAACGCCCTGACCGAAGCCATTGCCGCGGGTCAGGTATCGGCCATCGCCAACGGCCTGCCCGGCACGCTCACCATTCCGCCCAGCCGCGACTTTGAGGGCTTCTACATTGCCCTGATCCGAAAACGCAGTTAGCGCACGGATCCAAAACTCAACAAGCTATCTCCGTGCGCGTTTGCCCTGCTGGTCGCGATGCTGTTTGAGCATCGTGCGCTCCTTGCGTTCGGCCCTTTTGCCCTTAATGGCCGTGACCACAAAGTAGATGACCGCGGCGGCAACAATTGCGCCCACACACAGGCCAATCGAGCCAAACATTGCTGTCAATTCCATACCGCGTCACCTCTCTTTTAAACGGGACTTTCAAGATAGCACCTCGATCCCCGCCACCACAGCTCCTTCACGTTCGCCGGCCCTTCGGTCTAACGAATTGCGTGGCGGGGAAAAATCAACTCGTCAAACGATTTAGCATTCGCAATTCCGGCTGCATCGCGCCGGCCGTCATCGCATAGAATCGAGCTTCCATGGATACCCTCAACGATCTAAATGAGCGCGTCGACGCCTTTGTCGGCACCAGCTCCTTCGACACGCCTGCCGCGGCAAACGACCAAGCCCCCATCGATGTGCCCGCCCGAGGTTCACGAGGACATCGTCGCCTCGGTCGATTTCTCCGAGGTCGAGCTCGCAGACGAGTTCACCGAGCCCCAGGTAGCCGTGACCCCCAACGGACTGCTCCCCATGGAGCCGCTGCCCATCGACGGGCGTTTGCGCAAGGCGGCCCTTCGCATGCCTGACGAGATTGAGGAGGCCAGCGGCTTCACGCTCTTCGGCCGTCGTATCAAATCGCTCATCTACACCACCGACGTCGCGGTCATCCGCAACTCCAACGCCGATGCCGTCTTTGCCGTTTACCCCTTCACGCCGCAGCCCGTCATTACGCAGGCGTTGCTGACCGTCGCCGAGTGCCCGGTCTTCGTAGGCGTGGGCGGTGGCACCACCACCGGCAAGCGCTCCGTTCAGATGGCAGCCGTCTCCGAGATGCAGGGCGCGGCGGGCTGTGTGGTCAACTCCCCCGCCACCGCCGAGATGGTCGAGCACATCACCAACATCGCCGACATCCCCGTCATCGCCACGGTCGTACGTTGCGACGACGATGCTCACGCAAAGGTGCGCGCCGGCGCCAAGATTCTTAACATCGCCGCTGGCAAAAACACGCCGCAGGTCCTGCGTGAACTGCGCGAGCACTATCCCAACCTGCCGCTCATCGCGCCGGGCGGCAAGACGCCCGAGAGCATCCGCGAGACCATCGCCGCCGGCGCCAACGCCATCATCTGGACGCCGCCTTCGGCACAGCAGCTACAGACCGACATGATGCAGCGTTATCGCAAGATGAAGGAAGACGCCACGCCCGTTATCTCGCGCGACGATGTGCCCATTATCGACCAGGTCGCCGCCGCCGAAGTCAGCCAGGTCGAGAACATGAATCCCGACGTGCCGATTCCCGACGAGGTCATCGAGCGCGTCGCTTCGATCCACGAGCGCGTCGAGGAGCGTCGCGCAACCGCGGGCTCAAGCCCTCACTGCACGGCTTTTCTTCCGAGGAAAGAAACGCTAGCAAAACATCTTGCCCGCCCCACAAACGTGAGGCGGGCCGTTTTCGTTTGGGCAATCATGCAGCGATGTGATGGGGCAAATTAATCCACGCGCTTGTCGCCCATAAAGAAGAGCGCCACCGTACCAGGTCCGGTATGCGAGCCAATCAGAGTACCGATGTTATTGATCTCAATCTTGCCTTTAAGCTGCGGAACCTGTTCCTCAATCAGCGCCGCAACTGCTTCGGCATCCTCGCGGCACGCCGAGTGCGACATGATGCACTTACCCGAATAATCCGCACCGTCCTGCACGTGTGCCATCATGGTCTTAGCCATCTCGGAAATCGCGCGCTTCTTAGTGCGAATCTTCTCACGTGGCGACAGCCCACCTTCGCAATCGACCGTCATAAGCGGGCAAATCTTAAGCGCCGTGCCGATGATCGCGCTCGCAGCCGAAATGCGACCGCCGCGCAGGTAGCTCGACAGATCGGTCGAGAAGAACCAGTGGTGCAGGTTGAGCTTGTGCTCCTCGATCCAGGCAGCCGTCTCGTCGAGTGACGCCCCGCTATCGCGCACGTCGCGGCATATTCCAGCAACAGGCCAAAGCCCGAAGACGCCGCCAGCGAATCGATGACGCGCACCTTGCCGCCCTGGGGATAGCAATCCGCGAGCATCTGCGCCGCAACGCAGGCCGATCCATACGTGCCCGAAATACCCGATGACAACGTCAGGTGCAGCACGTCTTTACCCTCGGCAACAAACGGCTCCCAAAACTCCTCGTACTCACCCACGCTCACCTGAGACGTCTTGGGCATGGCGCCCGCGGCAATCTGGGCAAAAAACTTGTCCGGCGTAATCGACTGATACAGATCGTCCGTATAGACAACATCGTCGATCTCGTAATGAAAATACGCGACGGGAATATTGCGCGATTCAAAGAACTCCCGAGTTCGGTCGGCGGCAGATTCACAGGTCAGGACAAAATCACTCATATGAGGCTCCTTACTCATTGCTGCGCAAATTATCGCACAGTGAGCCTACATACGGTACATATGTCCACTATTTACCAAATCGAACCAAAAATAGCGAACATCTTTACCACCATCGTCTCCACCGGCCCCACGCATAAATATCTGAGATAACACCTTCTGTCGTCTCCACTCAACCGCCATATCTACCTCAACTAAATCGATTTACCAAACCGTTCAGCCGACAATTCAGCCGCTGGCGCAAAATCGAAACAAAAGCGGCGCATACTGATAAACGTTTGACGCTGTTTATCAGTTTTACCAACCCCATCGGAAGGTGTTTCATGGTCGCATTCGATCGCAATCCGCAAGACTTCAAGTATCTGCGTCTGCTGTCGAAACAATTTCCCACCGAGCAATCCGCGTTTACCGAGATCATCAATCTCTCGGCCATTCTCAACCTGCCCAAGGGCACCGAACATTTTATGAGCGACGTGCATGGCGAGTACGAAGCCTTTATGCACATCCTCAACAACTGCTCGGGCGTCGTGCGCGAGCATGTCGACGAGATCTTTGGCGACACGCTCACCTTTGACGAAAAGGGCGAGCTGTGCACGCTCATCTACTATCCGCGCGAGAAGATCGACCTGGTCCGCAGCCAGCGCGAAGACTCGCCCACCTGGTACAAGACGATGCTTGACCAGCTCATCATGGTCGCCCGCTCGCTTTCGAGCCGCTATACGCGCTCCAAGGTACGTAAGGCCATCCCGCGCGATTACGCCTATATCATCGACGAGTTGTTGCACACGCACCCGGACGAGAACAACTATCGCGTGCGCTATCACGAGCGCATCGTGGAATCCATCCTGGAGACCGCCAGCGCCGACGACTTTATCGAGTCGCTCGCCTCGCTCATCAAGCGCCTGGCCGTCGACCACCTGCACCTGGTGGGCGACATCTTCGACCGCGGCGGCGGCGCGGCCAAGATTATGGACCGTCTGCTCACTTACCATTCACTCGACATCCAGTGGGGCAACCACGACCTGCTGTGGATGGGCGCTGCGGCCGGTGAGCCCGCCTGCATCGCCACGGTGTTGCGCAACAACCTACGCTACGACAACTACGAAATCCTGGAGAACGACTATGGCATCTCGCTGCGTGAGCTTGTCGCCTTTGCCGATGCCACCTACACCGCCGGTGAGTCCATCACCCCGCTGATCAAGGCCATCAACGTCCTGCTCTTTAAGCTCGAGGGCCAGATTATCCAGCGCCACCCCGAGTTCGATATGACCGACCGCCTGTTACTCGACAAAATCGATCACGACACCGGCACGGTCACGCTCGCCGACGGCAGCGTGTGGCCGCTCATGACCAACGACTTCCCCACCGTCGACCCGGCGGATCCCTATACGCTCACGTCTCAGGAGCAGCACATCATCGACAAGCTCGTGTCCGAGTTTGTCACCGCCGATCACCTGCATCGCCATATCGATTTCCTCTATTCCCACGGCTCGATGTACAAGGTCGCCAACGGCAACCTGCTGTTCCATGGCTGCGTGCCACTCAACGAAGACGGCACCTTTAGCAGCATGAACTGCCTGGGCACCTGGCAAGCCGGCCGCGATTATCTCGATTTTGCGACCACATCGCCCGCCGTGCCTGGCGCGTGGGCGACCGCGACGCTCTCGACTGGATGTGGTACCTGTGGATCGGCTTTAACTCACCCGCCAGCGGACGCTGGTGCGTACCTTTGAGCGCGCCTATATCGCTGATAAGAGCACCTGGGTCGAGCCGATGGACCCGTACTTTACGCTTACCAAGTCGCCCTCGGTCTGCGACGACATCATGCGCGAGTTTGGCGTCGCGCCCATGGCATGTTCACCGACCGGCCACATCATCAACGGCCACACGCCCGTTAAAACCACCAAGGGCGAGCAGCCCATCCGCGCCGAGGGCAAGCTGCTGGTCATCGATGGCGGCTTCTGCCGCGCTTACCATCCCAAGACGGGTATCGCCGGCTATACGCTCATCTCGAGCTCGCGCGGCTGCCGTCTCAAGTCGCACCGGGCCTTTACGACGGTTGCCGAGGCACTCACACGCAACGTGGACATCGAAAGCGAGACCAACCGTTTTGACCAAGCAGACCGTCGCCGCATGGTGAGCGACACCGATTCCGGGGCCAAGATTCGCAGCCAGATCCAGGACCTGCGCCAGCTGCTCGATGCATATAGAAACGGTGCTATCGAGGAGCGCGCCTAGCCCCACCCGCGGGGATTGGCTAAACTTGCTGAGTTTGTCATCCCCACGGCGTCCCGGCGCCACCCTAAGGCAGGTACCATGCAAAAGCTCCTTGCGCAAATCATGAAGTTTGGCGTCGTCGGCGTCATTGCCACGGTCATCGACTTTGGCATTATGAATCTGCTCCACTACGGTCTGGGCCTCAACATCCTAATCGCCAACACCAGCGGCTTTATCGTCTCACTCATCTTTAATTACGTCGCCAGCATGAAGTACGTGTTTGCGCACAAGGAGGGCATGAGCCGCCGCCGCGAGTTCATTATCTTTGTCGTGCTGTCCATGATTGGTTTGGTGCTCAACGACGGTATCGTGCTGGCGCTCAACGCCGGTCTGGGGCTCGAAGCCAATATCGCCAAGATTTGCGCCACCGCGCTTGTCATGGTCTACAACTTTGTGACCCGAAAGATCTTCCTGGAGGGCGACGAGACCAAATAGCTCGACACCCCTGCAGCATTACGGGCGCCCACGGACGACGCGCGCTCAGCGCAGTATCGTCCGTGGGTGCCGCTCGTTTACGGGCAAATTTTCAACGTTTGCGGATTAGCACTTGATAATTTGGCGAGTTCGTATAGTTCTTGGCAAAGACCTTACGTTTCCCTTGCAAAAGCTCTAAAGTATCCTCTGCTCGATTCATCAACGCATTGGATGTGATTACGTGCGCAAGGCACTGGCACAACCTCATACTAAGCAGTTCCTCAAGTTCGCTGTCGTGGGCCTTATCTCCTTTGGCATCGACTGGGGTATGCTCATTGCGCTCGTCGAGCTGTTCCACCTCGACTTTTTGATGAGCACCACGGTCTCGTTCATCACGTCCGTCGTGGTCAACTACTGGCTCAGCATGAAGTACGTGTTCGACCATCGCGAGGGCATGAGCCGCAAGCGCGAGTTCACGATCTTCACCATCCTGTCGGTGATCGGTCTGGGGCTCAACGACCTGTACATGTTTGTGGGTGTCACGTTTTTGAGTATCGGCTACCAGGCCATGAAGGCCATCGCCACGTTCTTGGTCACCTGGTACAACTACTTTAGCCGTCGCTTCTTCCTCGAAGGCGCTCGCTCGTAGTCGATTCGACATTTGCTTGAATGTATAGCCGGTTGGAATTTCTCGTTCCAGCCGGTTTTTTTATTTGTCGAGGTCCCCGGCGACCCAGTCCTCTACGCATGAAAAAACGGGCAGCCCGGATGTTTATCCGAACCGCCCGTCTGGCGCGCTATGTCGAGGTCTCTAGCCTGTAACGTAATACCAGACCACGTTGTCGCCGTTGGAGAGAACGTAGTTGCTGCAGGCCGTCATGGGCGTTGTGCCGTTGACGGAGTACATCCAGCCGCTCGTGCCGCCGTGCTGTTTCTCGGTCAAGCCACCAATCGCGGAGACATACGTGCCGTACGACGAGCCCTGTGCGTTGACAGAAAGGCCCAGCGCGCACAGGGCATCGTAGACGGTAGCACCTTCGTTAAAGGTAAAGGTGCCACCAGAGGACACAGGATTGCCCACGGCGCTCGATGTGACCGAAACCGTTACCGTTACGTAGTTGGACTCCTGCGAGCCGCCCTGGCCGCCCGAGGGAGCGCTTCCGCCATTAGAGCCGGAGGCTCCATCAGACGACTGACCGCCGCCCGAAGAAGCACCGCCAGACACATTAGAAGTATCGCCGGCTCCCGTATTCTGGGCAGCGAATTTATCTCCAGACTTCTTGCCGTCCCGACCATCGGACTTCTTGCTATCCGAGCTTTTATCCGATTCCTTGTTTGAAGACTCGGAATCGTCCTTGGACTCGTCTTTTGCGTCATTCGATGACTTGGAATCCTTGGAACTGGCCTCGACCGAAGTCGTAGTCGAGCCAGACGCCTTGGTGTCCTTGGTGACGACGCTCTCCCCCGTCACGGTCTGAATGATCCAGTCGATGGACCAGGCACCGCTTGTGGAAGGATGGACGAAACCCAGCGAGACGACGATCAGAATGGTGCACACGGCAGTCAGAACACCAAGGAGCGCCTTGCGACGAGGGGCGGACGCCGCCGAAGCGGCGCCCTTTTGCTTTGGATCATCGAGCTGGATAAACGAGGGGTCGGGCTGTTGCCCGTTAGTCTCCTTGGGCTTATCGGGCATTACCGTCACCCTTGCCGCGCTTGGTCAGCACGAAGACGGCGATGAGCGCAAGGCCAATCACGCCGGCGGCGATGCCAACGATGGCGAGCGGGTTGGTGCCAGTCTCCTGCTCGGCAGTACTAGAGGACTTCTTAGCAGTGGTCGTGGAAGCAGCACCCGTATCGGACTTGGAATCGGACTTCTTGTCGGACTTGCTGTCCTTCTTGTCAGACTTCTTCTCGTCCTTCTTATCGGACTTATCGGAGTCCTTCTTGTTGGACTTGTTGTCCTTGGTCTCGCTCTTGGTCGACACCGTCGTCTTGGTCACCGGCTTCTTGCCCGGGGCAATAGCGCCGCCCTTCGAGCCGGAGCCAGAACCCGCGCCAGCGCCAGTGCCAGTGCCGGAACCGGTACCAGAACCGCTACCGCCGTTGGAACCAGCACCGCCATTGCCGCCAGGGTTAACAGCATTCTTGGTCCACTTGGCATACAGCGTCAGATCGGCCGTCACCGGCGTGCTAAAGTCATACGCCTGCGTGCAAGCCTCATCGGTATACCAACCGCCGAAAGTGTAGCCATCGCGCGTCGGATCGGCCGGCTTGACCAGCTTGCCATCGGCCGTAGCAACAAACTTAGTGTCGCAAGCAGACCCGCCGTTGGAATTAAAGGCAACCGTCCAAGACTCAACGGCCCCGAGCTTGAACAGCGTGCCCGAGTCATTGATGTAGTACAGGTTGCCAGATGCATCGGCAATGACCGGAGAGTCACAGTACTGGTAATGGCCAGCCGCATCATAAATCTGCGTCGCCTCTGCATCGCCGAGCGTATAGCGATACACGCCACCACCAGCAGAGTAGTTGACGTAATCCTTGCTATCCGCGCTGTTAACAGTGAAGTACACATAGGTCTTGCCGTCCTGAACACTCACCAGCGGAGTAGCAGCAATACCGTTGAGGCCAGCCGGCAGCGCCTTGCCGTCGGCAGCAGCGACCATCGTGGTCTTACCCGTCTTCAGGTTATAGAGAACCAGAGCAGAGCCAGTAGCCGTCTGTCCGCCGACAATCAAGTTTTCGCCAGCCACCGCCGGGGCGCTCATGTTATTCGTAAGGCCCAGATCAACCGTCTTCTGTTCACTCAGCACGCCCTTTGCCGAAAGCGAAATCACATGGAGCTTTCCGTCGTGCGTCATCTGATAGAAGGTCGAACCATTGGACGGATCGGCAATGCAATCGGCATTTGCGACAGCGCCGAGCTTCATGGTCGAAACGACATCGCCCGTCGTCTTATCAATGCACTTAAGCGTGCCCGCGCTCGTAGGAACAATGGCGTACTTATCCGTCAGCGCAGCGCCAGTCCAATAATAGCCCTCGGAGGGGTCAATGTTCTGCCAAGAAACTTCGCCCGTGGCAATCTTGATACGCTTCAGGGAGCCGTTGCCGTAGGTCGCGTTGTAGTTCTCGTCATACGAAATATCGACCGTACCAACATAGACGTACTCGCCGTCCGAAATCACGGTGCAGGAGCTCTGCGTCAAGTCCGTCAAACCAGGCGTCAGCCACTTGCAGATCAGCTTGTCCGCAGTAATCGCCTGGACCGCACCGCCGTTGAGCGGAACGATGATAAGGCCGTTGGTATAGATCGGACGAGAGGTGTAGCTCACCTTGGAGGCAAGCGGCGCAGAGGCAACCTTTTTGCCCGTGGACGAGTCGATCTTAATGAGCTCGTTCTCGGTCGCGATGTACACAAAACCGTTAGCAATGACAGGCTCGCTGCAGTTGGCATACTGCTGGCCAGACTCGGCCTTCCAATCGAAGGCCCACTTAAGACCGGCGCTGCGCAGGCGTCTTGGCATCCGTTACGGTCGAACCGTTGCCACTGTTGCCGTAGCCGGCCCACTCGGCATCCCAATCAGGAGTCGTCGCACTCGGGTCCACGACAATCTTGTCGGGATCGGGCATGGCCGAATCGTCGGTGGTATAGGCAAGCGTAACCTTATCGCCGCTCTTGAGCGTAATCTGATTGGCGCAGAGTAAGGAGGGCTCTCCATTGATATACAGATGCCAATATTTATTGGTCGCAGCATCCCATACATACGGCTTGTGATCGAACGGCGAAGTAATGGAATTCAGGAACCAATATGCACCACTCTGGGAGGCTTTGTAATCAACGCGCTTTGCCTTCAGAACCGTCTCGATGAAATCCTGAGCCGTAGAGCCTTCGGGCAGAGAAACGTTGCTGCCTGAGCCCCAGCGAGTATTGTTGCCGTTGACATCGGGACCGATAACATCGACAGAACCAGAACCTGGCCAGGAAGGGCATCGGCGTCAGCACCATACATAAAGGTGACGGCGTCACCCTCTTGTAGCTCATAGGCACCGGCGCCAACGTCGGCGAACTTGCCATTTACGTAGAAGCGCCAATAGCTATTGGTCGCAGCATCATAGCCACAATAGGACTCATCATCGAACGGCGAATAAATGCCGTTGAGGAACCAGCCCCAAGACGATTCGCCAGCATCGAGCTTAAGGCCGGTCTGCTCAAGAAGATCCTTGGCAGTAGAGCCCGCCTTGAGACTCGTCTGGCCCGTCGAAGCCCAAACCTGCTGCTTGCCGTCCTTGTCCTTACCGAGGACCTGAACGGAAGCATGAACGGAATCAGAGGGCAACTGGTCGCCCCAGCCACCGTAGAACCACGTGACGGTATCGCCGGCATGGATGGTGACATTGTCCGCCGTATAGTCACTCGACTTGCCGTTGATGAACAGCTGCCAATAGGTCGAATAATCGAACGGCGTACCCAGCTCAACGCCGTTGTACTTAAGGCTCAGAATGAAGGAGCCCGCAGCAACGGCGTCAATGTCGTTCGCCTCGAGTGCGACCTTCGTAAGATCGAGCGCGCTCGAACCGGACGTCACCACATACTGCGCGTTGTCGACCCAGGTCTGAGTCTTACCCTGGGCATCGCGACCAATGACGGTCACATTCGCAGCAAGCTGGTCCTTAACGACAGGGGATGCGCTACCACCCGTAAAGGCAAACTCAATCTTCTGCCCCGGGGCGAGCTTAACGCTGCTCGCGCCAACCGAGGAAGACGCACCGTCGACGAACAGCTGCCAGAAGGCATGATTCGTCGGATCGTAGGCAAGCGTGCGGCCATCGCTCGGGGATGTGATGCTTTCGAGGTAGAAACCGTATGCCGTGTTCGGTTCGTACTTCGCCTTGAAGCCCGTCTTCTCCTGCAACTTAATGAAGGCATCCGCAGCCGTCGCGCCCTCGTCGAGCTTGAGCTGCGTAGGTGCCACCCAGGTCTGAGCCTTGCCGTCGCATCGGTGCCGATAATCGAGAACGAGACCTCGACTTGCTTCTTGGCGACATCGCCGGTTTCTGTCGGGTTCTCTGTCTGAACGGCAGCCGCGGCGGCAGATCCTGCTTGGCCAGCGGATGCCGCTGAAGACTGCTCGCTCGCGACAGGGCTCTCCCCCGTCGCCGAGCCTTCGTCGCCAGTTGCTGCCTTTGTTGCGGCGGCACTAGCTGCAGGCGCGCTCCCAGAATCCGAAACCTCGGCGCCGCTCTGCTCAGCGGCACCGCCCGCAAGCGCTGCGTTCTCGTCCGGCGTCGCAGCCTGAGCCACAGCCTCGGCAATGCCCTCGGCGCCCTCGGCCCACAGCTGAGCCGGCGTGGTGCCAAAGGCCATCGCGAAGGCCAGGAATGCCACCAGGCCGCGCTTGGCTACGCCGCGCGCAATTGCGCCACGGCGATGCGAGACGCGCTGGCGCTCGTCCACAAACATATCCATTTGTCTCCCATTGTCTGTACTTGGAGCGTTGCCTTGAGGCTGCCCCACGTCATCGCGCATGTTGCGCTCGAGTTCCCCCATCGGGGTCCCCCTTCCCTCCAGAGCCCTATGCACACCGGCGGCATACGCCGCAGCCGCATGCAAGATGGGAGGCGATCCGACTTAACCTTAACGACTCGGGCACGTCGTCCGATCTGCGACGCGAACATCCCGAGCCAAGAGGAATTACGGTTACTGGTACAGCCGGGGACTTGCACCCCAATTCTCCCAAACGCGCAGGTAAACCGCGCATTCGTGCGTCTCCGCACCACCATCTAGGCCATCGATTATTACCGTCAAAATGGTATCACGCAAAAGGGCCTCGCACGCAGGCGAAGCCCAAGGTAAAAGCTATTGTTTGCGATAGGAAAATGCGGTGACGGTCGCGGCCTCTAGTGCTTGCCGCCGTGACTGTTGAGCCAGATATTGCGGCCCAGCATAAGCGCCAGCACCAGTGCGCTGACGTAGCCCATAAAGCCAATGACCGGGATACCAAACACAACCGGCTCGATGCGCGCGTAGTACACCACCGACGAACCGATAAACAGGCCAGCAATCACAATTGCCATCGACATACGGTCGATAATTCCGCCCAACTGTCGCAGCGCCTTATCGCTGCTCATGATCTGCGTGTTCACCTTAAGCTGGCCGCGCGTGAGCATGCGCGAAGCCAGGCCAAGATACTCGGCCGCCTCGAGCGAGCCCTTCGCCGCGCGATAGCTGCTCGCGGCAAGATCGCGTCCCATATCACGCACGCGCGCATAGGTGCTTTTTTTTCGTTTTTGATGTGCGTCTGGATGATCTGGATCATGTTGACGTTGGGCATATACTCGGTCAGCAAACCCTCGAGCGTCACCATACCGCGGGCGAACATCGTCACCACGCTCGGCAGCTCAACATCGTTTTTGCGCGCCAGGTTTAGCAGCGAGGTCAAAAACTCGCCGATATCCAGATCCTTCAGGTCAAGGCCCGCAAAGTCAGCCACGATAAAGTCAAGGTCGGACAAAAACGCTGAATGATCGAGCTCGGCCGAATCGCCACGCGTCACGGCGAAGCGCATGAGCGAATCCTTGAGCTTGGGCACGTCACCCTCGGCCACGGCGAAAATCATGTCCTTGACGATACCGCGATCGTGACTCGACATGCGTCCGACCATGCCCAAGTCGATAAAGTAAACGATGCCGTCCTTGAGAATGATGTTTCCCGCATGCGGGTCGGCATGGAAAAAGCCGTCATCGAGCACCTGCGTCGAGTAGTCATCGACAATCGCGGCACCGATCTTTTCCAAGTCATAGCCCTCGGCCACCAAGTGTTCAGGATCGGCGATCGAAATGCCGTCGACGTAATCCATAACCACCACGTGCTCGGTGCACAGGTCCAGATAGGATTTAGGGCACGTCACGCCATGAACGCTCTTATGGAACTCGTAGAAGTCGTTGAGGTTTTTGGCCTCGGCCAAAAAAGTTGGTCTCCTCGCGAAACGAGGTCCACAACTCCTCGACTACGCCGTGCAGGTCAACGAATTGATCGGTGTTGACGAACTTGGAAACGATACGCACCACCGAGCGGATGATATCGATGTCCTGTGCCATAACCTGCTGCGCACCGGGGCGCTGCACCTTGACGGCCACGTCCTCGCCCGTCACCAGACGAGCGCGGTGCACCTGCGCGAGCGATGCGCTACCAAGCGGATTGGGGTCGATCGCATCGAACATCTCCCCCAGGCGCAAGCCGTATTCTTCTTCCAGACAACTGAGTACGACCTCGTACGGCACCGGCTCCACGTCGGAGCGCAGACGACGCAGCTCGTCGCAAAAGCGTTGCGGCAGAATCTCGGACCGGTTGGCCAGAATCTGCCCCATCTTGACGAACATGGGGCCGAGTTCCTCGAGCAGGCGGCGCAAACGAACCGGCGTGAGGTTATCCCACACGCGGTACTTTTTGACCAGGCGAACAATCTGCCCAATGCGTTCGCGACGACCCGCCGGCGTGAGCTGGTATTCCTCGTCCGGTGCCATCGCGTCGGGCTCCTCGGGCACCATATCAACAGCGCGTGGCTTCTTGCGAGCGCCCGAGACGGCAGCGTCGACCTCGTCGACAACCGCCGCCTCGTCACCCAGAGGATCTAGATTGTTGTAATCGGTGGTGGAATCTGCCATCTGCGCTGCTACTCGGCCTCTTCGGTATCCTTCGCATCGTCGGGCTCAACAGACTCGACGGGCACCGAGGTCACGTTGTCCTCGACCGAATCGACGATGTCGCGCACATGAGCCAGGAAGGCCGTGCGCTCAGGCGCGGTCATAACGCGGACGCGAGCCAGAATGAGCTCGTCGAGCACGCGTTGGGCCGCGGTCTCGCCCTGCATGCCCAGACGCTCGGTCAGGTCGGAGATGGTGCCACCGGCCTGCTCGAACATGTCGGACACACTGCGGGCGATATCGGGGGTGGCGGTGTCCTTGCGCACCTGTTCGCCCTTGGTATTAAGGTCGTCGAGGACCTTCTTGCCGCCTTCGACGGCAACGGCGGCAGCGCCAAAGCCAACGTTGATGGCGCCGTTAACAAGCTGATCGAGTTCATAACCATGGTTGTCTCCAATCACAAACAACTGCATTGGCGTTCTTGTACCCAAGATTGAGTGAAAGCGACAAAGCGTTTTAGCGCTATTCGATCGACGGGAAATCCCTACCTCACGTTGTCGTTCATCGCGAAAGAGTTCTTCATGACGCAGCTCGTGGTGTAGAGCACCTTACCCAGTAGAGCATCGGTCTCTACGCGAACACGCTCGGCAAAGGCCTCATTGGCGCGTGCAAGTTCGGCAGGTACCTCGGCCTCAGGCAGAGCGGCTACGGCAGCATCGACGTCATGGATCTGCTTGTGGCCCATGCCACCGACCTTCTCCTGATAATCCTCGACCGCGCGACCGCACTCATGGAAGCGGACGTCGGCCAGCGCGCCGATCAGGCGGTTGGCCCAGTAGAAGTTTTCGGACGTCACGCGAGCCTGCGTGTCGGCATAGTACTCGGGCATGGTCTCGACGTTGGCGTACAGCGGAACCAGCGCGTTAAACGAGTTGGAGCCAAAGGCCATCCACTGCACGGCGCGGTAGGCCGGCTGCGCATAGGGGCGCAGCTGCAACACGGCGAGCTGGCTGTTGCGGTTGATGCCGAGTGGGCGATAGCGCCACGCGTAGCGGGCGTGCCCTTGCTGCCGTAGCAGTCGTACTCCGTGCCCTGGTAGTGGCTCGAAAGCACGTACTTGATGTCCTCGATGGTCACCTTGCGCTCGGGCACGCGGCTCCAGGGGATATCGTCGCTCTCGGGTGTGTAGTCGGCGTCGGGGCCGTCCCACACGTCGCTGGGGTTGAGGCAGCGCTGCATGTACCAGGCGCGCGGCGTGTTGTAGACGTGGTCGCTGTCGCTGTGCGAGCCAAAGGCCTCGCGCGGGTTGAAGACCGCGGCCGGACCGTCGCCCTCGACGCCCAGCGTCAGGTCCAGATGCCACTCGGCCATCCAAGCGCGCAGGTCGGCGGAGCACATGTGATCGGCCTGGGCGCCCTCGGCGTCATCCAGGTCAAAGCTGTCGATACCCAGCTGGTTGGGCATGGTCACATAGGCGTCGTCAGGCACGCGCTTGGCGATCCAGTGGTGACCGCCGATGGTCTCGAGCCACCAGATCTCGTCCACGTCGCTAAAGGCGATGCCGTTGTTCTCGTAGGTGCCATAACGCTCGAGCAGGTCACCCAGAATGCGTACGCCGTCGCGGGCGGATTTGGCATATGGCAGCACCAGGGTCACCATGTCCTCCTCGCCCAGACCGCCGGGCTGCGCCGGAACATAGCCGTCCTCGTCCTCGTTGCCCTTGGCGGGCACGTAGTCGACGAGCGGGTCGGCGCCGCGAACGCGCTCGTTGGTGGTGAGCGTCTCGGTTGCGGACATGCCCACATTGAGCTCGTTGAAACCGGCCTCGGCCCAGATGCCGTGGCCCGGGACAACATCGGGGACGCTCGTGTAGCGCATGGGGTTATCGGGCAGTTCAACGGTCAGGTGACTCAGGACGCTCGTATAGACGCGCGGCTGCTCGTCGGGATGCACCACACGCATACGCTTGGGCTCAAACACCCCGTTGGACGAATCCTCGTTGCGGGCGACCAACGTCGACCCGTCGTAGCTCGCGTTCTTACCAACCAAAATCGTTGTGCACGGCATGCGCATCCTCCTTGAGCGAAGAAATCAAACGATAACAGTGTATCGCTTCGGCGCAGAAAGGGCGAAACCACGGCGCTGGCAACCCCTGTGGTCAAAAAATGCCAAATATGAGTACTGTCACCAATTTAGTAACAGCAATTTTGCTACGTATGGGTGTCGAAAGTCTACATTTGTTCAAAAATTAGATGATGTAATTCCTCATAGGTCCAATAAAATAGGCTCTCTATCGATAATAAATATCGTTAGAGAGCCTATTTGGCCTAAAATATATGTGACTATCTTGGCAACAGTACTCATATTTGGCATTTCTGTCCACGGGGTATAGAGCTAACCCCTCAAACAGCCCAAAACGCCTATTCGATGCGCGCTCGGCGGTGGCGCGCGCAGACGTGGTGTAAGAGCGTCCCGAGGTCCGTCGCTGCAAGTCCCGATGTTACTCCTTCTTGAGACCGCGCCTCTCGACTATCTCGTCCACTATCTCCCTGGCGCGCCGCCCGAGC
>ENA-OQBU01000163-OQBU01000163.1-human-gut-metagenome-genome-assembly--contig:-NODE-163-length-17991-cov-2.953090_pt1 | contig 17991 bp, 14 predicted proteins | sample MGYA00242492_ERZ504566 | MGnify/ENA primary metagenome ERZ504566 (study PRJEB26092, sample SAMD00036261) | human gut metagenome | host: Homo sapiens | study: EMG produced TPA metagenomics assembly of...
TTTCTCTGGTTGCTGGTGTAATGACAACGCTTTACGGTTCCAATACCTGCCGTTCCTGTTGTCCATTTGGTGAATTCGCCGCTGCTGGGCGCACGTCTGATGCGATACGCAATGCCAGGGTGGCATGCCCGGCAGTGGCGAGCGGATCATTCTTGCGGCTTGGCCGCACAGGCGATGGCGGGGCTGACGGACATCTGGCGGTTCTTGCGCACAATGGACACCTGAATGCAGGTCTGCGAGCCTTCCTGCGCGTGACGGTCACCGTGGGATCTGACGTTGTGACGGTTTGCGCGCTCTGGTCGGTATTGCTGCCCTGCACTATGGCCCACGCATAGGTATCACCGCTTTGCGGGTCTGGATTCGTCCAGGCGAACGTCACGGATGACCCATCCGCCGCATAGGTGCCGTTCAGATTCTCCGGGGAAGGAATCTGGGCGTTCGCGGTATCGGTGATCACGTCATCCTGATTATTGCGGTTGTTGTCATCATCCTTGGTGCCGGGCGTCGCCACCTGTTTGGTATCTGATCCGGTGGCGCTGTCCATGCGGGGAACGACCACGAAGGCGAATATCAGTGCCGCTGCGGTGATCGCCGCAAGTATACCGACGGTAATACCCACCGGTTTGACCCATCGCCGTGACGAACGGGTGATCTGATCTCGCTGGTCCGTGGCCCGGCGCGACGCTCGATGTCTTTGGGATAGGCCGGCATCCCCTTCCACGGGTAACGGGGAGTGGCATGCCCGAAAATATGCGAATTGCACACGCTGCATGGCACGTGCGAACTCCAACGCGGAGTAGTACCGCTGGTCGGGGGTCCTTGTTCAGGGCCCGGCGCAGCACCGCTTCCACATCGGCCGGCACGTCGGGGCGGTTGAGGCGAGGCAATGGCTGGTTGACGATCAGCGAAATCAGTTCCGATTGCGAACGCGGGTGATAATCGTGCTGGAATGGCGAGCAGCCGACGAACATGGCGTACAGGGTGGCCGCCAGTGAATAGATGTCGGCGGCTTCCGAACCATTGGTCAGATGCTGAAGCACCTCAGGCGGTGCCCACGGCGGCGAGAATCCGGTTTCGGTGCGGTCATACACATCGGTGGAGATACCGAAATCACCCAGAACAGGCAAGCCCTGCGAGGTGATGAGAATGTTGCTGGGCTTGATGTCGTGATGGATGATATTGCTGCGATGCGCGGTGAACAGCGCGCTTGACAGCTTGATGCCGAGGTCGAGTACCTGCTCGCAGGTCATGGACCGGGCCTCATGATGCTGTTGTAGGTGCCGCCCGGCGCATATTCGATGACGATGTAGCCATGGCCATCGGAGGTGACGCCGGCACCATATACCGGCAGAATGTACGGGTGGGATGACAGCTTGGCCATGAAGTTGGCCTCGCGGTTGAACAGGGCAGCGGCCCGTGGGTCAAGGGTTTTGGCGCTGGCCTTTACCGCCACCGGGCGTGCGGGCATACGCTGGTTATATAGGTACACCGTGGCGGTGGCACCGCTTCCCAACATCTGGACGAAATCATATCCGGGCAGCTTCGGCGGTCTCATCGGAATGTTGTCCATCTGTTCCCTCCCTCCTTGGAAAATGCGCTCTCCCTGCATTCGTTCTACAGGATACCGTCAAGGGTACGATTCTTCGTCGGGGTTCGGTAAAATTTTTCCCTCTGTGACGGTCGGGTTAGGCTGGAGCCATGATGACGAGACTTGAACCTGGAACAGTGCTGGACGGCATCGACCTGATGGAGCGGCGAGGCTGATTGTCGGCACGCCTGGAAGCGGCAAAACTGAATTCGCCTTATCGGTGTTGATGGCGGGGCTGCGCCGCTACGGTGGCACGCAGGCGGTGATGGCCGTATCCGGCCGTGTGGCCGCCGACGCATTGGGCAATCGGGTGATTCGTGAGCTCGGGTTTTCCGTGCAGGCCAGGCCGGTCACCACGCTGGGTGCCGTGGCATTCCGGGCCATATCGGCTTCGCGCGAGGGAACTGGATTGCCGTCGCCTCGATTGCTGAACGGTGCGGAACAGGATGCTTTGCTGCGTCAAGTCATGGCCGTGCATCTGCGCCATGCCGTAGCGGGAGATGATTGCGGCACCTGTGATTTGCTGCGCGTCTACTTTGCCCAGGATGACTGGGCGAGACTCATACGCGATGCCGGTGCCGGCGAGATGCCCGGCTCGGCCGCTTCCGCACAATCAAGCCTCTCGCAACAAGGGTCGGATTCGCCGTCTCCGACGTCGCAGGCGGCTCGACCAGCGCGGATAGGTTCACGCGAGGTATTTCAGATGCGTTTATCAGCCAGTTGCGCGATATGCTGGCCCGATTGGATGAGCTCGGTGTAGGCGTTCACGAAGAGCCACGTCTCTTGGACGCCGTGACGGAGGACGCGCGATTGTCGGTGCAATGGCGTTTGGCTTTCGCGTTGCGCCGTGAATATATTGCAGCCCAAAGCGCGGTATATCCGGGGCAATACCGTTTGGATGCCTCGTATTTGCTGGTGGCAGGCGCTCGTGTGGTGCGTGAGGCATTCGCCGCCGATCACGCGGATGATTCCGACCGGCCTATGTGTGTGGAGGCGTTGGGCTTGCCCCGGCTGCTGGTTGTGGATGATGTTCAAGACACCACGCTGGCCGGCATGCGCTTCTTGGAGGAGTTGGGGGAATGCCGGCGTCAAGTTGGTGCTGGTCGGCAACCCGGATGAATCGGTGCAGACCTTCCGCGGATCGTATCCGGAATATCTGATGCGCCGTGCCGTGGAAGGGCGGCTGAAGGCCAAGGAAGAACAGCTGGTTGGCGGCAGTGCCGTCGCTGATCAGTCGCACATGACGATGGCTGATGTGATCGCGTCTCGTATTTCGCTGTCGATTCCCTCGCCGGAAGACGAGCCGCTGCCTCCGGCCGAGCGTCCCGGCAAGCTGACCGCCATACTGGGCGGAGTCGATGCAGCGAATTATCAGGCGGACGGCACGGTGACCGCCGGCCTGTACCGATCCTCACGTGAGGAGCTGGATGATGTGGTCTGGCGCATCAAGCGGGCGCATCTTGACCGGCATATTCGGTGGAACGACATGGCGGTCATCACCCACGACAATGCCGCCGTGCGGCTGTTCGGCGAACGACTGCGCCGAGATGGCGTGCCGGTGCGGTATTCGTCGGTCACCCGTCCTTTGAAGGACGAGACTTTCGTGCAGGGATTGTTCGCGCTTGTGGAGCTTGCCCGATTGCGTGCCGAGGGGATGGCGGAATGCCAGATGACGTTGGCTTCCTGCGCGGCATATATAAGGACTAGAGTGGCCACGTTGATGAACGGCCCGTTGGTGAGTGCCGGGGCCAAACCCGGTCAGGGCGTCCCGCAAGGCTTGCGCCGATCGAATCGGCCATGGGGTCGTTGGAGTCGCTGGCGCATCTCGCCACGGATGATGCCATGCTGACCTCTCTGACGACGGCATGGGAAACATTGCGTGAAACATACCATGAAACACGGCGTGAAACAGGTCGTGAAACATCCTCGTCAGTGGTTTCGACGTCAGCGGTTTCGTCGTCAGTGACTTCGTTGCCAGTGTCTGTCGAAATACTCGGTGAACCGTCCGGCGATGACTTGGCCTTTGGCGTTGACGCGCTGTACGTGATGCTTGCCATTGATGATGCCGCCGCGCCGGCGCAGGCTGCGCTCGCATCCATCCACGCGGTGCTCGGCAACGACCCTCAGGCCCGCGCTTTTGCGAACCTGTGGCATCTGGTGGGCAGCGTTGCTTCCGGCTTGGAGCGGCTGCCGGCAAGCCAGCGCGTACAGCCGCGCTATGCGCTGTCTGTTGCGTGGAACGCCACCGGTCTGGCACCGGTCTGGCAGCGTGCGGCATTATTCAACACGGCAGAGGGGCGTACGGCCAATGACCGGCTGGACGCGGCAATGCGCCTGTTCCAGTTCGCCGATGATTCCACCGCCAGTCGAGACATCACGTCATTCATGGCACAGGTTCGGGGCATGGAAGTGCAGGCCGATTCCTTGGCCCACATAGGACCGGTGGAAGACGCGGTGACATTGACCACGCCGGCAGGCGCGGCCGGACGCCACTGGGAATATGCGTGGATACCGGTGGTCCAGCAAGACGTGTGGCCGAACCTCGCCGGGCGCAACACCATGTTCGGTGGTGAAGACCTTGCCGAGCTCGTGCTGAGGGGAGCGCTTGAAGAAAGCGACAAAACCGGGCATGATCCGCGGTTCGCGGCTGTATTGTCGGGCGAGAAGAAGAGTTTCCTGGTCGCGCTGACCCGTGCACGGCGAATCATGATCAGCGCGGTATGGAACGACAGCATGAGCCCCTCGGACTTTCTCTTCGGGTATCTGCCGGAATACTATCCGCGCAACCGGCAACAGGCGCCTTTCACCACAGTGGGGGCACATGCGGGATTCGCCGAATATGATCTGGCCGGATTGGACGCCGACCCACGTGGGTTGGTCAGCGCCGCCCGCGCGGTTCTGGCCACTGCTCAACCGCAGCAGGCTGCCGCAAAGGACGCCGCGATTGCGTTGACACTCCTGTTAGAGCATGGTGTGCGCGCCGCAAATCCGCAGAGCTGGGCGTTGTGGAATCGCCGGCCCAATCGGATAGCGCGTCATCTGGCGGTGCGTCATCTGGCGGTGCGTCATCTGGCGATACCTCATCTGACAGTGCCTCATCCGACAGCGCGTCATCTGGTGGTGTACAGCCTGACGGTATCCAAACAGGGAAAGGCAAGACGGATGCGCAGGCCGCGCCCATGGTCACCTTATCTCCATCGGCGGTCGACAGCCTATGGGCGTGCCCGGTGTGCTGGATGCTGGAGAACCGGTTCGCCGGTCCTCGCCCCAGCTCCGTGGCCACCAGTTTCGGAACCCTCATCCATGCGGTTGCGCAGCAAGGCAGCGAGGAAGGGCTGGACCATCTTTCCCACAATGCCCAGGCGTTGGCCGCACTGGGCTTGGACTCCACGGCCGGCGCGGAACGTCGCATCGAGGCTGTCTCGGCACGGCTTAATGCCATCTATCAGAGCAAACGTCCTGATCCGAATGCCATAGCCGACACCCGGAACCGCTATGAGGCCACCCGTAAGGACGAGTCCGCGGCGGATACCCTGCGCAACATCGCCGATTACTTTGTGCGCAGCGACGCCGATCCGGAAACGTATCTTGGCAAGAACTCCAGCAACTTCAGCATTGGCGCATTGTCCGGTGCCGAATGCGAACGGGAGTTTGCCGCACGATTCGATGTGCGTGACATACTCGACGCATACAATGCCGTGCCCGGCCTGCACCCAATCGGTCGGAACACGCTGGTCCGTCTGATGGGAGCACTGGTCGGAGGGTGGCCGGAAGGCATGGACGAGCATCTGACCGTGAGACTGTCCGGGCGCATCGACCGTATGGAACCCGCGTACTCGCAGACGGCGGCGAATGCATTCGCCTCATTGACTACAAAACAGGCAGACGCCCACGGTCAAACAGATTTTCAATGATTTGCAGCTCGTGTGCTATCAGCTTGGCCTCGTGTTCCCCGAAGACGGGCCGCGCGGTGCCAAGGCACTTGCCGCAATGCCGCATATCAGCCAAAGCGTGCTATTCCATGTCGGGCAGAATGCGGCACCAGCCAGAAGCTACGCTCCGGAAGGTGCCTTCCAGCCGCCGCTGTTCACTGATGGCTCGTTGAATGCCGAACCGTTCACGCCCCGATACTGGTATAAAGACCCCAACCGTTTCTTCGACATACCCGCCATAGATCCGGCTACTCCTCCCGAAGGTGTGAGTGCCGAAGCGTGGGCGCAATTCGCCGCGCTCGCCGGTACGCAGACGTTATGGTCGCTGACCATGATCGCCCGCGTATTCTATGCCGCGGCGGCCAGCAGATCAGCCATCATCGAGGCCCATCCGCAAGACACCCATATCGGATTCTGCCGTATGAAGAACGTCTGCCCTGCCTGTGCAGGCCAGATCGACACGATTTTCGAAACGAGGCAAGCATGAGCACGTTCACTCCCAGTGCGGAACAGGCCGCCATCATCGATGCGCCAGTCGATGCTGACGTATTGGTGGTTGCCGGTGCCGGTTCCGGCAAAACCTTTACGATGACCCAACGCATCATCGCGCTTATCAATCGAGGTGTGGCACCTGAACGCATCCTGGGCCTGACCTTCACACGCAAGGCCGCAGGCGAACTGCTGGAACGCGTCTCCGCCGCAGTGGCCGGTGATATGGCGGGCTCTACGACCGCCACGGTGTCTGATCGGGCATTCCTCAAGCCGGCCATTTTCACGTATGACGCCTTCTTCCAGACCATCGTGCGCCAATATGGACTGCTTGTCGGATTCGATCAGAACACGCAACCATTGAGCGCAGCCGGAGCGCTTCAACTGGCCACCGAAGTCATCGACAGTCACATGGATCTGGCGTTCAGTGAGGATTTTGGCGCCTTCTCCAGTTTGGCGAACCGTGTTCTGGCGTTGTCGGATGCCATTGGCAGTGCCATGATCGGTGCCGGCTGCACCAGCTTCGATGATGCGATCAATCGAGTACGGCAATGGGATTCGGCATTCATCAATCGATTGCAACAAGCCGTTGCAGATGAACCCATGCCCGAGGACGAGCCGAAAATCCCCAAGATCAAACGACTGAAGAAAGATACCGACGCCAGCTGGCAAGCCAAGCTCGATGACCGTGCCGAACATTTTGCACGCCCGCTGCACCTATCATTGCGGTGCGCGCTGGAGACCACACGCAAACGCGATATTCTGCTCCAGCTGGTGGAGGCCTATGCCCAAGCCAAGCGGGAACGCAATATGGCCGAATTCTCCGACTTCACCATTGCCGCGTATCAGCTTATCGAGCGCTTCCCCTCCATCGGAGAGCGTACGCGCCGCAGGTACAGCCACGTGCTGCTCGACGAATATCAGGACACCTCCACCACGCAGGCCGCTCTGCTGGCAGCACTGTTCCACGTGGATGCGTCACAGAGGTCCGCCGTCAACGCGGTGGGTGATCCGTTCCAGTCGATTTACGCATGGCGTGGTGCCAGCCCTGGTGCATTCCGTATGTTCCAGCAAGATTTCCACCTGTCTGCCGGATACAAGCCATTCCCGCTGTCCGTCACCAGGCGAAACAGCCGTATAGTGCTCGAAGCCGCCAATAATCTCACGCTGCCGTTGCGCTCCAATCCGTCGCGTCCTTCCAGCTCATTGATGCGTGAGGTCGATGTCTCATCGCTCGACCCCATGCCTGATGCCCCCGAAGGAACATTGGGAGTACTGGGCTTCGCCACGGCCGGGCAGGAGATCGACGCCGTAGTGCGTTTCTGCAAGACGGCCATCGCACGGCACCGTTCCGCAGCCGAACAACAGGAACAGATGCCGGGCGAACAGAAAGCGCCGGTCGCCGTGCTGTTTCGGTCCAAATCACATATGCCCGAATATCAGGCGGCATTGGAACAGGCCGGATTGACCACATTCGTGGTCGGCTATTCCGCGCTGTTGGAACGTCCGGAAATCCGCGATCTGATGGCGTTGCTGCACGTGGCCGCCGACCACACCGATACGGGATCGCTGATGCGCTTGCTGGCCACGCCACGATTCACCATGTCCGCAGCGGATTTGACCATGTTGGCCCGTTTTGCTGAAGAACAGAACACGGAACAACGCTTCCAAGCATTGGTGCAGGCCGGCCTTGCCCAACCGGATACACCAGCGAATGAATGGGCGGCTGTGGTGCGTGAGTACCGCGATCAGGTGGCCAATGCGGTATTCCTGCCAGACGTATTGCTACGCGGCGACCTGGTAAAACTGCTTGAACGGTTGAGCGCACACGGGCGCAACGCCATAACCCGGGCCGCGGTGATGCTCCGTCAGGTGCATGATGCCGTCGGGCGGCCACTGGGCGACGTGATTCGCGCCGGCATAGAAGCGTTGGATCTTGACATCGACACCGTATTGGCCGGTGTGCTGCATAATCCGCAGCACCGCGCCAATCCCGCTTTGGCGCATATGCCTATGGATGCGATTGTGGATTTGGTGGATACGTACACGCAAGAGATTGCCGCTGAGCAAACTCCCTCGTTGCATGGGTTCATCACATGGGTGGATCATCTGGCTTCGGTGGAGGATGAAGCCGCCAGTCTCCCTGACGCTCCGGTGGATGTGGAACTGATGACCGTACACCAGTCCAAAGGGTTGGAATGGGATGCCGTTGCGGTAGTGGGGCTTACCGCCGTCGGATTCCCCAGCAATCAGGGCGACCATCTCAAGATCGTGCTGGACGAGCACCATACGGGAGGCACCGAGCAAGGTCACTGGACCGCACCCGAATATCATGAGACCGCCGACTCCTGGCTCACCAACCCCACCGCCGTACCCGTGCCTATGCGTGCCGATGCCGGCATTCTGCCGCGATTCCCCCCATGATGCCGATGTGGAAGCCGACCCCATCGCATCGTTGGCGGCTTTGGATGATGTGGAGCTTATTGATGATGAAGTGTTCGGCTCCATGCGCGAATTCGGCGATGGCGTGGAAGAAGTGGATGCATCCGGCTGGTATTTGACGCAGGCGGAGGAATATGGGCGCCGGCTGCATGCCGACGAACGTCGATTGATGTATGTGGCGCTTACCCGTGCGCGAGAAGATGCCCTGATGACCTATTGCGCCTATACGGGCGAATCCGGGCGGGACCCGTCAGTGGTGCCCAAAGGCTCTCGCGCCGCTCAGCCATCCAATTTCTGGCTTGAAGTGCATGACGCGCTCCAAGCCCGTGAACATGCGATATCGGCTCAGGACTGTGTGGAACGGCTGCAAGCCGCCAATGCCGGGAAGCCTATGCTGATCTCGGCGCAAGGCGAAGCGATTGCCACTCCCGAAGGGTTCTTTATCGGAGAGCATGCCGGCGGCATACGGTGACGCCGTGGTGGGGGAGGCATGGCAGACGCCGATTACGCAGACGGATGCCGCTGTCGAATTGCCGTGGCCGGCTACCCTCAGCGACGCAGTGCATGAACAGCTGTCACGTGGCATCGATGTTATCGCCGCAGATTCCTCGTCACTTGAGCAGCACCAAGACGCCGGTCCACTGCTGCAACGGGCGCAATTGCTGGTGGACGACGCCGATTTGATGGCCGATGCCGCCAGCGGCCAGTCGCTTGATGAGGCAGTCAAAGCCAAGGCGCAACGCATTCTGGCCGTCGGACGTCAGAACGTGACAAGCCTGCAAGCCCGCGTAGGTGGCATGAGCGAACGGGAGGAGCGCCTCTACTGGCGTAGCATTATCCGTCCGATTCCACGAATATCGTCTCCGGCGGCCGAAGCCGGCACGCAGTTCCATGCGTGGGCTGAGCAATTCATCAATGCCGGTAAGCCGGATGAAGCGGTACTGGCATATGAAGCCGAATCAAGTATGCCGCATACAGGTCAGGATGCGGGATTCGTTTCCCGGGAAGCCATGTTGGCCGATTTGGCCGAACGGGAGCGGCAATGCCGCAAGCCATCCACACGGCAGCCCGCTGTCCCACAGCCCACGGCTCAACAATCCGCATCCGCCGTATCCGCCGCCTCCGCCACTTCCATAAGTAGCGACAATGCCACCGAGTCCAAGCTGGTGGCGTGGCAGCGCAGACTGGCCGAATCATCGTGGGCCAAGCGCATCCCGGCGTGGACGGAGCGTGCCATCGTCGTGGACGTGCCGGGCGTGGGCCTGGTCAATGGCAAACTCGATGCGGTATTCATCGGTGGACTTGACCCGTCCAGCACCACCGCACGCTTTACCGTGGTCGACTGGAAAACCGGTCGTCGGCCCACCAAGCCAGACGACATCACCCGCAAACTCGCCCAGCTCGACATGTACCGACTGCTGCTGGCAGCGGTCGAAGGTGTGGAATTGGACAGTATCGACGCCACTCTCTACTATGTCAGTGAGCCCGACGAGGGCTTGCGCGAGCTTCACGCCCGCGCGAAAACCAAACAGGAAATCCTTACCGAGTTGAGCTCCGGCATTCCCGAACAATCTGACAACGACTGAGCCCAAAGGCTCATGACCTGTACAGCATCGGACGGCCTTCACCGGCGGAGAGACCTTATGCATCGCAAGGCATCTCCGACGATGAAGACGACTGGCCACGTACCGGTCCGCGGTTGAAACGCGCCGCGTGACGTTGCTTGGGAACCGCTACCCCTCGGATGGCACGTGTGGGCGGGCGCACGTGCCGGACAACGCACCAGTAAGGAGTTATTGTGTCCACGACTCGCGCGGTTTCGAAGTCGTCCGCTGCCCACTCGCCCTATCAGCGCCTGTTCATGCTGCCCGGAGCCAAGGCGTTCTGCCTGTCCGGTGCGGTGGCACGATTGCCGATCTCCATGATGAGTCTCGGCATCGTTCTGGCGCTCAACCATCTCTACGACAATTGGACCATCGCCGGCACCATGAGCGCCGCCTATGTGCTGGCCATGAGCTGCGTCACCCCGTTCTCGCCCGCGCCTTCGACCGTTTCGGCCAAGCCCGCGTGGGCCGGCTTGCGCTCGCCGTGCAGATCGTGGCCATGCTCGCCTTCGCCTTCGCGGCGTTGGTGCGCGTGCCGATTCCGCTGCTGTTCGCTTTGGCCATCATCATGGGTCTGACGCAGTTCTCATTCGGCGCATTGGTCCGAACCCGTTGGTCCTATGCGTTGCGCGGTGTGGAAGATGGCGAACAGCTGCTCAACACGGCCTACGCCATGGAAGCCGCCATTGACGAGATCGTCTTTATTCTGGGGCCGATTCTGGCGGCTTGGCTGGCCACCTCCGTGCATCCGGTATCCCAACTGTTCGTGCCCACCGTGGCATGCGGCATCGGCGGCACCATATTCTTCTCGCTGAAATCCACCCAGCCGCCGGTCATCGTGGAACAGGTCAGCGTGGCCGCGCACGATGACGGCAGCCCCGCTGCAAGCGAAGATGCCGACCAGCTGACCCTGCGCCAACTCAAACGCAGCGGTGCCAAGCCCAAGAGTGTATTGCTCTATGCCGGCGTACTGCCGTTGCTCGCCGTGTTCATCGTGTTCAATATGAGCTTCACGTCCTTCGACGTGTCCATTACCGCCACCATGAAATCCATGGGACTTGAGCCCTTCCTCGGTCTGCAATTGGCGATGTTCGCGGTCGGCTCGTGCATCGGCGCGCTGGTGTTCGGCTCTTGCCAACTCAAAGGCTCCCATTGGGCGCATATGGTGATGTTCCTGTCGCTGCTGACCGTCGGCTACGTGTTCTTCCGGTTGTCAATGGACAATCTCATCCTGCTGGGCGTCTTCGAAATCCTCGCCGGCCTGACCGTCTCGCCGACGTTCGCCACCGGCAACCTCATCGTCAAGGATCTGGTGCCGGCGGAATCCCTGACCGAAGGACTGAGCTGGGTAACCACCGCAGGCACGGTCGGCACGTCGATCGGCTCGTCCGTGGCCGGCATTGTGCTTGACGCCTCCAACCCTCATGTGGGCATGATGCTGCCATTCATCTTCACGCTGGCGTCCGTGCCATTGGCGTTGGCCGGATGGGCCTTGGCCAAGCGGCGTGGGTGAAACGGGATCGGGCTACGCCCGATGGATGGTTGGCGCTTCGCCGGGGTCTCTCCCTCAGTCCGCTTCGCGTCCAGCTCGAACGCAATTAATGATGGCTTTCAGCCAACTGAATTATTGCTCACTGTCGTTCGCCCTCACCTAAAAAACGCCTCCGGCGTTTTCTTCACGGTTCGGCTCATCAGAGGGAGCTCGACTTCACGGTTCGGCTCGTCAGAGGGAGCTTGATTCTGTGGACGGGGTATTGGCGTGAGGGGCCTGCGGTGATAGGCTGATTGCCGATTGGAAAACGTCCCGGGTACATTGCCGGGCAGGTACGGGTAGACAGGGAAGAAGACATGATCAAGGTTTCGGTGGTCGGAGCAAAGGGCCGCATGGGCTCGCACGTGGTCGAAGCGGTGAACAACGCCGAGGATACGCAGCTGGCGCTCGCATTGGATGCCGGCGACGACCTGACCCAGATCACCACCGACAACACCGATGTGGTCGTCGAATTCACCGTGCCGTCCGTCAGCCTGAACAACGTGCTGACCCTGATCGGCCAAGGCGTGGACGTGGTGGTCGGCACCACCGGCTGGACCGACGAGAAACTCGCCCAGGTCAAATCCGCCATCGCCAACGGTCCGAAGCCCGAAACCCAGAAGGTCTTCATCGCACCTAACTTCGCGATCTCCGCCGTACTGGCCGACTACTTTGCCACCAAGGCCGCGAAATACTTCGAATCCGCCGAAGTCATCGAACTGCACCACCCCACCAAGGTGGACGCCCCTCCGGCACTGCCATCCACACCGCCCACGGCATCGCCGAAGCGCGCAAGGCGCAGGACTCGCCCCCGTGCCGGACGCCACCGAAACCGATGGCGGCTCACGCGGCCAGGTGGTCGACGGCATCCACGTGCACGCCGTGCGTCTGCGCGGCCTCACGCCCACGAGGAAGTGCTCTTCGGCAACGCCGGCGAGCAGCTGACCATTCGGGCCGACAGCTTCGACCGCACCAGCTTCATGCCCGGCGTCCTGCTTGCCGTGCGCAAGCTCGCCGGCGACGCTCCGGCTGGCCTGACCATCGGCCTCGACCACTTCCTCGACCTGTAATCGACCCGCAGTCGACCAGTAGTTGCCCCCGCATTTCAGGCAGGGAAGCGCGCCGGGACGCGCATCACGGCATTGCCACCGGCTCCGGCCATAATGCCACGCATTCAGCAACAATCAAGGTACGTAGTATAAGAGTCCACAATGGGAAGTACGGTAAACACTATGAGCGAGCATGACATGCACCTTCTTGATTCAGCACCTTTCGGCCGCATTCTGCCGGCTATGGTCACCCCGATGAAATCCGACGGCAGCGTCGATTTCGCCGCCGCGCAGAAGCTCGCCAAATACCTCGTCGCCGATGCGCGGATGGCTGGTGGTCAATGGCACCACCGGTGAATCGCCCGTCACCCATATGGATGAGAAGGTCGAGCTGGTCAGGGCCGTCAAGGAGGTCGTCGACGTTCCGGTGATTTCCGGCGCCGGCTCCAACGACACCGCACACACCGTGCGTATGGTCGAACAGACTCAGGAAGCGGGCGCCGACGCGGTGCTCGTCGTCATGCCTTACTATTCCCGCCCCTCGCAGGACGGTATCGTCGGCCACTACAAGGCCGTCGACGAATCCGCCGAAAAGCCGATCATCGTCTACGATGTTCCCGGCCGTACCGGCTTGAAGGTCAAGGTCGAAACCTACGACCGGCTGGCCGAACTTGAACACGTCAAGGCTGTCAAGGACGCCACCGGCGATCTTGCAGCCGCAGTGGAGAAGCAGCAGCGCACCGGCCTCGCCTGGTATTCCGGCGATGACGGCCTGTTCCTGCCGTTCCTCTCCATCGGCGCCGTCGGCATCATTTCGGTGATCGCCCACGTCGCCTCCAACCCCATGCAGCAGCTTGTCCAGGCATTCGATCGCGGCGATATCACCACCGCCCGTCGCCTCGCCAACCAGCTCGCCCCCCCTTGTCCCACGCGTGAATGGCGACGGCTATCAGGCCGTCATGGCCAAGGCTGCGCTCAAGGTCAAGGACGTTATCCCCTCCACCACCATGCGTCTGCCGAACATCGGTCCTGACGCCACTCAGCTTGACAAGGCTGAAGAGGGCATGCGCGCTGCCGGACTGCTGTAAGCCCGAAACGCTGCATACGGGTTGCCAGCCCGCCGCCCCTGCATGACAGAGCAGAGGCACCACAACAGAAATCCCAAAAAGGTTATGGCACAAGAACAAAAGAAAACAAGCAAGAACACGAATTCTCGCCGTCGCGGTTCCGCGCGCGGCCGCAACGCCAACGGATCCAACAGCCGTACGCCGTCCCGTAAGATCAACGCCACCCGGCAGGCCACCGCACCCCAGCAGGATGCCGTGCTGATCGCCCCGCCGAAGTACCGCAAGGGCTCCATGCGCATCACGCCGCTCGGCGGCTTGGGCGAAATCGGCCGCAACATGAACGTGATCGAATACAACGGTCACCTGCTGCTCATCGACTGCGGCGTGCTCTTCCCCGAGGAGGAGCAGCCGGGCGTGGATCTCATCCTGCCCGATTTCAGCTACATCAAGAACCGTCTCGACAAGGTCGACGCCCTGGTGCTCACCCACGGCCACGAGGACCACATCGGCGGCGTGCCCTACCTGCTCAAGCTGCGTCCGGACATCCCGCTGATCGGCTCCAAGCTGACCCTCGCCTTCGTGGACGCCAAGTGCAAGGAACACCACCAGAACCCCACCAAGGTTGAGGTTGCCGGCCGTGAGAAGCTCAAGGTGGGCCCCTTCGACCTCGAATTCGTCAACGTCACCCACTCCATCCCGGACGCCCTGGCCGTCTACGTCAAGACCCCGGCCGGCTCCCTGATCGACACGGGCGATATCAAGCTCGACCAGCTGCCGCTCGACCACCGCATCACCGACCTCGTCGAATTCGGCAAGATCGGCGAAAAGGGCGTGGACCTGCTGATGATGGACTCCACCAACGCCGAGGTGCCCGGCTTCGTCAAGCCCGAGACCTCCATCGGCCCGGCCCTTGACCAAGCGTTCGCCCAGGCCACCCGCAAGATCATCGTCGCCAGCTTCTCCTCCCACGTGCACCGTGTGCAGCAGGTGGTGGACGCCGCCCACAAGTACGGCCGCAAGGTCGTGTTCGTCGGCCGTTCGATGGTGCGCAACATGTCCATCGCCGCCGACCTCGGCTACCTGCACATCCCCGAAGGCACCGTCGTGGACCTGAAGCAGGCCAACGACATTCAGGACGACAAGCTCGTCTTCATGTGCACCGGTTCCCAGGGCGAACCGATGGCCGCACTCGGCCGCATCGCCGACGGCAACCACCGCGACATCCACATCAACGAGTTCGACACCGTGATTCTCGCCAGCTCCCTGATTCCAGGCAATGAGCACGGCGTCTACAAGGTGATCAACAAGCTCGTGCAGCTCGGCGCCAAGGTCGTCAACCGCGACAACGCCGCCGTGCATGTGTCCGGCCACTGCAACGAGGGCGAGCTGCTGTACATGTACAACATCGTCAAGCCCAAGTGCGCCATGCCGATCCACGGCGAGAACCGTCACCTGGTGGCCAACGGCCTGATCGCCGTCAAGACCGGCGTGGACCCGCAGAACGTGGTCTTGGCCGAAGACGGCGACGTGGTCGACCTGTATCACGGCAAGGCCGCGGTCGTCGGCTCCGTGCCGTGCGGTTACGTGTACGTCGATGGCGATTCCGTCGGCGAGCTGACCGATGACGAGCTGGAAAAGCGCCGCATTCTCGGCACCGAGGGCTTCGTATCCGCGTTCGTGGTGGTCGACACCGACAACCACGAGGTCGTCACCGGCCCGAAGATCTACCTGAACGCCGTGGCCGAGGACGAAAGCGAGTTCGACAAGGTGCGTCACCAGATCGTCGAACAGCTCAACGACCAGATGATGCAGGCACGCGTGACACCTACAAGCTGCAGCAGACCATGCGCCGCACGCTCGGCAGCTGGGTTGCGCGCCAGCTGCACCGCAAGCCGATGATCGTGCCCGTCGTGGCCGACATCGCCCAGGACGTCGAAACCGTAGAAACCAAGTAGTCCGGATTATCCAGGGACGACCGTAAGGAGTAATTGAAGTCATGCCCGGTTCTAATCTCACTCGTATTGAAGCCGAAGAACGTAAGGCCGTTATCGAAGCGCCGATTCACTATCACGTCGACCTTGACCTGACGGTCGGCGCGAAGAACTTCGGTTCCAAGTCGCTCATCTGCTTCAACGCGAAGCCTGGTTCGTCGACCTTCCTCGACCTGATTGCCGACGAAGTGACATCCATCGACCTCAACGGCAAGTCCCTGGACCCAGCGTGGCCTTCCAGGACAACCGCATCGAACTGACCGACCTCAAGGAGAAGAATGAGGTCACCGTCGAAGCCAAGTGCCGTTACTCCAACACCGGCGAGGGCCTGCACCGCTCGGTCGACCCGTCCGATGGCAACATCTACCTGTACTCCCAGTTCGAGGTGCCGGACGCGCGCCGCGTCTACGCCGTGTTCGACCAGCCTGACCTGAAGGCCACCTTCGATTTCAAGGTGCTCGCTCCCGCCAGCTGGATCGTCACCTCCAACATGCCGGTTGCCACCATCGAGGACGATCCGCGCGAAACCCTCGACGGCACCCTCGGCGACAAGCCGAACGAAAGCACCCGTCTGTGGGACTTCGAGCCGACCCCGGTGATGAGCTCCTACCTGACCGCCATCTGCGCCGGCCCGTACGCCGAATGGCACACCGAATACCTGAACGAAGACGGTCGCACCGTGCCGATGGCCCAGTACTGCCGACAGTCGTTGGCCAAGGCCTTCGCGAAGGACGTCGACTACCTGTTCGACATCACCAAGAAGGGCTTCGCGTTCTACGCCAAGACCTGGGGCGTGCCCTACCCGTACGCCAAGTTCGACCAGATCTACGTTCCCGAATACAACGCGGGCGCTATGGAGAACATCGGCATGGTCACCATCCGTGACTCCTACGTGTTCGAGTCCAAGGTGACCGACGCGCTGGCCGAGCGCCGCGTGGTGACCGTGCTGCACGAGCTGGCCCACATGTGGTTCGGCGACTATGTGACCATGAGGTGGTGGAACGACCTGTGGCTCAACGAGTCCTTCGCCGAATTCACCTCCACGCTGGCCACTGCCGAAGCCACCGAATGGCATGACGCCTGGGCCACCTTCTGCTCCGGTGAGAAGAGCTGGGCGTTGCGCCAGGATCAGCTGCCCACCACGCACCCGATCGTCGCCCCGATCAACGACCTCAACGACACCTACGTCAACTTCGACGGCATCACCTACGCCAAGGGCGCCTCCGTGCTGAAGCAGCTGGCATTCTACGTGGGCCGCACGCAGTTCTTCGAAGGTATCCACAACTACCTGAACCGCCACGCCTACTCCAACGCCACCCTGGCCGACCTGCTGAGCGAACTGGAGAAGACCTCCGGCCGCGATCTCAAGGCCTGGAGCGCCAAGTGGCTGGAGGAATCCGGCATCAACACGATCGCCACCGGCCTGACCGTAAACGCGGACGGCACCATCGCCGAACTGAAGCTCACCCAGAGCGCGCCGGCCGAACACCCGGTGCTGCGCCCGCATCGCCTGGCCGTCGGCTTCTACAACGAAGACGCCGCAACCGGCAAGATCGTGCGCACCGAGCAGTTCGAACTCGATGTAGATGGCGAAACCACCATCGTCGAGGCCGCAGCCGGCAAGCCGCGCCCGGCATTCGTGCTGGTCAACGACGATGACCTGACCTACACCAAGATTCGTTTCGACGCCGAATCCCAGGCATTCGCCGAAGCCAACCTGCATCGTTTCGATGATGCCCTGGCCCGCGCCGTGACCTGGCTCGCCTTCTGGGATATGACCCGTGACGGCGAATTCCCGGCCGAACGCTTCGTGGACATGACCCTGCGTCTTCTGGCCACGGAAACCGAATCCACCACCTTCCGTTACGCGCTGGCCTGCATGAGCACCACCGCCCACCACTACGTGGCGCCCGCCCGCCGCGACGATGTGCTGCGCCACGTGGCCGCCGAACTGTGGACTCTGGCCAACGCCGCCGAAGCCGGCTCGGACACCCAGTTCCAGCTCGTCACCGCCTACTTGGGCTACGGTGAGGAGGGCGACGCCGCATTCGCCGCCAACGCACACGGTCTGCTGGACGGCACCGTGCGTCTTGAAGGCCTCGAAATCGACAACAACTTCACGTGGACCATCGTCCAAGCGCTCACCTCCGTCAACGAGATGACCAACGACGACGTGGACGCGCAGCTCGCCAAGAAGGAGACCACGGAAAACCGCGAGTTCGCCTACGCGCCCGTGCCTCCATGGCCACCGCTGAGGCCAAGGAATGGGCTTGGGATCAGGCGCTCCACAACGACGAG
>ENA-OQBU01000165-OQBU01000165.1-human-gut-metagenome-genome-assembly--contig:-NODE-165-length-17891-cov-3.914940_pt1 | contig 17891 bp, 31 predicted proteins | sample MGYA00242492_ERZ504566 | MGnify/ENA primary metagenome ERZ504566 (study PRJEB26092, sample SAMD00036261) | human gut metagenome | host: Homo sapiens | study: EMG produced TPA metagenomics assembly of...
CCGCCGTTTTCAGGCGTCAGCCGCGAAGCCGGGTGCAAGACGCCCCGTGGTTTCTTTTTCGTGTGTATAGTTTTGGTTTTCCTTGTTTGGGCTGTTGGTCTGTCTGTTTTCTGTTTAGTTGTCTTTGCTTGTTCTTTTGACTTGTTCTTTGGTTGTGTGTTGCTTCTTTTTCTGTCTGTTCTCTTCTTGGTTTCTTTTCATTTTGCTTTTCCCTGCTTGTATTTATCGTGTCTGCTCTTGATTGTTCTTTATCGCTGGTATCCGTTCCGGAATATGACAGCAAAAAGCGCGGCGGCACTCAGGTGCAGATTGCTTCCCGTACCGATTGACTATTGGTTCGATATCGGTCCAATTGCTGTATGGAATGGGAATGGGGCCGTCCCGGAGAAATCGGATGAATGAGCCGGGAAGAACTTCCGATATCGGATGGTTCCGAACATGGTCCGTTCCCCGGAGGACCAATTTGTTCTGGAACCATGGCGACCATTCGCCGGCCCATTTAATCTTTGAACCGATATCGGGATCAATCGGCCCACCTCCGATATCGGATTCGATGGATGAAGGTTTCCGATATCGGAGCCTTATGGTCCACGTCATGTCGATGTACCATATGATCCATACTTGGTCTTTGACCGATATATCGGTAAATGGACCGGGGCCGATATCGGTCCGGATAAATGGCCCAATTGAGCCTTTGGCTTCATTCCAACGCTTCGTTGCTATTTGGACCATTTGGTCCATGGCTCAAATGGTCCAAATGGTCCTGGCCCATTTTCTTCTTTGAACCGATATCAGGTTTCGGACCGGCTCCGATATCGATGACGGCATTCCCCTCCGCCGTTTTCTGGTCCGTCACGCCATTGTGGTCCTGGCCCATTGAATGGTCCTCGATTCGATATCGATATGGTTTTATTTGGCCTTTTGAACCAGTGATCCACTGCCTGGGTCATTTTTGGATCAAGGTCCTCTGAAGTCCGATATTGGATGGCTTATGTCAATTGGCTGCTTCATTGCAGCACTCCGATATCGGACTTCGACCTAATATGCCGGCGTTTTGAGCTCGCATACTCATGGCCGTCTGGTAAACGGGGAGATTTTGATCTACCGTCGCCGTGCCGCTCCGTTTAAGTTCGAGGCGTCGTGATTCCACGGAGGTGATGCCGCCTGGCAGTCTTCCGATGGCGTTGTCCTTCAACCATGAGCGGAATGGCACGTCATCGTTTGACTCGTAGTAGTGCAGGGTTCCTCCGATACGCACGTCGTTCGTTCTCAGCTTTCCCGCATCGCGGATAAGGCCTTCGCCAAGGATCCGATTGTATTCGGATACATATTGCCAGTCGATAGGTTGATCAACATTCTCGAACAGAAACATCCAGGCACGTTTTGATGTTGTTGACAACGATGATGTCGTCCACCGCCATGTTCGCCGGAGCACGGCCCTCGAAGATTTCCTGCGTATCGGGGAAGGTTATCCCGTCGACCTCGATGTTGGCAGTCTTCCACATGACATCGATCAATTGACGTTTCGCCAACTCTACGGCCATCATCCGATGCTCATCATTTACCGTTATCATCATCGTCTCCTTATTTGCTGCTTCGCTCATTCTATTCGAACTGTCTTCCTTTTGAAGCACATGAATAATTAAGGCCCATGACGATCGGTTAGATGTCATGGGCCTTAGAATTCTTGTTTCTCAGAAGGCAGGTTCCTGTGGTTCGGCGAAATGGTCCTGGACCGCGTCGGGCCATGGATCGTCTTTTGCTTGTTGGACCGGCTGAGCTGGTTGGGTCGGCTGCGATTGGGGTGTCGGCTGCGCGGCGGTAGATTCGTTGGCTTTGGCGATCTGGACCATGGCATAGCGGATGGAGGCACCGATGTCATCTGCGTTGAGTTCGAAGCTGCTGCGCTTCTCTCCCGTTTCGGTCTGCCAGTCGCGTTGCACGAATCGGCCTGTGACGATGACCCTGGTCCCCTTGCGGATACCGGAAGCGATCATGTGATCCGCCAGCACGCCGTATGCGACGCAGCGGATGAACGTGGTCTCGCCGTCCTCCCATTTGCCGTTCCTCTCGGTGCTGCTGGTCTGCGCCACCCGGAAGGTGATGACGGTCTTGCCGCCGGCCGTGCGTTTGGGTTCAAGGTCTTTGACGATGTTGCCCATAATGGTCATGGGAATCTGGTTGATTGTCGCCATGATGTTTTCCTCCTTTGTGGGATGTTGTTTTCACCTACGCATGTCTCTTTCATGCGCCTGCGGATATCAGAACGCTATTAGAAAATCCTCCTTCCGTTCATGACCCAGAGCATCTCGCTCGCTGGGAGCCTTCGATGCGAGGAATCGATGTTCATAACAGGGTAATGCGATAAGCTCATTTAATGAACCTGCATGGCAGTTCTGGCTGCGTGGAGCACGCCTCGCGCGATCTCTCCGAAACGGTTCGGTCGATGAAGCATGCGGAGGGGCCGAACAGTCCAGGGTTGGCTTTCAGATACTTTGCGGCCGCCGTGATTTCGGTGTCGGTAGGTGGCGCTTCGCGTCCGGCGCAGCAGGCTTCGTAGATCACGTCGCCGACGGTGTAGGCTCCCTCGATGATCTGGCAGCAGTCGTAGTCGCGGCTGTTCTCGTATGCCTGCGCCTCGTCCAGCATGATGCTCATTGTCCGATCCACTTTCCTCGCATGGTGGCTTCATGGCAGAGCGCCCGGTAGATCATCTGCTCCTGGATCGCGTCGGCGAGGGCGCGGTGTTCTTCGGTGTCGCCGATGTGGTAGTCGGCGATGAGGTCGGTCACGCGATGGTGCCGTTTCTGCGGGTTGAGTTCCCAGCTCATTTCTTTCGTGCATAGCCACCGGCAGTCGAATCCGCTTGCTGTCGGATCGTAGACGCGTTCGGCGGCGTCGAGGAAGCTGACGTCGAATTCGGCGTTGTGGGCGATGATGGTCAACGGCTCCCCTGCCGGCCAGGTCCGGTCGAGCCATTGGTGGAAACGGAGCATAGCGGCGCCGGCTGTGGGCATGCCTCGGAGCATTTGGTCGGTGATGCCGGTGAGCCCGGTGATGAATTCCGACAATGGTTGGCGCGGGTCGATGAGCTGTTCGAATTTCGGTCGGCTGTTCTCGTTGCCGGGCTGGACGAGGAATGCGCCGATTTCGATGAGTGCGGCGCCTTCCTCGGGATTAAGGCCCGTGGTTTCCGTGTCGAGCATGACGTACATGTCGAGCGGTTTGTCGAGTGGTTCGATGCGGCGTGGATTGTCGCGGTGGATGTAACGGTCCCAGTACATGGGTCTTTCCTTTCTGCTTGTTTCCTACTTTTCCAGGGTCCAGTTGCCTGCGGTGCCGGTTGCCTTAAGTCCGATCGCCTGGCGTGCCCCGTCCTGTCTTCCGTGCCGGTAGGCGGCCTGGCTGGGTCTTGTGGTCTTGGGGAGTTTCGGCTTGTCGGTGATGAATGTGACGTGGGTTTCAATCCATTGGTCGACCTGGCCGCTGCGCACGGTGACGAGTTCCTTGCCGGTGCCGTCCGATTCCATCTCGAGTCGGAGGACCTGGTATCTGCGGGCGATCTCTTCCTGGAATCCGCGATAGTATCCGTTCCTCCAGGCCGCGTTGGCTTTCGCATGTGGCGTGGCGCGCGCTCTTTCTCGCCACATGGCGGCGCGGCTGGTTTCCATGGCGGTCCAGATGGCCTCGGTCTTGTCGACGTCTCCGCGGGTTCCGTAGATTGTGATGGCGCTGATCACGTCGCGTCCGTTTCCGGCCCTGCGGCATCCGTAGGAAGCTCTGCACCGGTTTCCGCGGGCCACGATGTTCGCGAGTTCGACCATGTACCGGTTGCATGGATTGGCGTTCAATCGTATCCTCCGTTTGATGATCTCGACATCGTCGTGGTTCTTTTCGAGCTGCCATTCCTCGATGGCGTGTTTGTCCATGAGCCGTTGCGCCTGTTCGAGGGCGATGCGCTGCTCGTTGTCGGAGGCGGCCGGATCGTTGGCGATGGCCAGCAGTCGGCGGACGCGTTCCATGACTCGTTCCGTATTCATATGTTCGTGTGGCTCCTTCGGCAGTTGCCTCATTATTGTTACCTGTTGGCTGAAGTTATCCTTGCAGTATGCGGCCCAGCCCTTCCGAGCGTAATCCAGATGTGGCCATCGAACGCCTGTTGCACGGCGTGCACGGAGGGATCCTGTTGTTCGTTGGACATTGTCGTTTGCTTCAGTTGATGGAGAGGTTGATGGTGATGGTGGGCATGTCGATGTCGGGCACGCCGGCGTCGGCCCAGTCCACGTCGGCGCGGCGCATGATCTGGTTAATGCAGGTGCTGTGCGCGCATGCGAGTTCCCACTGCCAGCATTGCGTGTTGCACATGCCGTAGCAGCGATTCCACATGAGATATCCGTCCTCATCGACGGCTGGTTTGCTGCTGTTGAGCAGGTCGCGCAGAGCGAGGACCTGGGCGCGGTCCTTGGCTTCGAGGATGGTGGACTTCCTCCAGGTCATGGAGGTGACCCAGCCGCCGCCGTCGACGATGTCGCTGTTCTTGCCGATGATCACGGTCAGCTTGTAGTTGCACATTTTTCTTTCCTGCCCCTTTGTTTCGTTCTTTTCACGGGTGTCCGGCCCGATATGGGCCGGACATGTTGGCTGTTCCGGGTCTCAGCCGGTGAGTTCCTCCTCGAGGTGTGCGATGGCGTTGTCGCCGTCTCCCCTTGGCCCTGTCGGTCCCTGAATTTTTTCTTTTGGACCGTTTGGTCGAGCGGTAGCGTTAGCCGCCGGAGCGTCCGCGAGCACGCCGGACGCCAGTCCGGATTGCGTGGCGCGGGCGTGGAGACGGTTACGATCATGAGGCTTTAGCCGAACGGTCCAAAAGAAAATAGAAGGGTTGCGGCGCATCGGTGCGCCGCTCCGTTCCCCCGGCCCCGCCGCGCATGGGCATGGCGGGGCATGGTCCACTGTCGAAATAGTCCCGAAGCGACAGCGGAGAGTCCGTCTCCCCCGGCGCCCTGGCGCCGGGCCGGGTGGGCTCCGGCGGCTTCAGGGGCCGGCATCGTGGGAGGTCTCGATGTCCTCCCACGACTGGTCTTTCAGAGGCTGTTGATGAAGTCGCGGATGACACGGCGGGTGGTATCGGTCACCCCGTATTGCTTCGTGACCTTGTATCCTTCTAGGGCGTCGAACAGACGCTTCTTCTCTGGATTGTGTTCGCGTTCGCACTCGACGCATTCCCATTCGCCGTCTGAATTTTCGTGTGCGTCGTTGTCGCAGACGATGCTGCCGCATGTGCAGCAGCGGACGGTGCATTCTTCGCACATGTGCCTTCCGCATTGGGAGCAGGTGTTGCAGCACCAGCATTGGTTCCCGTTCAGATGGTTGCCGACATGGCAGTACGTGCCATACCATGACTCGTCCTCGCCATTGTCGTGGTGGTCGGCGGGCTTCTCGCGGTTGTACACCCATTCACCGTTCGGACGGTCGTACCATGGCTTGTCGGGCAGATTCTCCGGCATCGCGTCATACAGTTGTCCCTCAACCTCGTCGTATGCGCCGTTGAACAGGCTGTCCATGCCGTTCTCGATGCGGTCGTCGAAACCGCAGGCGGCGACCAACGCTTCGATGTTGCGGTCGGTTGCCGGTCTGCCATGCTCGAGCAGGAAGCCCCCGACCATTCCCCACGTGTAGGTGAGGGAGACGATTGCCTCGTCATCCGAATGTTTGACGGTGTCGTTCATGGTGTTCTCCTTGTAATGGTGTCAATCCCTGAATTTTTTCTTTTGGACCGTTTGGTCGAGCGGTAGCGCTGGCCGCCGGAGCGTCCGCGAGCACGCCGAACCCCTTGGGGTTCGGGATGCGTGGCGCGGGCGTTCAGGCGGTTACATTTCCTGTGCCATTCGAGGTCTCTGCCGCACGTTTCGAGCCTGTGGGTCTGGATGTTGGGTTCGATCAGTTCGTCCCAATGGTCCCGCACCCATCGTTCGGCCTGTTTTTCGTCCAGTCCCTTCGGCATATGGATCGTGAATCACCGCCACCGATGATCGGATACAGCAAACCGGCGAATTCAGGAAACTCCGCCTGCACATCTCCTTTCACCCGGCGATTTTGTACCGAACTGTACCGAACTGTACCGGACCGTCCCCGTCCGTCAGGGTCTGACCGGTCCGAATTTCATACCATAAAAAGCGCAAACGTGTTGCCGAGAGTGAGCGTCTCGTTCCCTGGCCTGTCGTGGTCGATGAGGATGCCGTCCACGGTCCAGCCCTCCGGAATGCGGGTGGGATCGTAGTCGCGGTCGAATAGGTATCCTGTGACCGTCCAACCGTTCGGCAGTCGGAGGGAGAGCTTGTCGGCGCTCCCCCGATGGCGTCCCGCAATCGCGTGAGCATGGTTTCCCGTCCGCCGAGCATTTGCTGTTCCTTGCGGGTTTGTGGTCTGCCGGCGGTCAGGCCGGCAGACCTGTCGTGTCGGCTTGGTGATGGTTCGCGGTCAGTTCCGGTTCGGCCACTGGTCGCCGTGGATGGCGGCCGCGACTATGGCGGCGAGACTGCATTCCTCGTCGATTGCCAGCGCGCGCATCGCGGTCAGCATAGCGCGCCCGTCCCCCATCCACCACAGTATGTAGCTGATGATGGCGAGCGGCTGGACCTGTAGTTTCAGATCGGCGTCCTCGACGGCGGCGACGATGTCGACCAGCATCCGGCTTGCGTTCAAGACCTTGTCCTTGTCGGTCTCGTGTCCGGCGTGTGCGAACGACCATTTCATCATCCGTTCGCACCATTCGGAGAGCTGATGGTTCGGGATGCGCGGCGCGGCCGCGTAGTCCCGCAGTTTGCCCTTGTCGTATTCGGGATTGCCTGCGCAGATGACGGACAGGAGTATGGCGTCGCGCAATGCCATGTTCTTCCTCATGGATTTGGCGAGGATTTCCATGCTGTGCTTGGTGAGCGTGGCCTGTGGGGTGTCGAGTCCGTCGAGCCATTCGTCGAACGCAGTGGCGAATGTTGTCGTGGACGGGGTTTCCTTGATGTCGATGGCTGCCATGATGTGTCTCCTTGTGTGTTCCGGTCCCTGAATTTTTCTTTTGGACCGTTTGGTCGAGCGGTAGCGTTAGCCGCCGGAGCGTCCGCGAGCACGCCGGACGCCAGTCCGGATTGCGTGGCGCGGGCGTGGAGACGGTTACGATCATGAGGCTTTAGCCGAACGGTCCAAAAGAAAATAGAAGGGTTGCGGCGCATCGGTGCGCCGCTCCGTTCCCCGGCCCCGCCGCGCATGGGCATGGCGGGGCATGGTCCACTGTCGAAATAGTCCCGAAGCGACAGCGGAGAGTCCGTTGTTTTCCGGCGGCGGGATTTTGCCGGCATCGGCGTCGTTGCCTAGGGTCTCGTCGGGATGGGTTCCGCCGTCGGTCTTTTCTAGCTGCATCCGGATTATCCGCTTATCCGAACTCCATGGACGTCGTCGTGGCGCATCTCTTCTTTGCCGCTCTTACGTGTAGAATCAGCGGTTGTCCATTGTTTTCCGGGATGGCTTCGAGGCCGCCTGGATCCCTCGAGGAAAAGGGGTTCGGAGATCATGGTTTTCACGTGCATCGAGATGGAGACGAGGCGTCGCATGCTTGGTTTGAGCCAGGCCGATCTGGGTGTGATTCTTGGCCTGCTCGTACCGAAGGACCCGTCCGATCCCAAACCGGTGGGACAGCAGACCGTCTCCCGTTGGGAGGAAGGCGTGAACGGCCATGAGGAGCCGCCGTATTGGGTGCAGTCCGCCCTGCCGAAGGTGTTCGACAGGATCAGTGAGATTCAGGAGGCGTTGTTCAGGCGCGTGCTTCCTTTCGTGGAATCATTGGAGGCAAGCGAGGACGGTCTGGTGCATGTGCCGATGTACCGGTCGGACCGGGCTTTCGCGCGTGCGATGCCGAAGATGGCGGGCTGGCCGGCGAGCCTGTGGAACAGCGCGGCGTTGAGGGCGGTGGATTCGTTGGACGATGGCAGGGAGTACCAGTTCGATATGGTCCGCTGACTTTCGGCGTTCCCGACGGTTGTACGGTTCAGTCCAATAGGTCTTCGGCGTGGACGCCTAGCGCTTCGGCGAGGGTGACGGCCGTTTTCAGGGTCATGTTGGCAGTGGGGATGCGTCCGGTTTCGAATTCGCTGATCCTGGATTGTTTGATGCCGGTGGCGTGGGAGAGTTCAATCTGGCTCAACCCTTTTTCCCTTCTCAGTCCGGCCAGTCTTGTTGTTTTGTTTGGCATTATGGCTCCAATAGCGTGTGGTAGCTGCCGACGTAGATGGTTCCGTCGTCGATGAGCTTGTGGATGCGGTCCTCGATGACGTCCTCGTCCAGGTCCGAGAGGGCGCCGTATCCGTCGAGCTGGTCTATGTCCCTGTCGTCGACTCCTTCGCCGGTGTCGCCCATGAGACTGCGGATGGTTTTGCGGATGCCATATCCGAAGCCGAGCATTCGTTCCCGGTCGTACACAAATCCGGCGATGGTCGCGTCTATTTCGGCGAGGTCCAGGCCTTGCGTGCTGGTCTTGGGCTTGGTTTTCTTGGTTTTTCCGCCCGTACTGGACGGCTGGTCGCAGTCCGCGATGTACGTGCAGTTGCCGCAATTGTCGCAGTATTCATCGTGGTCGTCTCCGAAATAGTCGAGGATCACTCCCCGGAGGCATGAGTCGGACTCGCAGTATCCGCGCATCGCGTCGAGACGCTCAAACGCGGCCTGCTGCGCTTTGGAACGGTCTTTCGGATCGTCGAGCGCGTTGCCTGCGTTGTCTGCGAGGCGTCTTTCCCAGTTCATGAAGTCGCTTCCGGCCCAGAGCATGACGCTGCGTGCGGGCTTGCCGTCGCGTCCCGCGCGGCCGGCTTCCTGGTAGAACGATTCGAGGCTTTCGCAGGGCCCGTCGTTGAGGACCCAGCGAACGTCGGGCTTGTCTACGCCCATGCCGAACGCGGTGGTCGCGCAAATCACGTGCGGCGATCCGGTGAGGAACCCGTCTTGGATACGGGCCTTCTCCTTGTCTGTGAGGGGCGCGTAGAACGCTTCCACGTCGATGCCGGCGTCCTGCAGGCATTCGGCGAGTTCGTCGCAACGGCGGATGGTGGTGCAGTACACGATGCCGCTTCCCTCATGGTTTTGGGCCCATTTCGTGATGAATTTCCTGCGTGCTGATGGTTTGAGTTCGATTGAGTCGAACCGAATGTTGGGACGGTCGAAACCGGTGCCGATCATGATGGGCTGTTCAAGGCCGAGGTCTTGGGCGATTTCCGGGACCTGTCGCTTCGTCGCGGTCGCGGTGAACGCGGCTACCACGGGGCGTGAAGGCAGGCCCGCGATGAATTCGCCGATTCGCATGTAGCCTGGCCGGAAATCGTGGCCCCATTGAAGCACGCAGTGGGCTTCGTCGATGGCGATGAGATCCACGCGCGTGGATTGCGCGAAGGCGGTGAAATCGTCGGCGAACAGGCGCTCCGGCGCAACGTACAAGATGCGCAGGCCTCCCCCATGGGCCATGTCGTAGATGTTTCGACGTTGCTTCGGCGTCACTCCGCTGTCGATCAGCGCGGCGGTCACTCCCCTCGCCTGCAGGGACTTCACCTGGTCGCGCATGAGCGCGCGCAGCGGGGACACGACGAGCGTGAGATGGCCGGCTCGCATGGCGGGAAGCTGGTAGCAGACGCTTTTGCCGCTGCCGGTCGGCATGACGGCGACCAGGTCCCGGCCGTTGAGGATGGTGTTGACGGCTTCGAGCTGTCCGGAACGGAACGAGCCGTATCCGTAGGCTTTGTCGAGTTGGTTCAAAGCGGCTTGGGTCCAGTCGCGCAGTTCGGCCTGCAGGATGGTGCCGGACCTGTGTCGAGGTAGTTGACGTTCATCATATGCGGTTTCCTTCCTGCCGTTTCGGCTGGCCTGCCGCCTTGCCGACAGAACCAATATATCACATTACTGGGATATTCCTTGTTGGCACAGGTGTGACATTCGACGGCGGAAACCGTTGAACGGCCGGTAAAACGGCTTTTTCGCGAATCGTTGCAGCGGCATGCGTCGAGGGGCTTTCCATCTCAACGATATGACACGCAACGCAATCAGTGAAGAAATGTTATTTTTTATTTAGTCCTAAAATATGGTACTATATTATTATGTTCGAATGTGAGGAATCCGCCTACAAGCATTGGATCACCAGACCGCAGATCGACTACGTGATCACCCACCCGGTGAAGATCCTCGAGGTCGAATCCAAGAGGAAAGACGATCGGGTCATGGCTTTTCTCGGATACGTCGACGAATTCCGGGAGAAAAAGATCGAGGTCCTGGTGTCGCAGCGTTCCCGTAAAGCGTTCCATGCCATGGAATGCAGGACGGAATGGCTGCGTTATTTCGATGAGTGACCGATTGGAAAAGGAGAACGACATGACAGACGAGAAGACGTGGGACGAACTGTCCGACTACTACGCCGGCCACACCCCGGAAATCATCCGTGGATCCAAGTCCCTGACCGGACGCTCACGGCGGATGATCTTGATGACATCTTCGCCGGCAGGCCTCTCGCCGACCAGCCGCGCCCCAAAGCCGATATCCTTGCGAAGACCTACCTGACCAAGGAAATCGAGACCGAAGCCCGCAGTGTCATGAAGAGCGAGGGCATAGGCATGTCCGCACTGCTGCGAAAGGCGCTGGTCAGCTATCTTGATAGTCATTCGAAGCGGGCCGGTCTGGCCGTGTGATTCGATTGGTGACGAAAAACCTGGCTGTGGTATGGGTCGTGGAACGGATTCAACGTTCCACCCCGACCCGTATCCGTTATCGCCGGTACCTCAGGATATCCTTCCTCACGTATATGGATGTTTCTCTTCTGGTTCCCTCATGGTTTTCATGATTCTTTGTTTCCGTTGTTCCATCCGCCTGCTTCTCTGCAGGATTGCCGTCGATGTCAGTGAACTTGTTCCAGAGCGCCATTGGGTAGGTGGCCATGAACATGCTTATCAGGATTCCACTGTTGTCCGAGATCAGGGCCGCCATGCCGGGGACGATTTCCGTCAATATTCCGAAGGCAAGGAACAACCTGTAAAACATGAGGAGCGGCCGTCCAAGACGAAACGTTTTTTTTTTTTTCGCTGTCGAGCATTCCTTTCCCCCAACCTTCGTCTTTGTATGCCAGATTGGCCATTAGAGCCAGCGTCAACAGGCTCATGAACGCCATGACGAACGCGAAGGCTCCCGCTTCGGTTTCGCCGTACGCGTGAAGGAAGAGGAACAATATGAAAAACAGGACGAATGCGGCCAGATGGCCGAGCCACATGCTGCGTCTCGGCCAAGCGAGATGTACGATAAACGCGATTGCCGTGAAAATACATACGGACGCGATCATCGTCACCGTATCCGGAACATTGTCCTTCGAAACGATGGCCCAGATAAGACCGACGTCAAACGGGACCAGGAGGACCGCCAATAGGATATAGCTCCATTTCGGCAAGGTGTTTGCTTTTACATCACCGGACATTGTGAAAAAGCTCCTTTCTGATGTTGGAAAATCATTTCATTTTCGAGGCTAGTCGAGCCAATTCGGCTTATATTTGGTTTGCGGGAATTTCCTGGTCGATTCGGCTGGGAATGCTGCAAAATCGACCGATTCACTGGTTTCCCTTTCGTTGTATCCGTCCTTTCCTCATGCCATGCACGTGATTATTCGGGGATTGGAGGTTCGGTCTTGCCACGTTGCTATCGGTTCGACGGGTCCACGGGCATGGATCTGCGTCCCGCGCCGTGTTGGAGGCGGACGCCGCGCGTATAGATGAGTTGCGCCGCCGGCGCGATCCGATGGCCGTGACCACCCGCATCCGCATGGTCGGCCAGCCGCCGGAAGGATTATTGCCCCTGTCCTTGTTCGGCCGGACGCCTTTGCCTGATCGGATGGCGTTGCATCCGCGTTCCATGGAGACGGTCGCTCCGGACCTTGCCGGCCTGTACGTGGATTACATGACGCGAATCGCGATGGGCGCGCCCAAAAGGGTCGCGTTCCGCATTCCCCTGTTGGGCGCCCGTCTGGTCGGCCAGGGTGAGTATGCGGAATCGTTGCTGTCCAGAATGGTGGATTTCGCTTTTCCTTCGGCTCGTGCTGCGTGCCTGCTGCTTGATTTCGACGCGGCCGCGCGTCGTGGACCGCAGTATTGGAAGCCGCGGCGGATGGTTCCGGATGCGGCGACGTATTTCAATCTCACGCGTATGGTCGCCAGGTCCCGCGTGTTCCTCGACGAGTATGGTCCGGTGGTATGGGAGGGATTCGATTTCGAGGGAGGCTATACGGACCGGATCACGAGCGGGTCCGGTGATTTCCTCACCGGGGACACGTTGTGGGATTTCAAGGTGAGTGGTTATCCTCCGAATCACCGGTACACGCTTCAACTGCTCATCTATTGGCGGATGGGGATTGCATTCCCGTCCACCCTGAATACCAGTCGATCCGGCGGTTGGGTTTCTTCAACCCCCGCCGGAACGAGGTGTGGCTGTTGGACGTGGATCGGATTACGCCGGAGCTCATCGATTGGACTGACCGTGAGCTGATCGGCTATCCGGCCTGATGACAACTCGTTCAGTGTGCGAGCTCCAGACGGTACTCTTTCCTTTGGTTGACGGTTTCAATGAACTGGCTAAGGAACCATATCGCGCCCATCGCCTCGTCAAGGTCCCTGAACTGGTAGTAGCAGTTTCCCGCATCAAGGTCGAGGGCGATCCTGTAGTCGTCGTTCCCGGCATCGACGACTATCGTCGCCGGCTCCGGTTTCTCACCGATTCCCATGAACTCCACCCAAGTGGCCGGCATTAAACCAGGCGTGGTACCGTCCGGGAAATGCAGCTTTTTCACCACCGATTCCATCGAATGGCAGGAACATCGGACGATTTCAGGGTTTTCGCCACGAAGAATTCCGTGAAGATGCTTCCATTGCGAAGCCCTGGCCGGTATTCCTGCGATCTTGCCATGGCGTAAACGTTGCGGTTCAGGGGAAAGTCTCTGCCGTTCCGCAGACCGATCCAGAAGTGTCCTGTTTTCGATTTGTATTCGATCTTGTCTTCCATGGTCTGTTCTCCGTTCATTGTTCATTCCTTTCCTTCGCCGCTTGCCTGCGCCATCGGCTCACGCACCGTTCGATGCGTTTGCGTCCGATGACTTCCGGACCGACGCCCGCGCTTCTGAACACGTCCACCGGCCTGGCACCCAACTCGAGCTCGTATTCCACATAGCGGATGAAGTACCTGTTCCAGGTGATCCGTTTCTCACCGCATTCGTCAACGGCGTCGAGACCGCACAGGTATTGTCGTTCCTCGGCATCGAATGGCTTGTTGCATGGCCTTGCCTTCGGTTTGGCCCGGTTCATTCTGCCCTGTTGCAACGCTTCCTGTTTCAAGAGTAGTTTCATGCCTTCCGCGAGGACCTGGGTTGGCGTCATGTGATGCATCACCGCATACGATTCGATTTGTCTTTTGAGTGAAACGGGCAATCCGAGACCAGTGGTCTCATCGTCTGATGGCTTGCCGTGTGATCGTGTTGCTTTTTCCGGCCTGTTCATTGTCCCATCCCGTCAACGGAGGTTCTGGTTCTGATGAATTCGGATATCTTGTCAAGGCAGATCACGGCGCCGGCACGGGCCTGTGGATTTTCAGCCAGGATCCGGTCGTAGCAGAAGTCACCGGTGCCCAAGTCTACGGCGATGATGCAGTCGTCGCTGTCGGGCCTGTCGTCGTATCCCATCGCTTCGATCCATATGGCTTCCGGTAGGATCGGAATGGTATCGCCGTATTCTTTTCCAAGGCTTCTCAACGCTGCTGCCATGGCCTTGCAGACGTCGGCGACCAGGCCGGGGTCCGGTTCCGCGTGCCGGTCGAGGAAGTATTCCGCTCCGATGTCCTCGTCGGACAGTCGGGTCGCCCGCATGCCGGCGATGGCCATGCGCGCCATGGGCACGGTGTGCCCCGTCACGGCTCCGAACCAGCATCTGGTCCCGTCGCTCATCGTCTTCCTCCTTTTCCGTGCCTCCATGCGAGGACGATCGTCACCACGCAGAAGATGATGGCAGTGGCGATCAGGCCCAGCAGGACGAGCCACAACCACCCGTATCGTGGCAGCAGCGCACATTCCACGCAGATCATGATCGTCGCGACGATGCAGGCCACGATGATGACGGTCGCTTTGACGATGGGGTCATGATTCCTGCTCATCATGCTTCTCCTGTTCCTGTTGTTTTTCGAGTTTCTTGCGCCATCGTGCGGCGCATCGCTCGATGCGTTTGCTGCCGATGACTTCCGGACCGCATCCAGCCCGGCGGAAGATGTCGCTTGGAGCGCATCCTCGCACAAGTTCCTTTATCGTGTATGCGATGAACGCTTGGTTCCATGTGATACGTTTCTCGGTGCACGCGTCGACGGCGTCTAGACCGCACAGGTATTGGCGTTCCTTGGCGTCGAATGGCTTGTTGCGTGGCCTTGCCTTCATTTTTTCATTGTTCCGTCCTTTTTGCCGGCCGTGCGCATATGCGTCAGGGGTCAGATGTCGAGTTCTCCTTGGATGATGGCGTGGCTGCCGTCCGGCCCGTAATCGGGTTCGTCCAACTGCCAGGTCTTCTCCTCGCTTCCGTCAAACGGGTCCTCTTCCACGAGGGTCAGTCCGCACACGCCGCAACGCATCAGGCATAACCGGCTTCGGGTCGTGCGGCCTGTGATGCTCCATGGCTTCCATAGGTGGGGCCGGCGCTGGTTCCATCGACGTCGACTGTCTGTGCCGGGGCATGCCTGGAGGGTTCTCAGACGGTTGTTCCCGCAGAGGAACAGCATGTCTCCAATGTCGGTCCAACGGTCCGTCCAGTGGATGATCTCACCGTCCCATCTAACGGGCAGCCGCTCGTCCAGGAGCGCGCTTTCCGATCGGAGGGCCGCGTCGGCCTCCCCTATCGTCGTGTCTCCGCTCGCCGTCATGGTCTCTGGCCGGCTTGGTATTCCACGCCGGCCAGGAACGCCTGGCCGATGATATTCAATGTGTGGTCGACGCCGTACCGGTCGTTCCGGTCCGACACCATGTATTTCCTCCTTATCCGGCGGGCGTATTCGTTGGCCGGTTCCACCGCGTCGGCCAGCGTGTCGGCCCATATGCGTTCTTCCTCGCTCATTCGTCTTCCTCCTTGTCGAGTGCCTGTTCCGCTTGGATGCAGAAGTCCAACGCGTCGTTCCATCCCGCCCGGTACGCGATGACCCATGCCTGCGCCGGCGACTCGTCGGTGAGGCGCGCCGCGATCAATGTCCTGATGGCGTTGCCTTTGACGAATTCGTCGCGCGATCCTGTCCATGTCGTTGGCGCCGTCGTTTTTCCTGAGCCTGAGTTGGATGGCTTCGGCCATGAGTCGTGTCGCCGTGGTGTGCAACTGTCTGGCGCGCTCCTGGAGCTCGTTCTTGAGCGCGGCCGGCACCATGAAGCTCACCATGGCCTTCCCGTCGTTTCCCTCTCTTTTCTCTTCCATGGAGAACAATCCGTCGTTCACCGGCCCCTTCCTTCCTTTTTCCCGCCCAGCATGACGATCTGGAGGCGGATCTCCTCGATTCTTCGGTCCAGGTCCTCGACCGCGCCCCTCAATTCGATGTCCTTTTCGACCAGGCATCCGGCCGTCTCCCCCACGAATCGCATGACGTCTCGTTCGCCGCATTCCGTCGCGTGTCTCATCGCCGCGCTTCCGTCAATCCATCGCTGACGGTGAGTTCCGCCCACGCGCGGTTCATGGTCTGGGCGAATCTGAGCGTCATGCGTCCTCTTGACGCGTGTTTGAGGAGTTCATGGTATAGGGTTTCCGCTGTATCGCAGGCCTCGTCGTGGCCGATGGGTTCGATGTCGGGATCGTCTTGCATGGGCATGCCGAACTCGTCCATGACCTTTTTCAGCGCGTCGGACGCGGCCGTCATGCCGTGCAGTCCGTCGGCGAACATGTCCGCCCTCTGCGTCGTCCTGTCGAGTCTGGCCGCGAATTTTACCGCCTGTTGCATGATTGTCGCTCCCATGTCTTCCCCTTCCTTTCATTGGGATGATGGTCGTGTAGATTGTCGTGAGGAGGATGGGGACGAGGGTTATCGCCATGATGCCGCATACGACTCCTGTATGCCGGCTGATGAACGTGGCCCGCGGGTCGATCCGTGACCAGATGATGGTCATGATGTAGCAGGCGCAGCAGATGGTGAACAGGTCCATCGCGATGGTCGCGAGGGTCTGGAGCGTCATGCGTGGTTTTCGTCCGTTCCTCATCGGTCCTCGTCCTTTTGGGGATCGGTTTCCCGAAAAGGGTTTTGGGGAGGAACACCTTCGGGGGAAAGTGTGCGAGTCTGTTCTTTTATTGTTTCCCCCCGTCGGTTCCTTCATTGATTCCACATGTCCCCATTGCGATATCGGGGGTAATGTTCGTCAGAGGATCTTCCATGGGTGCGGGCGTCCCATGATGGTCTGGTAGTCGTTGGCATCGAGTTCGTTTTCGAGGATGGAGACGGTCTCGTGGTATTCGCGCATCGTCTTCACCGCGCGTGCCTGCTCGCGTCCTGCGGCGCATAGGAGCGCGATTGCGGTCGCGAACGGGATGATGGCGAGGAACGGAGTGCTTTCCACCATCGACAGGGTTATGACGAGGCAGGCCATGGCCATGACCGCTTCCAGGTCGCGGTTGTTTCTCATCGTGTGTGCCTGGGTCGATTCCAGTTCGCTTTCGCTTTTCATGCGGGCCGCGTCTTCGAGATCGAGGCTGCTTGGACGGTATGCGTTCGGATCCGGATTCATTCGTGCGCTCCTTGTCTGGCTTTGGTTTTCTCCTAATCCGGTCACGCATGCGTTGATTGTTATCGGTACATGAAATCACGAATGGATGGCCATCTCGCATGGGCTGACCGTCCGTGCGCGCAGGCCGATTATGTCGTCTTCAAAACGCGAACAGCAGTCGGTCATGTTCGTCGGTTTTGTCCGGTTCCCAGAGGACATCCGTTCGCATTTTCATATTGGTTCGTCCTTCTTTCGCCGAGGGCCGAGGGTGGATATCACTGGTATCGGGCCCGTAGATCCATGGGGATGCGTGCCATGATGTCGTGATGTCGATTGTCTATTAGGCTTGTTCTGGTTTTCCATCTGCTTGCTTTTCTCGTTCTGCTGGCTCATGCTCATTCCCGATATCGGCTGGTATGGTGAAAGCGTTCGTCTTGGGAATAGGAGGTTTTCCGTGGGATTGTTCGAAGGATTGCAGAATCTGTTCCGTGGCATCTCCAAGGGTCGGTCGGATGATTCGGACACGCTCCCTGTCGTTTCGTCCGTCGGGTTGGATGAATCGGATGGTACGTTGCGCTTCACTGTCGCGGATGGCCAGATGCAGGTGGATATGATCTGGAATCTGCTCACCGAACAGATCGGAGAATGCCGGAATCAACAATTGCCAAAACCGTTGCCCAATCCGGATGACCTGTTCCGGCCGACGCTTATAGGGGCGTGGGCCGAGGACCGCCTTGTAGGAGGCGCGTTCGTCATGCCAGACCTGGAGGATTCCGCATATTATGCCGCTGCCGGGCACGGTGATGCAGCAGAGTTCCTTGCCGTAAGGACCGCCATGATCCAAGGGATCGCGGTGTCGCCCGAGTGTCGGCGTATGGGTGTCGGTGCCGAGATCAAACGGCATTGCGGCTTGTGGGCCGCACAGCACGGCTGTGTACTCGTGTTGTCCGTCGTGACGAACGACGCCGCGGCTCGCATGAACGAGAAAGCCGGCTATCAGGTTTTGCCACCGTTGGTCACGCTCGTCGTTGAGGCGGTGGATCACGGCCGGTCCGTCACCTTCATCGGGCTTCCGTTCGATCGTGACTCTCCCGCCTGTACGCGTTGGGCTTTCGGTTTG
>ENA-OQBU01000166-OQBU01000166.1-human-gut-metagenome-genome-assembly--contig:-NODE-166-length-17627-cov-4.983714_pt1 | contig 17627 bp, 15 predicted proteins | sample MGYA00242492_ERZ504566 | MGnify/ENA primary metagenome ERZ504566 (study PRJEB26092, sample SAMD00036261) | human gut metagenome | host: Homo sapiens | study: EMG produced TPA metagenomics assembly of...
ACTAGGATTACTACCTGAACCAGGATTATTGCCAGGTGTAATAGGAGCCGAGGGAGTCAATCCGCCGGAAGGCTGCCGCGTGTACTGGTAGTTGTACGAATTGCCAGTATTGCTCTGTTGTTGCTGCTGCTGTTGATTCTGCGCAGCCAACGCGTTCATGGAAGCATTCACATCATCAGATGCGGTTTGCAAATCCGTTATCGACTGGTTAATGGCATTAGTATCGGTACTATTGCCATTGAACAATTCCAAAGCATGGTCAACGGCACTCTGCAACGTCACTCGCGTGGAATCATCCGCCACTTGGTACAAGCTATTGTCAAGCAGTGACTGCGCATTATTGATGGCTGTTTCAAGCTTCTTCAGCGCATCAGCGTTGTCTTGCTTCTCCTTAGCCTTCTGACTGTTCGTAACGGCTGTTGCAGAATCATTCAAGTTCTTGGATTGGCTTTGCAACGTAGGCAGTAGTTCGTTCATGGCTTTACTGCGCTGGCGAAGTTCAGAGTTACTCAAATCAGCACTGCACTCCCCCACCGCCGTAAGATTCTGCGCATCTTTCACTGCAGACTGCAACGCGGTCAACGTTTTCGCATCCGAAACCTGATCGCTTTTCACATTCTGCAACGCTTTGGCGTTCTTCAACGCCGACTTGTGTTCCTTCACAGCCTTCTCATATGCCTTGGAAGACTTTTTGCACATGCTCAACGCGGTACGGTGCTGTTCGTTCCGTTCAAGCCCTTGGTCATACTGCTGGCGCTGCCAAACACCAAATCCAACGCCCGCGGCAACCAACGCCACTATGGCCACAATCGCAACGGTAATAATAATTGTCTTGCGATGTGACTTCTTTGGCTGAACCGGAAGAAGTCTCAATGGATCATGCTCATCGTTTTCCATGTCAGACAGGTCATCTGGCATGGGCAGGCTTTCAGGTATGAAGGTAGTAGAAGCAGAGGCAGGGGAATCCACAAAAAGCGGCATAGTGGAATCCACAGAAGAGGCCGACTCTACCGGAGATGCAAACGAAACAGTTCTCTCGGCAGATTCAGCAGATGGTGAAGCATCAGAAGACTGTGTGGCATCGAGCGTTGCGGTCGAAGAAGACATCGAATCAGGCTCGAGCGACGGGGTGGAATCGTTGTCAGCACCAGAAATATGCTTCCTGCACTATTCGGAAAATCCTCAACACGAAGGTTTACCGTGGGCGCATCACTCACCGGCGTGGATGACGTGGCAGCGGTCATGCTTGTGGCTGCAGCCTGCGCATAAGCCGCATCAGATGCCTCGCCACGTTCCACAGCCGACTCAACTTCCGAAAAGGTGATCAGTGGAATATCCCAGAACGTATCCACCACATCACGCTCGGAAGCCAACTGCGCCTTGGTCTGCTGCTCGCCCTGAGAGCCTGAAGAGTCTCCCGACGAAACAAGATGCGACAGATTCGGCACAGTATTGTTGTTGTCACCCATGTTGATTCCTTATTACGGCATGAGACCGAAGCTTCACGCTCCGGTCTCATATTCACGCCTTATATACACTACTTGCGGCTACTTTTTGTGGCTTTTCTTCCGCGGAGCATCCTCGTAGTAGTAATAGTAGTTCGATTTGGAATGCGTCTTCTTCGAATCGGCATAGTTGAAGATGAAACCAAGCACCGGAACCTTGGCTGTATGCAAGGATTCGGAAATCTCCTTGAGTTCCTTCTTCTCGCACACGCCACGACCGGTCACCAGAACCAGGCCCTTGGCCCAACGTCCGAACACGATACCATCGTTGGAAACACTCAACGGAGCGGTATCAATAATAACGTAATCGTACTGGGTTAAAGCCTGCTCGACCATAATGCGCATGGTGTCTGATCCAAGAAGCACGCCAGCATTCGCCGGACGCTTACCAGCAGGAAGAATATGCAGAGTCGGCTTCCAATAGTTCTGCACCACATCTTTCGGAGACATCTGGCCAGAAAGCACGTGCGCCAAACCGGCCGAACCTTCAAGACCCAAATGATGTGCAACGGAAGGATGGCGCAAATCGGCGTCGACCAGCAGCACGCGAGCACCATCTTCAGCCAAGGCCGCAGCCACGTTGATTGACGTGGTGGTCTTGCCTTCAGAAGGCTGCGCACTGGTAATGACCAGCAGCTGCCCCTTGCCCGCAACCTTATCGGTCTGCAAGAATTCGATATTGGTGTGTATACGGCGGAATTCCTCAGCAATAGGGCCATTAGGCTGGCTGACAAGCACTGGACGCTTCTCACCCAGGGAATTATCCTGAGGCACGGAACCCAAGGAAGATGCCCCAACCAAGCTGCGCACGTCGGAGGTCTCCTCGACCTTGGTGTTCAGCATGTCTTTCAGCAGTGCGGCGAACACGCCAAGCACCAGACCTGCGACCACACCGACCGCCAGATACAGCGGCTTATTCGGCGAGCTCGGGCTTTCAGGCACACGTGCCCTCTGCACGATGGAGATCTTCACCGGAGACTTATCTGCCGCGGAATACAAATCGTTTTGAATCACGTTCTGCATGGACACCGCCACCGCATTGGCAATGTCGGATGCCTGCTGCGCGTCACCGTCTTCCGCGGAAATGTTCACGAACGCGGTGTTCGTAGGATTGGTGACAGTCAGTTGCTCGGCCAGACTCTTCACCGAAGTATCCAGTCCAAGATCCTTGATGACCGGCTCAAGTACGGTTTCGGTGGTTGCCAACGTTGTATACGACGTGATCTGGCCAGCGATGTACGTGCCACCCGTGTACTGCTGGCTAATGCCCGCATCATCCCCCTGGGAAGCATTGTACGTAGCCATAGCCTGAGCCGTGGCGGTATACTTCGGCGGAACCAAGAAGGTGTACGCAGTCACCCCGGCGAAAACCATCACAAATACGATGGCAGCGGTGACCAGATGCTTGCGAATGATACGCATCAAATCCATCAGCGTGATGCCGTCTTCAGAATCATCTGCAACGACAACCTGCTGGACGTTAGTGTTCTCTGCGGAAGTCACTGAACCCCTCATCTCCGTATGTCAAAAACCTTAGAAAATGCTACCCTACCCCCTAGAAATAGAGTCTGTTTTATCAGGCAGCAATCGCTTTTTCACTATTCATCCATACGAATGTGCCATGATAAAAAGCTGGAACACCTAACAGAGGGGGATTAATGTCTCAACATGCGAGCGCTCACGCCGCCCGTTCTCACAAGCTTCGCAATACATTGTTTGTTATTGCGGCACTGCTCATCCTGCTGGTCATTGCCGGGGGCGTCGTCGGTCTGAATTTCTACAAGCAGGCGAAGGAAGTCAAAGCTCACGAGGAGCAGGCGGTCTCGTCTCTTTCGGCCATCACCGACGTCAATACGTTGAAGGATGCGCAGGCGTCGGATGCCGCGATCAAGCAGGCGCGGACCCATACCGCCGCGGCAAGAGATATTGCCAATGGAACACCGTGGAACATGCTGTCGAAGATGCCAGTTGTGGGCGGTGATGTTACCAACGTGCAGGGCATGACTCAGGTGGTGGATGATTTGGTGCAACAAACACTGCCGTCACTCACCGATGTGGTACAACAGCTTGCGAACGCGCAGATCAGCGGTGAGAATGGCCAGTTGAATCTTCAGCCCATTGTGGATGCGCAAGACGACTTCTCTTCGGTAAGCAAGCAGGTGAAGTCGTTGAATTCGAAGCTCAGCAATCTGCCTGAGCCACGTATCGGCATGGTGAAGAAGGCATATTCGCAGAGTCGCAGCCAGTTCACCAAGGTTACGGACATGGTGGAGCAAGTGAACAATGCGCTACAGATGCTCCCCTCCTTCTTGGGACAGAACGGTGCCCGAACGTATCTGCTGGTGGCGCAGACCACTTCCGAACAACGTTCCGGCGGCGGACTGGTGGGCTCCATGGGTACGTTGCAGACCGATCATGGACAAATTCAGGTCGGTGAGTTCCATCACAATGGAGACTTCATTAACGGCAGTAATGGCAATGCTTCGGAACATGCCGTGTTCAAGGAGCCCCTGGGATTCTCCTTCGATATTCGCGATACGTTCGCGGTGCCAGACATCGCCCGCAATGCGGAAATGATGAATGAAGCTTGGCAGCGTTCCCAATATGCTTGCGATGTTGATGGCATCGTATCTATCGATCCGGTGTTCATCCAGAAAATGGTGGAGATCAACGGCAATGTGACGCTGGAAGATGGTACTGTGCTCACCGGCAAAAATACCGCTGAATACATGCTCAACACCATCTATAAGGAAGTTCCTGTATCTCTACAAGACACGTATTTCGAATACATCGCCTCCACCATCATGAACAACGCCTTCAGCAACATGGACATCACCAAGATGATGAAGGTGGCTCAAAGCATCGGCGAATTAACCAGGAACCGTCATTTCTACGCATACACGTTCCATGATGATGAAGCCAAATATTTCCAAGGTGCCGGACTCGCCAAGGGCACTCCAGACAGCGAAACCGATCCGGAAGTGGGCATTTACCTCAACGAACAGAATCCGTCGAAGTTGGGATGGTATATCGACCGTAAGACGCAGATTACCAAAACCGGTCAGAATGCCGATGGGTCGAAAACCTACCATGTCACCTACACGTTGACCAATACGCTGACTTCCAGCGAAATGGCCATCTGCACCGGCTATATTCTGGGCGGCGAGCAGGCGGGTGTAACGGGCAAGCCTGTTGCGGCTCCGGGAACGTCTGCGCAGCGTATGCTGTTTTACGCGCCAAAGGGTGGTTCCATCAGCGAGATCACCTCATCCGGAGACGTGCGAGACCAAAGCAATGCTGTGATGGATGGTCAAAAACTGGTCACCAATGTGGCTTATATCGCCCCCGGAGAAAGCGTGACTTTCGATTTCGACGTGACCACCTCGCCGAAGGCCGAAAACGACCTGACCATCGATCAGACACCATCCGGCAAAATGACCAACGAGGTCAACTACCAGTACTGACCGATTCGTGCCGGCGCTTTCAGTCAGCGCCGGCACGAAATCGTCGACCATGACGGCCACTGCCATCTAAGCCCACATATTGTATGTGGTAGTGGACTGCGCAGAACAAATCTGTGAGCGTACAGGCGCTATACCCACGCCGTAATGCTTTTTCATGCTTTTCAGCATGGTTCGCAGAGCATTATTGGTCTGGTTGGCCGCGATACGGAACTTATCGAACGACTTGCCGTGCGGGTCATCGATATCTTTGGGAGTGGGCAGCATCGGACGAATCATGGAGGAGACTTTGATAACGGAAGCGAGGCGCTCCTGGATGGTCCGTCCGCTTACCATGCCGTTTTGCGCGCAGTATTGGCACATGTTGGCAAAGTCGTTAAGCAGAAATGTATAACGGACCGCGCCTGGCGCGAGGGCAACGATGTCCTTGCGCTGTTCTTTCTCGAAACAGAGAATCAGATCAGCACTCTCAGCCATAGATCGGGTGAGTCTGCGGGATCGGAATCCGCTTGGTTCAATGTTGACGCTGGTCATAAGTCTGGCACTGGACGGATCCATCTGGCATCGCGGAAGGCCACGCGTGCCGGCGCTAGAAACCTGCACAGTGGTGCCAGCGAGGTAGCGAGTGAGCAAGAGTTCGCCCATAGGCGACCGGCAGATATTGCCTGTACAGACGAACATGATATGCATACCGCACACCCCTTTGTATCTCTACCTAACTAATGAAAACTACAATCCTTAATCTTACCTCAGGTATAGATATTACAATTTGGGGTTTAACCGTTTTACCCCTTAAGAAATACCGCAGGAAACATACACACCCCGACAAAGGAGCGGGCTTCTTGAGTTGTAGGTTTATCGCAGAAGTTCGTTTCCGCCGCCATTTTCCGCCGCTATGCAATGGTTAGGGTGGCAAGCAGTGCGAGATGGTCAGAACCTTGAATCCGTTTGGTTGCAAGATCAGTTGCACGCACGCCCTTGTCGTAAATAATATGGTCGATTTCAGCAATCGGAAATACTGCAGGGAACGTCATATGCAGACCCTCCCCCGCACTCTGACCAGCGTCAGTGAAACGATCACCAAGCAAATATCTGAAGCTTGCATGATCCCACGTGGAATTAAAATCCCCCATCAGCACATACGATTCCCCATTATCGTAATGCTGTAATTGCGCTATGGAATCCAAACTTTTATTCCATAATCCCTGATTGCTTGGTCGTGGAGAAAACGGATGAACCGACCCAAATCGTACTTTTCTGCCATTGAAATCAACTGTCGCGGCAGGAATACTACTGGATTCAATAGGAATGAGATCCTGCGTTGTTTCCTGCAGAGGATGCACACTATACAGTACGTTCACACCGCCATTATCGTGCCAAGTGAGTTGCGCGGAAACGGAATACGGAAGATAATCCTCAATTCCAGCATCATGCAACCGATCTAATAATCCTGATGAAACTTCCTGCATTGCAAGAATTTCAACATGCTCGCTTTGGATTGTTCGCACGATTTGCTGCGCATCGGCACAACCTTGCTTCGTATTGAACGTCATGACACGCACTGTTGCAGAAGGTTGTATGGCACGATCATTGGTCGGAACGACATACCCCCAATGCCAGATAATCTGGATGATCACGCACAATACGCTCAACGCGATTAAAAGTTTTCGTTTGCCAACAGTACGAAAACTGTTGCACAAACTGCGATAATTACGGAAAGCAAGCCAAGCCAAGGCATGAGCGCGACGATCAGAGGCACGTAGCGTTTACCATCGAGACTGTTCGGTAGCATGCGCAGAAGCATCGCGAACACGATGACGGCGGATGCGAACCACAGCAACGCCGTAAGCAGTGAAGTGCGCGTTTCACGACGCGTCTCACTTCGTTGGACATCGCCAAGTCGAGTCATGCGCACTCCTCTCCCATTCCATATTTCCGTTTCATCTTCCTGTTCCGCGCAATCCGCAATCGTATGCAATCACATGTTGCAACCGATAGTCTTACGCATCGTTTTTCACAACATCTCTCACAACATCTCTTCTCGTGAACGCTACCCGCGTTCATCCCCGCATATGTTTCCCGCGCGCATTGAGGGTGACGCTTTCACAAAAGTGCCACTATATGGACACTTTCCGGCATTTGGAATCGTTCTGATACGTTCATCCGATAATCTATAGGTTACAAAACGGCGCTTAGCAAAAAGAGGTAGTCATGAGCGAAGAGGCAATGCGAGAAGAAGTGGCGCAAGCTGTGGAAGTGGCCGCAAACAAGGCCGCCGAAGAGGAAATCAGCAAACTGACCGAATTCGAAAGCGCCATCGACAAGACGCTCGCCTCCGGATATTTGGACGATACGCTCACCGTCACCGACGCAGACGGTGTGGCTCAAGTGCTGCCGGTGCTTGATTCCGAGCCGATCTCACACCTAGTGGAAGGCTTGGAAGCCGTAGGCGGGAGCGCCAATGTGTTCGTGCACACCAGCGCAGGCGTGGTGGCCCTCAGCGTAGTGGAATACAAGCCCAACGAAGAAGAGTAGCCGTCGCAGCATGCACGGTCAGGCGGCACGCCTACGGTTGAGGGCGCGTTGCACGGTTTCATGCGTAGAACCGGCACCCTGGCCGCGCACGCCGAAGAACACCATCAGCACCATCACGAAGCAGATTGCCGCACTGATACGAAGCGCCCACTGAATGCCGAACACATTGGCAGCCGCATACACGGCTTTTGTGCCACCGAGCGCAGTCCAACGAAGAGACGTGAACGTCTCCATCAAAAATCACCAACACCGGAGCGCCAATCGCGCCCGCAATCTGACGAACCGTATTCGTCACCGCGGATCCGGCGCTCACCTCTTCCGGTTCCAAACAATTCAGTGACCATGTGGTGATCGGCATCAACACGAAACCCATGCCGATCTGGCGTACAAACTGCCAAATCGACACCCACCAATCCACGAAGTCATGGAATCAACTCATCATGACCGTGCCGAAACACAAGGTAATCGTGCCGATCAATGCCACCGGGCGTGCTCCGAAACGGTCAAGCACCTTACCACCGAAAAACTGCGAAATGCACTGGCCCAAAGCACCCGGAAGCATCACCAGGCCGCTAATCGCAGCAGAATAGCCACGGCAATCCTGAATGTACAGGGGCATGATCACCATAATCGAACTGAACGCGAAGAACGAGAGCGCGGCCGTGATCGTGCCAACAGTAAAACTACGATTCTTCAACACGCTCAAATTCAACAGTGGCGGCTGCGCTTCAGGATTTTCAATCTGCCTGCGCGCGCCATGAATCTGGCGGAGCACAAACCAAATAATTCCCACAACGCCAATCACCATTGGCAGCCAAACCATAGGATTTACAAACGAATACGATTCAATATTCGTAAAGCCGAACATTAGCCCGCCGAAACCGAAAATAGACAGTCCAACGGAAAAAAAGTCAGCCTTCGCGGTTTTATCGTTCTCACCGAAATTATGCAATCCAAAATAGGCAAGAAGCAGCGAAATTACGCCGATAATGGTCAACGTGAGGAAAATTGAACGCCAACCGTTCAAGTCCGTCTGCACACCGCCAAGCGTCGGGCCGATCGCCGGAGCCACGCTCATCGCCATGCCAACCGTACCCATTGCGAAACCACGGCGAGACAGCGGATAAATCGAAAACACCGTGATCTGCAACACCGGCCACATCACACCCGTGCCAACCGCCTCAAGCAAACGCCCGATCAGCACCATCAAAAAAGTTGGACCAAGCCAAGCGAACAGTGAACCGATCGTGAACACAACCATGGAAACAAGCACGATTTCGCGCGTCGAAAAACGTCTCGTAAGGTATGCCGTAAGCGGCACCATCACGCCCATGACCAGCTGGAAAATCGACGTCAGCCACTGACCGGTCGTAACGGAAATACCAAAATCACTGACGATCGTCGGCAACGCGGCGCTCAACTGCAATTGCGTGAAATTACCGACGAACGTAATAAAATGTAAGAATCGCAATGGAAATAAACGCCGTGCGCGTTAAATGACCGTTCTGATACGATTCCTCTCGAGTAAGCGCTCGGGACATGTTCCGCTTCGCTGACATCAATCACCTTCTCCACATTCAAACGCACAAACTATATGATAGCCCGTATGACAGAGGCATGGATATTCGCCTGCGGATTCCTGTTTTTGTCATTTCGGGGTAACGCTCCCCTATTTAGAGGTATCATGGCACACGAAAAGAGGTAGGCAAGTTTTCGACGCAGGCAGCGGTCGAGGGGGGGGGGGGTGGAGGATAATGACAGTCAGGGCCATGTTCCACATCTGCATGGGAGTTGTGGGGTATTTTCATATGCCTGATTTGCGCAGGCGGAATTTTCATTGCAACACCACAAAAAACCAGACGAACTCGCATCAAAATACTCATGCAGATCGCCTGCATGCTTCTTCTTGGAACCGACGCGCTCAGCTGGTATTTTCGCGTAGATGCAGACGAAACCGCATACTATATGGTTCGCATAAGCAATTTCTCAGTATTCTGCATCAACTATATTTTCATGAGTTTCTTCGCAACCTATGTTTGGTTGACAGTGAGCAAACATCAGCATCGCAAACCAGCCGCATTGCGTGCTGTCTACGCATTATCCGTAATTGGAATTCTCTTACTTATCATCACACAATTCACTGGTCTTTTCTACTATTTCGATGACCACAATCTTTACCATCGCGGTAATTTCTATCTTCTTTCGCAGGCAATTGCGGTCTTGGGAATCGCATTATGCCTCTTCATGTTGATCTCATATCGCAAGAATCTTGATCGCATTATTTTCCTTTCCATGATGTCGTTCTTCGTGCTACCAGTATTGGCGACCATCTACCAAGCACTGGCATACAGTTTTTCATTGCAATGTTTGGCGATCGTGATTTCCACACAGATTATGTTCGTCATGGACACCGTGGAAATGAACATGCGATTCCACTCGCAACAGGCCGCCTACGAAAAAGCACGGTACGAAGCCGAACATGACGGCATGACCGGTTTGCTGAACAAGGAAGCGGGATGGAAACACATGCGCAAATATTTCGACCGCATGGATTCGCACGACGAAGCGATGCTGATGTTCGTCGACATCGACGATTTCAAAACCATCAACGACACATACGGACACACGGTCGGCGATTTCTGGATCCGCGAGGTCGCATCCCAACTTCGGCACATCTACCGGCAAGATGACATTATCTGCCGATATGGCGGTGACGAATTCTTGGCGCTTATTCGCAACACCGCCAGCGAACAGGTGCTTGAAACCACGCTGGGCATGTTCTTCCAACAGTTGGCACGCACCTCGGAACAGCACGGGCAAGACGTGCATTGCAGCGTAGGCGTGTGCCGCATTGCAGCCGCTGACGGTGCCAGCCTTGGCACGGGGCGCGCCGATGGAGACGCGATCGGAAGCGTGGATTTCGACCAATGCGTCGCACAGGCCGACTTGGCGCTGTACGAAACCAAACGATTCAACAAAGGAACGTTCACCGTCTACAACTACGACCGTTCCCAGCCAGCACCCGCAAATATCCGCGCCTAAATGAGCAGCTTCAGCTTTCCGGCAATTCCTGCGCTGGGCAACCGTGCAATACGGAAAGCATCGCCCGCTTTTCCTGCGAAGTGACAGTCAGCCCGTACTTGTCTTTCACGCCAATCTGCCGGGCCACGTAATCGCAACGGTATTCACTGTTCGTCGGCAGCCAGTATGCGGCCGAAGCGGAACCCTTCTGCTGATTCGCGGGCCCGTCCACGGCCAGCAGATTGTACATGTCGTTGCCGAATTGGTACAGCTTCGCATGATCCCACGTGTTCGCGCCCGACTGCCACGCATTTTCCCACGCGACCACATGATCGATCTGCACCGCCGAAGCGTTTTCACTCCACGTACGAATTGGATGGTCTGACCGGTATACGGATCGTCAAGCGTGCCCGACGCAACCTGGCAGCTACGGCCGTTCTTATATTGCACGTCCGTCAGATCGCGCGCGAGCACGTCTTCGCGCACGTCGCAACCGTTGCCATCGTCGTCGGTTTCGCGGAATCCGAACGCATCGCGATCATATCCGGCCTTGCTGGGATTGTCGTCGACGGTAAGTTTTTCCAACGTTTCCGCAGCTGTGCCGGTTGCCGTGTACTCGCCGGTGATTTCGCCTACGGTCGGATTGACTTTCGGCAGCAGCATGCCGATAGTGACGCCGATTACCGCAACGACTACCAGCAAAATAAGAATACGTTCCAGCGGACCGTCGGCGTTGATCCAACTTTTTTGAACCGCTTGCCGGCCCGCTGGATATCACGCACGTCGCGTTCAATATTCCGATAATTATAAGAATTACGATTATTCTTTCGAGGCATAATTATTAAAAATAATACGAAATTACGGAATTACGGAGTATCAGGCGTACGTGAACGTCATCGGATCATGTCCGGCGCGCGTCGGACCGTCAAGCGCGTCGATCGCGGCATGTTCTTCAGGGGTGAGCACGAATCCAAACAAATCGAGATTCTGCTTCTGCCGATCCGCATGCACCGACTTGGGGATGATGATCGTGCCATTTTCGATATGCCAACGCAGAATCACCTGCGCAGGGGTAACCCCATGCTCCGCTGCGATGCGCTCAATCGCACCATTTCCGGCGTCAAATCAGCACCGCGAGCCATCGGCGAATATGCTTCCACGGCAATGCCGTGCGCCTTGCAATAGTCCACGACCTCGCGCTGCTGCCAAGTCGGATGCAGCTCAATCTGGTTGACGGCAGGATATTCGCCGGTCTCCTCATGCAAGCGGTCGAGATGCTCGGGCAGGAAATTGCACACACCCAGCGTGCGCACGCGCCCCTCCGCGCGGAATTCCTGGAACGCCTTCCACGTTTCGCTGGAACGCCAGTCGAACGGGGTGGGCCAATGCAGCATGTACATGTCGACATAATCGAGCTGCAGCAAGCCAAGCTGGCGGTCGAACGCCTTGCGTGCGCTGTCATACCCCTGCTCGGAATCGCGCAGTTTCGTCGTAACCCACAGGTTTTTGCGCTGCTCACCTTCCGTGAATCCCGCATTGTTCAGCGCGCGACCCACGCCGGCCTCATTGTTGTACCCCGCCGCGCCGTCGATATGACGGTAGCCGGCTTCCAGCGCACTCTCCACTACGGAGGTAACGCCCTCATCGTCGATACGCAGCACGCCCAAGCCGATTTGCGGAATCAGATGCCGTCGTTCAATGTGACCATGGGGGTATGGAAAGTTGCCATGCGTTGTCCTTTCGAAGGCTGTGTTTCAGGCGATTATTCTCAACCGTTCTTATGCTTGTTCCAGCTTAGCCGCAGGTCGCCGCAATTCGGCCATATTTCGTGGCACATGCCTCGCATTGCGTCTTGGAACGGTTCGGACGCGCCGTTGCATGAGTCGCGCATATGCCGACAGATGATATGCGCGTACGTAACATAACCGCGCAGTCTCGTGCGCTATAACATTGCTCGGATAAGAGGGCGACGAACATGAACAGTACAGACGACGCGAACGATATGGACGGCATGGGAGGCATGGTCAATGCGGGTGCGACGGATGGCGTGGAATGCTGGGAAACGGCACGGGCGAATCACGATTCTCTTCCCGCCACGGGCACGCGCTTGCCGGCATGCTTGGACCTGCTTTTGTGGCGGCCGTCGCCTACGTGGATCCCGGCAATGTGGCGGCGAATATCACATCCGGCGCGAGGTACGGATATCTGCTGGTGTGGGTGCTGGTACTCGCCAATTGTATGAGCGTGCTCATTCAATATCAGTCCGCAAAACTTGGTATCGTCACCGGAAAAAGTCTTCCCGAAATCCTGGGAGAACGACTTGGCGACGGCGGTCGATTCATGTTTTTCATGCAAGCGGAAGTCATTGCAATAGCGACTGATCTTGCGGAAGTAATTGGCGGCGCAATCGCACTGAAATTATTATTTGGACTTCCGCTTTTTATTGGTGGGTGCATAATCGGCATTATTTCTACGGTCTTGCTTATTTTTCAAAAGAGTGCCACGCATCATATTTTTGAAAAGCTGATTATTGCATTGCTGCTGGTGATTACTTTTGGATTTATTGCAGGCCTTTTTTATTGATCCACCAAATCCTGCGCAAGTTTTGCAAGGTCTTGTTCCGCATTTCAAAGGAACCGAAACGGTATTGATGGCAACTTCCATGCTGGGCGCCACGGTGATGCCGCACGCGATTTACCTGCATTCCACGCTGGTGAACGACCATTACGTGCCAGGAGAGCCCAAACCGAGCGTAAAGACCCTGCTACACGGAAGCAAAATAGACGTGTTCTGGGCATTATTACTTGCTGGATCGGTGAATCTTGCACTATTGATTCTTGCGGCGAATTCATTGCATGGCATGACCGGCACGGATACGATCGAGGGTGCGCAACAGGCCATTCAGCATGTGCTAGGTCCGGTGATCGGCACGATTTTCTCGGTCGGATTGCTGGCTTCCAGCCTGAGTTCCACGTCGGTCGGCACATATGCAGGCGCCGAAATCATGCATGGACTGTTGCGGATCAAAGCGCCGATGTGGGCATGCCGCGTGGTGACGCTCGTACCGGCGTTGGTGGTGTTGTGGTTTGCTAAGAATCCGACGGAAGCGCTGATCATAGGGCAAGTTGTGCTGTCGATCGGCATTCCATTTGCGATTATTCCGTTAATGAAATACACGCACGACCGTTCTTTAATGGGCGATTATGTGGATGGTCCGGTGAAATTCGCGATCAATATGGTAGTTGTTTCGCTGATTGTCACACTTAACGTGATTCTTGTAATTCTCACGCTCTCCGGTCGTTCCTGATGTGGGTCCCATTTCGGTGTCCGCCAGTCGACCGGCGCAGCTGCCCGCGCAGGAATTGCCGGAACACCGAGGTTGATTCGGGTCTGCACAAACATCGCGAGCTGCGTCGCGAAGCCAACGATACGAAATCAACAGCACAAAGGGCGATAGCGCGAAATCAACGGCACGAAGGACAACGGTACGAAACCGATGGCTCGAAGGGCGACGGCACGAAACCAACGGCGAGCTACACGCGCGTGGTGGCGCGGGCGATCACGTGCGACTGGGTGGTGATGTAACTCGGCTCCAGCACACGCGTGCCGTCGATCCGGTCGAGAATGCGGCTGACCGCAGTCGGCGCAATCCAGTCGAGACAAGAATCCATGGTGGTCAGCGGAGGCTGGAAATATGCGGCTTCTTCAATATTGTCGAAGCCGATCACCTGCATCTGTTCAGGCACGGAAATGCCGTTCGCAGCCAAAGTGAACAGCGCACCCAACGCAAGCTGGTCATTGAACGCCACAATACCGTCGAATGGAATCCCGGAATCAATAAGCTGCTGCGTAATGCGAGCGCCGGAACCAATCGTCCAATCCTGCCCAGTGCTCATTACCAGTCGGGAATCGAATGCCGCTCCCCGCGCGGCGCACGCTTCGAGCACGCCGCGAAGTCGCAGTTGCGCATTGCCTTCCACTGCTTCACGCACGGAATCGATATGCTCCGGTTCGGTTCGCGATCCGACCACCGCGAGCCGGGTTGCGCCATGGTCGAACAGGTATTCGGCTGCGAGTCGGGCTTCCTGAATATCGTCGGGGGTAACATGGTCGGCTTTGCCGTGTGTGGAACGCGCGCCCACGCATACGAGCGGATAGTCCACGTCCAAGTCCGCCGCTTCAAGGTTTTCGACTTCGGAGATCGACAGGATCATGCCGTCCGAGACGGTGGTGTTGAAGTTGCGCAGGAGTGATTGCGCTCCTTGTGCGGATCCTTCGGCGTAGGTGGTGACGTATACGGAGTAGCCGTAGCCGCGGGCCGCGTCGATTACGCGGTTGGCGAGCTCCGACAGGTATGGGGCGGTCAATGTTGGTACGGCGAGTGTGATGAAACCGGTTTTGCCGCGGTTGAGATTGCGCGCGGACACGTTCACGCGGTATCCGAGTCGGTCGATGACTTCCTGGACTTTTTCTCGCGTGGAGTCGGTCATACGGCCGGAATGGTTGATCACGTTGGATGCGGTTTTGAGTGAAACGCCTGCCTCTTCGGCCACGTCTCGTAGGGTGACGCGTTTTTTGTCCGGCTTCGGCTCCGGCTTTGACTCGCCCATGTTCGTCTCCGTGATTGTTGAATATGCCGGTAAAAAGTTTACCAGTTATGGCAAGCCCGCCATTCTTGAGTTTCAGAATGGCGGGCTCAGGTTGTGTGAGATTGTTGTGTTACGCAATCAATTGCGCGAAATTGCGCGAAATTATGCGGAATTATGCGCGCTTTACGACGAGTACGCCGTTGCGATGCACGGTGTAGCTGCCCGTCTGTTCCTCTGCTTCCGCTTGGAACAGGTAGATTGGTTCGCCTTCGATGCCCTGCAATGCGATTTCTTTCTTGCCGCGCGCAGATAGAAATCGAAGGTTGCGTCGGCGGACTTGCGCACGGTGTGCAGTACGTCGGAATCGGCCGGATTGGCGACATTTGCGGAATCTTCCACGATATTCTCGCGCACGAATTCCGTAAGATCGGCGACGTTGAGATCGCAGCCGACGAAGTATGTTTCGCCGGAACCGTACGGATTGCGGGTGATTGCGGCGGTGCCGCCGAGTTCCCATTCGTCGGCTTCTTCACCTTCGTAGGTGGCTAATACCTGCGCGCGTTCGCCGTCGACGTTCACATCGTTCTGCCACAGGCGGGTGACCGCACCGGAGCTCAAACGAATTTCGGACGGTTCGCCTTCGGCTTCCGCGCCGAGAATGTTGAATTCCTCGCCGCGAATACCCAGCATTTCGCGCAGCAGGCCGTCTCCGGCTCCCGGGTATCCGCCGAGCCAGGTGTGGAAGTTTTCGTCGATTAGTCCGGTTGCGTAACCGATGACCACACGGCCGCCGGCAGCTGCGAAATCGGCCAAACGCTGCGTATCTTCGGCGCTGAGCATGATCACGGTCGGCAGTACGACGGTCTTGTATGCGCTCCAATCGTATTTCAACGGCACAATGTCGGCACGGGTGCCGGCGTTGAGGAACGCACGGTACCAGTCGCGCACGTCATGCCAATGGTTGAGCTTCATGCTCGGCAGGGTTTCGGAGCGTGTGGCCCATTCGGATTCCGCGCTGAACAGGATCGCCGTATCGGACTGTTCCAGTTCGGTACCCTGCACGCCAGCGTCGCCGAGGGTTTTCAGCGCTGCGCCCAGTTCGCACACTTGGCGGAACAGTTTGGTGTCTTCGCCCGCGTGGGGCACGAGTGCGGAGTGGAAGGATTCGGCTCCGAATGCGGAGGCACGCCACTGGAAGAAGTTGATGGCGTCGGCACCCATGGCCACATGCGCAATGGAGTCACGCACGGTTTCACCCTTGCGCTTGCGTGCGTTGAGCGGCTTCCACTGCACGGCCGAAGTGGAATGTTCCATCACATACCACGGCTTGCCGAGCGCGAGGGAATCCATCAAAGCGTCGGAGCAGAACAGTTCGTCGATATGCGATTCGCCCTCATGGAAGTAATGGTCGTTCGACACGAAATCGACTTCCTCGGCCCAGTCGGCGTAGTCCATGCAGCACTGGTCGGTGGAGACCATGAAGTTCGTGGTGAACGGCTTGTCGGGGCAGATTTCGGCGATGGCGTCGCGTTCGGCCTTATAGAAGTCGAGCAGCATATCGTTGCCGAAACGCTCGAAATCAAGCTTTTGACCGGGGTTCACCATGGAGTCGGCGCCCATGAAACGCGGGATGAGCACTTCGTGGAAACCGTTCATTTCCTGACCCCAGAAGGTGGTGCCCCACGCCTTGTTGAGGTTTTCGATGGTACCGTATTTGCGTTCGCACCACAGGCGGAAGGCATCGAGCGCGTTGTCGGAGTAATCGTAACGGTTGTTCCAGCCGTATTCGTTGCCCATATGCCATGCGGTGACGTACGGGTTGGTGCCGTAGCGTTCGGCCAGTTTGCGGCACAGGGTGAGCGCGTATTCCTTGAACACCGGGCTTGTCGGGCTCCAGGATTGGCGCGATCCCGCGTTGACGGGATGTCCGAATTTGTCTTGCGGCAGCACTTCCGGGTGCTTTTCGTACAGCCACAGCGGCGCGGTGGCAGTTGCGGAGGCCAGATCGACCGCGATGCCGGCTTTGCCGAGCTTGTCGATGATGCGGTCAAGCCAGCCGAAATCCCAACGGTTTTCTTCCGGCTGAATGCGATCCCAGCTGAAAATGGCCACGGCCACGGTATTGACACCGGCCTGTTTCATGAGGCGGACGTCTTCGTCCCACACGTCTTCCGACCACTGGTCGGGATTGTAATCACCGCCGTATGCGATGCCTTTGCCGTTGTCGGTCAGCAGTTCCGGCCATTTGAACGTGCGATGCATGGATTACTCCTTTGTGTGCGTATGGCATCCGCTATAACGCTGAGGATGCCAACTCGACAGCTTCCCTTCGAAAGCTCTCGTAAAATCTTTTTATAAATCTAGTATATATATTTACTAAGATATTTTGAGATGATCCCGGGGATGTCCACGATGACACCCCCGAGGTCTTATTTTTTGTTCTTTCTGGATCGATTGCCGAAAATCGGTAATGCGCTTTACCGAAATTTCAGCATGCGACCGTTGCGATCATTCCT
>ENA-OQBU01000167-OQBU01000167.1-human-gut-metagenome-genome-assembly--contig:-NODE-167-length-17427-cov-2.457225_pt1 | contig 17427 bp, 22 predicted proteins | sample MGYA00242492_ERZ504566 | MGnify/ENA primary metagenome ERZ504566 (study PRJEB26092, sample SAMD00036261) | human gut metagenome | host: Homo sapiens | study: EMG produced TPA metagenomics assembly of...
GGTCTTGGAAACGACCGGCAAATATTGTATAATGTAACAGCGAATTCCATTCGGCATTATGTGAAGGGAGATTTAGAATGAAACACGCTGACATTGTGAACAAGATGAGCCTGGAGCAAAAGGCGGCTTTTGTTTCCGGTTTTTGACTACTGGCACCTGGAGGAGGCCCCGGAGCTGGGTCTGCCCAAGATCATGGTAACGGACGGCCCTCACGGCCTGCGTAAGCAGAACCCGAACGGCGACTCCGTGGGTTTGGGTAACTCTTATCCGGCTACCTGCTTCCCTACCGCTGCTACTTCCAGCTGCTCTTGGGACGAGGAGCTGCTGCGCAAAGAGGGCGAGGCGCTGGGTGAGGAGTGCTTGCAGGAAGAAGTTTCTGTAATTCTTGGCCCCGGTACCAACATTAAGCGCGCGCCGGTTTGCGGCCGTAACTTTGAGTATTTCTCTGAGGACCCGTATCTGGCCGGTAAGTGCTCTGCCAACATCATCAACGGCGTACAGTCCAAGGGCATCGGTACTTCTTTGAAGCACTTTGCCTGCAACTCGCAGGAGGCATACCGTATGGTCATCAACGAGGTGATCGACGAGCGTGCTATGCGCGAGATCTATCTGACCGCCTTTGAGATCGCCATTAAAGAGGCGCAGCCTTGGACGGTGATGAACTCTTATAACCGTATTAACGGCGTTTTATGCTTCTCAAAACGGCTGGCTGCAACAGCAGGTGGCTCGCGGCGAGTGGGGCTTCCAGGGTCTGTTCGTGACCGACTGGGGCTCTTCCGTAGACCGTATTCCCGGCTTGGAGAACGGCACCGATCTGGAAATGCCGTCCTCCGGTGACCTGAACACCCAGCGGATCATTGCCGCTGTCAAAGAGGGTAAGCTGGACGAGAATGTGCTCAACGAGCGGGTAGACAATGTGGTCAACCTGATCCTGAAAGCCAAGAAGACCCTGGACGAGGGCAAAAAGACTTATGATGTGGACGCACACCACGACCTGGCTTGCCGGGTGGCCGAGGGCTCCATTCAGCTGCTGAAGAACGACGATGGCCTGCTGCCGCTGAAGAAAGGGCAGAAAGTGGCCGTCATCGGCGAGATGGCGAAGGCTCCCCGTTACCAGGTGCCGGCTCTTCCGTGATCAACCCCACCAAGATGGAAAATGCCTATGACAATCTGGTAGAGCTGGGCGTAGATGTGACTTATGCCCAGGGTTACAAGAAGGGCACCGAGCAGGTGGACGACGCACTGGTGGCCGAGGCTTTGGCTGCTGCTAAGGCTGCGGATGTGGCTGTGGTGTTTGCCGGCCTGACCGAGGAGTTTGAGGGCGAGGGCTATGACCGCGCGAATATTGAAATGCCCGCCAATCATAATCAGCTGATCGAGCAGGTGGCTGCTGCCAATCCCAACACCGTGGTGGTGCTGGCAGGCGGTTCCGTTATTCACATGCCCTGGCTGAACAGCGCAAAGGCGCTGCTGAACAGCGGCCTGTCCGGCCAGGCCGGCGGCAAGGCTGTGGCTCGTATTTTGACCGGTGCCGTATGTCCCAGCGGTAAGACCTCTGAGACTTATCCGCTGTCCTTTGAGGATAATCCCACCTATGGCAACTATCCCGGCCAGCCGGTGGTCAGCGAGCATAAAGAGAGTGTGTACATCGGCTACCGCTACTATGACACCGCAGAGAAAGAAGTGCAGTTCCCGTTCGGTTACGGCCTGTCTTATACCACTTTTTTGAATACAGCGATCTGGAGCTGTCCTCCTCCAATATTAAGGACACGGACGACCTGACCGTTACCTTTAAGATCAAGAACACCGGCGATGTGGACGGCGCAGAGATCGCAGAGATTTATGTGGCCGATCAGGAGAGCACCATCTTCCGTCCCAAGAAGGAACTGCGTGCCTTTAAGAAAGTGTTCCTGAAAGCCGGGGAGGAAAAGGAAGTCTCTGTTACCCTGTCCAAGCGCGCCTTCGCATTTTACAATGTGGAGCTGCAGGACTGGCAGGTAGAGACCGGTTTGTTTGATATTATGGTTGGTGCTTCCAGCCGGGATATTCGCCTGACTAAGGCTGTAAATATCATTTCCGACTGCACCGCTGCCGTGCCGGATTACAGAAAGACGGCACCGGCTTACTACACCGCAGACCTGGCGGCAATGGACGATGCCCAGTGGACCGCTGTGTACGGCAAGGAGCTGCCTGCCCGTGAGCGGGATACCACCAAGCCCATTGACCTGTACAACTGCCTGGACGATGCCAGCCACACCAAGTGGGGCGGCAAGATTTGCCGTCTGATCAGCAAGGTGGTGGGCAAGTTCGGCTCTGCGGAGAACGGTGACGGTCAGATGCTGGCAGCTATGGCTACCCAGATCCCGATCCGTAACTTTATCGCCATGTCCATGGGCGTGTTCTCCCCCAAGATGGCAGAGGGCCTGTTGATGATCCTCAACGACGATCGTTCCACCTTCGTTGGCTTTAATAAGATCCTTGGCGGTATTGGCGGTGCTTTGGCTAAGCTGCCCAAGCTGCTCAAGTCCATCTAAATTTCCTTACATAACCGCAGAACCCCGCACCAAACGGTGCGGGGTTCTTTGCGCTTTTAATTATGAAAAATGCCCCGGCACCGCAGTACCGGGGTGTTGGGGGTTGCTTATTTATACAGGGGGCCGTAGGTGGCGCAGGCGCGGTAGTCTGCGGACTGGCGGTCTTCTGTGCCAAAGGCAGCCCAGGCGTGGGGGCGGAAGATCTGCGCTTCCGGCACATTGTGCATATTCACGGGGATACGCAGCATGGAGGCCAGGGTGATCAAATCGGCGCCCACATGGCCGTACACGGTAACGCCGTGGTTGGCGCCCCAGTTGGCCATCACACTGTACACATCCTTAAAGGCGCCCTCGCCGGTGAGCCGGGGGCAGAACCAGGTGGTGGGCCAGGTAGGATCTGTGCGCTTGTCGATGGTGTTGTGGATCTGATCCGGCAGATCTGCGGTGTACCCCTCCGCCAGTTGCAGAACCGGGCCGATGCCGTCAATCACATTCACGCGCAGCATGGTTACCGGCATCTCTGCACGGCAGCGGAAGTGGCTGGAAAAGCCGCCACCGCGGAAGTATTCATAGTTCGCTCGGCACCAGTCTGTGGCGTTCAGGCAGGCTTTAATGTCCGTATCCGTCATTTCCCAAAACGGTTTCATGCAAGGCTCGCCCTTGGCATTGCGGCAGGCACCGGTGCCGTCCAGTGCGGTAGCGCCGGAGTTGATCAAGTGGATAAAGCCATCTTTTGCCACGCCGGTGGGCGCCATTCCGGTGACCCGCTGGCAGGCTCCGGGCTCCAATAGGTACGCACATCGTGGAAGCAGGGAGCGGTGCCGGAAACCAGGGTGCCCAGCATCATCGCCACGCCGTTCAGTGTATCGTTCTCTGTGGCAAAGGGCGTGGGGGCCTTTTTGCCGTTCCAGTCAAAGCTGGAAGCCATAATGGCCTCGGTAAAGTCCGCATTGGGCAGCCAGTCGGTCCAGTTGCGTTGCCCCTGGAAGCCGCCGGCAATGGCGTTCTTGCCCAGAGCCTCCTCGTGCCAGCCCATTTCGTCCAGCTTGGGATTGCCGTACAAAATATCCCGCATGATCATGGTCATCTTGGTGATGAACGCCCAGTCCTTATCCGGGTCTACCACCTTGGACTTGCGAATGATCTCCGGCAACTCCTTACCGGCGTTGCAGTCAAAGCCCTCTTTGCAGTTGGCTTTAACCCAGCTCAGCGCTTTGTCAAACTCGTCATGATCGTAAATGCCCAGGGTGATCCGGCGCACAATCTCGGTCATATCTACCCACTCGGCACGAATGCCAAAGTATTTTTGGAACATTTCCGCGTTGCAGAAGCTGCCGGCAATACCCATGCAATGCCGCCCAGGTTCACATAGGCCTTGTTCTTCATCCAGCCTACCGCAGCGGCAGCGTGGGCAAAGCGCAAGATCTTTTCTGCCACATCGGCAGGGATCTCTTTATCCGTCATATCCTGCACATCATGGCCGTAAATGGAGAAGGCAGGCAGCCCCTTTTGCGCGTAAGCAGCCATGACGGCGGCCAGGTACACAGCGCCGGGGCGCTCCGTGCCGTTAAAGCCCCAAACAGCTTTAATGGTGTGGGGGTCCATGTCAAAAGTCTCTGATCCGTAGCACCAGCAGGGGGTCACCGTCAGGGTGGCGACCACATTCTCGCCGGCAAAGTATTCGGCGCACTTGGCTGCCTCTGCGCCGCCGCCGATGGTGGTGGGGGAGAGCACGCACTGTACCGGCGTGCCATCCGGATAGTGCAGGTTTTCTTCAATCAGCGCTTTGGCTGCGGTGGCCATGCCCATGGTCTGCGCCTCCAGGCTCTCACGCACGCCGCCCCATCGGCCGTCAATGGTGGGGCGAATACCGATTTTTGGATAAGTCATCGTCATTACCTCCGTTTGCGCTTAGCGCAGTATGTTTTGAAAGTCACGGTACGCCCGGTCTCGGGCTGCCGTGGGCTTGGGTTCATAGGTCTTTAGGGTCTCGGTCTTGCGGATCAGCTCCCGACCGGCTGATACATCCGGCAGCTGGTCCAGTGCGATCAGTTGCAGCAGCATATTGCCCAGAGCCGTGGCCTCCGTAGGTCCGGCAATCACCGGGAAAGCCAGGCTGTCTGCCGTCATTTGACAAAGGAAGCCGTCTTTGGTGCCGCCGCCCAGCAGGTGCAGCACATTGAATTGCCGCCCGGTGCGGGCGCTGATCTGATCCAAAGCAAAGCGATATTTCATAGCCAGACTCTCGTAAATGCAGCGCACCACAGCGCCTACGCTCTCCGGCACCGGTTGCCCGGTCTCCCGGCAAAAGTCGCGGATCCGTTCCGGCAGGTCGCCGGGGGTGGCGAAGCGGGGATCGTCCGGGTCGATAAAGCAGGTGAACGGCTCCGCTGCCCGCGCCAGCTGCTCCAAGTCATTGTAGCTATATTCTGCGCCTGCACGGCGATAGGCCCGCCGGGTCTCCTGAATCAGCCACAGACCGCTGATGTTTTTTAAGTAATTGATCTTGCCATTAGCGCCCTGCTCGTTGGACAGATCGTCTGCCCGGCTGTCCGGGGTCAGGATGGGTTCGTCCAGCTCGCAGCCGATCAGCGACCAGGTGCCGCAGGACAGGAACGCCGGCTGCTCACCGGCAGCGGCAGGCATAGCCGCCACGGCGCACTGGGTGTCGTGCCCGGCGGTGGCGATCACCTGTATGCCGCCGTCTGTTTTACCCAGAACGGTAGCCGACGGGCCAACGGCGGGCAGCAGCTGCGGGTCAATGCCGCAGGCCTTGGCAATATCTGTCCGCCAGGTTTTGGTCATCGGATCCAGCAACTGAGAGGTGGAAGCAATGGTGGGCTCCGTTTGCATACTGCCGCACAGGTGGTGGGCAAATAAGTCCGGCATAAACAGCAGTTTTTCTGCACCGGCAGTGTCTTCCGTGGTCAACTGGAACAGGGTGTTGATCTCCATAATCTGATTGCCGGTGGCCCGGTACAGATTGTCTGCCGGTATTTTTTTCAGCACTTTCTCTACCGTTCCGGCGGTGCGGGTGTCTCTGTAATGGCAGGGCAGGCGCAGCAGGTTGCCGCTTTTGTTCAGCAAGCCGTAGTCCACACCCCAAGTGTCAAAACTCAGGCCGTCGGCGCTGTTAATCTTAGAGAGCGCCGCGTCTATCTCCTTGCAAATGGCAGGGAAGTTGTGGCACATACGGCCGCCCTCATCTACCGGGATATTGTCAAATCGGTGGACTTCCTTATATTCCAGTCTGCCGTCTTGATAAGTACCGGCAATGGCACGCCCGCTGGATGCGCCGAAGTCAAAGGCAACTACGGTCTTTTTCATGCCTGCACCACGCCTTTTTGCAGCAGAATGTTGGCATAAATGGCGGTCTCGCCGGTGGCGATAATTAAGTAAGCATCCTTTGCTTTTTCATAGAATGCAAAGCGCTCCACCATTGAATACCGCTGTGTTCCGGCTCGTGCCGGTGGAGAATGTCCTTGTATTTGTCCCAAATCTTGGGTGTGCCGCAGGTGTCGCCGGGCACCACTTCCATCAGAGAGACCGGAGCGTCCACATAGGCATCCAGAGGCAACAGCGCCAGTACCGCGTCCAGCAGCTCCGGCACGCCGTGACCGTCTGCACGGATCACCTTGGCGTTTTTGCCGATACTCTCTGCCGGGAAGTTGCCGTCAGCGATTACCAGAGTGTCGCCGTGGCCCATTTCGTCCAGGGCCTTTAGCAGTTCCGGGGACAGTAGGGGAGAAATTCCTTTTAACATAGCCTACTCCTTAGTCTTTCTTGTGCAGCAGTTCGTCATCCGGGTTAAACTGTTTGTAGCCCGGGTGACGGCCGGTGACTCTGTAATAGCCCCGCAGATCAATGAGCTTTTGAATATTGTCTCGGCTGATGTCATGGCTGCCGCCCAGGATTACTGCGTTAATGGTGATCTTGGCCCACAGTTCCAGGCTCTCCATACGATAAAAGGCAGTGATGACATCGCTGCCAACGGCCAGTGCACCGTGGTTCTCCAGCAGCATCACATCGTGCTCCTCCAGGTACGGCTCAATCGCGTTGGGCACTTCCACGGTGGAAGGAGTACCGTAAGGCGTCAGTGGTACGGCACCGATGACGGCCACATCTTCAATCATATTGTACATATCCATGGCCTTGTGTGCCACGGCAAAGCCGGTTGCTCCCGGCGGATGGGCGTGAATCACGCTCATCACATCGTCCCGCTTGTCGTAGCAGCGTAGGTGCATTTTGATTTCGCTGGAGGGGCGCAGGCCATCTGCGGCTTCCAACACATTGCCCTCCGGATCCAGCAGCACCAGCTTTTCCGGGGTAATAAAGGATTTGCTCATACCGGTGGGGGTGGCAAGGATCCGACCGTCCTCCAGCCGCACACTCACATTGCCGTCATTGGCGGCCACCCAGCCCAGCTGCCACATTTTGTGGCAAACATCGCAAATCTGGTCCTTGATCTCGTTGATATTTTGCATAGATAAACCTCCTTGCCCATGGTTGACAATCCAAGCCCGCCATGGTATGCTAATTGTATTATATTAGATATAAATATTCTTTGCACGCAGGATATGCACTTGCGAGTAGCACAATATTCACTTTTTGAGGGCCTATGAATTACAGCGAACTGCATGAGGACAAAAAGCGGGGCACTTTTGATTTTTCCCATAGAGCTTTATTATGTGGAGCCGGGCGCGCCCGGTACCAAATGCCCCTGCACTGGCACCTGGAATATGAGCTCATCTTGGTGTTGCAAGGCAGCTTTACCCTAAGCTTGGACGGCCGCCAGATGGAGTTGCAAGCCGGGGACAGTGCTTGGATCGCCGACGGGGGTGATCCATGGCGGTGCGCCCCACGACTGTATTTACGAGTGTGTGGTATTTGACTTGGGTACCTTGCTCCAGGATACCCCGGTGTGCACCAAGTCGGCGGCAGCATTCCTGGCCAGCGAGAATGGCTTTTCCGGCCGCTTAGCCAAGGGCAGCACGGAGGCGGCGCTGGCGGATCGCATTTTTGACGCTATGGAGCGGGAACAGCTGGGCTATGAGTGGACCACCGTGGGGCTGCTGTGGCAGTTGCTGGGCTGCCTTTTGGGTATGCACAGCGACATCAAACCGCCACAAAGCCGCCAACAGATCACCCGGATGAAAAATGTGCTCACCTATATCCGCAATAACTACGGCGAGCCCATTACCTTGGATGAATTGGCAGCTGTGGCGGGCATGTCGCCCCGGTATTTTGTCGTGCCTTTGCAGCGCTCACCGGCAGGACCCCCATTGCGTACCTGAACTATTACCGCATTGAATGCGCCTGCGAGCGGTTGACCTTAACAGATAAAAGCGTGACGGAGATCGCCTTTGCCTGCGGGTTTAACGATATGAGTTATTTTTCCCGGGTGTTCAAGCAGCTAAAGGGCACCACACCCACCGCTTACAGAAATTAAAAAAAGGCCTGTTGTCCACGCAGACAACAGGTCTTTTTTTGTTTGTCTTTACTTTCCGCCCTTTTGCAGCAGGTCTTGGATCACGTCGGCAATATAGGCTCCGGCTTCTACCGGTGCCATACCGTAGCGGCTGATGTTGGACACCACGGTGTAGTCGCTCTCGCTCATATCCGGTCGGGCGTGTAGGCAATGTAGGCGGACATACTCTCGTCCGTCAGTAGGCCCGGCCGCTCACCGATGAGCACACAGGTGACCTTGGCGCCTACCAGCGGACCGATGGTGCGGGCAGTGTTTACCCGGCAGTACCGCACAAAAAAAGGCGTGCCCACGGTGATCCCCGCCTGCTTCAGTGCCAAGGTGAGCATAGGCAGCAGATCCGGCACATTGGCGCCGATACAGGGGGCGGACAGGCCGTCGCCGCAGTAGATTTGCACATCCGGGTTCGGCGTGCAAATGGCCTTGATCTTGTCTTTGTTTTCATCGTCAAACAGGCGGCCCAGGTCCGGGCGAGTGAGCATTTCGTATTTGTCCTTGCACCGGGTCTGTACCTGCGGCAGGTGCAGGCGCTCCAGGGTCTTTTGGCTTACCTCCGTCATTACCGCGTCATTGGCGGCAGCATGGTCGGCGCGAAAGCGCAGATAGGCTTTTGTCAAATATCGGCTGCCGGTCCGCCCAATGCCGATACGGGCGGGGGTGTGGGACTTCAGTTCCATCATTTTTGGGTCGTCGCTCAGGCAAAACCGGCCGGTTGTGCAGGCGGTTATATCTTCCAGTACGCCGTTTTGGCTCTCTATTTTCTGATTCATACCGTTTACCTCACATCAGCAGACCCGGCTGCCCGGCCAAGGGCGTCAGCTTGCCGTTTTCTAAAATGCCGTGATCCTCGCACCAGCGCTCAAATTCAGGGATCGGGTGCAGCCCCAGCATTTCCCGGGTGGCTGCCACATCGTGGTAAGAAGTGCTTTGGTACATGAGCATTACATCGTCCGATTGGGGCACGCCGATCACATAGTGACACCCGGCGTTGGCCAGCAGCACCAGCAGGTTGTCCGCGTCGTTTTGATCTGCCACCATGTGATTGGTGTAGCAAATATCGCACCCCATGGGCAGGCCGTGCAGATGGCCGCAAAAGTTATCCTCCAGTGCCGCTCGCGCAGTTGCTTGCTGTCATAGATGTATTCCGGTCCGATAAAGCCCACTACCGTGTTCACTAGGTAAGGGGGAGAAGTGCCGCGCCAGTCCGTAGCACCGGCTTTCCATAGTCACCTGGTCAGCGCCGTTGTGGCTGGAGGAGGACAACTCGCTGCCCTGCCCGGTTTCAAAGTATAATTGATTTGGCCCCCGAGAGGTGCCCAGTTCCTGCATCATTTGCTTGGCTTCTGCCAGCATATTTACCCCGGTGCCAAAAGCAGCCAATCCCTTTTCCGACCCGGCAATGGACTGGAACAGCAGGTCCATTGGCGCGCCGTTTTGCAGTGCCTGCATTTGCGTGGTAATGTGGGAGAGTACGCAGATTTGTGTGGGGATCTCCAGCCTGTTCTTTACATCGTTAAACAAATTCAAAATGGCAGTCGTGCTCTCTACTGTATCAATGGCCGGGTTAAGGCCGATTACTGCGTCCCCGATGCCGTAGCTGAGTCCCTCCAGCAGAGAGGCGGTTACCCCGGCCACATCGTCAGTGGGGTGGTTTGGCTGCAGCCGGCAGGCAAAGGTGCCCGGGGTGCCGATGGTGGTGTTGCAGTGGGCGGTGATCTGCAGTTTGCGAGCGGTGTACATCAGGTCCAGGTTGCCCATCAGCTTTGCCAGTGCGGCGATCACTTCGCTGCTCAAGCCACGCCCCAGTTCCAGCAGTTCCGCCCCGGTGCGGGCGTGTCCAGCACCCACTCCCGCAGGTCGGCAATGGTCGCATTCTTCCAACGGGTGTAGATTTCTTTGTTTAGGTCGTCCAAAATAATCCGGGTTACGTCGTCGGCTTCATAAGGCACTGCCGGGTGCTCCGTAATGTCCGCCACCGTCAGTTGGCTGAGCACCGCCTTGGCGGCAATACGCTCCTTGGCATCTGCGGCAGCGATCCCGGCTAGGGTGTCGCCGCTTTTCGGCTCGTTGGCCTTGGCCAGTACTTCTTTTACGCTGCCAAAGGCGTAAGTCTTGCCCAGTAATGTTGCTTTTTAAAATCATATTATCACCTATGAAAAAATCAGTTGCTTCACAATCACCGGTAGGGCAGTGGCCTCTGCCACCGGATGGCCGATGTCAATATAATCTCCGCTGCCGCAGGCGATTCGGTCCATACACAGGAATTTGCCATCCGGCAGCAGATGGCGCAGGCAGCCGCCCAGCGCCTTGGCAATATCCACTTGCGACACAGTGACGAACAGGCCGCTGCGCCCGCAAAGCGTGCTTGCTATTTGTTCCGCCAGCGCCATCAATTCACTAAAGGACGGCGCCGGATAACCGGCAAAGGCTACCGCCACCGGCTGGCTGTCTGTTAGGTCAAAGGTGCGCAGCCCGGCAGCAATCCGGTGGCCTACGGCTGGTATATCCGCTGCTGTTTGCAGCGGCACTTCGATCACCGGCACATTCTTTACCGGAAGAAGCTCCGGCGGGGCGGCAATGGTGGTGCCGCTGAGGGCTAAACTGTAATTGCCGGCGCCGATCACTGTGGCGCGAATGCCGTTTTCAGCTAAGACGATCTCTTTGGCGGCAATGGCAGGCGATTTTGTGATGGCACGGGCCAGCAGCACGCCCAGGTCGCCGTAAGCGTAGGGCGGCAGATCCTGTCCCATACAGGCGGATACTCCGCCGGAGAAGGACAGAATATCCGGCACCAGGCTTTCGTCCAGCGCCTTGTCGGTAATGACGGTGGGAAAGAAGTTGTCCTTGGGCCGTAGGTTCATACCCATTTCCAGCAGGCGGGCATAGGCGGCGCAAATGGCCGGGTGATCGTCCGCACTCAAATGGGTATGTGTCAGCAGCGCACCCAGCGTTGGGGTCATGATCCCTTTGTCTGCTCGCCAGTGGCGACCGCCGATTTCCAAACAGGCGGTGTCTTGCAGCGTCCCCGTGTTGTCAAAAAACGCCAGATTCGCCGTGCCGCCGCCAATGTCCGCGTGCAGCACCTTGCAGTGGCGGGTTGCAGACAGCGTGTCTGCACCGGCGCCTCTGGCTGCCAAAATACTCTCCAGCCTTGGCCCGGCAGAGGCCACCACAAAGTCACCCATACCGTCTGCCACAGTGCCGGCTACTCGGCGGGCGTTGCGCTTCTTGACGCTTTCGCCGGTGAGGATCACCGCGCCGGTGTTCAGCGCCCCGGGCGTTGTACCGGCTTTTTCCAGCTCCCGGTCAATGATGGTCTGCACCCGGGGCAGGTCAATTTGACCGTCTGCCAGCGGGGTAAAGTAAATGGGACTTTGGTATAGAATTGTTTTTTCTTTGATCTCGGCCTTGGGCACCGTGCCCCAGCCACGCTCCACGGCGATGCCGATGCGGCTGATTACCAGGTGCGTGGTTGTGGTGCCAATATCAATCCCGGCAGAAAGTAAATATTCCATAAAATACGCAAAAGGGACAGTTGCACACAGGTGTGCAGCTGTCCCGCTCCTTTACAGGTTACTGTTATTTTAGCACAAGGGGCATCGGTTGTAAAGGCTTAGCCCGCCGGGTGCTGTTTTTTCTTTTTTCGGTTGATCTCTGTGATGACGATCAGTGCGGCAAAGGCTGCCACGCCTGCGGCGCTCAGACAGGCGCCGGTGCGCAGGTAGGGGGTGTGGTAGTGCAGCTCCACCGTGTGCTTACCGGGTTCCAGCGCCAGGGCACTGAATGCGGTGTTCGCTTGCAGCAGCTCTGCTTTTTTGCCGTCTACTGTGGCGGTCCAGCCGCTGCTGTATGGAATGGATAGGCACAGTATTTTTGCCTCTTTCAGATCCACCGTGCCGGTAATGGCGTTGGCGCGCATCTGCACATTTTGCATGGTGTCTGCGCGCAGGGCAGCGATCTGCGTCTTGGCATTATCTACCGGCTGCTCCAGCACTTCAATGTCTGCCAGGTCGTAAATGCCCCGCTCATCAAAGGTGATGGTGATGCTCTTTTTTGGCGCTGTCCGTATACCCCAGCCCCACCAGGTAAGTCTTGGCACCGGTGTAGCGCACATAGGCGTCCGAGTAGCAAGTGAGGGTGTTGGTCTTGTAGGTCTTGCCGCTCTCCGTTTGGGCAGAGAAACGCAGGTTCAGCGAACTGGGCAGGCGGAACTTGCGGGCGCTGATCTTGATAAGATTTTTGGTCGATCTCGTCCTTTTTGTTCCACTTCTCTGTGGAATAGCGGTGCAGCGGGTCGTTCTCCTGGGTCTTGTAGTAGGTGTACGCCGGGTAATCGGTGTAGTCTTTCAGCGTAAAGCGCAGGTAGGTCTCCTGTGCGGCGCTGCCGGTGAACTGAATGGTCACGCTGCCTTTCTTCTTGTAAATGTGCAGCTTTTGACCCTCCACGGCGGCGTCGTCATTGCCTACGATGGTGTAGGGCAGGCTCTTGTCTGTAAAGGTGGGCGTGGTGGCGGTCATACCGGTGGGTACGCTGTCCAGCACCACCCCTTGCAGCAGGGCCTGCTGCTTCTCCAGAGAGGACAGCTTTTCGTACTCCGCCCGGGTGATCACATGAGCGGTGGTATAGCCCAGAGGCAGGGCGTTCTCGTTTTGATACACCTTGCCGCTGATCTTGGTAAAGCCGTAGGGCAGGGCGGTCTTGCTCCGCTTGGCGTGGTATTTTACGCTGTTTACCGCGTTCAAGGCGGCAGAGCTGTTAAAGCTGCGGATCATATAGGCAGCGTTGGCCGGTTGCTCTGTCTCCGTAATAAACTGGGTCAGGTGCTTGTTTTGCAAGCTCCAGTAGAAAGAGGTGCCGTTCATACCGGCGGTGAGCGCCTCGTTGTAATTGACCTTGTCTCCGCTGTAACGATAAAAGCTGTCGTCGTTCTTGGTGGCTTTCTTCACCTTGCGAGCGGCAGTGTATTTTAGTTTTTTGTTCACATCGCTGTAGCTCACATAGCGGGCAATGTGGTTTTGGCCGTGGTGGCTGTAAAAGTAGGCGGCGTTACCTGCAAAGGAGGTAAACACCAGCACCAGCGCCAGCACCGGGGCCATATATTTCTTAGGCATTTTGGGGCCGAACATACACACGATCACCAGCAGAAATGCCAGCAGAACGGAAACGCCCACATTGCGGGTGTCTGTATTCATCAGGGGAATGGCAACCAAGGAGTACATCGCCAGGGCGGCAATAACTGCCACGCCCTTGCCAATGCTGATTTGGCGCAGGTGCTGCCAGGTGGTTGCCACAATGTATGCCACGATCATACCGTAGGCCCACACCCAGCGATTGGCTACATAAGAAAAGCCATTCATGCCCCAGCCGAATACCGGGATCAGCAGCAGCGCAGTGGCAATCAGGAACACCACCCGCAGCGGGCGGTAGTGCTTGTTCTTGGTAAAGAACAGCAGGCAAATAGCCGGGAACGCCACCGCGTTGTAGCCAAGGAAGGTCAGGTAGCCCAGCTTGGTCTCTGTGGTGAACAGGGCGGACAGGAAGTTGCGGTAGTAATCCGCACTGTAGACCCAGGTGCGCACATAGCTCTCGGCAGAGCGGCTGTCACCCATGAAGGCCAGCACCACCGGCAGCAGCACCACGGCACTGAGCACTACGCCCAGCAAGGCACAGCCGGTGATTTGAAAGAACTTGCCCACCGCAGCTTTGCCCCGGTGCCGGAAACGGCAGATCAGCTGATACAGCGTGTACAACGCCGTGATGATTGCCAGCATATAGAAAAGTAAAATTGCTGACAGCGGCCAAAAAACAATGAAGATAAACAGATATGGCCGCTTGCCTGCCAAGATCTGCTCCACACCCAGCAGCAACAGGGGCAGGAACACCATAGGCAAGGCAAAGAACGATGGTGAGAGACGATGAACAGACTGTACAGGGTGAACACATACACCAGCGCACCTACGGTCACGCCGCCTACCCGGCGCTGCTTTTTCACAAAGCAGAAAGCACCGAAGGCCAGGCCGGCCAGATACAGTCGCAGCAGGGATAAAAAGCTGTAAAGATACGCCGCATAGCGGGTGGGGCACACCACGCTGAGCAGATCCAGCGGATCACCGATGGCGTAAAAGTGCAGGGTGGTGAGCACATCGCTGCCCAGCCCGATGGAAAAGTCCCATTGGGGCAGGACCAGCTTGTGGGTGGTCAGCAGGGTGCGGGCCACCTCACGACCGTATTGGCCCAGATATACAAAGGCGGCAAAGTGCTGGCGCCAGCCGTCGCTGTCTACGATCAGGGTCTTGCCCTTGATCAGGAACCAGCAGTAGCACCCGGCGGCGCAAAGCAAAAAGCCCAGGGTATAGCACCAAAAGAACCGGGTGCGCGGGCTGCGTTTTTTCATCTTTTCCTAGTGGATTGGTTTTCATTACTCTTTACCTCTCGCCATAGAATTGAAAACTATGCTTTTCTCTCTTTTTCTCTTATTTCTCTTCTGTGCACAGAAGTGTAGCACCAAGGCTGCGAAGCCCAGTACGCTCACCGCCAACCCCGCTTTTAAGTGAGGGGTGCGGTAGGTCAGGTGAATGGTGTGTTTCGCCCCGGTTCCAGTGCCAGCGCGCTGAACATGGTGTTGGCTTGCAACAGCTGGGCTTCCTTGCCGTCTACCGTAGCGGTCCAGCCGTCGCAGTAGGGAATGGTCAGCAGCAGAATCTTGGACCGGTCCAGGGTCACGGTGCCGTCTACCGTGTCTGTGCCGATTTGAATATTCTCCAGCGTATTCTCCGCCAGTTTTGCCACTTGTCTGTCCGTGTCTGTCATAGGCTGCTCCAGCACCTCCAGGGTGCTGAAATCATAGATACCCCGTGCGACAAAAGTGACGGTAATATCTGTCTTGGCTTCTTTGCTGTAGCCGGCATTGACCATTTGTACCTTGTAGCCCTCAAAGCGCAAGTGCGTTTGCGTGCAGGTGACGGTACTTTGGGGCGTCAGTGCGGCGCCGTCTGCCGTGTGGGCGGTGTATTGCAGGGTCAGACTGCTGGGCGCCTTAAAGCTGCGGCCTTACGGCGCACATAGGCTTTTGGCTGTCGTCTTTTTTGTTCCACTTATCCGTAGAATACCGGTGCAACGGGTCGTTCTCTTGGGTCTTGTAATAGGTATAGGCCGGGTAATCTGTATAATTGCGCAGCCCCATGCGTAAATAAGTCTCGCTGTTTGGTGTGCCGTTAAAATGCAGGGTCACCTTGGCGCCTTTGTCATACACATGGATCTTTTTGCCGTCTATTGCCACATTTTTGTCTGCGGTGATGGTGTAGGGCAGGGATTTGTCCGTAAAGGACAGAGTGGCTTGTGCCGTGCCGGTGGGCACGCTGTCCAATACCACCCCTTGCAGCATGGCTTGTTGCTTCTCCAGAGAGGACAGCTTTTCATAATCCGCCCGGGTAATAGCGCTGGCATAGGTGTAGCCCAGGGGCAGGGCGTTGCCGCTTTGATAATTTTATCTTGGAGCGGCGTAAAGCCGTAGGGCAGCGTGGTGGTCGACTTGGTGGCGGCATAATACTTTACGCCGGTAAGGGCGTTCAGCGCCGCCGATGTGTTCAGTCGATTGTAGCGATAGCTGTTCTCCACCGGTTGCTCGGTCTCTGTTACATATTGTGCTACATTGGGATTTTGCAGGCTCCAGTAGAAGGACGAGCCGCTCATATGGGCCAGCAGTTCCTCGTTGCACTCCACATTGTCGCCGGTGTAACGGTAAAAGGATTTGTCGCTTTTTGCCGCCTTTTTGACTTTGCGGCCGGAGGCGCTTTGATCCGGCGGTTGACCTTTTCGGTTGCCACAAAGGTGTCTGTTTTATGCTTGCCGTGACTGCTGTAAAAATAGGCGGCGTTGCCGGTAAAGGAGGTGAGCACCAGTACCAGCACCAAAGCGGTTGCCAGATGCTTTTTCTTGAATCTGGGCGCCAGGGCGCAAAGCACGATGATCAGGAAAGCCAGCAGCACGGATACGCCGATATTGCGGGCGTCCGTGGTCATCAGCGGAATGGCAAGCAGCGAATAGAGTGCCAGCGCACCTACGCAGGCCACTGCCTGACCCACGGTGATGTGGCGCAGCTTTTTCCACTGGGTGGTTACGATATAGGCCACCAGCAGGCTGTACGCCCACACCCAGCGGTTGGCCATATAGGAAAATCCGTTCAGCGCCCATCCAAACACGGGGATCAGTAGCGCTGCGGTCGCCAGCAAAAAGAGAATACGCAGGGGCTTTTCTTCCGGCTTGCGCTTAAAGTATAGCAGGCAGATGGCCGGCAGCGCAACGGCGTTAAAGCCCAGGTAGGTCTGATATGCCTGGTTGTGACTGGTGGTATATGCCGCCAGAAAGTTGCGGTAAAAGTCTGCATCATAAAGCAGGGTCAAGGGATACTGCACCCCATTGCGGTTGTCACCGATAAAGGTAAGGATCACCGGCAGCAAAATGGCGGCGCTCATTAGTACGCCTACCACAGCCCACAGGGTCACTTGCAGCAGTCCGCCCACAGCCTGCTTGGCGCTGTGCCGATCATACAGGCAGCACAGACGATAGACGGTATAAATGGCCGTGATGATGGCCAGCATATAGAAAAAGTAGAAGTTGCTGACAGCCGCCAAAAAGACGGCGACGATGAGCAGATACGGCCGCCGCTTGGCAAGCACCTGCTCTACGCCTAAAAGCAGAAGGGGCAGGTACACCATAGGTATGGCAAAGAACGGGTGCCGTGCCACTAAAAGAAAGCTGTAAGTAAAGAACACATAGCACACGCTGCCTACAGCCACAGGCAGGGGCGCGCCCTGCTTTTTATACCGGCAAAAGGCGCCGAAGCCCAGCCCAGCCAGGTACAGCCGGAACAGGGACAAAAAGCTGTATAGATACACGGCGTACCGGGTAGGACAGGCAATGCTCAGCAGATCCAGCGGGTCGCCGATTACATAGTAGTGCAGGGTGGTGAGAATATCGCCGCCGTAGCCCAGGCTGAAGTTCCATTGGGGCAGCACCAGTTGATGTTCCGTCAGCAATGTGCGCAGTACAGTACGGCCATACTGGCCAAAATAAACAAAGGCGGGGAAGTGCTGTTTCCACCCATCGCCGGTGGAGATCAGACTGCGCCCGGTGTGGGCGAACCACACATAAATACAGGCGCTGCAAATCAAAAAGGTGGCGGTGTACAGCAAAAAGATATGTACTGCGTTTGGATACGCCACGGTGTGTGGCATTGTTTTTGTGTATTTTCATTTTTCTCTCTTCTTTCACACAGATTAAACGGCCTACATTATAATCCCGCACCCTTGGGAAGTCAAGGGCGAGCCTTTTATATATAATGTATACCGCCATTTTACCACAAGGGTGTGTGCTTTGCAACCGTTTGGGTCTGTCCGGTGGTATTA
>ENA-OQBU01000168-OQBU01000168.1-human-gut-metagenome-genome-assembly--contig:-NODE-168-length-17414-cov-7.269567_pt1 | contig 17414 bp, 20 predicted proteins | sample MGYA00242492_ERZ504566 | MGnify/ENA primary metagenome ERZ504566 (study PRJEB26092, sample SAMD00036261) | human gut metagenome | host: Homo sapiens | study: EMG produced TPA metagenomics assembly of...
GACGATGCCCGCACAGGCCCTCGTAGGCGACGATGCCAAGCGAATAGTATCGGATTGAGGCGTGGCATGCTGGCCCTGCGCCTGCTCCGGGGAAATGTACTGTGCGGTGCCCACCACCCATGCCGTCCTGCGTGATCTGCTCCCGATTGGTGGAGTAGGAGACGCCGAAGTCGGTGATCTTCACCTCGCCGGAATCGGACACCATGATGTTCGCAGGCTTCACGTCGCGGTGGATCACGCCATGCGAATGCGCGACGAACAGGCCACGCGCGGTCTGGATGAGAATCGGCAGCAGACGGGTCGGCTCCATCGGGCCGTTCTGCTCGTGGAACAGGTCGGCCAGCGACTTGCTGGGCACGTACTCCATAACGAGGAAGCCGATGCCGTCATGTTCGTAATATTCGAACAACGCAGCGATATTCGGGTGTGCAAGATTGGCGGAATTATGCGCTTCCGCACGCAGGCGAAGCAGCTTGGCCTCCTGCGTGACGCCCAAGTCGCCGCGCAACGCCTTAATGGCCACGGGACGACCCAACTGGATATCATAGCCTTTCCATACTTCGCCCATGCCACCCTGGGCCAGACGGGCATCCAACCTGTAGCGTCGGTGGATGAGCTGTCCTTCAATCAGTTTCACTCTGCCAGCGCCTCCTGCATCATCGCCTTCATAATCGGACCCGCCGCGAACGAGCCATACAAATCCACATTGTGCACCACCACGGCAACAGCGATCTTCGGATCGTCCGCCGGGGCGAAGCCGACCACCCAGCCGTCGATGGACGTATTGCCGTCACCGATCTGCGCGGTGCCGGTTTTCGCAGTCACCTGCACGCCGTCGATGGCCAGATTCGGGTTCTCCTTGGTGACCACCGCCTCCATCATCTGCGTGAGCTTGTTGGCGGTGCCCGAACTGAACGCGCGGCTCATCACCTGCGGCTTGGTCTGCGAAATAACAGACAGGTCGGAGGAACGCACGCGATCCACCAGCGTCGGCTGCATGACCTTGCCCCCGTTCGCCACGGCGGCCGCCACCAGCGCGTTCTGCAGCGGAGTCACCACGGTGTCTCCTTGGCCGATGGACGCCAAAGCGAGCTTGTCGTCGGTCGTGTCGGTCGGGAACTTCGACGCCACGCTCATCCACGGCGTGCCCGTGGAATCGGATCCGTCAACCGTGATCGGACTGTCGAAACCAAGCTTCTTGGCCATGGACGACACCTTGTCATCGCCCAAAGCCACGCCCAGCTGGGCGAACGCGGTGTTCGACGAATACGCCATCGCGTCTTCCAACGTGATCTTGCCGTCCGAACCGTCGGCCTGCGACACCGCGTTCGTCAACTGTGTGACCGTGCCCGGAAGCGTGTAGCTCGATCCGGCCGGAATCTCGGTGTCGGTCTGGTATTCGCCAGTTTCCAGCGCGGCCGCCGCCACCACCGTTTTGAACGTGGATCCCGGAGGATACAGCTGCGAGGTGGCACGGTTGAGCATCGGATTCGACTCGTCTTGCGAAAGCGTGGAATAATTGCCGTTCGCTTCGGACGTGTCGTGGCTCGCCAGCTGGTTCGGGTCGTAGCTTGGCGTGCTTGCCATGGCGAGAATACGACCGGTTTTCACTTCGATGGCCACGGCCGCGCCGTCATTGTTGGCAAGACCGTTGTAGGCGGCCTGCTGGATTTTCGGATCAATGGACGTTTCGATGGTCGCGCCTTGTTTTCCTGGCCGGTGAACAGCGATTTGAACCGCTGCCATACCAGCTGGTCGGATTGGCCCGACAGCAGCGAGCTACGCGACGCTTCGATACCGTTCCAGCCGCGTTGGCTGATCGAGAAGAAGCCGGTGACCGGCGCGTACAGTTCGCCGGCGGTATAGGAACGCTGGTAGGAGAACGCGTCGTTCGAAGGGTCGGATTTGGCGATGACGGAGCCGTCCGAAGCGAGGATCGCACCGCGCGGAGCGCCATACTCGTGGTAGAGGGCGCGGGTGTTGCGCGGGTCGTTGTTGAGCTGGTTCGCGCGAATCGCCGTGATGATGGTGGTGGACATGCCCAGGATGACGAACAGCGCCACCACGATGGTGAAGAGTTGGCGGAGTGACTTATTCATGCTTGGCTCCCCTCTGACATGCTGTCCGATACGTTCGGAGTGCCCGATGGGGGAGCGGGTGGTACGACTGGCGTGCCTGAAACCGGCGTCTCCGTGGAGATGATTTCAGTGGCCTGCGCGGAGGCCTGCGCGCAGGCCTGCGCGGAGGCCACGCTTCTGCGGGCGCGGCTCTGCTTGCGGGCGCGCAGCGCCTGCATCGCCTCATATTGGAACGTGTCGCTATCGATATCGGATTCGGGTTTGTTCGCCGAGTTGGAAATCACCACTAGGAGTGCTGCCAACATGTAATTCGCTATGAGTGAGGATCCGCCGGCGGCCATGTACGGAAGAGTCAAACCCGTAAGTGGGATGACTAACGTGATGCCTCCCACCACGGTGAACACCTGGAAGGCCATGGTGAACACGAGGCCCGATGCGAGAAGCTTGCCGAACCCATCCTTGATTTTCATCGCAGTGATCATCCCGGCGGCGATGATGAGCAGATAGAGCATCAGAATGGCCATCAGACCGGTGAGGCCCAGCTCTTCGCCAAGTGCCGCGTAGATGTAGTCGGAGTTGGCGATCGGAGTGAGCGACGGGTGACCTTGCCCAAGGCCGGTGCCCATCAAGCCGCCTGATGCCAGGCCGAAAATACCCGTGACGAGCTGGTAGGATCCGCCGTACTCCTTGTTGTACTGCGCCGAGTCGAACGGGTGCAGCCAGCGTCGACGCGCGCGCCGACATGGCTGAAAATATTGGCCGCGGCGAAACGCGCCCACGGCGAACGCGATGAAACCAATCACAATCCAACTGGTGCGCCCCGTGGCCACGTACAACATGGACACGAACATGGCGAAGAACATCAACGACGTGCCCAAATCATGCTGCACGACCAGCACGCCCATCGACACGATCCACACCACGATGATAGGCCCAAGATCCTTGATGCGCGGCAGCTGCAGGCCCAGCACCTTCTTGCCACCGACCGCCAGCTGGTCGCGGTGGTCATACAGGTAGGAGGCGAAGAAAAACGCGAGGAACAGCTTCGCGAACTCGCTTGGCTGGAACGATCCCAAACCGGGAATCTTCACCCAAATGCGCGCGCCATACTGTTCGGAACCGATCACCGGAAGCATCGGTGACAGCAGCAACACCAAACCGATCACCATGCTGACGTACGAGAACCGCCTCAGCACACGGTAATCCTTCATGAAGATCACCAGCAGATTCGCCAAAACCAGCGCTATCGACAGCCAAAGCAACTGTTTGAACGCGACGGACGTGTTCGAATCCTGGTCGATGCGGGCGATCATCATGATGCCGGTGCCAGTCAGCACCATCACACAACACATGATCGCCTGGTTGGCATACGGCTGGAAACGCAGCGGCAATCCCCAGGAAGTCAGGAACAATGCGCCGACAAAAGCGAGCATCCACAAATAATTCTGCGGAAAACCGCCGGTGGTGCGTTCGAACATCTGGAAGAACGCGACGCCGCAAATCAGCATGCTGAACAGCAGCAGGCCGAATTGCTTCAGACGGGTTGCCATCATGACTGGTCACCGCCTGACTTGTTTGCCGAAGCGTCGTCCGATTTGTCTGATTTGCCCGACGACTTGTCGGAAGTCGTACCAGAGGATTTGTTGTCGGATTCGCCGTTTGCCTTGTCTTGTTCCTTCTGTGCGGCTTCGTCCTGCTGTTGCTTCAACTGCTTTTTGATCAGTCGCGTATGCGTTTTCGCCTCGCCGTACGTGTCGAAGGAAATGCCCTGCGCAAGCTGTTCCTGCCAGCTTGGCGGCAGTTCGCTCGTCTTCATATGGGTGTCGGTGACGGCGTGCGACAGCTGGAAGCCGAACAGGCTTGTCGGCACGCCTTGGAAAATCGCCACTTCGCCGTTGTCGTCGCCGATGTAGTACTTGGTTTGGCTCCAACGGTAGGTTGCGAACGCGCCGCCCGCCAGTCCCAGCAGTACCACGATGGTGACGATGATGGCGATCACACGGTTGCGTCGGGTGCGCGTGCGCTTCGTTTTGCGCTGCTCGATATGCTCGTTGCGGATGGCTTTGGCGACTTCCGGATCGTTCGGATCGGCGGAAATGCGGCCGTCGTCCTTCTGTACGACGGGGATTTCACCGGTGTCGGGATTGGTGCGGTCGCCGTTCTCCTCGCGTACCGTGGACGGTTGCGCCACGCGCTGTTCCGGAGGATTGTCGTCCTCGTTGGGATTCTTGCCGTTGCGCAGTGCGGCGGCACGGGCGGCCGGCGACTTCTTGCCCTCGCGCAGTGCGGGAGCGGATGCGACCGGCTCGTTGATGATGTCGGCGATCGGTTCAAGGCTTGCGCTGGCCGCGCCGCCAACCAATGGCGTCTGATGCGGCAGGTCGAACGCGTCCGCGTCAAGGGCGAGCGTCGCGTCGGCGATGACCGCGGTGACGTTGTCGGTGCTGCCGGCACGAAGCGCCATCGAAACCAGCTGTTGCGCGCACTCCTCCTGATCGGAGCAGGCGGACAGCACCTCCTGCAATGTGGAATCCTCAAGCACGCCGCACAAACCGTCGGAGCAGAGCAGCCAGCGGTCGGCCGGATGTGCCTTGCGTATGGCGATGTCCGGACTCGAATCGATATCGAAATCACCCAGAACGCGCATCACGACGTTGCGCTGCGGATGGTTGCGCGCCTCGGCCTCGCTGATGCGGCCGGTGTCGATCAGATGCTGCACGTAGCTGTGGTCGGACGTCATGCGGATCAGACGGCCGTCATGCAGCAGATATGCGCGGGAATCGCCGATATGCGCCAAGACCCAATATCCGGCCACCAATGCGACCGACGTGACGGTGGTGCCCATGCCCGCGAGACGACGTTCGCGCTTCGCTTTGCCAACGATCGCGTCATGCGCGGCCATAACCGAGGTTTCCATCATGTGGGCGATAATCTGGACATCGCCCTGCACGTTGTCTTGCTCGATATGCGCCAATGAACGGATGGCGATGGTGGAGGCGGTGTCGCCTCCCGCATGGCCTCCCATGCCATCGCAGATGGCGATCAGATGCTCGCCGGCGAACGCGGAATCCTGGTTGTTGGAACGTACGGTACCCACATCGGAAACGACGGTGGAATACATGAACAGCGGTTGTGAAGCGGGAGAAGTCGGCAAACGGGTCACCTCAATTCAAAGGTGGTTGCGCCAATGCGTACGGGAACACGCGATCCGAGAATCATCGGAGCGTTCAGACGCTGCTGGTTGACCACAGTGCCGTTGGTGGAACCCAGGTCTTCGATGGCCCACTTGCCGGTGGCGGGATCCGTATAGACGCGCGCATGATGGGACGAGACGAATTCGTCGTCCAGAACCACGGTGTTCGAAGCGGAACGGCCAAGCGTGATGGTGTTGCCGGACAAAGGGACGGAACTGCCGGCAAGGGGGCCATCGATGATGACCAGCAAGGTGGGTTTGGCGCTTGATGTGGCGCTGACGACTGGTGCCGGGACGGCCACGGGCGCGGGCGCTTCGACGGCCTTGCGCGCGCGACGCTCCTTACGGCGATGAGCCGCGACTTGCGCGGGCTGAGCGTTTCCACATCCCTGTACAGCGAACGCACCGTACAGGCCACGAAGATCCAGAGCAGTACGAGGAAGCCGTACTTGAGGATCGCGAAAGTAAGTTCAGTGAGCATAGAGGCAACTCCCGAGGTTGGGGTTGGTTACTCCTGATCCTGCGAAGAGGCCCAATACAGGATTCGGGTGCGGCCGATGGTGATCGTGTTGCCGTCGAGCAACGTGGCCGCCTCGACATGATGGCCTTCGACATACATGCCGTTGGTGGAGCCCAGATCGCGTGCGATGACGGTGTTGCCGTTGTCGGTGATGTCGATCTGCATGTGGCGGCGGGAGATGCCCGGATCGTCGATCACGATATCGCAGTCGGATCCGCGGCCGATGATGGTCTTGCTTTCCGTGAGCAGATACTGGTGTTCGCCGATTTCCAGCATCGGGCAGTCTTCGGTCTGCGCGTCGGTGGTGACGGGCACGGTATTGCCTTGCACGGATTCGCTCGTCAGCTTGAAATTGCTCTTGGTGAGGTCAAGGTCCTCTTCGAAGATCACCACGACCGGACCGACGAACGCGTAATGCTGGTCCTTCGCGTACTGGGTGAGGTTGTCGGCCAGCTCATTGGCCAACGCTTCCGCGCCCCATTCGACGATGTTGTTGAAATCCGGCGTGCTCAGCTTGAAACGGTACTCATTCGGCGCCACGGTACGGTCTCGCGTGACGGGCATGGCCTCTTTGTCAATCTCACGTTCCAGAGCGCTGGAAAGGTCGACGGGCTGCAGGTCCTTGGACCCGAACTTGGCGAAAACCCCGTTGACGGCGCCTTCCACGCTTTTCTCAAATCGGTCGAGAACACTCATGCTTGTCCCTTTCTATCCTCACCCATCCTACGCGGTAGAGCGCCGAGCGCCAATTCGTAAGTCCTTTAATTGCAAAAATTTCATGCATAAATCCATCCCCAGCATCATTTAGGGGGTATTTATCCGCGAATATGACTACCTTCGCCCCCGATTTCCACGATGCACGAATTCACGGAAGGTGGAATTGATGGTGATAGGTTGGGAGCATGACAGATGCGATTCGACAGTTCCCCCGTAAAAAGCACGTACCTTGCGATTTTCCTGCGGCGCTCCGCGTTCGGCGCGCGTGATTGCAGACGGCTTCCGCGCGCTGTTCCTGCGTTCCGACGGTCCGGAAGACACCGTCACCTCGCTGTGGATGAGCGTGATCGACGAAGACGGCAACATCGGTGAGATTCCGCTCGCCGATCCGCGCGTATTGCTTGCCGACGCCGACGCGGAAGACGTTCCGGCGGAAGAGAAGGCGCGACGCGAACGTGCGCGCGAAGGCGGATCCGGCATCGTCTCGTATTGCGTCGACGGTGCCGGCAACCGCGTGACCTTCACCATCAACGGGCAGCTTTTCCTCACCGACCTTACGGCGGGCGCGACGCGAGCCATCACGATAGAGGAAGATGAACTCAAACCGGTGCTGAACCCGCGCATCAGTCCCGACGGACGGCACATCATGTACACCACCGGCACGTATCTGGTGGACGTGGATCTCGCCAACGATGAAGAAACCGGCGACGCGATTTCGGTGGTCGCCTCGGCACCGCAGAACGGCGAATGGAAATCGGATTGGCGGAATTCGCCGCAGGCGAAGAAATGGACCGCTACGACGGCTTCTGGTGGTCACCCGACTCCAAATACGTGCTCTTCGAAACCTACGACGAATCCCCCGAACCGATCTGGCATCTGTCGGACCCCGCGAATCCAACCAATCCGGCGCAAGCAACCGCTATCCGCAAGCGTTGACCGCCAATGCGACGTGCGGCTGACCCTGCTGGAACTCGGCTACGACAGCGACAACTGCTGCTACGGGGCAATCGCCAACGAAGTGCAGTGGGACCATGAATCCTACGAATATCTGGCCGCCGTAAGCTGGCGTGAAGGCCACGATCCGATCATCCTTGTGCAAGACCGCCTCCAGCAGCACGATCAGGTGCTCGCCATCCATGTAGGCGAGCCGATCGCCACCATGCGTGACGCGGAAAACGGCTTCACCGACGACAATGGCGACGAGGTCGAAACCTTCTCCATAGCCATTCCCGAATACGCGGAAGGAGAACGCCCCGGCACCACGCGCGTGCTTGAGGAACACGGCAACGACTACTGGCTCGACCTCATCCACGGCACCCCTGCATTCACTCCGGATGGACGCTTGATCTGCGCGATGAACGACATGGACGTCGATACGAACCGACTCACCGTTGATGGTACGCCCTTCACTCCGGCCGGACTGCAGGTGCGCGAAGTGCTCGACGTGACCGACGACGACGTGCTGTGCGTGGTGCAGCGCACCCCTGAAATCCTGCCGGAAAGCGACCTGCCGTTCCTCTGGCAGTCGAATGCCTCCGACCATGACGCCCGCAGCTTCGACGTGGTGTCGATCCGCTATGACGGCACATGGGAACCCCTCACCTACGCGCCCGGCCAGTGGAGCATGTCTCGCGCCGGCAACGGCTGCGTGGTGACCGGACGGGGCATGGACGACGCAACCGTGCAAATGCAGCATTGCATGAACATCGCCATAACCGACGAAAATGGTACGGACGTGGCGTCAATGGTGGTCGCACCAATCGAAACCATGCCGAAACCCCCGGATTCACGCCGAACGTGCACTTCACCCGACTCGGCGAACGTGAGCTGTACACGGCGATCGTGCTGCCTCATCCGATAGTGAATACGCGCACGAAGCCATCCTGCCGGTACTCATGAAACCCTACGGAGGCCCCGGCTTCCAACAGGTCATCGAAAGTCAATCCTTCTATTGGGACGCGCAATGGTGGGCCGACCAAGGCTACATCGTGGTCACCACCGACGGACGCGGCACCACCGGACGCGGCCCGCAATGGGACCGCGCCATCTACGAAACCATGAAATCCGTAACGCTCGAAGACCAGATCGACGCCGTGCGCGCGCTGCCGGAAGCGTTGGAAGCGCTGGCTGGCGAGAATGCGGCAGTCAACGTTCCGCAACCCGATCTCAGCCGCGTCGCCATGATCGGCTGGTCGTACGGCGGATTCCTCTCCGCGCTCGCCGTGTTGGAGGCGCCGGAACGTTCGCCGCGGCCTGCGCGGGCGCGCCTCCGACCGACTGGACGCTGTACGACACGCATTACACCGAACGCTATCTCGGCCTTGACTCGGCCGTGTACGAACGCAACAGCATCATCGCCGACGCGCCGCAGCTTGATCGCCCGCTCATGCTCATCCACGGGTTCGCCGACGACAATGTGACGATCGCGCACAGCCTGCGCCTGAGCCAGGCGCTGATGGCAACCGGACGTAAGCACACGTTCCTGCCGCTGACCGGCATCACGCACATGACCAACGACGAGACGGTTGCCGAAAATCTGCTGATCCTGCAGCGCGATTTCCTTGCGGAAGCGTTGGGGTGACGGCACCGTGACGACAGTGCAGTCACGGTAACGGCAACATCGCAAACGAAAGTGCTGCAAAGCGCCGTAGGAAGACAAAACGCGTTCCCCTGCGACTCCCGGACTGCCAAGCATCCGAACGTCGTGGGCGAACGCGTTCCCCTCTCGAATGCCAACATAAAACAGGCGAAAACGACTTCGCAAGCGAGGGGGTACCACATTTGTGTACCCCCCCCCAAAAAATCTGGGCTTGAAAAAGACGGAAATCGGTGGATCGGGCTCGTCCTAACCCTGATCCGCAGCTATGGTCAAACCTGCACTTGTTCAAGCAAACCGGGCGAATCGTCGATGACGGTCACCGGAATGTACGCAAACAACGTCCAACTGCCGTCCTGCGCAGACGTGGTGAGCGTGCCCTGATACGATTCGAGCTGCTTCTTGAACGAGGCGAGCCCGTGGCCGCCCGGTAGTTCGTCATCGCGCTCGTCAGCTCCAGCCATGTCCTCTTTCATGGGATTGATTTGCGTGATTTCGATGGCATTCGGCCGGAGCATCACCGAAAGATCGACCTTGCTTCCCGGAGCGGCATGGCGTGCGATATTCGCATAGATCTCGCGCAGCAGATTATTGGCAAGTTCGGCGATTGCTTGCGATGCGCTCGGCTTGCCGCCCGCGCAGTGCCGGATGGACGTGATATTGAAGCCAAGCTTGCGCAAGCGACGATCGCCGTCATCCAGTGTTGCTCGCAGCAGATTGGCCAACGCTTCGCCGTCGGCGTCGCCGGGGAGAGTGGTGGCGTCCATATTCAATTCGTCGATGACGCGATGCACGTTCGTCAATGCGGAAAGAATATATTCGTTGATTTGACGCCAGTCTTCGGCATCGGCTGTTGTGGTTGCCGTAGTTGTGGTTGCGTTGGCAGGGTCAGCAGCGACGCCAGGGCCGCTAGAGTTGCCACCGATATGCCGTTGCGCCACAAACGACGCTGCTGACAAATCGCCCGTCACCGCATCGTGAATGGCATCGGCAATGCGTGCGCGGCTTTCCAATTCCTGCAGACGATTCTTGTTCTGCGCCGCTTCGAAGCTTTTCTGCGTTTGTTTTTTCGCTCCAACTCAACGTCCGACCAAGCAGTAGCACCATGGCATACATGCTGACCATGGCGACGGGGGTTGGTATTTGGGTCAGGGGGGTCAATCAGCAGAATGTTAACAACGTAATATATGAGTAACGTTGCCACGATAATGGCATTAGTGCTGTATGCGAGCATGCCATAGGCGTAAAGCTGCGCGGGAAGAGAATTTCCCAAATGCGCGTAGGGAGTAAACAGATCGCCTATGGAGGCAATCACGAGAATCGCCACCGATGTACTTTTCAGAAACAGCGGAGACAGTACGAGCGCCGTAACCAGCATCGCAACCCATATCACGCCAAATATGTCGGTAGGAGCTCGTAGCAAACGCCGTATATGGTCCATGCAAGCACGATCAGCATAATGGCGAAACGGATTGGATGCCACAGGTTCGGATGCTGCGTGCGCATACGGTTGCGCCACGCAATGTACTGAGTTGCGGGTTTAGAGCGCATTGGACCTCACCCACAGTGCCACTGCCTGACGCGAGGTCTTGCAGTTGAGTTTTCTTAAAATACTTTGCATATGTTTGCGGATGGTGGCTTCGGAAATCCCCAAACGCTCGGCGATGTCCCGGTCAAGCATGCCCTCCGCGCACAAGGAAATAATCTGCTCCTCACGAACGGTAAGCGCGGGAGTGGTCTCAGCCTCCCTGCTGATACGCAGATTGGCCAACGCAGGCGGCTCAAATCCCTCCATCACCTCGCCATTGCACATACGCATAATAATCTGCGCCAACTGGTCGGCATTCTCCTTACCAACCAACCCTTGCGCACCAGCCTCAACCAGCTTGTCCCGATAACTATTGATGGAAAAACTGGTTGCACCGAGAATCGGCATGCGCTGGCCCATCAAACGCAACCGACGACACGTGGCGGGGCCTTGCAATCCCTCCATCGACATATCGAGAATCAACAAACTGACATGGCCGTTCGCATCCTGGCAACGTTCTATCGCCTCACAGCCTGAAGTCGCAGTCCACACCACATACGCGGTCGGCACTTTGCTGGCAATGACGGCACTGAGCGAATCCAGCGCTCGCGGATCATTGTCGACCAGCGCGATGCGGTGAATCTTGGGATGCTTTTCCCGCGTGGACATCATGCGATCATTTTCCTTTTCCGCACAGCCATTGCAGCCATGTTGGGCAGTTGGAATCTTGGGCAGCGGAGATATCACCGTTGTTGTCAACGGGAGTTGCCGCCGCGTACGCATACGTTGGTGTGCCGGTGAGAGACAGCGTTACCACCATCAGCAGTGAAACGAACTTCATACCTCCATAGTATGCGAGGATGGCGCGCGGGGGTGACGATTCGGTTGTTCCGGTACGCCGTTGATGCACTGACGCATCGTTATACAGCGCGTAGGCCTGTGCTTAGTTTCGTCTTGGCGCCGTTCGCCTAAGATGGAACCATGACTATCACGCTCATCGACGAGGCGCGCTATGACGCCGAAATGGACGCTACGGTGCTGCCTGCGCTGCAGGCTTGCATGACGGAAGGTTGGATGGAACCGGCCACCGTCGATTGGGAAGGCAAGGCGTTGCCCAAGTTGGAGCGCCCCGGCCGGTTGCATTACTACCGCTACGACGCGCGCACATTCGACGCGTTGCGCGAGGAAGGCGCTTCGGGCGTATTTCGTGGCACGATCGTCATTTCGCACGGATTCACCGAATTCGGACGCAAATACAGCGAAATGGTGTGGTACTTTTTGTTGGCCGGCTATTCGGTGTGCGTGTTCGAGCATCGCGGGCATGGCCATTCCGCGCACGATATGAGCAATCCAAGTTTGGTATGGATTGACGATTGGCGGCGATATGTGGCCGATTTCGCCACGTTTGCACAGACTGTGGGGCGTGAGGCGGCGGATGGTGGCCCAATGTACCTGTACTGCCATTCCATGGGCGGCGGCATCGGCGCGGCCGCGCTGGAACGTTACCCGTCGCTGTTCGACAAGGCGGTGCTGTCCGCGCCGATGATCGCGCCGGTGGTCGGCATGCCGACGTGGGTCGCACGCATTGTGGTCGGCGTAATCTGCGGGCTTGGCTTCGGCAAATCGCGTGTGTTCGGGCATGCCGATTTCGACGGCAACCTCAATCTCGACGACTACCGCGGGGCCTCGGAGGCACGCATCCGCTGGTTCCACAAGCAACGTTTGGCGGACGTGACGTGCCAGACCAACGCGGCCACGTTCGATTGGGCAAACCAGGCGATGGCGCTTTCCCGAGCCGTGCTCAAACCTGACATGTGTGGAGCTATCGAAGCTCCGGTATTGCTATTCCAAGCCGGACGCGACGTGTGGGTGCTCAACGGACCACAAGATACTTCGTCGAACGTGTGCGAGAAGGCGGCGGTTCCATCGAAAAAGTGCGATACAGCCAGTCATTGCACGAAATTTTCTCCATGCCGAATGCCGTGCTCGGATCATATCTTGGCAAAATCCTCGATTTTTGTCAGCGCCGAACGCAAGCTTGGCGGAATAAATCTGTTTTGCATAACTGACGTTTTAATATGCGTACCGTGTGCGTTACAATCGCCGTGAATTTGCCGTGAAAGCCGTGGAGAGAGCGAGGACAGGCCGTGGCAAAGCAAACGTCGGGACAGGCGTCGCAATCGCAGAAAACTTCCGAATCGCAAAAACCAGCGAAAAAAACTACGAAAAAAACGGAACATGTGCTGGAACAGACGCCGAAAAGCCTGCTCATCGGCACTGGCATGACATTGCTGGGCGGTGCCATGTGGGGTATGAACAGCACCGTGGCCAAACTGCTGATGCGCGACTACCAGCTGGATCCGATCTGGCTTTCCTGCGTACGCGCGCTATTCGCCAGCCTGATCTTCCTGGTCGGATCGGCCATCACCACACCGCAGAAACTCGCCGGAGCGGTCAAAGACGTCAAATCGTATCCGAAATATCTGGTCACGACACTGATCTGCGTGCTTCTGGTGCAGGTTTCCTACCTGATGACCATCGACTGGACGAACTCCGGAACCGCCACCGTATTGCAGACGCTCAACCTGATCTTCGTGCTCGCCTGGGTATGCCTGCGCGGCAAACGACTGCCCCTCAAGCGTGAATTGGTCGGCGTGCTCCTGGCGTTCGCAGGCACGTTCCTCATCGCCACCGGCGGCAACTTCGCCTCGCTGTCGTTGCCATGGCAGGGGCTCGCATGGGGACTGGTTGACGCGGTGAGCACCGCGGCCATGTCCATCCTGCCGGTCGTGCTCATGCTCAAATGGGGCAACATGACCATCAACGGCATCACATTCCTCATGTCCGGACTCATATTATGCCCGTTCGCGCAACCGTGGGCGAACATTCCCGCACTGGACGCGCGAGGCGTGCTTCTGCTGCTCTACACCATCGTATGCGGCACGTTCCTCGCGTTCTGGCTCTACATGGCAGGCGTAATGCGCGTCGGCGCGGTGCGTGCCACCCATGCTCGGCACCAGCGAACCCGGTCATGGCCACCATCACCGCAGTGGCATGGGCCGGCGAAACGTTCACCTTCACCGACCTGACCCGGCTTCGCCATGATCATCATCATGGTCTTCCTCGTGCGCTGACCGCTCGCCATAGCCATAAACTGTCCGATTCTGGAGAATCGGACATCCAGAACGCAAAACCCATACCTTAGTTGTCCGATTCACCAGAAACGGACAACTAAACAGGTAAAACTGCCCCACAGTTGTCCGTTTCTCCAGAATCGGACATCCAGGGCATAAAAAATGTGCCGCGGATGACCGATTCTGCAGAATCAGACATGCACGGCACAGGAGAGGGAAGTACTACTTGGCGTACACGGAGAAGCGCTCGCCCACGTGCGCGGCCTGCTCGGCCTCATTCACCACGGCGATCGCGTAATCCGCGTAGCTGATGTAGCTCTGCCCGGCGGCATTGACGGTGAACTCCTCACCGGTGAGTCCGTACTCCGTGCAATCCGCCGAAACAACCAATGACAGATGAAAGGGATTCGGCATCCTGGAGCATTCCTGCCGGAAATGTTGGGAGCTGCTGAGCCATACTGCCGCTTGGGAAACGAAAAGGCCAGAACCTTTCGGCTCCGGCCTTTCACCATGGTGCGAGCGGGGGGAGTTGAACCCCCACGAGCATACACTCACTGCCACCTGAAGACAGCGCGTCTACCATTCCGCCACGCTCGCAGACAGTCGACTAATCTACACCAAAACCTGCGCAACCTCAAATCGGCGTGTCGCGCGCCATTTTCCGTAGGAAAATTCAAGCGGCGCGACGCGAGGAGGGAGGAAGCCCTGTGGGCTTCCGTACGACGGAGCCATCCTTGATCCCGCCATTTTCCGTAGGAAAATTCAAGCGGCGCGACGCTCTGTGTGTCCGATTCTGGCGTTTCGGACATCCAGCGAGTGTTTTTAGGTTGCTTACTTGTCCGTTTCTCCAGAATCGGACAAGTAGAACGTGAGATAAGCATTGTGGTTGTCCGTTTCGCCCGAATCGGACATGTAGGGCATGAAACATGTGGTGTGGTTGTCCGATTCTCCAGAATCGGACACATCTGGTGACAAGTCTGAGAACGAGACGGCGAGTGCGGGCTCGCCATGCATGAAAAGGCGCCGACGGGTTTGTTCGTCGCGCCGTGAAATGTGGAAGTGTGGCCTAGCGTCCGTTTGGGCGGAACATCTGGCAGCGCATCATCCGCGGGAACCGTTGGCGTAGAAGCGGGCCAGGGTTTCGTCGCGGAATTCGTCGAAATATCCGCCGTCGATCGACGCGCGAATGTCGTCCAGCAGCTTCACGAAGAAATGCTCGTTGTGGATCGTCGCCAATGTGAAACCGTTGAATTCGCGGGCACGCAACGCATGATCCACGTAAGCGCGCGAATAATGCGTGCATGTGTAGCAATCGCAGCCCTCTTCAAGTGGGCCAAAATCATGCTTGAATTGCGCGCGCTTGATGTTGTAACGTCCGCCGCGCGTGAAAATCGCGCCATTTCGGCCGCAACGCGCCGGTGCGACGCAATCGAACGTGTCTCCACCATTCTCGACGCATGCGAAAATATCGTCGACTGCAGCGATGCCGAGCACGTGGCGCGGTCGGCTTTCCGGCATCGCATCGCAAATCCAAGCGCAAGTGTCGCCGATAATGCGCTTCTCGATCGCGCCTCCGATACCGACGCCGTCGAAGTCCAACGAAGCGATCTGTTCGGCCGCATGCCTGCGCAAATCCTCATAATTCGCGCCTTGTACCACGCCATACAGCGCCTGATACGGCTTGCCGACGCGCTCTTCGGTAAGTCTCTTATGCTCGGCAACGCAACGCTGCGCCCAACGGTAGGTGCGTTCCACGGAACGCTCCTGGTAGCCGCGCGTGTTCATCAGTGTGGTCAGCTCGTCGAACGCGAACATGATGTCGGCGCGATCTTATGCTGGATTCCCATTGAAATTTCGGCGGAAAAACGGTGCAGTGAGCCGTTGAGCGGCGATTTGAACGTTACGCCGTCCTCGTCCACGAACGCGAGGCGCTCTTTGCCTTCGGCGATCACATCGTCTGATTTCATGCCGGTTACGTCCATGGCGAGGGTTTTCTTGAAGCCTGCGCCGAGCGAAAGCACTTGGAAACCGCCGGAATCGGTGAAGGTCGGACCGTTCCAGTTCATGAATTTGGCAAGGCCGCCGGCTTCGTCGAGCACTTGCTCGCCGGGGCGTTCATACAGGTGAAACGCGTTGGATAGCAGGCATTGTGCGCCGAGGTCCTTCATGGTTTCGGGCAGTACGGCTTTCATCGCGGCCTGCGTGGCCACGGGCACGAACGCCGGAGTGTGAATATCGCCGTGGGGGGTATGAATGGTGCCGGTGCGGCCGTATCGTGCGCCGCCGCGTCCCTTGCCGTCGGCCGCGTCGGGAAGGCGGGTTTTCTGTTCGAATAGAAGGCGTCGCGGCGGCCCGGCTTGCCCGGTTCCGCTCCGCGCGGATGTTCGATGAGATTCTCGGGCACTGAGGCTGCCGCATTTTGCGAGTCTTGCGCTGTGCCGATAGATGATTCGTTAAGGCTTGTCATGCGAAATACTTTATGCGATAGCAGCGATTCTTGAAAGTGCTGCAAAGAATGCGATCGGTGAAATGAAAACAAGGAAGATGTGGAAAGTGCGATGAAGGTGCCGATCGCATTTTGGTGCGATTTTCAGATTCAATGGTGATGTTGAACGTATTTGGCTGCTACTTTCAACAAACATTCAGGAAACTTCCAGAGCGAGTATCTTTACTCATAGATAGCAGTTCGAGCGGCACGATTGCTGATTTGTGAAATGCCGCGAGACGAATAAGGAGCGAAAATGGCTGAAGAGAACGACCAGAACGCCGTGCAGCCGCAGAATGACGAACAACAGACCGTGCCGATGCCGTCGGTTGATGCGGAACAGACGCAAACTTACGCAGGTGAGCCGTATGCTGCAGAGTCGGCTACCGAACCGATTGACGTGCAGGGCGGTATTGAGGATCAGCCGACGGCCGCCATGCCTGTTGCGAACGATGGCGCTTCGGCGGAATCCGCGGCTGCGGCGGGCGATACGCCGGATTATGCTTCCGCGGCGGGCGAACGTACCGTGGTTGGCGGTTCCACGCAGGATGCGCCGGCCCAGCAGTACCGTCCGGCACCGGAATATGGTGCGTACGGTCCCGTGCCGACGCAGCCGGCTGATGGCACCGCAGCCGCGAACGATACTGCGAATGGTGCGCCGAACATGCCTCCGCAGCCGCAATATGGCGCGTACGGGCAGGCTTCCGGACAGCAGCCGCAGCAGCGTCGCAATCCTTTCTTCGGGAATCCGTATGTGGGTGGAAATCAGCAGAACGATCAGCAGAATACGCAATCGAATAACGGCAATCCATTCATGAAGCCCGCTGCGCAAGGCGGAGCCAACGTGCCGCCAGCAGCGCCGAATACTCCCAATAACGGCAACCCGTTTGGGAATCCGAATAACGGTAATCCGTTCGGTGCCCCGCAGCAGAATGGCGCAGCAACCAAGCCGAAGTCCGCTTCCGGCGTGACCGGGCATGTGATGACCGGCGTGGTGGCGGCCCTCGTCTCCGCGGCATTGTGCCTCGCGTCGGCTACGCGGCAATCACCAATGGATGGGTGACCGTACCCACCTCCAGCTCACTGACCAGCGTGAAGTCCAACACGTCCGGGATCCGGTTCGGCGAAAGCCAAATCCGGCGAGGCCGCGGACTGGAGCGCAG
>ENA-OQBU01000169-OQBU01000169.1-human-gut-metagenome-genome-assembly--contig:-NODE-169-length-17297-cov-5.527548_pt1 | contig 17297 bp, 23 predicted proteins | sample MGYA00242492_ERZ504566 | MGnify/ENA primary metagenome ERZ504566 (study PRJEB26092, sample SAMD00036261) | human gut metagenome | host: Homo sapiens | study: EMG produced TPA metagenomics assembly of...
TATTAAGGTTGTCGCGAGTTCCGCACGAACAGGAGAGCACTTAATGTGCTCTCCGTCGTGAGCAGGACTGTAGAGCAGCAACCTTAATATGTCTCAGGCCCGCCCCCTCCGCCGCACACCGGGAACGCCACGTTGATGTCTGCTAAACCTTGCTCGCTCAGGCTAATGACTTTGTTGGGGGTCCACTATTTGCTGGAGGGTGAACTTGCATTGGGACGGTTCGCCTTCTGCTTGTGGCTTTGCCTCATCGAAATCGAAGATCATGATGGCGCAGTTGGGGAGTTTTGTTGGGAGCTCGAAGCCCTCTGGGGCTGCGGCCTTGATAAATTGGCGGCTGGCGCTGCCGTGGCTTACTGCTAGAAGGGTTTCGATGCCCTCGGAGCCCATGATATTGGTAAGCGCATCCACCATACGTTCTTGCAGCGCCTGGCTTCCTTCTCCTCCGAAGGGGACCAGGTCCTCGCCCGATCCCAGCGTCGGTGGGCAGCGCGCCGTGCGGGCCTTCTTCGAAGGAGCCGTAGCAGCGCTCGATAATGCCTTCGCAGGGCTCGGCTGCTGCGTCCGGGCCAAGGAGCTCGCATGCGACGAGCTGAGCTGTGTCCATGGCTCGGCCTAAGGGCGAAGAGACCACTTTGTCGGGGACGACGCCGTGGCCCTTAAGCCATGCGGCTGCCATCCCGGCTTGCTGACGGCCCAGATCGGTCAGCGGCGAATCGCAGCGGCCCTGGACCAGCTTTTTGACGTTGAACTCCGTCTGACCGTGGCGGAGTAGATACAGCTTCTTCATGCTCTCCCCTTCTGCATAACCTGCTTTGCCGGCACAGCCTTACTCGTGGGTATGCCCTACGTAGTCTTCGTCGATCGTAATCTTGGCAATCGACTTGGGAAATTCCGATTCGACCCGTTGTGCCAGCGCGTGCTTTAAGTCTTCGGCACTCATCTGCAGATCCGAGGGACGCACGCAGTCAAAGATCACGTTGGTGTGCGTAGGACCCGGCACACAGCGTAGGTCATGAATCGAGAGGCGGTTATCGATCTCCTGAGCCATGGCGTGAATGCGCAAGCGCATGCTCGCCACCTTGGGGTCATCGGTCACGATGGGATCGTAGTGAAGCGTGACGATCATGCCGTCTTCGTCCCTAAACGACTGCTCGATGTTATCGAGCGTGTCGTGGCTTTCCAGCGGGCTGGCCTCGGCCGCCATCTCGGCGTGCGCACTTGCAAACTTCCTGCCCGGGCCGTAGTCGTGAACCATCAAATCGTGAACGCCCAAAACGCCGGGATAGCTCATGATCTTGTCTCGAATGTGCTTGACCAGCTTAGGATCGGGTGACTGGCCCAAAAGCGGGCTCACCGTATCTTGAATAAGTTCAAGGCCGCTCCAGCCAATATAGGCGCCAACGGCAAGGCCAACCCATGCGTCAAGATTGATGTGCGTCACCTGCGAAACAATCGCACATGCCAGCACGGCGCCTGTGGCAAGGACATCGTTCTTGGAATCCTGCGCGGTCGCATGCAGCGTCTCGGACTCAATGCGATCGCCGAGCTTTTGGTTGAGGGCCGCCATCCAGAGCTTTACGACCATCGAAAGCACTAGAACTGCCACCAGGGCAAGCGAGAACTCGACAGGTTCGGGGTGGATGATGCGCTCAACCGAGGACTTCACCAGCTCAAGGCCGATCAGCAGTACGAGTGCCGCCACGACCAGACCCGAGAGATACTCGTAGCGACCGTGGCCGTAAGGATGCTCGGGGTCGGCCGGCTTGCTCGCCAGCCTAAAGCCCAGCACGCTCACGATATTCGAGCTGGCATCGGACAGGTTGTTCATGGCATCCGCCACGATCGAAACCGATCCCGACAGCACGCCAATTACGCCCTTCGCAGCACAAAGCGCAACATTGGCGAGAATACACACCACGCCCGTCAACGTGCCCACGCGCGCACGGTCGCCCTGCGCACGACGAACAATCCACTCAACCATCTATATCCGCCCCCACGGTACTACCTATATATCTATTGCTCAAACGGATTGTAGTGTAGCCACTTTGCCCCACAGATACAAAAAGGCCGCAACCCACACGGGCCACGACCTTGGAACATGACAAAGAAATCGCCCTTTGTCGCACGGGTTTATGCGCTTGCTTCGGCCACGCTCTTCGAGGTTTCGGGTGAATCGGCTCCGTCCCCTGTCGTCTGCCTCTTCGCCGGCACCACGCCAAAGCAGTAGCTCAGCGCCGCAGACACCGCAAATGCCACACCGCCGGCAGCACAGCACCATAGCAGGTTCGAGATGCCGCCCGTGGCAAAACCAATGACCATGAGGACATTCGTCATACCGATGGTATAGGCCGTAACGTGGCCCACGGCCGCAACAAGGCTCCGACGGCGCCGCCAATGGCCATGCACGTCAGGCACCTGCCATATTTAAAGCCGCAACCGTACAGCGCCGGCTCACTTACGCCACCAAGCACGCCCGAGATCGAATAGCCCAGCATGAGAGCCTTCTCGTCCTTATCCGCAACGCGAAGCGACGCACCAAAGGGCATCGCCCCAAACGGCAACGTCGCCATCGTCGCGGCGATCAGAATGCACGAATCCGTTCCCACACTCATAAACTGCGCATAGGCGAGCGATAGGACAACGTTGCTGATGCCCGCAATCTTAAGGAACTCCCAACCCGCGGCAAGCCCCATGAGCGTAAGCAGCGACACGATGCCACCGGAATTGCCAAGCATAAACATAAGCTGTCCCAACAGCATGCCCAGATAGCTGCCCGCCGGCGCGTAATGCACAGCGAAACCGGAACCATGACGAGCATGGTCGCAAACGGAACGAACGAAAACGCCACGGCCTTAGGGATAACACGCCGAAAGAAACACTCCACTCGCCATAGCACGGGCACCGAGATGAGAATCGGAATAACAGTCGCCGTGTAATCGTTGACCGGCGCGGGAAGCAGGCCATACACGGAAGTCATCGATGCCCCCATCGTCGATGCGGCATCGACGAGCTTAAGCAGATCGGGCGCAATCAATACGCCGCCCAGCATCATGCCCAGCTGCTCCGAGCAACCGAGCTGGCGGGCGGCCGCCCAACCAAGATAAATGGGCAAAAAGTAGTAGCCGGCGTTATAGAGCCAACTGTAGAACAGGCGATAGATATCGGAATCGGCAGACCACAGGCCCAGCATGCCTTCGCCCATAATGACAGCGACGGTGCGGAACAACGCCGCGCAGACAATAAACGGCAGCGCCGACATCATGCTTTTGGACAGATAGTCCACCACGGCCATGGCGTTTGATGAAACCGACGTTGTAAACGAGGTGTTAGAAACTTGTAGCATGGAATGCCTTTCCCAATATGACATGCGGGCTGTCCCTTTGTCACATCGTGCGGTATCGACCGATTGCGCGGTACTTTTCGTAGCGGAGGTTTGTGAGGGTCGCGTCGTCGAGCTGCCCAAGCGTATCGAAGGCATCAAATGCCGAGGACATGACGGCACCGGCGATCTCCTCATGCGACAGGCCCTTATCGTCAACAATGCCGTCGATGATGCCGAGCGCCAGCAGATCGGGGGCCGTGAGCTTAAGCGCCTCGGCGGCCTCATCCGCACGCTCGGTATCCTTCCACAGGATCGACGCACAGGCCTCGGGGCTCACGACTGAATAGGCCGAGCTCGAGAGCATCAGGATGCGGTCGGCCACGGACAGCGCCAGCGCGCCACCAGAGCCGCCCTCGCCTGTCACCACCGAGACAATCGGTGTCTTAAGGCCGCTCATCTCCATGAGATTCTGAGCAATCGCCTCGCCCTGGCCGCGCTCCTCGGCACCGATGCCGCAAAACGCGCCCGAAGTATCGACCAGGCACAGAACCGGTCGACCAAACTTTTCGGCCTGGCGCATAAGGCGACGCGCTTTGCGGTAGCCCTCGGGATGTGCCATGCCAAAGTTGTGACGCATGCGCTCTTTGGTCGTGGTGCCGCGCTCGATGGCGATGACCGTTACGGGGCGCCCGTCTTTCCAGCCAATGCCAGCCACCACAGCGGCGTCGTCGCCAAAGTAGCGGTCGCCGTGCAGCTCCACAAATCCATCCAGGCCCAGCGAGATCATCTCGCCTGCCGTGGCGCGATCTGCCGAGCGGGTCTGTTTGACAATCTCGAGCGCGGTTTTGGTGCGCCCGAGCGCTTGAACAAGTGTCCCAACTTTTTGCCGTGGCGACCCGTATGCACAATCTCGTGCGGTGCCCCCAGGCCGGGCACGTGCCTTCGTGCAGCGCCAGCAGCTCGCCCACCGTGAGCGCAATCTCGCCACGCGGAACGACGGCATCGCAAAAGCCGTGCTCCAGCAAAAACTCGGAGCGCTGGAATCCCTTGGGCAGGCGCTTGTGCATGTTCTGCTCGATCACGCGCGGGCCGGCAAATGCCGTCAGGGCATCGGGCTCGGCCAGGATAATATCGCCCTCCATGGCAAAGCTCGCGGTTACGCCGCCGGTCGTGGGGTCGGTGAGCACCGTGATATACAGGCCGCCCGCCTCGCTGTGGCGCCTAACCGCCGCAGAAATCTTGGCCATCTGCATAAGCGATGTCACGCCCTCTTGCATGCGTGCACCGCCCGAAACGGTAAAGCCGACAACTGGCAATCCCAGCTCGGTCGCATGCTCAAATGTGCGACAGATCTTCTCGCCCACCACGGAACCCATCGAGCCCATCATAAAGTTGGCGTCCATAAAGAAGAGCGCCGTATCGCAACCGCAGATTTTGCCCCTGCCGCACACAACGGCATCGCGCTCGCCCGAACGCTCGCTCACGCTCTTGAGCTTGCCGGCATAGCCGGGAAACGAGAGGAAGTCCTCCGACGCCAGATTGGCATCCCATTCCTCAAAACGTGCCCTCGTCGACCGTCATGCGCATGCGCGCGCGACCGCTCACGCGAAAGTGTTTGCCGCAACGAGGGCAGACCTCGAGGTTGTCGTGCAGGCGTGCCTCATCGATCACACGGCGGCACTCCGGGCACTTGATAAACACGTGCGCGCGGGAAACTCGGCGCACGACTCGGTTATCGGCCCCTCAAGGACATTGACCGTCTTCGCTTTTCTATTCATCAGCATAGAGATGCCCCATCAGATCGGTGTGATACATGCCCGACAAGAACTCGTCGTTTGCCAGCACGTCGAGCTGAAGCTCGCTGTTTTCGCTCACGCCCTCAATCACGAGCTCGCCTAGGGCCGAGCGCATCTTGCGAATGGCGCCGTCACGCGTGGGCGCACACACGATGAGCTTGCCGAGCATGGAGTCGTAGTACGGCGGAACTGTCGCACCGGTGAACATGGCCGAATCCCAGCGCACGCGCGGACCACCCGGTACACGCAACGCGGTGACCGTTCCGCATGACGGCAGAAAGTCCGGCGTTTCGGCATTGATGCGGCACTCCATGGCGTGGTTGCGGACCGGCATGTCCTCCTGCTCAAAGGGCAGAGGCTGGCCGGCCGCCACGCGCAGCTGCCACTTGACCAAGTCGGTATCGGTCACAAACTCCGTAACCGGATGCTCCACCTGCAAGCGCGTGTTCATTTCCATAAAGTAGAAATTGCCGTCGTCCGAATACAGGAACTCGATGGTACCGGCTCCTTCGTAGCCGACGGCACGAGCCAGGTCACGCGCTGCCTTGTGCATGCGAGCACGAATGTCGTCGTGTCCGTCGAGGCACGGCGCGGGGCTCTCCTCGATCAGCTTTTGGTTGCGGCGCTGCACCGAGCACTCGCGCTCGCCGAGCGAAAACACATGGCCCTGCTTATCGGCCATAATCTGCACCTCAACGTGGTGCGCCGGCGCAACGAACTTCTCCATGTAGCACTCGCCGTCGCCAAAAACGGCCTCACCCTCGGCACGCGCCTCGATGAACGCCTTTGCCGCATCTTCCACGCGCTCGACCTTGCGAATACCGCGACCGCCGCCGCCCGCGCGCGCCTTAATAAGCACGGGCAGCCGATGCGCTCGGCCTCGGCCGTCGCCTCCTCGGGCTTTTGAGCAAATCGCAGCCCGGCACGATGGGCACGCCCGCAGCAGCGGCCGTTCGGCGTGCGGCGTCCTTGTCGCCCATGCTGTCGATCACCTCGGCCGAAGGACCGACAAACGCCAGACCGAACTTGTCGCAGTCGCGCACGAAGCTCGCCTTCTCGGAAAAGAAGCCATAGCCGGGATGAATTGCCTTAGCTCCCGACTTTACGGCACAGGTGAGCACGGCATCGTCGTTGAGGTAGCTCTCGGCAAGACGCGGGCCGCCGATGCAATATGCCTCGTCGGCAAGCTGCACGTGCAGCGCGTCCGCATCGGCCGTGGAATAAACGGCGACGGTCTTGATGCCCATATCGCGGCACGCGCGGATAACACGGACCGCGACTTCGCCGCGGTTGGCGATGAGCACTTTGTCGAACATGAAGCCTTCCTTAACTTTCGTGCATGAGTGCAAAAGACATATCGGCGCGGCAGCAAACCTCACCGTTAACGCTCGCAGTACCCGTCGCAAAGCGGAACGGCCCGCGCGCACGCGTGATGGTGCACACCAGATCAACCGTGTCGCCCGGACGCACCGGACGCTTAAAGCGCACCTTATCGAGGCTCGTATAGAACGGCGTCGCGCCGCGCGCCTCCTCATCGCCCATCAGCAGCACGCAGCAGTTCTGGGCGAGCATCTCGCACTGGATCACGCCGGGGACGACCGGGTTTCCCGGAAAATGCCCCTGCAAAAAGTACTCGTCGCCCGTAATCGTGATCTTGCCGTGGGCCTCGTCGCCACTAGCTCGGCTTCGTCGAGCAAAAGCATCGGCTCGCGATGCGGCAACAGCTTCTTGAGCTCTTCTTTGTTCATGGATATCACCTATCCGATCCTCATGAGGCAGCTGCCAAACTCCACGAGGTCGCCGTCGGCCACGCAGATCTCGAGCACCTCGCCATCCGCCTCTGCCGTCACCTCGTTGAGAACCTTCATGGCCTCGATGATGCAGAGGGTCTCGCCGGCCTTGACCTTGGAGCCCACGCGCACAAACGGTTCGTCGCCCGCGCCGGGGCAGCATAGAAAAAACGCCGACCATGGGAGCGGTCACCTCGGTGCCCTTAGGCTCCGGTGTGGCGGCAGGCGCCTGCGCGGCGAGCTCCGGCGCGGCAGGCGCGACTGTGGGAGCTGCAACTGGAGCGGCCATGGCACCCGGCATAGGCATGGGCACGGCAACCGGCTGCGCTGCACTCGCGCGCTCGAGCTCGACCGCGGTGCCATCGGGCTCCTCAACACGCACGCGTGTGAGGCCGCGGTCTTCCATAACATCGGCTATCTCGGCAAGTCTTTTGGAATCCATGCTCTAGCTCCTTGCATATCTACGCAGTGCGATGGCGGCATTGTGTCCGCCAAAGCCCAGGTTGGTCGAAAGCGCCCAGGTGAGGTCGGCGCGAACCGCTCGATTTGGCGTGTAATCAAGATCGCAGACGGGATCGGGCGTGTGGTAGTTAATGGTCGGGGGCACCACGCCCTGCTCGAGCGCCATGGCACAGGCCATGACCTCGATGCGCCCGTAGCACCGATCATGTGGCCGGTCATCGACTTGGTCGACGAGACGTGCGCGGCGCGTGCCGCGTCCTCGCCGAGCGCACGCTTTATGCCCGCCGTCTCGGACGAATCGTTGAGCTTGGTCGAGGTGCCGTGAGCGTTGATGTAGAGGCCCTCGGAAGGCTTAACGTCGCCCTCAGCCACCGCCAGCGATATCGCACGGGCAATGCCGGCAGCCTCGGGATCGGGGCTCGTGATGTGATAGGCGTCATCGGTGTTGCCGTAGCCACGACCTCGGCATAAATGTGCGCACCGCGCGCCTGCGCATGCTCCATGCTCTCGAGCACCAGCACGCAGCGCCCTCGCCCATCACAAAGCCGTCGCGGTCTGCATCGAACGGGCGGCAAGCCGTCGCGGGATCGGGGTTGGTGGTCAATGCGCGGCAGGACGTAAAGCCCGCAACGGCATCGGGGATAATGGCGGCCTCGGCGCCGCCCGCGAGGATCGCGTCGGCATAGCCGTGCTTGATGGCGCGGAACGCCTCGCCCACCGCATGGGCCGAGGTCGCGCACGCAGTCACCACGGGCAGGGTCGGGCCCTTTGCCTTGTGGCGGATTGCAATATTGCCCGATGCCATATTGGGAATCATCATCGCGATCATATAGGGCGATGCGCGGCGGGGCCCACGGTCGGCAATCGTGTGAACGTTGTCGACGAGTGTCTGCATGCCGCCCACGCCCGAACCCACGTAGACGCCCAGGCGCTCGCGATCGATGGCGCCCTCGACATCAAAGCCCGCATCGTGCATGGCCTCGTCCGACGCTGCCAGGGCAAACTGAACGCAGGGGTCCAGGTGCTTAGCGTCACGCTTGCCAAAGTACTCGTTGCCGTCAAAGCCCTTGACCTCGGCCGCCACCTTGACGGTAAACGCATCGGTATCGAAGTGCGTGATCGGGCCGATGCCGCACGTGCCAGCACACATTGCCGCCCAGGTGGCAAGCGCGGTGTTGCCGAGCGGCGATATGGCACCTATGCCGGTAATTGCAACTCTCTGTTCCATCATGGTCTCCTCATCCAAGCCGTTCTTCGGCCCTGGTTTCTACATCGCCATTCCGCCGTCGACGCGCACGACCTCACCCGTAATGTAGGCAGCCGCATCGCTCGCCAGAAAGCGCACTACGCCGGCCACCTCCTCGGGGCGCGCCATGCGCTTAAGGGGAATCTGCTCCTCGGTTGCCGTACGCACCTTCTCCGAGAGCTTTGCCGTCATATCCGTCTCGACAAACCCGGGGGCAACCGCGTTCACTCGTACGCCGCGGGGCGCAAGCTCGCGCGCCACCGCCTTGGTCAGGCCGATCACGCCCGCCTTGGAGGCAGCGTAGTTAGCTTGCCCGGCATTGCCCATCAGGCCCACGACCGAGCTCATGTTGACGACGCAGCCGCCGCGCTGGCGCATAAAGGTCTTGGTGAGCGCGCGCGTCGTGTTAAACGTTCCCTTGAGATTGACATCGAGTACGCGATCGAAGGCGTCATCGCCCATGCGCATGAGCAGGCCATCGTGGGTGATGCCAGCGTTGTTGACGAGCGCCCAAATGGAGCCAAAGTCGTTGAGGACCGCTTCCACGCACGCGTTGACGGCAGCGGGGTCGGCCACATCGCATTGATACGCGCGTGCCGCGGCGCCAGCCGCCTCGCAGGCCTCGCACGTCTCGCGCGCCGCATCGACGCTGCCGGCATAGACGACGGCGATATCAAAGCCGTCCTCCGCCAGACCGACAGCGCAGGCGCGGCCGATACCACGCGAGCCGCCCGTGACCAGTGCCACGCGACGTGAGTCGTTGCGCTCGAGCGTGCCGTTGTTCAAGTTGCCCATGTCATTCCTTTCGGGTTACAGCCCTATGGACTATGCGAGCTCGTCGGCAATAGCTGCGACCTGCTCGGCCGTTTCGCACGAATACACGCGAACGTCGCTCAGCGTACGCTTGACCAGGCCCGACAGCGTTTTGCCAGGTCCGACCTCAATAAACGTATCGATGCCCTGATCCTGCAGAGCGTGCAGCGTGTCGACCCAGTGCACGGCATGGCTCACCTGGTTGGCCAAGACATCCGATGCTGCTCGCGGGTCCGTCGGATAGGGCGCCGCCGTCATGTTTGACATGACCGGAATTAGCAGCGAAGACGGCGCGTGGCCGTCTTGGATATACGTCGCCAGCCCCTCAGTCGCCTCGACCATATAGGGGCTATGGAATGCACCTGACACCGCGACTTTTCATAGCGTGGCCGCCGGCCTCTTTTACTAGGACGTCGAGCTCCTGCAGCGCCTCGGGCGCTCCGGCCACAACCGTCTGCTGCGGACTGTTGTAGTTGACTGGCCAGCAGTCCTCGCCGGCCTGTTTTGCCAGGCCCTCGACCTGCGCCGCATCGAGTTTGATGACGGCGCGCATGCCGCCGGGGTGACGCTCAGCCGCCGTGGCCATCAATGCCGCGCGCTCACACACAAGCTCAAAGCCCGCTCGCGTATCGAACGCCCCCGCAAAGGTGAGCGCGGCGACCTCGCCCAGCGAGAATCCCGCACAGGCGGCAGGCACCACGCCGCGCTCACGCAGGGCGACGGCGACAGCCAAGTCGTGCACGAACACGCAAGGCTGCGTGTTCTCAGTCTGCGAGAGCTCCTCCTTGGAGGCGCTCCGGCACTGCTCACTGGTTCCCGGACGCACCTCGTCGGCGATCGCAAACACCTCGGCAGCCGCCGGTGATGCCTCGATGAGGTCGACGCCCATCGCGGGATGCTGGGCACCCTGACCGGCAAACAGAAACGCTACGCTACCCATGCGGACGCACCCTTCAGGACATGCTCGGCGCCATCGACCAGATCGTCGACGATTTCGCGTGCGCTCTGGCGTTCGTTGACCATGCCGGCAATCTGTCCGCACAAATACGAACCCTCTTCGTAATTACCGTCCTTTGCGGCTTTACGAAGCGCGCCCGTGCCCATGGCCCCAAGCTCCTCGGGGCTTGCGCCCGCCGCCTCGTTCTTGGCATACGCGTTGGTGAAGGGGCTCTTGAGGGCGCGAACCGGATGTCCCGTCGAGCGACCGGTCGCACGCGTCGACGTGTCGCCTGCCTTGAGCACCAGCTCTTTGTACTGTTCGGATACGGTGCACTCGTTTGCGACCAGAAAGCGTGTTCCCACCTGGACGCCGGCAGCGCCGAGCATAAAGGCGGCCGCCACACCGCGGCCATCGGCGATGCCGCCAGCCGCAACCACGGGAATATCGACCGCATCGACAACCTGCGGCACCAGCGCCATCGTCGAGGTCTCTCCAATATGGCCGCCTGATTCGGTGCCCTCGGCAACCACGGCAGTTGCTCCGCGACGTGCCACGAGGCGCGCCAGCGCCACCGAGGCAACGACCGGGATGACCTTGATGCCCGCCTCGTTCCACGCCTTCATGTACTTGGCGGGATTGCCGGGCCCGTCACGACGACCGGCACTCGCTCGTCAATCACGACCTGTGCAACCTCGTCGGCAAACGGGCTCATGAGCATGACGTTCACGCCAAAGGGCTTATCCGTCCTGGCGCGCAGCTCATGAATCTGGTCGCGAAGCCAGTTGGCGTCGGCGTTCATGGCCGCGATGATGCCTAAGCCACCCGCCTCGGACACTGCGGACGCCAGCGAGGCATCGGCAATCCAGGCCATACCGCCCTGGAACACGGGCTTTTCGATGCCGAGCAGATCGCAGAGAGGAGTCTTGAGCATCTCTACTTCTCCAATGCCGCCTCGACCGTATCGGCGAACTCGCCGACCGTCTTGGGGTTCTCCTCGGTATCGAGCTGGATGCCAAACTCGTCCTCGACGGCAACGAGGATCTCGACGGTGCCCAGGCTGTCGAGACCAATCTCCTCGAGCGTGGACTCGGGCTTCATCTCGACATCGTCAAGACCGGCGGTCTCGCGGATAACGTCGCAAACGCGCTCGAAGGTCTTCTGATCTGCCATGGTAGTTCTCCTTTGGTTGTGCCCTAGGGCGTTTTTATTTCCTATGTGCGACTACTTCCAACGAAGCAGATAGCCACCTATATCCAGGCCGGCGCCAAATCCAACCAAGGCGATGGTGTCGCCTGTGTGAAGTGCACCGGCGTTTGCCAGCCGGTCGAGGGCAAGCGGAATGCATGCGCTCGAAATGTTGCCGGTCTCGCGCAACGTGCGAACCACGCGCTCGTCCGGCACGCCCAGGCGCTTGACCGCCTGGCTCAGGATTCGTTCGTTAGCCTGATGGAATACAAAATGATCGATGTCTTCGACCAAAATGCCCGCATCGATCGCAAGCTTATGGACCGTGTCGCAGATGGCGTTGACGCCGAACTTGAACACGCGGCGGCCATTCATGGACAGCACGCTCGCGCTATCTGCGGAAGCCTTAAACGGCGAGGTACCGACCAGACCGGGAACGCGCAACGTCTCGACGTCGGGCGCCGTCGAAAGCTCAACGGCAAGGGGGTTGTCTCCCCCAGCTTCAATCACTGCGGCGCCTGCCCCATCGCCAAAAAGCACGCAGGTGGCACGGTCGGTCCAGTCGAGCGCGCGCGTCATCTGCTCGGCAGCAACAACAAGCACGCGCTCGGCACGGCTGCGAGCGATATAGCCCTCGGCGACATCGAGCGCAAATACGAAGCCGGCACAAGCCGCCGAGACATCGAAGGCAGGGCACGTCGCGCCTAGTCGCTCAGCAACGGCACACGCCTCAGCGGGAACAAGGTGGTCACCCGTCGTCGTCGAGCAGACGATCAGATCCAGCTGGCTCGCGTCGATTCCGGACACCTGGAGTGCCCGCTCGCTAGCCGCTACGGCAAGGTCGTCAAGTGACTCGGTGGTGCAGACGTGGCGGCTCTTGATACCTGTGCGAGTAAAAATCCACTCATCCGAGGTATCGAGGAACTCAGACAGCTCGTCATTGGAAACACTGCGCTCAGGAAGTGCCGAACCTGTTCCAAGAATCGTGAAACCCATCACTAACCTCCTTTGAGTTGTTGACGTGTTTACATCGACCAAGAGAGGATAACGCATTTCAGTCTTTGTTGACGTGTTAACATTAAATTGTCCAAATGCGACAAAGGCTTCACATTGTGTCTATCTCTCGACACCATTGCGTCATTCACTTATTCAATAAGGAGGTAGCAGCCGCTATGGATGCCCAATTAACGATTGTCGACGTAACCGGATCGACCAACGATGACCTGCTCGAGGCAGGAAAACAGGGTGCGCCGCACGGCACAGGACTTGCCGCCCGCGCGCAAACGGCAGGACGCGGCCGGCGCGGCCACAAGTGGGATTCAACCGCCGGCAACCTATTGCTTTCGATTGTCCTGCGTCCATGCGTTAATCCCGCAAAGTACTCTGGTCTTGCCGCCGTCAGCGGCCTAGCGGTGCTCGAAGCACTCGAAAAGCAGGGTCTTGCAAACGAGATTCGCCTTAAATGGCCCAACGACCTGGTCGCGCGAGGACGCAAGCTCGGCGGCATTCTGGTCGAGGCCGCACGCGATAACGAAGGCAAACCTTTCGCCGTCTGCGGCATTGGTGTCAACGTAAACTACACGCCCCAAGAGGTGCCCGATGGCGGCCTGGCGGCAATTGGCCTCTCGGACCTTAACGAAAACGTTCCTACCGTCGACATGCTCCTCGATGAGGTCTATCACGCCGTTATAGACGCCGTAGATGCCTGGGCAGAACGCCTCAACTCCATGGAAGAAAACACCGGACCGCTCGCGCCCGTCCACGGCGAATATGTCGCTCACCTCAATTGGATTGGAGAGCACGTTATCGCCCGCTCCCCCGCTGGAGACGAGCTGGCGCGAGGCATCTTTAAACGGTCGATGGCTTTGGTCGCGCGTGCATCGAAACGAAAGACGGCTTGCGTTTCTTCCATTTTGAGGAGGCGTCTTTGCGCCACTTAAGCGATTAGGGCGCCGCAGCCATCGGCTCGGCAGCATTACCCGGCAGTCCAAACCATCATTTAAAACAAAAGAGCCCCGCTACCAACATGGCAGCGGGGGCTCTGTAAGCTATGAGCGATATCGCTTAGAGCTTGATGTCGATGTCGACGCCAGCGGGGAGGTCGAGACGCATGAGCGAATCAACGGTGCCCGAGGTGGGGTCGAGGATGTCGATGAGGCGCTTGTGAGTGCGCATCTCGAACTGCTCACGGGAGTCCTTGTTCACGTGCGGCGAGCGGATAACCGTGTACAGGTTGCGCTCGGTGGGCAGGGGGACAGGACCGGAACGCGAGCGCCAGTCTTCTGAGCGGTCTCGACGATGAGCTTCGCGGACTGATCGACGACCTCGTGATCATAGCCCTTGAGGCGAATGCGGATCTTCTGGGTAGCCAACTTAAACCTCCAAAGAGTGCGAGAGATGTTCTCGCGGATTACGTAACAGGGAGCTCGAACTTAGGCGTTCTTGCTCATGACCTCGTCCACGATGGACTTGGGCGCGGGCTCATAAGAGTCGAACTGCATCGTGTAGGATGCACGGCCCTGGGTCTGGGAGCGAAGGTCGGTAGCGTAACCGAACATCTCGCCCAGCGGCACCTTGGCACGGATGAGCTTGCTGTTCTTGCGATCCTCCATGCCCTCGATCTTGCCGCGGCGACCGGAGAGGTTGCCCATAACGTCGCCCATGTACTGCTCGGGGGTCTCGACCTCGACAGCCATAATCGGCTCGAGCAGCTGCGGATCGGACTTCTTGAGGGCGTCCTTGATAGCCATGGAACCGGCGATCTTGAAGGCGGCCTCGGAGGAGTCGACCTCGTGGTAAGAACCGTCGAACAGGGTGACCTTGACGTCGAGGACCGGGAAGCCGGCGATAACACCGGTGTTCAGGGCCTCCTGGATGCCCTTGTCGATGGACGGGATGTACTCCTTGGGCACGACGCCGCCGACGATAGCGTTGACGAACTCGTAGCCGAAGCCCTCCTCCATCTTCTCGAGCTTGATGACGGCGTGGCCGTACTGACCGCGACCGCCGGACTGACGGACGAACTTGCCCTCAGCCTTCTCGACGTCGTGACCAGCGGTCTCGCGGTAGGCAACCTGGGGCTTACCAACGTTAGCGTCAACCTTGAACTCGCGGAGCAGGCGGTCGACGATGATCTCGAGGTGCAGCTCGCCCATGCCGGCGATGATGGTCTGGCCGGTCTCGTGGTTGGTGGACACCTGGAAGGTCGGGTCCTCCTCGGCGAGCTTGGTCAGAGCCAGGGACATCTTGTCCTGCTCGGCCTTGGTCTTGGGCTCGATGGCAACGTCGATAACGGGCTTAGCGAACTCGATCTTCTCGAGGACGATCTCCTTGCCCTCAGCGCACAGGGTGTCACCGGTGGTGGAGTTCTTGAAGCCGACGCAAGCAACGATGTCGCCGGCGGCAGCGTCGTCACGGTCGATACGCTCGGCGGCGTTCATCTCGAGGATGCGGCCGAGGCGCTCGCGCTGACCGTTGGAAGCGTTGACAACGTAGGAGCCGGACTCGGCGCGGCCGGAGTAAACGCGGACGTAGGTGAGCTTACCGACGAACGGGTCGGTCATGATCTTGAAGACCAGGCCGGAGAAGGGCTCGTCGAAGGAAGGATGACGCTGGATCTCCTCGCCGGTGTCCGGATCGGTACCGGTGACGGCCTCGACGTCGAGCGGGCTGGGCAGGTAGTCGACGACAGCGTCGAGCAGCTCCTGAACGCCCTTGTTCTTGTAGGCGGAACCCACGAAGACGAGGTTGAGCTCGTTAGCCAGAACGCCCTTGCGCAGAGCAGCCTTGAGCTCCTCGACGGTGAAGTCCTCCTCCATGAGGATCTTCTCCATGAGCTCGTCGTCAAAGCTGGCAGCAGCGTCGAGGAGCTCCTCGCGCTTGGTGGCAGCGATGTCAGCGAACTCAGCCGGGATCTCGTCCATCGGCTCGGGGTAGGTCATGCCCTTGTCGTCGGCCTTGAAGTCCCAAGCAGTCATGGTGACCAGGTCGATGACGCCCCAGAAGTTGTCCTCGGCGCCCATCGGGACCTGAGCGGCCACGGCGTTGGCGTCGAGACGATCCTTCATAGTCTCGATAGCGTTGAAGAAGTCAGCGCCCACGCGGTCATACTTGTTGATGAAGGCGATGCGGGGGACGTTGAAGGTAGAAGCCTGACGCCAAACGGTCTCAGACTGGGGCTGAACGCCGGCAACGGCGTCGAAAACAGCGACAGCGCCATCGAGGACGCGCAGGCAGCGCTCGACCTCGGCGGTGAAGTCAACGTGGCCCGGGGTGTCGATGATCTGGATGCGGTAGTCCTTGCCGTCCTTGTTCCAGAAGCACGTGGTAGCAGCGGAGGTAATGGTTACGCCGCGCTCCTGCTCCTGAACCATCCAGTCCATGGTGGCAGCGCCCTCATGGACCTCACCGATCTTGTGGGTCTTACCGGTGTAGTAAAGAATACGCTCGGTCGTGGTGGTCTTACCAGCATCGATGTGGGCCATGATGCCGATGTTACGGGTATCGGAAAGCTTGTACTTAGGCTTAGCCATGTTAGTTCCTTACCTTAACTTACCAACGATAGTGAGAGAACGCGCGGTTGGCCTCGGCCATCTTGAAGACGTCCTCACGCTTCTTGACGGAAGCGCCCAGGCCGTTGGAAGCGTCGAGGATCTCGTTGGCGAGACGCTCGGCCATGGTCTTCTCCTTGCGAGCGCGGGAGAAGTTGACGATCCAGCGGATACCCAGAGCGGTGGAACGACGGGAGTTGACCTCCATCGGGACCTGATAGGTAGCGCCACCGACACGCTTGGGCTTAACCTCGAGCGTGGGCTTGACGTTGTCCATAGCCTTCTTGAAGGTAGCGAGAGCGTCGCCACCCTCGGACTTCTCGGCAACGATCTCGAAAGCGGTGTAAACGATGCGCTCAGCGGTGGCTTCTTGCCGTCAAGAAGGACCTTGTTGATGAGCTGAGTCACCAGGCGGTTGTTGTAAACGGCGTCAGGCTGAACCTCACGACGATTAGCTGCTGCACGACGCGGCATGTGAAATCTCCTTAAGTGTCTACCGTGCGGCGCTCAAGACGGCACACGGCGTAAGTATCAAAACGTTATCTGGCTTATTTGGCCTTGGGGCGCTTAGCACCGTACTTGGAACGGGCCTGCATACGGTTCTGGACCGGAGCAGCGTCGTAGGCGCCACGGATGACGTGATAACGGACACCAGGGAGGTCACGGACACGACCGCCGCGGACGAGCACGATGGAGTGCTCCTGCAGGTTGTGGCCCTCACCCGGGATGTAAGCAGTAACTTCGATGCCGTTGACGAGGCGAACACGGGCAACCTTACGAAGAGCCGAGTTCGGCTTCTTGGGGCTCGTGGTGAAGACGCGGGTGCACACGCCGCGCTTCTGGGAGTTGTGCTGCAGAGCAGCGTTCTTGGACTTCTTGGGCACGGAACGACGGCCCTGGCGAACCAGCTGGTTAATAGTAGGCAAAGCGTACTCCTTCTCGAATGATTCCAGCTTTCTGTAAAGTGCAACGGCTTGAATCGAGGGGTCAGCATCCCCCTACGAAACACGCAGTTCGATAGGATACGTGGCGTTAGCTGTGCCGTCAACAGACCACGCCGCCGGGCGTATCCCAAAATTGGCATATTTCCGCAAAGCCTACACAAAAGGAATCCCCTCCTGTGCGCGGTGGTGGATTCCCGGGCCGGGCGGCACAGGGGTTAAGTTTGCTGCTCTACAGTCCTGGCTCGCACG
>ENA-OQBU01000170-OQBU01000170.1-human-gut-metagenome-genome-assembly--contig:-NODE-170-length-17257-cov-5.126211_pt1 | contig 17257 bp, 15 predicted proteins | sample MGYA00242492_ERZ504566 | MGnify/ENA primary metagenome ERZ504566 (study PRJEB26092, sample SAMD00036261) | human gut metagenome | host: Homo sapiens | study: EMG produced TPA metagenomics assembly of...
CTTACTTCGCCTTCTTTGCTCCGTACAGGGAACGACCCTGCTTGCGATCCTTCACACCCTGGGTATCGAGGGCGCCACGAACGATGTGGTAACGAACACCCGGCAGATCCTTGACACGGCCGCCGCGCACGAGCACAATGGAGTGCTCCTGCAGGTTGTGGCCTTCGCCCGGGATGTAAGCGGTGACTTCCACACCGGAGCTCAGGCGCACACGAGCGACCTTACGCAGTGCCGAGTTCGGCTTCTTCGGGGTGGTGGTGTAAACACGGGTGCACACGCCGCGGCGCAGCGGGCTTCCCTTCAGTGCCAAAGTCTTGGACTTCTTCGGCTTTGCCTGACGTCCCTTACGGACGAGCTGTTCAATAGTAGGCAACTTGAATTCTCCGATTCAGTGGTTTCTCTTGCTTTTGTGTGACCGCCGCACTGCACCCACACTCCACGCATCTGAATCGTGAAGATAGCCACAGTCCACCGGCCCGATGGCCCATCCCTCTCTCACCGTCGCATTGCTGCGCGTGATGCAATCGAGTTCCGGGATATCCCAACCCGCACGCCTGTTACATAAGGCATGCCGTTGGCACACACGAATTATCAGTATACGGATTCCCAAGACATTCCAACATGCCGTGTCGCAAATCGCAAAGGAATGGCCCCGGATCCTTTCGAATCCGGGGCCATCCACTCGGGAAGGAGGTTCCCACTTCTTGCTACGCGCTACCTTACGCGCACTCTTCAGTCTCGTTGTCTGTTTTGCATTTGCGGCCCGGCGCCTGCGCCGTACTACCCCATTGCCGCTGTTTCGAATCGCTATTGTTCAGTTATATCTTAAAGGCGTTGCGCATGAACCTCACGGCCATCGGCGCTTCGTTGCGACCTGACGAATTCTCGACTGATCCACAACTCCCGGCCTTCAGTTACAGTATACCCCCAAAAACGAACAAAAAAAAACACGGGTGAAGACACCCTTAAATCCCAATAATTTCAATCATTTTGCCTACATCAGCGCAAAGCAACAAAACATCACAATGACACGTTTGCACCACTCAAAACAAAACATTCCCTGAATCGTTTTGAAAGATTCAGGGAATGCGCAATATGACGACGGAATCTACTGACGAATGTCAGCTGTTAGCTGTTTCGGCAGCGTCTTCGCGGGCCTTCGCAGCCGAGCCCTTCTCGCCATTGTCGGAATCAGGATGGATCTGATGCCTGTCATCATGCTCACGCCACCAGCTGGACAGCACGGAACCGGAAATGTTGTGCCAAACGCTGAAGAACGTGGACGGCACCGCGGCCAACGGATTGGAAGCGAACGACGTCAGCGCCAAAGTCGCTCCCAAAGCGGAATCCTGCATGCCGACCTCGAAGGTGATGGCTTTCTGCTGTGCATAACGGAAGCCCTTCGGATATACCTTGTACATAAGTTTGGAGAAACCGAAGCCCAACGCGTATCCGCACAGGTTGTGCAGAATGACCACCGGGATGGCAAGCAGCGAGGAAGCCACGAACAGCTTCGGACTGTTGGCTGCGACGACCACGCCGATGATAAGCAGGATGGCCACCTGGGACACGATCGGCAGAGCGACCGTAATCTTCTCGATCTTCTCGCCGAAAATAGCATGGCAGATCACGCCAAGAGCGATCGGGAACAGCACCACCTTGACCGCATTGAGGAACAGGGATTCCACCGGGACCGACACATACTGGGAAGCCAGCCACTGCATCAACAGCGGAATCATGAACGGCGCGCACAACGTGGACAAAATGCCGATGGACACGTCCAGCGCCACATCGCCACGGCTCAGATAGCTCATCACGTTGGACGAGGTTCCGGACGGGCAGCAGCCGACCAGAATCACACCGACGGCGAGCGCACCATCAAGACGGAAAATCCAGCACAGCAGCACAGCCACCAACGGCATGATGACGAAGTGGGCCACGGTACCGACGATGACCATCAGAGGCTGGGTGAGAATGCGCCTGAAATCGTCAAGGGTCAAGGTAAGACCCATGCCGAACAGCACGATACCCAGGAAATAACCGGTATAGGATTTGCCCCACAAGCTTGCCTGCGGCACGAAATAGTTGAACACGGCCCACACGATCACGATCGCGGTGAACCACTTGGTGAGCCAATCACCAAACGCTTTGACCTTCTGCATGAATCTCTCTTCCTTCACATTTCACAGCTTTTCGGCCGATGATCCGCATACGCCGAAAACACTCCGAGACGGCCCACACCGTCATTACAGCACACCCTTACGCATGCAGCGACTACAAGGTACGCATGAGTTTCGGCCTTGCGTAATATGCCGTTCACATAATGAACAGTCCACAGCGCAAGCCGACGACAGGCACACGCAACACGCCGATGTAGACATAGCTGGAAAATCGTGTATAGTTTTCATCTGTTGCGCTTCTGTATGAAGCGAAAACATGGTGGCTATAGCTCAGTTGGTAGAGCATCTGATTGTGGTTCAGAAGGTCGCGCGTTCGAGCCGCGTTAGCCACCCCGGTAGAGACCTCGGAAGAAATTCCGAGGTTTTTTGCTATCCGGACGGCTTGAATACAGCAAACAGCCGGTCGCAAGTCATCAGCATAGGTCAGATACAAGGAGCGCATCATGCTGTCTTTTGAAAACGACTATTCCTGCACGGCAACACCGGAAATCATCGAACGCATCAGCGAAATCGCACAAAACCAATATCCGGGTTACGGCAACGACAGCATCTGCGAAAGCGCGAAAGCCAAAATCCGCGAAGCATGCGCCTGCCCTGACGCGCAGATTTTCTTCCTGGTAGGTGGCACGCAGACCAACCAGACCATCATCGACTCCATCACACCGCAGTATGCCGGCGTAATCGCGGCAAGCACAGGCCATGTGAACGTGCATGAGGCGGGCGCCATCGAATTCACCGGACACAAGGTGCTGACGCTCCCCCACCATGACGGCAAAATCGATGCGACCGAACTCGACGAGTACTGCGCCACGTTCTACGCGGACGGCAACTACACGCACATGGTGTTCCCCGGATGCGTCTACATTTCGCAGGCCACCGAATACGGCACGCTCTACACGCTCGCCGAACTTGAGGCGATCCGCAAGGTCTGCACGAAGTACGACATGCCGTTGTTCATCGACGGCGCACGACTTGGCTACGCGCTGACCGCAACCGGCAACGACGTGACGCTTGAAGACATCGCGCGTATCGCGGACGTATTCTATATCGGCGGCACCAAGGTCGGAGCCATGTTCGGTGAAGCCGTGGTGTTCACGCACGGCAATATGCCGAAAAACTTCGTGACGCTCGTCAAGCAACATGGCGCGCTGCTCGCCAAGGGATGGCTGCTGGGCGTGCAGTTCGACACGCTGTTCACCGACGATCTGTATTGCAGGATCGCCCGCCACGCCAACGATGCGGCCGACCGTATTCGCGAAGTGCTGGTGGAACGTGGCTATACGCTCACCTTCGACGCGCCGACCAATCAGATCTTCATCACGCTCGACAACGCGACATCCGAGCGTTTGCAGCGCAATGTGCGCCTCGGCTTCATGGAAAAGGCCGACGACACGCACACGGTGATGCGCATCTGCACCAGCTGGGCCACCACCGATGAGCAGGTGGAGCAGCTGATCGCATTGCTGTAGCGCGCATCGTCGCTGTCAATCGGAAAAATAATCATTACGACAAACAACAAAAAGGCGCAGGAATTACATCCCGCGCCTTTTTGCTTACGTTACGATCATTTATCACGCATGTGGTTCCATTTATGCTGATTGTTACGCATTGATTTGCTTATTGGCATTATCGGCGATCGCCTCGCGTTCCATAGCCACGAATTTACGCACGGAAGCAGCCACCGAATAATGCTCTTTAGTGTGTTCGGCATAGATTTCGCCCCATTTCGACAGTTCATCGGGGTGATCGACCCACCAATCGATGCGCCTTGCCAACGCTTCCACATCGTCGACAGGGAATAGCGATTCGTCACGTAACGCGAACTGGCCTGCGGCGCTCAACGGAGACGATGCGATGACCGGCACCAAACCGGCGGCCATACCTTCAATGACGCTCACCGATTCGAGATCGGCAATCGAAGGATGCACCAGCAAATCGCCGGAACGCAGCAACGCGGGCATTTCGGTGTTCTTATGAAATCCGATCGATGCCGGTCGGGAAAGCAAACGTGCGGCGAATCGCTGCAATTTCTTTTTCAAAGGACCGGTGCCGGCAATCGTCAGTTCAATATCTTGCGCATGCCTGCAACGGGCGATCGCATGAATTAATGCGACATGATTCTTTTCGTTCGTCAATCGTCCGGAAGCGACAATGTGGAACGGAACCGGAGCAGACTTCCCCGCATCGCGCTGCGTTTTCGCAGTGAATCGTGATTCATATCCGTTGGAAATCACATGCAGTTTCGATTTGTACCCGTGAGAACGCAGCAAACTTGCGCCAAGCTCGGTCGGCACATGCACATGGTCGATTTTGCGGTACAGCCACAAATTGAACAGCCAGTAGATGAACTTGTCGATGCCCGGAATATATTTCAGCGGACCTGCCGAATACGTGATGTTCTCCGGCTGCACATGATAGCCCGCAGTAACCGCGATTCCCATCTGTTTGGCGACTTTGCACGCATGCTGGCCAAAACGGAACGGCGTGTAGATGTGCACCACGTCCACGCCTCGGAACGCGGTTCTGAACAGCGTGTCGCTCGGTTCGGCGAACTGCATCTGCTGCTTTTTCGCCACCCAACTGACCAGAGGCACATGGTTGACTCGTGCCGGGTATTCAGGCGCACCAATGCCCACAAGCCTGACCGTATGGCCTTGCCGCTTCAATTCCTCCGCCCACTGCAACGCCGAATTCGACGTGCCGTTACCTCGGTTTCCCGACGTATCGACCACCATGGCGATGGTCAGGGGGCGCTGTGTTTCTTCCTGTTCCGTCTCAGACATGCACTCCATCCTACGCCGATGGCACAATGGAAGGCATGACTGAAGAGAATCGTGCCTTGGGCACTCCGCTTGGTAAGCATCCGACTCGTGTTCTGTTTCTTGGCTCCGGAGAGCTGGGCAAGGAAGTCACTCTCGAACTGATGAGGCTTGGCGCATGGGTGTGCGCGGCCGATTCCTATGAGGGTGCCCCCGCGCAGCAGGTGGCGCATGAATACCGTGCGCTCGATATGGCCAATGCCGAACAATTGCGCGTATTGTTTGACGAAATCCAGCCGGATATTATCGTGCCGGAAGTCGAAGCGATCGCCACCAGCGAATTGGCTGCCGCGGCCGAGCGTGGCGCACAGGTGGTGCCAAGTGCCGAAATCGCATCCATTTGCATGGATCGTGAACGTTTGCGCGTACTTGCGCATGAGGAATTGGGATTGCCGACCACGCCGTACCGCTTCGCAGGCTCGCTGGAAGAGCTTCGCGCTGGGGCAAAAACGGTTGGCTACCCGTGCGTGGTCAAGCCGATTATGAGTTCTTCCGGTCACGGCCAGTCCGTGGTGCGTTCCGCCGATGCGATTGACGCGGCTTGGGTTGAGGCACAGGAAGGTCGTCGCGCGCACGACGAGGGAGACGTTTCCCGAGTGATTGTAGAAGCGTTGGCTCCGCTTGATTACGAGCTGACGGTGTTGACCGTCAGCTCCAGCGCCGGCATCGTGACCTGTGCTCCAATCGGACAGCGTCAGGAAAGCGGCGACTATCGCGAATCCTGGCAACCGGCCTTCTTCACACAGGATGTGCTTATGCAGGCGCAACGCATAGCGTGCACCGCAGTGGAAGGTCTGGTGGCGAAGGCCAAGGCTTCCGGCGAGAAGGGTTGGGGTGTGTTTGGCGTGGAATTGTTCGTGCTGACCGACGGTTCCGTGCTGTTCAATGAAGTCTCCCCACGTCCGCATGACACTGGCATGGTCACGATGGCGTCGCAACGGTTAAGCGAATTCGCGTTGCATGCGCGTGCGATTCTCGGTTTGCCGATTACGCAGGAACATGTCGCCTTGTCGATCCCGGACGGTGCCGTCGCGGCAAGCCATGCGATCGTCATTCAGGGCGATGGTGAGGCCGAATTCCGTACGTCGCCGACGCTTTGTCTCAGCCGGGCACCGACCTGCGTATCTTCGCGAGCCGGAAGTGCACGGCCATCGTCGCATGGCGGTCGCGCTGGCCATCGGAACAGATGAGGCCGACGCGCGTGCTAAAGCCGAGAATGTGGCCGAATCGCTCGAAATCGACATCGCCTGACGCACTATTGCCGGATACTGACGGAAGACTGCCGGAACGCGCCCAAAAAACCATTCGATTGTAGCCTCCCGTTGGTATCTTGTTAACCGTCAAGTTCACCAAACTATCTACCTCCCAAACACCAGGAAAGGCGAGTAATGGAGAAGTTGGAAAAGCTCTACGAGGGCAAAGCCAAGCAACTGTACGCAACTGACGATCCGGAGGTGCTCTGGGTCGAATACAAGAACTCCGCTACCGCAGGTGACGGCGAAAAGAAGGAAGACTTCGCCGGCAAGGGCAGGCTGAACAACCTCATCACCACGCTGATCTTCGATCTGCTCAAGAAGCGTGGTATCGACAGCCATCTGGTAGCCCGCGTGGGCGAAACCTCCCAGCTGGTCAAGAAGGTCACCATGTTCCCGCTCGAGATCGTGCTGCGTAACACCGCCGCCGGCCACTTCTGCTCTCGCTTGGGCGTGGAAGAGGGCATCGAGCTCAAGGAGCCGGTGCTGGAGTACTTCCTGAAGAACGATGATCTGCACGATCCGTTCGTGAACGACGACGATCTGGTTGCGTTGGGCGTCTGCACCCGTGAGGATCTGGCTGAGATCGCACCTCTCGCACGCCGTATCAACGAAGCCCTGATCGAGATCTTCGCCAAGATCGGCATCAAGCTTGTTGATTTCAAAATCGAAATGGGTCGCACTTCCGACGGCACGCTGCTGCTGGCCGACGAAATCACCCCGGATTCCTGCCGTCTGTGGGATCAGCGTGACGGCTCCGGCAAGGTTGAGCATCTCGACAAGGATCTGTTCCGCCGCGATCTGGGCGACATCATTCCGGCTTACGAAGAGGTCGAAAGCCGCTTGGCTGAACTCGCCAAGTCCGAAGGCATTGAAGTAGCCGAATAATACTTGCGATAGCCCGCATCTGCAGTACAAACTCGGATGCGGGCTTCATTCGTTTTAGAAATCTTATTTTTATCAATCTCACCAAGCCCCTCTTTCAAGGAGTCAACCATGGTTTTTCGCGTGTACGTGGAAAAGAAGCAGGGTTTTGATGTCGAGGCCAAGCAGCTCGCCAACGAGCTAAAGACCATTCTTGGCATCGCATCGCTGAAGAATGTGCGTCTCGTCAATCGTTATGATGTGGAAGGCATTAGCGAGGAACTGTTCGCACAGGCCACCCCTACCGTGTTCAGTGAGCCGCAGGTCGATAATGTTTCCGCCGATTTGCCTGATTTCGGTTCTGATAATGTGTTTGCTGTGGAGTATCTGCCCGGTCAGTTCGACCAGCGTGCGGATTCCGCCAGCGAATGCATTCAGCTGATCTCCCAGGGCGAGCGCCCGACTGTTCGTTCCGCCAAGGTGTATGCACTTGAAGGCGAGCTGGGCGACGCCGACATCGCCGCCATCAAGCATTATGTGATCAACCCGGTCGAGGCTCGCGAAGCTTCGCTGGATACCAAGATCACGTTGAAGACGCAGGTGCGGTACCGGGCAAGGTGGAGGTCATCGAAGGTTTCCGCACCATGAGCGACGCCGATCTTGAGCAGTTCATCGCCGACCGTGGCCTGGCCATGGATTTGGCTGATCTGCAGTTCTGCCGTGCTCACTTCACCGAGGAACAGCGTGATCCGACAATCACGGAAATCAAGGTGATCGACACGTATTGGTCCGATCATTGCCGTCACACCACGTTCGGCACGCAACTTGATGATGTGCAGATTGACGACGCGACCGTGCAGGCCGCGTTCGATAAGTATCTTGAGATGCGTCACGAGCTTGGCCGCGACGAAAAGCCCGTATGCCTTATGGATATGGGCACCATCGGCGCGAAGTGGCTCAAGAAGAACGGTATTCTGAAGAATCTTGACGAATCCGAAGAAATCAACGCCTGCACCGTCAAGGTGAAGGTTGATGTGAATGGCCATGATGAGGATTGGCTGTTCCTGTTCAAGAACGAAACCCACAACCACCCGACGGAAATCGAACCGTTCGGTGGTGCGGCAACCTGCATCGGCGGCTGCATCCGCGACCCGCTTTCCGGCCGTTCCTACGTGTATCAGGCCATGCGCGTGACCGGTGCCGCCGATCCGACCGTGCCGGTGTCCGAGACGCTTGAAGGCAAGCTCCCTCAGCGCAAGCTCGTCACCACCGCCGCCGCCGGTTATTCCTCCTACGGCAACCAGATCGGCCTGGCCACCGGTCAGGTGGACGAAATCTACCACCCGGATATGTGGCCAAGCGCATGGAGGTCGGTGCGGTTGTGGCCGCGACTCCGGCCGATCATGTACGCCGCGAAACCCCGGCTCCGGGCGACAAGGTCATCCTGCTCGGCGGGCGTACCGGCCGTGACGGTATCGGCGGCGCCACCGGCGCGTCCAAGGCGCATAACGTCGAATCCCTGGAGCTTGACGGCGCCGAGGTGCAGAAGGGCAATGCTCCCGTCGAACGTAAGCTGCAGCGTCTGTTCCGCCGCGGTGACGCATGCCGCCTGATCAAGCGCTGCAACGATTTCGGCGCCGGTGGCGTATCCGTGGCAGTCGGCGAGCTGGCTGACGGCCTGTATGTTGATCTCAACAAGGTTTCGAAGAAGTACGAAGGCCTGGACGGCACAGAACTTGCGATTTCCGAATCTCAGGAGCGCATGGCCGTGGACGTGGCAGCCGAAGACGTCGACGAGTTCCTCGGCTACGCCAAGGAAGAGAATCTCGAGGCTGAAGTCATCGCGACCGTGACCGAAGAGCCGCGCATGACGATGGTATGGAACGGCGACACGATCGTGGATCTGTCCCGCGAGTTCCTCGCCTCCAACGGCGCTCCGAAGCATCAGGTGGTGCATGTCGAGGCGCAGCACGGCTACGCCACCCCGTGGGCTTCCGGTTCCTTGTCTGACCGCATGCATGCCATGCTCACCGATCTGAACGTGGCTTCCAACAAGGGTCTTTCCGAGCGTTTCGACTCCACCATCGGCGCAGGCACCGTGCTCATGCCGTTCGGCGGCAGGAAGCAGCTGACCCCGAACATGGCCATGGTCGCCAAGCTGCCGGTGTTCGGCGAGACCACCACCGCCTCCGCGATGGCTTGGGGCTTCAACCCGTACATCATGGAGCAGAACCAGTTCACAGGCGCTTATCTGTCTGTGGTCGAGTCGCTCTCGAAGCTGGTGGCCGCCGGTTTCGAACATGAGAAAGCGTATCTGAGCTTCCAGGAATACTTCGAGAAGCTACGCGACGAGCCGGAGCGTTGGGGCAAGCCGATGGCCGCCGTACTGGGCGCTCTGATGGCGCAGGTCGATCTAGGCGCTGGCGCAATCGGCGGTAAGGACTCCATGTCCGGCACGTTCGAACAGCTGGACGTTCCGCCGACCCTGATCTCCTTCGCCGTGGCTGTGGGCAACATGAAGCGTGCCACTTCCCCAGAGTTCAAGGGCGCTGGTCACCGTGTGATCCGCATCGCGCCGCGTTACCAGGCCGACGGCCTCACACCGGACAAGGATTCGCTGCTGGAGGTGTTCTCCGCAGTCGAGGAGCTCACCGATTTCGGCGATGCGCTGGCCGTGTCCACGCCTGGCTACGGTGCCACCGCCGAGGCTATCTTCAAGATGACGGTCGGCAACCAGATCGGCGTGAAGCTGGCCGATGGCATCAGCGTGGACGACCTGTTCGCCCCGGCCTATGGTTCCTTCATCATCGAACTTGCCGACACCGCGAAGGTTCCGGCCGTATCCAACCTGGTTGAGGTCAGTGAGGTCGGCGAGACCACCGAGGCCTACCAGTTCGTGGCAGCCGGTGAGACGCTGGATCTGGCCGAACTGCAGGACGCTTGGGAGGGCGGCATCGAATCCGTGTTCCCGTACCGATCCAAGGGCGACGAAAAGGGCAAGACCGTTGAGACCGTGTCCTTCAATGCGCCGAAGAAGACCGTATACACCGGCGCCGGCGCCGCCAAGCCGCATGTGATCATCCCCGTGTTCCCCGGCAACAACTGCGAATACGATTCCGCAGCCGCCTTCGAGCGCGCGGGTGCCGACGTGAGCACGCTCATCGTGAACAACCTCACCCCTGCTGCTGTGGCTGAGTCCACCGCAGCTTTGGTTGAGGAAATCAAGAAGAGCCAGATCATCATGATTCCTGGCGGCTTCTCCGGCGGCGACGAGCCGGATGGTTCCGCCAAGTTCATCACCGCGTTCTTCCGTGCTCCTGCCGTTACCGAAGCGGTGCGTGACCTGTTGAACAACCGTGATGGTCTGATGCTCGGTATCTGCAATGGTTTCCAGGCGCTGATCAAACTCGGCCTGGTGCCGTACGGCGACATCGTGCCGATGACCGCCGAATGCCCGACGCTGACGTTCAACACCATCGGCCGCCACCAGAGCCGTCTGGTGCGCACCCGCGTGGCGTCGAATCTCTCCCCGTGGCTGGCAAAGACCGAGGTGGGCGACATGCACACCATCGCCATCTCCCACGGCGAAGGCCGTTTCGTGGCTTCCGACGATATGCTCGCCCAGCTCAAGGCCAATGGACAGATCGCCACGCAGTACGTGGACGAGGCCGGCGTGCCGGGCATGGACCTGAGCGTGAACCCGAACGGTTCACTGCTGGCCATCGAAGGCATCACCAGCCCGGACGGCCGCGTGTTCGGCAAGATGGGCCACTCCGAGCGTTACAGCAACGGTACGTTCAAGAACGTGCCCGGCGAGAAGGATCAGCCGCTGTTCGCAGCCGGCGTGGAGTACTTCGCCGCCTGATCCGCGACCGCATCCATAAAAGCGTTCTGACGTAGATTCGAACATACAGAGGCTGTTTGGTTTGATCGGGATTCCTCCCTAGTCAAACCAAACAGCCTCTTTTTGGTCTCCGACGCATGTTTAGGCGGAGAGGTACTTCGGCGAGATTGACGGGGGTGTTGGCGCGTTCCACTGCTTCGTTGGAATGGGTGGCGGTTTGTTGATGATGTCGTCGTAGCCGGTGAGAGCGGCGAAAGGCATGAATTGCGCGGCACGGTTGTGCATGCTCATGTGCGGGCGCGTGCACGAGCGATGATGAGGCAAGTTGATGATGTCATCGTAACGGTCGGTTTGCTGCAAACTCATGCTGCATGACCTCCAATCTGCCGGTTGCGCTGTTGACCTGTGGCATCAGCGAACATGTCCATCCCTTTAATGACGGCGTTTTTGCCGAACTTGCGTTTGATGTCAAGAATCGTCTGCTGCACATGCTGTTCGGAAATCTCATCGACAACCCGCATATCGTCAGCGTAGGAAGACCGCACGTTGTTATCGACGTTATCACTGCAATCGTTGCTATCGCTTCCATTTGAGACTTCTTGCATATCCGAAAACAGATCGGGCTGAACGTAATTCGCCGCAGCATTCCGCTCAGCCAGCTGTTCGACCGTTTGCAAATCAGAAGCAACCACATTCAATCGACGTACCAACAGCCGATGATCGACGATTCTGCAGAACAATTCGTCAACCGCATCGCATATGCGCGTGGTGGATGACGTATGGTCGTCCAGACCAATCGACCCTGTAGCCGGCTTGGGCACACGCCGACCATACCTATCAAGAGTTACGGGACCGCTATATTCGGCAATGGCTCGCTCAGCCATCGCCTTCAATTCCGGAGTGCCACACTCCCCTAGCCGCTTTGGATCAAGACTGGCGGTATCGTAACCGACCATCAACCCCATATGGCCGGCCTTCACACCTTTGGCAACCAAGTCCAAAGACAAGGTGTCCGCCATTTCTCTCACAATCAGCCGCGCCGAGTCAAAACCGACCGCGCCCGTAAGCACCTGCCCCGAACTCATACTATGACCAGCTGGCTTATACGCTTTGATGTCGGCGATCGTGCAAGGTTCCCAACCCCACGCATGGTCGATAAGCAGCTCGGCGTTCACACCGAACATCTTGTACAGCAGGCCCTCGTTGTAATACTCGTCGGCACGGCCTATGGAACATCGGGCTATATCGCCCATTGTCATTAGACCTTGGGCTTCGAGCTTCTTCGCATACCCTCGTCCCACACGCCAGAAATCAGTCAACGGCCTGTGCGCCCATAACAGCCGACGATACGACATCTCATCCAATTGCGCGATACGCACGCCATCCTTATCCGCGGGAATATGCTTGGCGACCACGTCCATAGCCACTTTCGCCAAATACATATTCGTACCGATACCGGCCGTTGCGGTGATGCCCGTCTCCCGAAGAATCTGCTGGATCATTTCACGGGCCATATCATGCGCGCTTTTGCCGTAAGCCCGCAAATACCCGGTAACATCCATGAATACTTCATCTATCGAATAGACATGAATGTCAGCTTCGGATACGTACCTTAAATATATGCTGTAGATTTTCGCACTGATGTTGAGATAATGTGACATTCGAGGCTTGGCTATATACACGCCGGCAGCCAGATTCGGATTAGCTGCGAGCGCTTTCGCATCATACGATTCACCTCTCAGCACACCGCCCGGTGCCGCTGCCCGCCGTGCAGCATTGACTTCTTTAAGCTTCGCTTTGACTTCGAACAGTCTCGCCCGCCCCGGCAGTCCATATGCTTTGAGCGATGGCGACACGGCAAGACAGATGGTTTTGTCGGTGCGCGATTGGTCGGCCACTACCAGATGCGTGGATAGAGGGTCGAATCCGAGTTCTGCACATTCCGAAGACGCATAGAAGGATTTCAGATCGATAGCGATATAGGTACGTTCGGCCATCTTCAGACTCCTTCCATGATTTGGCTCCATCTTGAAACGTCAACGAGCACTTCGCCTCGCAAAGCACCGACAAAGCATCGCCGATGCACCGCACTGTATTTTCCTGCATTCAGCATATCAGAGAGTTCGAACAATTGTTCGACACACCCGACATGCCAAGTGCCCCTAAGGACTCCACGAAAACCGCCGATTGTAGCCTCCGGTTGGTAGTGTTGAACGGTAGCGAATCCCTTGTCTCCATGGTTTGGAAGGAGCTTGGCTTGTCAGCTGAACTCGAAGACATCCACGAGGAATGCGGTATTTTCGGCGTTGGGGCCACCCGGACGCGCCCGACTCACCTACTTCGGCTTGCACGCGTTGCAGCATCGCGGTCAGGAGGGTGCCGGCATTGTCTCGAACGATAATGGTCATCTTATCGGTCATCGCGGAACGGGTCTGTTGACCCAGGTGTTCAGCGACGAGCGAGAAATCGAACGCCTGAAGGGAGACAGGGCGATTGGCCATGTGCGCTACGCCACTGCCGGCTCTGGCGGCACCGACAACATTCAGCCGTTCATCTTCCGTTCCATGATGGAGATATGGCCCTGTGCCACAACGGCAACCTCACTAACTGCCCGTCCCTGCGCCGCAAGCTGGAGGACGAAGGTGCGATCTTCCACTCCAATTCCGACACCGAAGTGCTTATGCACCTCATCCGCCGTTCCTCGAAGCGCACTTTCATGGAGAAGCTCAAGGAAGCGCTCAACACCGTTCATGGCGGCTTCGCCTATCTGATCATGACCGAGAACGCCATGATCGGCGCGCTCGATCCGAACGGCTTCCGTCCGCTCTCCCTTGGCAAGATGAAGAACGGCGCATATGTGCTCGCCTCCGAGACCTGCGCGCTCGACATCGTCGGCGCCGAGCTGGTGCGCAACATCCGCCCGGGCGAAATCGTGGTCGTGGATGATCACGGATACAAGATCGTGCAGTACACGAACCAGACCCAGCTGGCCATCTGCTCGATGGAATTCATCTACTTCGCACGTCCGGATTCCGATATTTACGGCGTGAACGTGCATTCCGCCCGCAAGCGTATGGGTGCGCGTCTGGCCCAAGAATCGCCGGTCGATGCCGATATGGTCATTGGCGTGCCGAATTCCTCGCTGTCCGCGGCCTCCGGCTATGCGGAAGAAGCTGGTCTGCCAAACGAGATGGGCCTGATCAAGAACCAGTATGTGGCTCGAACCTTCATCCAGCCGACGCAGGAACTGCGCGAGCAGGGCGTGCGCATGAAGCTGTCCGCCGTGCGCGGCGTGGTCAAAGGCAAGCGCGTGATCGTCATCGACGATTCCATCGTGCGCGGCACCACGTCCAAGCGCATCGTGCAGCTGCTTAAGGAAGCCGGCGCAGCCGAAGTGCACATGCGCATCAGCTCGCCGCCGCTGAAATACCCATGCTTCTACGGCATCGACATCTCCACCACCAAGGAGCTCATCGCCGCAAAGAAGTCCGTGGAGGAAATCCGCGATTTCATCGGTGCCGATTCCTTGGCGTTCCTGTCACTCGACGGATTGGTCGAATCCATCGGCCTGGGTGCGGACGCACCGTACGGCGGTCTGTGCGTGGCCTATTTCAATGGCGATTATCCGACCGCCTTGGATGACTATGAGGCTGATTTCCTGAAATCGTTGACTCCGGAGGACCGCGTCCGACTGCCTGAATTCGCCCTGTACAAGAGCAAGTACGAAGGCAACGAATACACCACTACTTCACCCCAAGAAGAACACTGAACCCGAGAAAGGTTTGATATGCCAAAGCATATGAAGAAGCCGGCGTGAGCGTTGAGGCCGGTTACGAAGTCGTCAAGCGCATCAAGTCCCATGTGGCTCGCACCAACCGTCCGGGCGTAGTCGGCGGTATTGGCGGTTTCGGCGGCCTGTTCGATCTGGCTTCCCTCGGATACAAGGAGCCGGTACTGATTTCCGGCACCGATGGCGTCGGTACCAAGCTGGTCGTCGCCAAGATGGCCAACAAGCACAACACCATCGGCATCGACTGCGTGGCCATGTGCGTCAACGATATTGCCGCTCAGGGTGCGGAACCGTTGTTCTTCCTGGATTACATCGCCTGTGGCAAGAACGATCCAGCACTGCTCGAGCAGGTTGTGGCTGGCGTTGCCGACGGCTGTGTACAGGCTGGTTCCGGTCTGATCGGTGGCGAAACCGCTGAAATGCCGGGCATGTATGACGAAGACGAGTACGATCTGGCCGGCTTCGCGGTCGGCGTTGCCGAGAAGTCCGCAATCGTGGACGGCTCCACCATCGCTGAAGGCGATGTACTCATTGGTCTGCCGTCCACCGGCGTGCATTCCAACGGCTTCTCTCTGGTGCGCAAGGCCCTGTTCGAGAAGGCCGGCTATACCGTCGATACCGTGCTTGACGAGCTCGACGGCGAAAAGCTCGGCGACGTACTCCTTACCCCGACGAAGATCTATGTGAAGGCTCTTTCCCCGCTGTTCAAGGCCGGCGTGGTCAAGGGTGTCGCCCACATCACCGGCGGCGGCTTCATCGAAAACGTTCCGCGTATGATTCCGGACGGTCTGGCCGCACACATCAACCTCGGCTCCTGGCCGGTACTGCCGATTTTCGACGTGCTCGAAAAGGCCGGCGAAGTCGACCATATGGAAATGTTCAACATCTTCAATATGGGTATTGGCATGGTGTTGGCGGTCAACGCCGAAGATGCCGATAAGACCATGGAATTGCTGAAGTCCAATGACGAAGCCGGTTACGTACTCGGCAATATCGTCAAGAAGACCGATAGCGACGTCGAACTGCAGTAAATACATATACGGGGGTGAGCCATAACGGCCACCCCCCTTTTATTTCCGAAGACTTTCCTGAACATAGGATTTTCCCAAAAGGGACATAACAGGAGGAAACATGAAGGTTCTGGTCATTGGTTCCGGTGCACGCGAGCATGCCATCGCCCATGCACTTATGCGTGGCGGCAGCGTCAGCGAAGTCACGGTGGCTCCGGGCAATCCAGGCATGGAGCTTGACGGCATCCGCACCACGCAGATCAACCCGTCCAATCATGCCGCGCTGATTGATTTTGTAAAGAACAACGGCTACGACTGGGTGTTCGTCGGTCCGGAAGTGCCGCTTATCGAGGGCATCGTCGACGATTTCGCGGGAGCTGGCATCAAGGCGTTCGGTCCGAGCAAGGCCGCCGCGCAAATCGAGGGTTCCAAGGATTTCGCCAAGCAGTTGATGGAGCGTCACAGCATTCCGACCGCAAAGTATCAGACGTTCGACGATTTGGAGCGTTCCACCGCTTATGTGCGTGAACATGGCGCTCCGATTGTGATCAAGGCTGACGGTTTGGCCGCCGGCAAGGGCGTGACCGTTGCCATGGATGAGGAAACCGCCATCGCCGCTCTTGAAGACATTTTCGTCGATCATCGTTTCGGCAACGCCGGTGCGAAGGTTGTCATCGAGGACTTCCTAGAGGGTCAGGAGTTCTCGCTGATGAGTTTTGTGAACGGCACCGATTTCTGGCCGATGCCGATTTCTCAGGATCATAAGCGCGCTTATGATGGCGATAAGGGTCCGAACACCGGTGGCATGGGTGCGTACAGTCCCGTTCCGCAGATCGGTCAGGATGTGGTTGACACCGCTATCGAAACCATTGTGAAGCCGACCGTTCAGGCTATGTCCGATGAGGGTACGCCGTTCACTGGCATTCTGTACGCTGGCTTGATCGCCACCGCGGATGGTCCGAAGGTTATCGAGTTCAATGCTCGTTTCGGCGATCCGGAAACGGAAGTCGTGCTGCCGAAGCTCACGTCTGATCTCGGCGCCGGCATCAGCGCTCTGCTCAATGGCGAGACTCCGGAGTTCACTTGGGATAATGACAACGCCACGCTTGGTGTGGTGCTCGCCGCCGACGGCTACCCTGTCGATGTGATCAAGGGCGCTGCGATTCCTGAGATTCCAGTCGATGAGGATTCCCACGTCTATTACGCTGGCGTGGCTCGTAGCGAAGAAGGTCTGGTCGCCAATTCCGGCCGCGTGCTGTTGGTGGAAACCTCCGCAGCCGACATCAAGGCCGCTCAAGACAAGGTGTATGCGATTATCGACCAGCTCGACACCAAGGGCATGTTCTACCGTCACGACATCGGCGCCAAGGCACTGAACATCTGAATGCACCCAGCGATTGCATACCATCAGAAATGTCTGTAACCATACAATCGCAATCATATATATAAAAAGGACGGCGGTTTTGTGGTCGGACAGAGAGGAGTCCGACTGCAAAA
>ENA-OQBU01000171-OQBU01000171.1-human-gut-metagenome-genome-assembly--contig:-NODE-171-length-17172-cov-6.097917_pt1 | contig 17172 bp, 19 predicted proteins | sample MGYA00242492_ERZ504566 | MGnify/ENA primary metagenome ERZ504566 (study PRJEB26092, sample SAMD00036261) | human gut metagenome | host: Homo sapiens | study: EMG produced TPA metagenomics assembly of...
CAGAATCGCAATCATATGCAATTGCTGCAATCGCAAACAGACGGACCCGTCAGAAGTATGCTACCCGAGTGCTACTCGGCCCATCTTGACGTTGGTTCCACGCTCGACCGCGACGGTGAGCTTGTTCGAATCGAAGGAGATGAAACCGTCGGTCACTTCGAAGGAGCGACGGCTGCCATCCGGATCCACCACAACGATGGTTCCTTCCTTGATTACGGTCAATACAGGCTCGTGGTTGGGCAGGATGCCCATTCCGCCTTCAGAGGCAGGAATGGTGACGGACTTCGCCGTACCGTGCCACACGGGGTGGTCGGCGGCGACGATGTTCACCTGCATTGTCAATCCGGCCATCACGCACCGTATTCCTTCTGCATGTCGTGCCACTTCTTCTCGAGATCGTCGATGCCGCCGATACCGGAGAATGCCTGCTCCGGAACGTCGTCGTACACGCCGTCGCAAATGCGGGTGAACGCTTCGATGGTCTCATCGGCCGGCACGTAGGAGCCCGGACGACCGGTGAACTTTTCAGCGACGTAGAAGTTCTGGCCGAGGAACTGCTCGATCTTACGAGCGCGGTTCACGGTGGTCTTGTCTTCTTCGCCGAGTTCGTCGATACCGATCAGAGCGATGATGTCCTGCAGCTCCTTGTTACGCTGCAGAATCGCCTTGACGCGGTTCGCGCAATCGTAGTGAGCCTGGCCCACGTAACGCGGATCAAGGATTCGCGAGGTGGAGCTCAGCGGGTCCACTGCCGGATAGATACCCTTGGAAGCGATGTCACGGGAAAGCTCGGTGGTTGCGTCCAAGTGGGCGAAGGTCGTTGCAGGAGCCGGGTCGGTGTAATCATCGGCCGGCACGTAGATGGCCTGCAGCGAGGTGATGGAGTGACCGCGGGTCGAAGTGATGCGCTCCTGCAGGGCACCCATTTCGTCAGCCAGGTTCGGCTGGTAGCCCACTGCGGACGGCATACGGCCGAGCAGGGTGGACACCTCGGAACCAGCCTGGGTGAAACGGAAGATGTTATCGATGAACAGCAGCACGTCCTGATTTTGCACGTCACGGAAGTACTCTGCCATGGTCAGTGCGGTCAGCGGCACGCGCAGACGGGTACCCGGCTGCTCATCCATCTGGCCGAAGACCAGTGCGGTCTTCTCAAGAACGCCAGCCTCCATCCATTTCGCCGATCAGATCGTTACCCTCACGGGTACGCTCGCCGACGCCTGCGAACACGGACACACCGCCGTGGTTCTGGGCGACTCGCTGGATCATTTCCTGAATAAGCACGGTCTTGCCGACGCCTGCGCCACCGAACAGACCGATCTTGCCGCCCTGCACGTACGGGGTCAGCAAATCGATGACCTTGATACCGGTTTCGAACATCTGGGTCTTGGATTCCAGCTGATCGAATGCCGGCGGGTTGCGGTGGATAGGCCAACGCTCGGTGACCGTGATGGTTTCGTCATCCTTCTTGTTGAGGATGTTGCCGGACACGTCGAACACGTGACCCTTGGTGACATCGCCAACAGGAACGGAGATCGGACCGCCGGTGTCGAGCACGGTGGCGCCACGAACGAGGCCGTCGGTCGGCTTCAGCGCCACGGTACGCACGGTAGAGTCGCCAAGGTGCTGTTCGACCTCAAGCGTGATCTTCTTCGTGGTTTCGCCCTCTTCGTTGGCGGTGTTGGTCAGCTCAACGGTAAGTGCGTTGTAAATGTCGGGCAGGTGGCCCACCGGGAATTCGACGTCGATAACCGAACCCTGGATACGCGTGACGCGTCCAGTGGTCGGCTCTGCAGCCGTCTCGGGAGCCGCTGTGGTCTGATTCTCAGCCATATGCGTTCCTACTCTTCCTTCTTATTCAGCGCGTCGGCGCTGCCGATGATTTCGGTAAGTTCCTGGGTAATCGAAGCCTGTCGCGAAGCGTTGAGCTTGCGGGTCAGGTCGTCGATCAGGCTGCGGGCGTTGTCTGTAGCCGTATGCATGGCGTTCTGTCGGCTTGCAGTCTCGGATGCCGCCGCGGTGAGCAGGCATTCATGAATACGGGACTGGATGTACTTCGGCAGAATCGCGTCAAGCACTTCGTCGACGCTCGGCTCGAACGCATAAAGCGGGGTCGCGGCATCGGCATCGGATTCGGGCACAGGGCCGGAGTCCTGCTGTTCCGGAAGCACGAGTTCAACGGGCAGCATACGCAGCACGCGCACCTTCTGAACGACCATATTCACGAATTCGGTGAACACAATGTAGAGTTCGGAAACTCCACCTTCGCTCGCCGGCTTCATGTAGGCGTCCATCAGTGCCTTCGAGATGGACTCTGCGACTTCCACGCCGGGCTGGTCGGTATCGCCTTCCCAAGTACCGGCAACATCACGATTGCGGTACTTGTAGTACGTCACACCGCGACGACCATACACATACAGTTCCGGCTGCTTGCCTGCCGCATCGAGGCGGGCCAGCAGCGATTCCGTTTCGCGGATGATCGAGGAGGTGTACGGACCCGCCATACCACGATCCGAGGTGAGGGCGAGGACAGCCACGCGAGGGTTGTCCTCGTCCTTCTTCACGATCGGATGGTCGATATGGGTGTGGGCCACCAGCGCTTGCACGGCGTCGAAAATCGCATCGGTATACGGCTTCGCGTTCAAGGCGACGTCACGTGCCTTGGCGATATGCGAAGACGCGATCATCTCCTGCGCGTTGAAGATTTTCTCCAACGACGCGGTGGAGGCGATCCTAGATTTCAATGCGAGTTGCGAGCCCATGGATCACTTCTCTCCTGCGACGATCTTTTCCTGCTCGACCGGGGTGGCGTTCTTGACGTTAGGCTTCTTCTCGACCAGCGGCTTGCCCGTGCTGGTCACGAAAGTCTCACGGAACGCTTCCACAGCCTTGTCGAGGGCAGCCTCGGTGTCGGCGGTGAAATCTTCGGTCTCGCGGATGGTCTTGAGAATATCGGTGTTGTGGTCCAGGTAGTCCAGCATGGCCTTCTCGAACGGCAGCACGTCGTTCAGCGGCAGATCATCCATCTTGCCATGGGTGCCGGCCCACACGGAGACGACTTCCTGTTCCATGGAATACGGGGAGAACTGCGGCTGCTTGAGCAGCTCGGTCAAGTGGGAACCACGGTTCAGCTGGGCCTTCGAAGCCGCATCCAGATCGGAAGCGAACATGGCGAAGGATTCCAGGGAACGGTACTGGGCCAAGGAGATCTTCAGCGTGCCGGAGACCTTCTTCACGCCTTGGTCTGTGCCGCGCCACCAACTCGGGACACGGAGATGCCGACGTCGACAGCCGGACGCTGGTTCGCGTTGAACAGGTCGGACTGCAGGAAGATCTGACCGTCGGTGATGGAGATCACGTTGGTCGGAATGTATGCGGACACGTCGTTTGCCTTGGTTTCGACGATCGGCAGGCCGGTCATCGAACCGCCGCCGAGGTCATCGGAAACCTTGGCGCAGCGTTCGAGCAGACGGGAATGCAGGTAGAACACATCGCCCGGGTATGCCTCACGTCCCGGCGGGCGGCGCAGCAGCAGGGAGATCGAACGGTAGGCTTCAGCCTGCTTCGACAGATCGTCGAAGACGATGAGCACGTGCTTGCCGTTGTACATCCAGTGCTGTCCGATGGCGGAACCGGTGTACGGTGCGATGTACTTGAAGCCTGCGGAATCGGAAGCCGGGGAGGCCACGATAGTGGTGTACTCCATGCGCCGGACTCTTCGAGGGACTGCTTCACCGATGCGATGGTGGAGCCCTTCTGGCCGATGGCCACGTAGATGCAGCGGACCTGCTTCTTCGGATCACCGGATTCCCAATTACGCTTCTGGTTGATAATCGTATCGATTGCGATAGCGGTCTTACCGGTCTGGCGGTCGCCAATGATGAGCTGGCGCTGGCCACGGCCGATAGGCGTCATTGCGTCGATGGCCTTCAGACCGGTGGACATTGGCTCGTCAACCGGATGACGATGCATAACGTCAGGTGCCTGGGCCTCGAGAATACGACGGCCTTCGGTCTTGATCTCGCCAAGACCATCAATCGGGTTGCCTAGCGGGTCCACGACGCGGCCAAGGTAGCCGTCGCCGACGGGCACGGAGAGCACTTCGCCGGTACGACGCACTTCCTGGCCTTCCTCGATACCTGCGAAGTCGCCGAGAATAACCACGCCGATCTCGCGGGCGTCAAGGTTGAACGCCAGGCCAAGCGTGCCGTCTTCGAAGGTCAGCAGCTCATTGGCCATGCAACCAGGCAGTCCCGTCACGTGCGCAATGCCGTCGCCAGCAGTCGCGACATAACCGACTTCCTGAGTCGGGGTATCCGACGGCTTGTACGACTCGACGAACTCATCGAGCGCCTTGCGTATCGTGGTGGGATCAATGGTAAGTTCTGCCATGATCACTCCTTATTGTTGTTTATAAATTCAGTCAAGTCTTGTTTCAGGCTTGTTCACCGTGCGGCGAACCGTCAGGCGGTTGCCTTCACCGTGCGCTGAAGATGCTGCAGCTGTGCGACCACCGTGTTGTCGGTGACCTCGTCGCCCACCTGGATGCGCATGCCACCCATGACGGTCGGATCGACCACCGAGTTGATGTGCACCGGATGACCGGTCTTCGCCGAGTAAATGGCGATGAGCTTTTCCACCTGCTCCTTGCTCAACGGCGTTGCCGTGGTAACAGTGACCATCGATTCGCCCATATGGCGGGAGAATTTGTTGATCAGCCACTGAATGGTCTGCAAGTAGCGGCGATTGCGCAGATTGCAGGTCGCGTGTTCGGCCAGACGCTTGGTCACCTTGGTGAAATCCGCGTCTCCAATCAGGCTGTACAGCAGCTTGACACGGGCTTCACTGGAAACGGTTGCGTCATACAGCTTGGTACGCACGACCGGAAGGTTGAGCAGTGCGGAATGCAACTCTGCAAGCTCGATGGAGACCTGCAAAGTCGTATTGGTGTAATCCGCGTAGTACATCATGCCATCAACGCCGAAATCCTCAACGGCATTGGCGATATCAGACACGCGGCTCCAACGGCGAGACACCAGATCGGACATGATCTCCATCACGAGCGGATGGGCCTGGTCTCCGATCAGAGTCTTGACTACCGCAACCTTGTCTTCGACTGGGCGCGACGGGTCGGTGAGGGCACGTTCAAGCTGGATATTGTGGTCAAGCGCGCTGGTGATCGTGAACAGTTCGTTCCCGATACGCCATGCGTCCTCACCGCTGTCACGCAGCTTGGGGGCCAGCGAGTCACGCGATACGCGGTCTGCGATACGCGATGCTTCTCCTCGCATTGGTCACCTCCCTTTCTTGAAGGTTTCGATCACTTCTTGTCGCTGTCCAAGTCGGCGATCATCTGGTCGATCATCGACGACTGCACATCGTCATTCTCGAGCTTGCTACCCAGGATCTTGCCGGCCAGTGCCGTTGCCAGCACGCCGACCTCACCCTTGAGGCTCACCAGAGCCTGCTGCTGCTGCGATTCGATGGAACGCTGGGCGGTGGCAGTGATCTGCGCCGCATCGTTTTCGGCACGAGTGCGCGCGTCAGCATGATATGCGATGCCTCCGTACGTGCGTCGTCACGGATCTTGGATGCCTCGACGCGAGCTTTGCTCAGCTGAGCCTCATACTTCGCCTTGGCTTCATCGGCATCTTTCTGGGCCTGTTCGGCCTTGGCGATGCCACCTTCGATCTTGGCAGCGCGCTCATCGAACACGGCCTGGAACTTCGGCAGGAAGAACTTGTAGAAGAACACGGCGACGATGATCAGAATGACCAACGACCAGAAAATGTCGTAGCTTTTCGGAAGGAACAATTCCATTTCGCTAGCTGCGGTCACCATAGTGTCTTCCTCCTTTCATGTTCGTTTGCGTCTTCGGTGTTACCTTGAATCAAGTCTTACTTGATGAAGGCGAGCACGAAGCCGAGCAGTGCCAGCACCTCGACGAATGCCAGACCCAGGAACATGAGGGTCTGCAGACGGCTGCCGAGCTCAGGCTGGCGAGCGGTGCCTTCGATGGTCTTGCCGATCAGGATGCCCAGACCGATGCCAGGGCCGATGGCGGCGAGGCCATAGCCAACGACGTTCAGGTTGCCGGCAACCTCAGCGAGGGTAACGATATCCATGATTGTTTCCTTTCTGGTTATTGCTTGACAAGAAGCAACAATTAAAAAGCCGGCGGTCAGTCGATCTCCGGATAGCTCATATTGATGTATGCGGTGGTCAGGATGGCGAAGATGTAAGCCTGCAGGCAAGCGACCAGCGCTTCGAACAGGAACATGAACATGCCAGCCGCGAAGGTGACGACGCCGAATGGCATGAATACCTTGTTCACCACATCAATGAGGAAGTACTGCGTGGCCGAAAGGCACAGCGCAAGAATCAAGTGGCCCGAAACCATGTTGGCGAACAGTCGGATCGTCAACGAGAACGGACGGATAATCAGCAGCTCAAGCAGCTGAATCGGGGACAGCAGAATGTAGATCGGGGCCGGAACACCCTTCGGGAAGATCTCATCCCTCAGGAAGTGGCCGAGGCCCTTTTCACGAATGCCTGCAATCCAGTATTGGCAGAAGCACCACATGGCGAATACCAGCGGCAGCGTAATGGTTGCGCTTGCCGCGATATTGAAGCTGGGATGATGCCACACAGATTGAAGACCAACAACGTGCAGAACACGGTGGTGATCATCGGCACATAACGCTTGCCGCGCAGCTCGCCCATCACCTGATAGACGATGTTGTCACGGACGAATTCGATCAACCATTCGACTGCTCCCTGCCAACGGCTGGGGATGAGCTTTGCACGGCTTGCCGTAATTCCGAGAACCAGCAACATGATGACGGTCGCAAGGATGCGAACGAGGATGATGCGGTTGATGGCGAACGGCGTGCCCTGAAAAACGAACGGATCGGGAAGGAAGTCATCGACACTGGGCATTTCGGGACCATCAGCGATGGTCAGCATGCCCTTTCCCAATGCACCAATCATTCACGCCTCCTGCTCTTGTGTCAGCTGTTAGTTTAACCCAACAACCGAGTCGAATGTGACGTTCTGGTTACTTAACCAAAGCGTACTTCGAAGTGCGCGTCGACGCGAACGGAGTCCCGTGCGACGCATTCGACTCCGAATGGCTGGATAGGATTATTAGCCCGTGTCTAGACAACATCCACACACTTGGGCTTTTCCGTACTCCCATTTGGTTTTCCCGGCGTTTCGCAGCAAGCTGTACTAACTAGACACAGCTTTGTGAATCGTCGGATAGCCGACGCAACCAATAGTTTGTTTTACGAAAACAGCATATTGATAAAACGTTTCACCAAGTATATCACATATAACACAGGTGCTGCATATAAAGAAAGAGGGGCCGCATACGCAAGCCCCCACCAGTAAACAGCCGTAAAGTCACGCGCCAATCACGGCCGCACGTCAATCACATCAATATGCGGATCAATCCACAAATCAATCGTGAATCACGCCATAACCGTCACGCACGAACGGCGCAAACGCGTCGACACGCGGCGAACCCGGCTGATGACGAATCGAACGATCCGTGCCAAGACGCTTCTGCGCACGAAGCTGCGGAACCTCGCTCAAATCGTATGGCGTGGTCTGATACACCCAATTCAGCCAATTGCGCCACAGGAGATTGGCATGGGCGCGCCACGCGAACACCGGCTCCAACTGCGGATCATCATGCGGGAAATAGTTTTCGGGGAACGGCACATTCGTCATGCCCTTCTTCATATCACGCTCATACTCCTCGGCCAAGGTGTACTTGCCGTACTCCCAATGGCCAAGCGCGAACACTTCCGAAAAATCACGGGTGGCGATCAGCCCAGGACCGGACTTCGGACCCCACGTGAGCACCTGCAACTCCGGATTGCGCGCGATATCACCCTCGTCCACCCCCGCAAGGCGAGAATGCGGCTGCAGGCAAATCTCATCGAAGCCGTTCGTCAAAAAGCAGTATTCATCCTGCAAATACTGCGGAAACACGCCAAAAATCTTCTCTGGCAAATTCTCTTTACGCACGTTATAGCGATAATTGAGCGCACCCATCGCGCCCCAGCACAAATACATAGTGGAGAACACATGCGCGGAAGCCCAGTCAAGAATCTGCTTGAACTCATCCCAATAATCGACCTGTTCGAAATCAAGATGCTCAACAGGGGCACCCGTCACCACGAAGCCGTCGTAATAGTTGTCTTGGAACGCCTCAATGGTCTCATAGAACTTCACCAGATGGTCGGCGCTCACATGCGTACCCTCGTGCGTGGAGGTCTTCATGAAATCGATCTCCACCTGCAGCGGACTTTTCGAGATCAAACGCAGCAGCTGCGTTTCCGTCTCGATTTTCTTCGGCATGAGATTTAAGATCACCAGCTTGAGCGGACGCACGCGCTGGCGCTCCGCTTCAGGCTTTTCAAGCGCGAAAATACGCTCGGAGTCGAGAATGTCTCTGGCCGGAAGGCCGCTGGGGATCTTGATAGGCATGCTTCTATTATGGTGCGGGCTCGGATATGGCGCACTTCCCTGCCCCCACGATCAGCCGAAACCGTTATAGGAAAAATGAATAACGCGCTATTTGCAACGCGGTTTCGCATGGCCGGACTGATGCGACACGCCGATTTGACATATTTGGAAGTAATCGTAAAGTTAATAGAGCTGTCTTAAAGACAAGCCGACGCGGGGTGGAGCAGCTCGGTAGCTCGCTGGGCTCATAACCCAGAGGTCCATGGTTCAAATCCATGCCCCGCTACTGATGAAAGCTAGGAATTGCAACAATTCCTAGCTTTTTTGTTTTCCGTCAAATCTCACCAAAACCAATTTCCGGACAAAATCTGGACAAAATCCGACAAAAACCGGGTATATCAGCCGAGTTCATCAATCGCATGTGCCGAAAGTATGGAGAAAATGCGCCGGATCCGCCAATCGCATGTGCCGAAAGCGAAGATTGCCGCTCAAGGCTGAAAATCCAACGTTCTCCAAGGTTGCACGCGCTACGTTGACCTCGCCAACCACATATCACCAGATATAAGGAGAACAAGGCAATGCATTATATGAATCAAGCGAACGCGCACAACGCGACGCAGGACACCACAATGCAAGACAGCGCAACGCACGATACGGCAACAAAGGCAACGCAGGACACCGCGCCGCTGAAAGGCATCACCGTGATTGACTGGACGCAGGTGCAGTCCGGCCCGTCGTGCACGCAGATGCTCGCATGGATGGGCGCCGACGCATCAAGGTGGAGAAGGTGCAGGGCGGAGATCCGACACGTAATGAAATGAACGACGTGGATGGCTCGTACTCCCTGTACTTCCTTCAGCTCAATGCCAACAAGAAATCCATCACGCTGAACATGAGAGATCCGGAAGGCAAGAAAATCCTCGCCGAACTCCTGAAGAAAGCCGACGTGTTCGTAGAGAATATCGGCCCGGGAGACGTGGAAAAGCTTGGTTTCGGATGGAATGACGTACATGCGATCAATCCGCGTCTGATCATGGCGTCGCTGAAGGGCTTCAACAAGGGCAGCCGGTTCGAGCATGTCAAGGCGTTCGAGCCGGTCGCGCAGTCCGCGGGCGGTGCCGCTTCCACCACCGGCTGGTATGACGGCGAGCGCAATGTGCCCACGCAGTCCGGCGCCGCATTGGGCGATTCCAACAGCGGAATGCATCTGCTGATCGCCATTCTTTCGGCGCTGTTGCAGCGCGAGCATACCGGTGAGGGTTGCTATGTGTACCAGTCGATGCAGAATGCGGTGCTGAACTTGTGCCGTGTCAAGCTGCGAGACCAGTTGATTCTCGACCGTTTGGGCAAGCTTTCCTACTATGACTGCTACCCGAATTATGAGTGGGGCAAGCAAGGCAAAGCCATTCCGCGCGCAGCGAATGCGGAGGGTGGTTTGGTGCTTGGCTGGTGCTACCGCGCGAAAGGCTGGGAGCATGACCCGAACGCTTACGTATATATAGTGGTTCAACAGTCCAAGAAGGGCTTCGAGAATTTCTGCCATGCGATGGGATTCGAGGATTGGCTGACCGACCCGCGTTTCAATACCGCCAATGCGCGTGACGAGCATAAAACCGAGGTGTACCAGCGTGTTGAGGCGTACACCATGCAGTTCGACAAGTACACGCTGACCAAGGAATTGGGTGCGAAGGGCGTGCCGGTCGGCCCGGTGTTGGATTGGTATGAGTTGGAGAACGATCCTGATTTGAATGGGGATGGCACGATTGTGACCATTGACCAGCAGGATGCGCGCGGCGATTTCAAGACGATCGGCATGCCGTTTACGATGAGTAATTTCGTGCCGGATTACCAGCGTGCGCCGAAGCTGGGCGAGCATAACCGTGAGATTCTGCATGCGTTGGGATATGACGACGATCAGATCGCTTCGCTGCGTGATTCCGGTGTGATCGGCGGTAACGATGGTGTGCAGGCTGATTTGAAGTAACGCACGTTAGCGCGCACTGGCGCACGAATAAGGGCGGATCACAAGATTCGCCCTTATTTGTTATGCGTCACATCCATTGCAGTCCACGCCCCGCACTTCCGCACACAATCCCATGTCTTACGTCTCACGGTTTACCGTCACAAAAAGCGCATGCAGTAACGGAACGTTGGAATTTCAACGTTCCGTTACTATATGCGCTTCGTGAGCTACAGTGAGGATACTGAATCAGCCCACGCAGAAGGGGACGAGCCAGATCCACAGCAGACAGGTGGCCGCGAATGCCACCGTGGCGACGGCCGTGGTCGAGGCGCCTTCTTTTACATAAATGTTGTAACGGCTGGAAATAATGATGCCTGAGAACGCCGGCGGCAACGCGACCGCCATCACCAGCATCGAAATCTTGTTCATGTCACCGCCCATGCCACACAACAGCGCCACGCCAAGGAACACTGCAGGCGTCAGAATCAGGCGGAAGAACGTGTTCCAGATGGTTTCCCAACCGAGCGAGAATTTCACCGTGGAAAGCGCGAGCCCGCGGAAAGCACGGCCACACCGGAATTCGCTTTGGCGATCAGATCGAAGGTCGGCGCCACCTGGCTTGGCACATGAATGCCCACCAACACTAGGAAAATGGCCAATAACGACGCCCAGCAGATCGGTTGCTTCAGTGCGTCGAGCAACGCCTGCAGATTGCCGTTGCGGTTCTTTCCCATATTCGACGTGCCATGCACCATAAGTTCGGCGGTTTTGTCGGTTGCGGCATCTCGCGCCGGGTCAAGCGTGATATCGCCTTTTGCATTGGCCCTTGCATTGACCGCGTTTTCGGCCTGCACGCTAAGCTTCGCTCGGTCTTTGGCCTGGCCGAGGTTGATCAGATACATGCCGATCGGAATGGTCACCACGTTGACCACGATGGAAATAATGGCTATGACGAGATTCGTGCTGACGGTGTTGCCGTAAATCGGATCAAGCACAGCGAATCCAAGGAAACCAATCGTCGGAGATCCTGCGATCAGAGCACAGACGGCCGCCTCCTGAATGCTGCGGTGGAACAGCAACCGGCACAGATAATAGCTCACCATAAACATGACGATGACGCCGATGAAACTGATGGCGGTCAATGTTGCGTCTTTCGCAAGCATTGCACGGGTCGATTTGATGATGGACACAAATAACGCCGCAGGAAGCGCGATATTCAACACAAGTTTATTAAGTCCCTGCCGCTGATCGTCATCAAAATAACTGAATTTTCCACAAATATACCCTAATGCCATAATGACAATAATTGGCACGATGTCGTCAACAAGTATGTTTATCACTGTCGTTCTTCCTTTATATTTTCTATCTGCAATCTTCTGCAATATTGTTTGATTGCTGATATTGCGGATATTGCAGATACGTTGATCGGATCATTGGTTTTCAGGCAGAAAAAGTGGGCGCACGCATTCCACCGTTCGCACGCCCACATGTCATACCGACAGCCGATGCGCTACATGCGAGCGCCGGTCGCGTAGTCGTACATGGTGACTTCGGAATCAACGAGGGCTCCGACCACCGGCTTCGGATTCAACGCTCCGATATTGCCGGATTCCTTGCCCGCATACTGCGCGATCTGCACATGCACGAAGCTTGGCTTGCCTGATTCGACCGCCTCGCCGACCATGCGTTCGACTTCTTCCGGAGTGGTGGCATAGTAACCTTTACCCCCGAACGCTTCGAGGACCTTCTCGTAATGCGCGTTGTAGGTAAGCGTCAGCGGCGACGGATCACCGTCCGCTCCAAGGTTTTCGAAGTCGCCGCGGTAGATACCGCCGTTGTTGAGCACCACGAAGGTGATGGGCAGCTGGTAGCGGCAGGCCACCTCCACTTCCATACCATCGAAGCCGAATGCGGAATCGCCGCCGATGTACAGCACTTTCTTGCCAGTGGAAAGCGCCGCGCCAATCGCATAGCCGGTGCCGCAGCCCATCACACCCCATGTGCCGCAGTCCAAACGATGGCGCGGTTCGAGCATGTCGATGATGTTGCGGCAATCATCGAGCGAATTGGCTCCCTCATTGGTGAGAATGAGATCTTCATGGTGTTTGTTGTACACCTTTTTGATGGCTCCCAAGGCGTTGAAATGGCTCATGGGCAGCTGATCGGATTGTTCGCGGGTTTCAAATTTCGCCACGTTTTTCGCGCTGGCTTCCTTCAGCATGTTCAGCCAGGTTTCGTCAGCTTTGAACGGGTATTCTTCCAGAGATCCGTTGAGCAGCGTCATGGCGGAACGAATATCCCCCACGATTGGTACGTCGATACTGCGCGTGTTTTCGATTTCTTCCGGATTGATGTCGATTTGGATGAATTTCACATGTTCGTTCCACGTTTTGCCCTGGCCGAACGACAGCATCCAGTTGAGTCGCGCGCCGACCAACAATACCACGTCGGCGTTGCGTAGCGCGGTGGAACGGCAGCTTGCCGTGCTGTGTGGGTCGGTATCGGGCACTACGCCTTTGGCCATGGACATTGGCTGGAATGGAATATCCGTTTTCTTGACGAATTCGCGGATTTCCTCTTCGCGCGGGCGATTGCGGCGCCTTTGCCGATCACCATGAGCGGACGTTCGGCCTGCTGCAGCAATGCGAGCGCCGCGTCGATGGATTCGCGTGCCGGCACCATGGCGGGGGCCGGGTCGGTTGCCGTCCACATCAGGCGGTCGGCTTCGCTTTGGCTCAGGGTCTGTGCCACGGTGTCATCAGGGAAATCGATGTACACCGCGCCTGGGCGTCCTGAAGAGGCGATATGCATGGCACGGGCTACCGCGAGCGGAATATCTTCGATGCGGTCGATGCGCAGCGAAGCCTTGCAGAACTGCTTGGCGTAGTTCATCTGGTCGAGGCCTTCGTATTCGCCTTCCTCAAGGTCGACCACATGGCGGGTTGAGGAGCCGCCGATCATGATGACCGGATAGCCGTTCACCGTGGCTTCCAGCAGTGCCGGTAGACCGTTGAGGATCCCGGAGCGGATACCGTCAACGTGACAGCCGGCCGACCGGTGATGAATCCGTCGGCCGCGGCCGCGTTCACAGCGTCCTCCTCATGGCGCATGCCCACGAATCGCATACCCATGCCCTGCGCGATGCGCGCGAAATCGGTGACGGGAATGCCGACCACGCCATACATGTTTCGTATGCCGTTGGCCATCAGCACCCGCGCCAGATAATGCGGCGCATCGGTGACCTTCCGATCATCGGCTCCCTGCCGTTCGGCATCCGCACGCATGCTCGCGACCATCGTTTCATCTGCATGTTCTTCTGTCATCGCAACCTCCATTCGTATCGACGACGCCATGATTGTAGATACGTGAAAATGGGAGTTCGTCAGCAGAAAAATATGTTCGTCTGCGGCTTAATTTCAACGTTTTCAGCATGATATAGCCGTATTCTCACGCACATGCGGAATATATTGCAGCTGAAATATCGCAACTCTCATCGAGAAGCATCACCTCCGCGAGACGACATCATCGCCGCATATCATCGTCGCCGTACCGCATACAGCATGAACGCCCCGCAGCACATCACGGCAGCCGTCAAACCCAACACCAGCCCCATCGGACTTCCTGTCTGCGGCATTTCCTGCTCGGGGGCATAAAGGTTGTCGACATTGAACGTCAGCAGGCTATCCTCACGTTCCACCACATCGTTCAGCACCATCATTTTCTGCGCGGTGACGGCCTCATCCAATCCCACGGACTGGTATCCGACCTTGATATTGACCTCGCCGGCACCCGTTGCATGCCAATACACGGTGGTTCCCTCCAGTTCGGCCCAGCCGACTGCCGTGGGCTCGTCGTCCTCGTCGAACACGGCCGGACCTTCGATCGTCGCCGTGAATACGCCCTCGATCGGCTGTCCACTCGAATCCAGCAACTGCACGAACAGGCTTCCGGACCGCAATCCCTGCCGATCATCACGCGTCACCCTCGAAGAAACCGGCAGCTTGTTCGCGGCCTCCTCCCAAAGCTCGTTGACCTTGCTTTCCAGCCCGTCCATCACCGAGAAGAGGTATTGCTCATGCCTGACCCACACCTTTTGGTCGTCATAGTTGCGGTGCACCAGCACGCCGATCGCCGCATACGTGAGCACCGGTTCCCCGTCATGTTGATATTCGGACAGCAGCCATGCGAGGCGCCGCGCCGCTTCCGTATTTTCCACGGTGGTGGTTTCGGTGACCTTATAGTCGGTCATGCTTTCGATTTGCCGGCAATAATAGAATTTGCCCGATCTCGATTCCGCGTTCACCCCGATCACATACGGTTTTCCATCGAGAAAATAGTTGTAATGCTTGCCGTTCGCGCGCAGCAGCTGTTCGGCGGCCAGCGCGGCCGGGCAGGTCATTCCCACGATTATGATGCAGGCCGCCAATACCGCGGCCAGAATCGCAAGCGTATGTCGTTTCATCGCATTCATCGCATCGTCCTTTCGATATGCACATCGTTGTTGTCGTAATTCAACAGGCTTGCATACTTGCGATTGCCACATGGCCTTTTTCAAGGGTTGTGGTCGGAGGACGTTCTTTTTGCCGTTTTTGTGGACAACTTCGCTTGTCAGCAAACGTAACTTATCCACAAAAAACGTTTTACCAATCGTAGGTAAACAAGTTATCCACAAAGGGTGGAAATCGCTGGTCGGAAGATAGTTCACCCAAATCCACCTTTTCTCCTCTATAATCGGCGGTATGGCAGAAGAAGATAAGAGCGCGGAACCGCGCACCACCGCAACCAAGCAACCAGCCGTCAAGAAGACGACCGCCAAAAGCGCGGCCGCCAAAACGGCATCGGCAACGTCTCAGACGCCTAGCAAGCGCACCGCCGCAGCCAAAAAGTCCACGGCATCCACCGCTCGCAAGCGCACCACCAAAGCGAAGGCCGCCGCACCGCAAACGGTCGGCGAAGCCCCAGCCCCCGTCATCGAACGCACCAGCCCCGAACAGTTCGGCCGCGTGAACGTGCTCGACATCACCCCGACGTTGAGAACGGCCTGTTCCCGGCACGCGTGGAGCTCGGCGAAGCATTCAACGTCACCGCCCAAGTGTTCATCGAGGCCGCACCAAGGCAGGAGCGACCGTGTCCGTGCGTAACGCACGCGGCCGCGAGGTTGAACGTTTCGCCATGACCTGCACCAATCCGGGCCTCGACCGCTGGGAAGCCATGGTCAAGATCGGCGAACACAGCGATCTGAAGCGTGGGATGCCGATTATGCCGCCGTCAAGCGTCAGCTGGGCGAATGGCAGATCGTGGTCGAAGGCTGGGAAGACACCTACCAGTCCTGGCTGCACGACGCCGCCATCAAGGTTAAGGTGAATGACGACGTGGAGAATGCGCTGGAATCCGGCGCACAGCTGCTCGCACGTTGGGCTGACACGAAGGATTCCAAGCTTTCCGCAGCCGACAAGAAGGTGCTGCGCGACGCCGCCAAGACCATGGAAAACAAGTCGCTGAGCGCCGAAGAGCGTCTCGCCGCAGTCCAGAGCAGCGACATCGAGCAGCTGCACGAAACCAACCCGTTGCGCGACGGCCTGTCCGAGTCGAATCCGCAGCGTTTCCGTGTGGAACGCCCGAAGTCCAGCTTCGCCTCCTGGTATCAGTTCTTCCCACGTTCCGAAGGAGCCTACTACGGTGAAGACGGCAAGATCGTTCCCGGCAACCTCAAGACGTCGATCGCCGGCTTGGAACGCGCCGCAGCCGAAGGCTTCAACATTGTGTATTTGCCGCCGATCTTCCCGATTGGCGTGACCAACCGCAAGGGACGCAACAATTCCCTGGTAGCCGGCCCGAACGATCCGGGCTCCCCGTTCGGCATCGGCTCCGAACTGGGTGGCCACGACACCGTTGACCCGCAGCTTGGCACCATGGACGATTTCAAAGCATTCTGCGAGCGCGCCCACGAGCTGGGCTTGGAAATCGCGCTTGATTTCGCTTTGCAGTGCTCGCCTGACCATCCGTGGGTCAAGGCGCATCCGAACTGGTTCCGCACCAAGCCGGACGGCACCATCGCATTCGCAGAGAATCCACCGAAGAAGTATCAGGACATTTACCCGATCGACTTCAATGCCGACATGGAAGGCATCGAAAAGGAAGTCGAACGCATTATGGATCTGTGGGTCAAGGCGGGTGTGACGATCTTCCGCGTTGACAATCCTCACACCAAGCCGGTGCGTTTCTGGCAGGATGTGATTGCCGCCGTTACGAAGAAGCATCCGGAAGTACTGTTCCTTGCCGAGGCGTTCACCCGCCCGGGCATGATGCGCGCGCTGAGCTATGTGGGCTTCACGCAGTCGCACTGCTACTTCCCGTGGCGTAACACCAAGGAAGAGCTCGAAGAGTACCTCGAAGAGACCAACGGCAATGGCGGCTTCTACCAGCACAACACGTTCTGGCCCACCACTCCGGATATTCTCACCGCCTACGTGCGCGACAACGGCATTGCGGCCATGCGGTGCGTGCGGTGCTCGCCGCTATGGGCAGCCCGAGCTGGGGTATTTACAACGGCTACGAGCTGATCGAAAACAAGCAGCGTCCGGGCTTCGAAGAGCAGATCGACAACGAGAAGTACGAAGTCAAGGTGCGCGATTGGGACAGCACCGAAAAGTACGGCATCGCCGAACTGCTGACCTCGCTCAACAAGATCCGTGACACTCACCCGGCTTGCCGCAGCTACCACAACCTGCACA
>ENA-OQBU01000172-OQBU01000172.1-human-gut-metagenome-genome-assembly--contig:-NODE-172-length-17139-cov-4.274042_pt1 | contig 17139 bp, 19 predicted proteins | sample MGYA00242492_ERZ504566 | MGnify/ENA primary metagenome ERZ504566 (study PRJEB26092, sample SAMD00036261) | human gut metagenome | host: Homo sapiens | study: EMG produced TPA metagenomics assembly of...
AGACGCCCGGTCCCTTTCCGAACCCGGAAGCTAAGGCCTGGTCGCGGCGATGGTACTGCACTCGAGAGGGTGTGGGAGAGTAGCACGCCGCCGCATTCAACTTACGGACCTTCCGGTCGAGCCCCCATCGGGGTTCCGACCGGTACGTTCTTTTGTTTCCGTACACGCGTGTTTCCTCCATTCGGTGGAGGGAAACGGACGCCGGAAGGCCCGTGGGCGGGAGGATTGTTCCAGTGATTGGAGGAATCGGGACTACTGCTGATTCAACCAGGCGTGGAGTTTCAGATGATTGAGCGCGGTATTGGGATCATACGTATCATCCAAGCGTTCCTGATACATGGCAACCAGTTCGTCGCTGCGTCCCAGCGCTTCCAAAGCGGCCTCGCGAATCGTCTCCCACTCGTAGGGCACCACTTCTTCGGGGAACATCATCGTGACCTGATTAGGTTTGTCCCGCAACACCAGATCGACAAAATCGAGCAGATCCTGCCAACGTTCGGCAGCAATCAGACGTGCCGCATACGCATCGGCGAGCGGTTCGGAAGTATGATTGTCACGCAGGAAACGATCAGCCTCATCAATGTCACCACTAATCCGCAGCAAGTCATGTCGCAAAAACTGTACGGCATGATCGAACTGATTCTGCGCGGCCTGCGCAATCTCCTTTTCTGAAAGCAAAGCAGGATCAAGCATCGCGAGATTATTCAAATCTTCTGCGGATAAGGAATCAGCGTCTTCAAACAAACCCAAATCGGTTTTCACTTGCGCAACAGACTGCGAATCAGTTTGCATGTCGCGGCTGTCGGAATCATCTGCCGAGTTTGCCAACGTCGAAGCAGACGTGGCGAAATCACTCATCGTGGCAATGCCCTTATTCAACGCATCGTAAGCGAACATGCGCGTATCGTCCCATTGCGCGAACGACAGGCCGCACGAAAGCAGTTCAACCATCTGCATGGCGTAAGACGGAAATCCTCATTGCAGGCCACTTGCGTGATGATATTCAGCGCCTGTTCGCCGGTCATGGGATCGGCATTGCAGGCCACGGCGTCCATGTACACGCGCACGGTCTGAATCAGGTCTTTCAAATAGTCGAAGCCCTCATTGTCTCGATCTGCGACGTTGCCAACGAATCGCGCGGTCATTTCCACTGCCTTGGCGAGATTGCCGACAGCATCCAGCCAACGTGTGCTTACGATGGCATTGCCGACCACCGCGTCCACGCCGGAAAGCGCCTGCGAATCAAGATGGAACGTTGGCATGTCGATTCTTGGAATCTCCACGCCGGTATCGGTGCGTTCGGCTGTGGGCACCATGGCGGCGATGGAATCGAAATACCATTGCATGGGCATACTGATTACCATGTCCGCGTCGGAAAGCTGTGCTACGGGCACATTATTGCGGTTTTCGGCATCTTCCTGACTGGCCTCGCGGATCATGTCGTTCCATAGGAACGTCGGGCCGTCGGATTCGCCGGAATGCAGCCATCCATTGTTGATGTACTCGGTGAGATCCTCGACTTCCTGCAGACGGTTGATCCTACCGTGTTCGTTGCTCATTGCATGCCTTTCCTTTAAAAACATGGATTGCATGTGCCGCGTTGACGACGGGTGCTTCGTGGAACAAGACATATCCTTATTCAGCCTATATCATGCTGCCGTTGTCGCGCATGTTTTTTTGCTCTTTTCACGGCGAAAAGCCGATGATTTTGAATAGTCGCTTGAATGCTGTTGCATTTCTTTTTGATTGAGCGAAAAGATTATGCCGAAATACTGTGTGAAACGATGTGTGAAACATGATTTGGAATGAGCGGCATGGCCGTACGGCGGCGCCCGGTAGAATGGCAGTGTTGCCGCAACAGGGCGGCTTTCCATCGAAGGAAAAGGGAATGATATGAAGGTTGCAAGCGGTAATGTTCTGTGGCGTCAGCGCAAGCGTAAATTGGTGTCGTACGCCGTTCACGTTCACCGTGTACATGCTCACTGATCAGGAAATGAGCATCAAAACCGGCATCCTTAACGAGAAATTCAATCTCATCAAACTATTCCGCATCGTGGATATTAGTGTGGAGCGCACGTTCCTGCAGCGCCTGTTCGGTTTGAGCACGCTGGTACTTGATACGCGCGACCAGTCTTCCGGCAACGGTGTTGTGGTACTGAAGAACGTGGTGCATGGTTTGAGGTTCGCCGGGTGATGCAGGAGGCCGTGGACTCATCCCGTAAGGAAAATGGCATGTCAGCGCGCGAATTCCTCGGAGGTCCGGGCGGTCCGGGGCCGGAAGGACCTGGCATGGGATTCGATGCGCCTGATATGGGCGATTTGTAGAGACGCGCGGTAGTTTCGTTTCAGCGCATACGAAAGGCGCTTGACTTGAGCTGGTTTTCTGGCTCGAGCCAAGCGCCTTTCTTTTTCTTGGAGAGTACCGCCGCGGCGGTATGGGAATCGTTATATGTCCTATGGGGCGCTCATACAACGTCCTCTGGGGCGGTCAGTACTTGTTGGCGCCGCTGCCGACGAAGTTGACCTGGAAGCCGCGGTGGTAGTGCAGGAACATGTCGGCGCCGTAGCGGTCGACAGGGCGGTGGGTGAACAGCATACGGATGGCGAAAGCGGTCTGCACGTCTTCCGGCAGGTTCATGAATTCCTTGTGCGCATCCCAATACGGGTTCATGGTGATGGCTGCGTCCGGCACATAGGCGTAGCCGTAACCGTCTTCGTTCACGTAGCCCATGAACGGCAGGTCCCAAGCGTATGCGCGGTGAGGGCTGCCTTGAATTCCTCCACCTGAGCGAGGGCTTCGTCGCTGATGCCGAGGCTCTTGGCAACCTCGTTGGCTGCGGCGGTCTTGGCGTCCGCGTCCTGGCCGAACATGTTCAGATCCACGTTGATGACGGTCTTTTCATCTGCCATGATGAATTCCTTTCCTGCGATGTGTTCGCATAATGTCATGAACATTAGTAGTGTTCGTTTTTAATGTTCGTTTAGATAAGCAAACGAACATCATTTCTTGAAGTCTGGTTCATGTTGTTGATGGATGCTTGCTGTATCCGTGACTAACGATAGCACGCTTTTTTAGCTGTGATACCGCGGAAAATACTGTTTTTGCAATTGATGATGCTGAGAATCGTTGATGTTGCAATGATTGCAGGTCTTGAAAATGACATTGTAAAAAGTAACATTGAGCGTGTTCTTTTTGTTCTGCAAAAACATGTTACTTTTCTGTTCAAACGAACATCTGCATATGATTGTAGGGTGGATTGCACGTGTGAAAAGGTGGTTTGAAAAGGCTTGAGCGATCATCGACGATGCACTGTGTCACTTTTTGCAGATGAGGTGACATTTTCCATGTCTGAGGCGTGGCGGCCGTCGGTCCAACAATGACTTTCCGCCACGTCAGCAATTTTCTGGAACTAGAATGCTGGGTTGCCGGTGAGGTGACGGTAGAGTTCGGGGTCAACCGGTTTCGCGAGTTTCAGTGTGGAAATCACGACCTTTGATTGGGTTCCGTCATCTGCGATATTCACTGACTCATGCGCATCGTCTACAGCTACTGCCGAACCGACATAATAGTAGGATTTCTCCTTTTCCTCGGCCTTACGTCGAATAAAAATGGGAACAAAATGACGATTCTTCCATTCCGACGTATGCTCGGTTCCATCAAGCAGCCATTTGAATTCCGGAGATTGCAAAGAACGATTGTTTTTGCTGAACCATTCAATTTCTCCAGGATTCAAGAAACGATCGCCATACTGGCTTGCCTCATATTTAATGAAGATCGGCAAAGATTCGTGTAGGTGTCAAGCTTATATCCGCCCACATTCTGCGGAATCTGCTCATCCTTCCACGCGCACAATCGCATGACATCGGCAAGACTATATTTCTCGCCATATATGAACCCATGATCAGGCATGATGCGACGCTTGCGAGCTTCCCTTGACAGTGCAAGCGCATTGAACAAGCTGGCTTCGATGGTATCTGTAAAGAACGTTCGGAATGTTGCGTGATGCAGCATTGACTCGCATTCCTGGGTCAATGCATACGATTCATTGTCGCACATACAAACCAAAGAAGTATTGCCGAAACGAGTGCGATTCGCACTTGTGAAATACGAATAATTCAATGTGGAAAAAGCAGAACCGCACTGCTGAATATTATTATCGACATACGGAAACAGCGTAGACAATAATGTTTGCAAATCAAACAAACTCAAGCTGTGCTGTGTGGAAAAACGTTCAAACAGTGACGCATCATCGTCGGAACAATCCGGATTGATGCGACGCCAATCCAAATCGCACAACACCGCAAGAATCAGCGACTCATGCGGGCGCAAACCACGCAACTGAGTCGCAGTCAACATTTTCAGCACACCAGACTGCGCGTTTGACACCGGTTCAAGCTGCTCCACATACGAAGCCGACGCATGCTTGCCGCGCGACAGACTCTTCTCACGAGAGACCACGAACGACAGATAATCGTTAAAACTTTCACATCACGTATGCCACGCTTATTTTGCTTGTTGGGTGTAGCGGCAGTTTGGGAAGCCGGTGCACCCGTAGAATGAGCGGTTCGGATCGTTGCGATTGTGCCGCAAGCTTAGGCTTCGCCGCAATTCGGGCATTGCGGAGGAAGTTTGACTCCTCGGAAAATGTTCGGGCAGATCTTGCTATGCAGTTCATACATGAATCGCGACGGGCGGGTCTGATCCACGATGAAGAACAGTTTCTTCTTGCATCGGGTCATCGCCACGTAAAACAGTCGCCGTTCCTCCGCATGCGGGCATCGCTCCACTTCCGGCAATAGCAGACCAAGCAGCGGCTCTTCGGGAATCGTGCTTGGAAAGCCTTTCAATCCGCCGGAACAGCACAGCAGAAATACGAAATCGCGTTGCAATCCTTTGGAAGCATGAGCGGTCATGAAACGAATATCCATATCCGGTTTTTCAAGAAAACGAATATTACCAGTGCTCTGGTCAATGGAGAACAGACCGTCTTGATTGCAACGAATCATGAGATTGATATCGCTGCGATACCGGCCAAGCAATAGTACGGACGCGGTTTTCGGCAGTTTACGCAACTGCTCGACGATCACATTGAATCGTTCTTCCTCAGTATGCCCGCCAAGTGCTTTCAACGAATAATCCTTCTTATCGCTGGGATTATGCAAGTGTTTGACATACAGATTGGCGTCACGCATCACGAATGCTCCGCTTGCGTCAATAAGGCTTTGACGGAAGCGCCGTGTGGTGGTGATCTGGAACATGCGGGTCGGACCCCAGGCGCGCCAAATTCGGTCGAAATCGAGAATGAGATGAAGGTCGCTGCCTGCAAAACGATAAATCGACTGCCAATCGTCGCCAACGCAGAATAGTGAGAAATCATGTTGCAAGCGAAGCGCACGGATTAGCTCATAACGCGGTCGTGACATGTCCTGATATTCGTCAATCAGCACATATTTATATGGATGACGGTACGAGCCATTATTGACGCAACTGATGGCATCAACGATCATTCCCGGAAAATCAATACCATTATTGGTTGCAAAATTCTGTATATAGGCGCGATAAAGCGGTTCTATAAGCTGCAGCATCTCACGATTACGACCGATGTTTTTACCGCCATAACGTTTCGTTAAGAGCTTGCATTCCAGTAGTGTCAAATATTGTTTGACCGCATATGCTGGATAAATGGTTTGTGCGGTATCGATAAGATTCTGACGATATTGATTGAACGCATAATCGTCTGTTGGAAGCTGAAAATCCTCAAGTCGTGCAGCTGCGGAATATTTATCGAGCAACTGTTGCGACATGAGTTTAAATGCCAGAAGACGATAAGAAACATTGTGTTCAAGCAAGTATTCGAATGCGTTACGCACCACATTGTTTGACGTGTGCCCGTCAATAATTGGACGATTGGCAATGGTGGAGGAACGGCAGATTTCCAGTCCGAGACTATGGAAGGTGCATGCGCGAATGACTTTGCCGGTGCTTTGCGTGATGCGGCTCGACATTTCGTCGGCGGAAGCTTTGGTGAACGATAGCACCAGAATCTCTTCGGGAGTGGCGGTTCCTGTGTTCAGCAACCATGCGATATAGCCGACGATGGTAGTGGTTTTGCCGGTTCCCGCACCTGCAAGCACCAGCGTATTGTGACCAGCTCCGGCGATGGCGCTGATCTGCTCGTCGTTCAAATCATGCTTTTCGATTTTGCCGATGATATTCCGCGCCCTTGCAATCTGTTCGGCGGGAAGCAACGGTTGCGGCATAAGCTTCTGAGCCGGTTGTGAATTGGCATGAGATTGCGCTCGCGAACGATTCGTTGTGACAGAAGTGTTGCGAGCTGTGGTTTGTGTTTGCGCGCGGTATGACGATCGCGCCAACTGTGATGATTGGGATGGTTGCGTAAGCTGTTGCGTTTGACGTGATTGTACAGTGGACTTGCGTTGCGTCGTCTGCTGTTGCGTGGGATTGGGAACGTTTTGCCGCGCAAGCTTGGGCCCGGGCTGAGTCGCCGTTTTGGAGACGGGCGGTTCTCCAATAAGCGCGTTCATGAACTTGCTCAGCAATCCCATAATGTTCCTCCTCAACCAGTGTAAGGAGAAATTATATGTGCTGCCAATGAATGCTTCAGCGTCGGATGTTTGAACGGAATCGCAATTCGCCGACGCTGAAACTAATATTGGAGCTTAACGTTCGAAGGGGTAGGTGAGGTTCCAGTCGCGGCGCAGGGAATCCATGAGTTCCATAATGCGCAGGGTGTCGGCGTGGGGCATTTCCTCGCATTCGGTGCGACCGTCGATTACGGCCTGTGCGGCGGCCGCCACCTCGTATTCGTAGCCGGTGAGCTGGGCGGGAACATCGTAATGTGCAACAACCGTATGATTGCCGTCATACACGTCAATCGCCTCAACATTATTAATGTTCTGGCACACCATATAACCATCGGTTCCCCACACGGATCCCGTGCGGTCGCTATGGCACAGAATCGAACTTTGCGCGGTCGCCATCACACCGTTCTCGTAATAGAACGTCATGGAATTATGCGCATCCACGCCGGTTTCGTACGCTCGCATCGACGATTCAATGCGAGCGATCGGCGCATTATGCATGATCATGTCGATGAAATTGATCGGATATACGCCAACATCCAACAATGCGCCACCGGCAAGCGCGGGATCAGTGATTCGCGCCTTCGCGGTGGTGGGGTAACACAGGTTCGCATCGATCGCCTGTATTTCACCAATCGCACCGGAGGCGAGAATCTTATCGATAATGGCGCGGGACGGCATGTATCGCGTCCAAATCGCTTCCGCGCATAGCATGCCGGTTTCTTTTGCAACGGCTAACATCTCACGGGTCTGTGCCGCATTCGCGCCGAATGCTTTCTCCACCAGCACACCCTTGCCGGCTTTCATGCACAATATCGCCTGTTCCGCATGCAGATTGTGCGGCGTAGCGATGTACACCAAGTCCACGTTCGGATCGGCCACAAGTTCCTCATATGAACCGTATGAAACTGGAAAACCGTATTTCGCGGCGAAATCGGCCGCACGCACCGCATTTCGTGCGGCGACAGCATACGGTTCCACCAAATCCGCATAACGAACGTCTTCGGCCATTTTCACCAGCGTGTCAGCCATATGTTGCGCGATCCGGCCTGCGCCGAGAATCGCGACACGAATACGAGCCATATCAAACCCCATCTTTCGTAAACTGCATGAATAGTGTTGATTCATTTATATTGCTGCGTTGCAAGTTCCAGCGTACGCCATGCATGATCGCAACGCGCGTTGATCCATATCGCACTTGCACGCGTTCGTCCGGATGCTTTTCTGATTTGCCGTATTTTGCCGGATCTTGCCATAATGGTGTGCTGTGGCAGCGCAGGAACACGTTAAGAAGACCGGAAAACCTCGGGAAATCCGCAAAAGAAGAAATAACGAGCGTGGCACGAGAAGCTACATCATGTCGCATATCCGAGGCAAAGACACATCCATTGAAATGATGGTACGCAGTTTTCTTTTTTCGAAAGGCCTGCGATTCCGCAAAAACGACAAGCGGTATCCGGGGCATCCCGACGTGGTGTTGCCGAAATACCGTACGATGGTGTTCATCAATGGCTGTTTCTGGCATATGCATGAAAACTGCCCGAAAGCCACACGCGTGCCGAAATCGAATGTGGAATTCTGGAGTGCGAAACTGCTGCGCAACCACGAACGAGATGTCAGGCAGCATGCCGAACTTGAAGCGATGGGCTGGAAAGTGATCGTGGTGTGGGAATGCGAGCTCGCCAAAAAAGTACGTGAGGAACGGCTGGAACGGCTTTATCATGAAATCGTCGGCACGCAACCTGCTTGATCGACATTTATGCGATCTACTTGCAATTGCGTGATTCTTGCCGAACATACGTGATGTATGCTCGATTAATTTCTTGTTTTTCTTGATTTCGAAACGGTATGTAACGTCGGTGAGACGATGCTTGTGATTCAGCGTGATTTGTCGTGTCTGAAGAATACAAACGAACTATGGGAAATGCTGAGAACAGCGCGCTGCCGCAGATGTCGCACCGCGCCCAGATTGCTAATCCGTTCCGTGCCATGGTGTTTGGTGCGATGGCCGACGAGATGATCGCCGCAGGCACCGATGTGGTCAAGTTGAGCTTGGGGGAGCCGGATTTCGGCGCTCCGCCCGCAGTGCGTGATGCAATGCGCGAACAGTATGATGGCCGTCCATTGCCATATACCGCCGCAATGGGTTTGCCGGAATTACGTCAGGCGATTTCCGATTTCTACAAGGAACGCCACCATGTGGACGTCGATCCGAAACGTATCGCGATTACGGCCGGAGGTTCCACGGCACTGCTGCTTGCCGCCGCATTGACGGTGAACGAGGGTGACGAAGTGCTGATCGCCGACCCGTCGTACCCGTGCAATCGCGAACTGGTCCGCGCGTTCGGCGGCAAAGTCGTGGACGTGCCGACGAATGCGACCACCCGATTCCATCTCACACCGGAACTGTGCCACGAATACTGGTCGGATCGCACCAAAGCGGTGATGATCACCTCGCCGTCGAACCCGACCGGCACCACCATCGCCTTCGACACCCTGAAATCCGTGTGCGACCTGGCGAAAGAACGCGGCGCATGGCGTATCGTCGACGAAACCTACCTTGACCTAGCCGACCGCGAACCGGACGGCTCCGACGTGAAATCCGTGCTCGCCTGCGACCCGGACGCATCGTATGCTCCAGCTTCTCCAAGTTCTTCGGCATGACCGGCTGGCGACTGGGTTGGATGGTCGTGCCTGAATGCGCGCTCGAAGCCATGGACGATCTCGCCACCAACTTCTTCCTGTGCGCGCATACTCCCACCCAGCATGCGGCGCTCGCGTGCTTCACTCCGGAAACGTGGCCGTGTGCGAGGAACGTCGTCAGGAGTTGCTGGAGCGTCGTCGCATTGTGGTCGACGGATTGGCTGAGATCGGTCTGCCGCTGGAGGTTGAGCCGAATGGCGCGTTCTATGCGTATTTCAATATTTCCAGCACTGGTCTTGACGCGTGGACGTTCTGTGAACGTGCGTTAAAGGAAGCGCACGTGGCGTTGACGCCGGGCCGTGATTTCGGCGAGGCCACTGCCGACACCCATGTGCGGCTTTCGTATGCGGCCTCCCGTGAGGCGCTTCGTGAGGGTCTGAGGCGAATCGGAGGTTTCGTAGCCGAACTGCACGGATGATGTTTGTGAGCGCTTTGCAATCGTTGTCGGCGCTGTGAATGTTGCGTGGCCATCCTAGGTGAATAGGATGGCCACTCGAATATTTGCAAAGGTTGTCAATGTAATGTCAGGTGAAAGGGGGAGTGCGATGTCACTATGCTTGAAATCATGGTTAGTTTACATTCGCATGTCACTCGTCTTGGCGTGCTTGACATTGGCTCCAATACCGTTCACATGCTCATCGTCGATGCGGCGCCTGGCGCCCGTCCGGAACCTGAGGCCAGCACGAAAAGCACTGTTCGATTGATGCAATATCTCAAGGCCGATGGCACAATCAAAAAAGGCCGGAGTCGAAGCTGTGGTCGCAGCTGTGGAAAAGGCCATGGGGCTGGTCAAAGAATATGAGATTACCCAACTGCTCGTGCTGGCCACATCCGCATTGCGTGAGGCTCCGAATGGCAGCAGGATCCTCAAACGAATCGAAAACGTCGTCGGCCAGCCGGTCACGGTGCTGTCCGGTGTGGATGAGGCCAGACTCACCTTCCTTGCAGCTCGCCGCTGGTATGGTTGGGATGCCGGTCGGCTGCTGGTCATCGATATCGGTGGTGGCTCTCTCGAGGTGGCTATGGGTTCGGATGAGGATCCCACAGTAGCGCTGTCCGTGCCGGCAGGTGCCGGTCGTGTGACCCGTGAATTCCTACCGGAAAACGGTATTGCGAATGATAGGGATTTGGAAGACGCGCGCAGGAACATCCGTAAGATTCTTGAGCCGATGGTCAAGGCGTTCCCGAAATCGAAGCACCCGATGCATGCCGTCGGCACATCGAAGACCATTCGTTCCCTGGCTCGTCTCGCCGGTGCGTGGTGCGTCAGCCCGGCCGCGTGGACACTTCGATCATGACGATTGACCAGCTTGAGGATTGGCTTCCCCGTCTTGCGGCCATCTCGCCGGACCAGCGTACCGCATTGCCGGGCGTCACGCCGGAGCGCACGTATCAGATCGTCGGTGGCGGCTTGGTGATCGACGAGATCATGAAGGCGCTTGACGTCAAGGAAGTGGAAATCTGCCCATGGGCGTTGCGGGAAGGGGCTATTCTGCGCTGGCTCGACCAGTTTGGCCGCACGAGCCTTGGTTTCTAGCGGTTCCTAGGCTTCCAGCTTCCTCAGTTCCTCCAACTGGTTCTTCGCCTTGTGCAGCTTGGTGAAGATTTCGTTGCGCTGTTCGGGATTCTTTGCCCGTTGGTGATCGCGCGTGAGCTTATCGATCTGCTCGGTAAGCTGTGCGGCCTGCATACGCCGTGTCATGCGCGCGTCCAGTGCCGTGGGAGAGGCGCTGCCGAGCGTCACCTGCGAGCATAACGACTCCCACAGCGCGTCGATGGAATCGACCGCAGGATCGCCGATGTCCAGCATCGCTTCGCCGGCCGGTTTCCAATCTGAGACGAACACTTTGAATGTAGGTGTGTGACCGGCGCGTCCCGGCAGCGCGCGTCTCACGGCGAACGCGCACTCCTGCCGCTTCGTACCTTCGAAGTCGGCGTCGCGCACGCATACGAACACGATTCCCGACTTGCGTTGCATGGCAATCAGCTCGACGATATCCGTCGGTATGGCGGCGTTCTTGGCATGCAGGCGCAATCCGATTGCCAGTACTTCCGGAATGCGTGTTCCGACGGCAAGCCGTGTATTGCTTGGCCGCAGCAGAGACAACATGGTGATCGTCTCGATGTCGTTCGCCAATCGTTGTTTTGTTTTGGCTGAAACCGGTATTCTCGCCATGAACAGGCCTTTCGGCAACGTTGCCTTTTCTGCGGGAACCGCAGAGGAGTTCGGCAGACCCAATGTGAGTGCGGAAACGGAACCGCAGGAGGCGATCGTCATTGCTGGCCTTCTTTCGTGCTTTCATATCGGTTATTGGGGCAACAGTAGTCGCAAGAGCCGCAAATTTTGATAACGGCGCGTCGGTATGTGACTGGCGGGAATCTATAAAACTGCGCGTGGATGATGTCTCCATGTATTGAGCAAAAGAATGCATTTTTTCGGCCATCGCGGGAACCGGTATCGGCGGATCGTTCGTCAAGCCCGTCACCTCCAGTGTGCAAGTCGCCTCTTTGGTCAAAGCCGGTTGTGGCGATCCGGTCGACGATCGGGGAGCACCCAAATTCACCTCCTGTGCGGCCAACGGCGCCGACTGCACACGTGCCGCCACCACCGATCCAGCGTCCGTGAGGCAAGTGGGATGGCGTATCAGTGCGCACGTGACCGACAATTGGCGTCATGCGCCGCTCGTCTTCACGGAAACCCTGCCGGAAGGCCTGCGTGACGTGAAGTTCGCCTTCTCCGATTATGGTGACCGCAAACAGTGGCTTACCGTGGGGGAGACGCGATTCACCAATACCCAGGGTATGCAATATGTCGTTACCGTCAAGCAGACCGGCGATCGCACATACCAGATCACCATCCCCCAACAGGCGACCGACCTCATGAACGACGGCAACGTGTATCTGTATGTGGCCGCACGCACTCCCGACATCAATGACGGCAAGTACTGGATGGAAGGCAAATACGACGGCAAACGAGGTTGCGTCGCCGATCCCACGTTGAGAAACGGTGCCGGCGATTGCCTGACGGCCAAGTATCGTAATACGGTTTCCATGGGCTCCGGCAGCATACCTTCCGTGTCCACGTCGGAAACCTTCATCGATAATTTTCAGAAAACCAATACCGGCGTCGAGGACAGCAGAACGTCGACAGCGGCTGTCTTCCGACGGCAAAGCTTCACCCGAACCTATTATGTGCGCGCCAACCGGTATGGACTGAACATCGATGCCACGCATGCGAAACAGGATGGCGTCCCCGATACCGATATGCTGCCCATCAAAGACAAGCTGACCGTGCCCGCCATACCGGAAGGCAGCAATCCGCAGGTCACTGCTCTGAAACGTGACCGTGTGCCTCGCCTGGATAGCAACGGGCAGCCCTGCCCGGCCGGCAAAACGTACCACCCATCCTCGGATGCGATCGTATATCAGGAAAACGATGCCAAACTCGGCGGCGTATTGACGGTGTACGTTCCCGATTCCACGCCGGTGACCATCAGCTACCAGTACGGGTTCAAAGGCTCAGCCGGATTTGACGTGGCGAACACTGCGCAATTCACCAACTCGCCATGGTCCGATGCCGGCGCGTCCAATGCGAACGGCGCGGGCATCAGCAGCAGCGGCGTCGTCGTGCAGACGTCGACGATGCTGCTGCATAAAACCGATGATGATGCATCCGGTTACCGGGATCTGGCCGGCGCCAAATTCGAACTGCTCGAATGGAACGGCCATGACTATGCGTCGAACACGCCCACGCCCATTACCGCGATGACGGACAAGAAAGGCATGATCGTCGTCGGCAAAACCCAAGGACTGCAGTGCGGTACGGCGTATCGGATCAAAGAGCTCCAGGCGCCGCTCGGCTATGAGATCAACGACGAGCAGACCGATTTCTATCTGACGAATTGCGGCGGAGGTGCGTACTTCGGTCCGACGAACGCGGATGGCAGTCCAGATGCGTCGGTGCATCAATGGACCGGCGGCCATACCGTGACGATTCGAGACAAGAAGATCACCGGCTCGGTGCCGTGGAGCAAGGTGGACGCCGATCATCACGAGGAATATCTGTCCGGCACCACGTGGCGGCTTGAACGACGCAACGATGACGGTACGTGGAACAAGGTCAACGATTCCCTCTATAACTTCGCCGATTGCGTGGGCGACGGTAATGCCGCCTGTGCCGGCACCGGAGACAAGGATCCGGCCGTCGGCAAACTGACCATCGACAATCTCGACTGGGGTACCTACCGGCTGACGGAGATCACCGCGCCCGGCGGATACCGGTTGCCCGACAGTGACCATACTTGGGCCGAATTCACGATTCACCAGAAGGATCCCAAGGCGAAAGCCGTGCTGCAAGGACGGGGTGATTGGGCCGGTGTTACAGGCAATCGTCTGACCAATCGGCCGCAACCGGTTTCCGCGCTGCCCTCCGCGGGGCGTCGTGCCGCGTGGATGGTGACGATTGTCGGCATGGTAGCGTCCGGAGGGGCGTTGGCGGTGTTGGCAATCGCCGCGCATATCAGAAAACGTTCATACGGGAACCGTTCCGTATGACCAATATGGATTCATCCATATTCCATAAGGAGGAGAACAATGAAAGCAAAACCATGGATGGCGGGGATCGCTGCGGCAGCCACACTGTTTGCGTCCGTAATCGCGCCGGCTGGCGCCATGGCCGAAGAGGCGACCGCACCGAGTACCCCCGCAACTTCCACGACTTGCGCGACCAACGGCAACACCGTCACGGTGAAGGGCACGGATGCGGACGCGTTCAAGACATGGAACGGAAAGACCTCTTCGAGCAACCGCACGTTCAAAGTGGCGAAAGTCGCCAACTACAAGATCGGTGATGGCACGTCCGGCGGCTCGGTGCATCTTGAGACGGTGGCGGCCTCGGAGACGAGCATTCTTCAGGCGATGCAAGAACTGAAATCCAATGATGGTACGCCACTGTATCAAAATAAGGATCTTCAAGGTGATCCAATGAACTGGCTTGCCAACACTGGGCAGGATTCGTTAATCCGTAAGTACGCGGATAATCCGGGAGTCATCGGCACCGTGCTTGAAGCGAATAAGGTGAGTGTCGACGACACGAACAATACCATGACGCTCACTATGACCGAACCTGGCCTGTATGTGATCTTCGATGCTACGCAGCCCAAGAAGCAGACCAAGGACACGGGCGATACCACCGTTGAGTATGCAGGCTTCAACAATATGCTCGTGGGCACTCCGCTTACCGCCGGCTGCAACGTGTCGAACAACACGGGCACCGTGAATCTGACGTCCAATGCAAACGCCAAGACCGGTTCCACAACGACCAATCGCGGCGGCTTCCAGTTCACCAAGGTAGGTGTAGAAAACGACAGGACCGGCTTGTCGGGTGCCGAATTCACCGTGTACTCTGACGAAGCCTTCACAACGGTTCTGCAGGACGCCAATGGTAATGAAGTCAAGGCCACGTCCAGTGAAAAAAGCGGTCTTGTCGATTTCAGCGGCTTCAAGCTGAATGACGGCATCTATTACCTCAAGGAGACCAAGGTGCCGAATGGCTATTGGTCCGGTTCCGCGGCCAAACTGCAGGTCACGATGAAGAACGTCGATGGGACTATCCAGCTGGACTCGATTATCGGCATGAACGAGACCGCCAAAGTACTGCTCACCAATGGCGATAACGGTTACGCGTACCGCAACATCAAAAGCATCACCCAGCTGCCGTTGACCGGTGCCATGGGCATGGCCATCCTTGGCGTCGTGGCGGTGCTGTGCATCGGCGGTGCCTCGATCATCATCGTTCGTGCCCGCAAAACGAAGCGTAGCTTCGCAGCCTGAGTAAGGGCCGAATGACGCCGGTGACACCTTCGTTCGAGCAGCTGGTCGACGTGCCAAAGAATACCGGGCATATGCCCGCATGCAGCGGCGATTGCGCGTGATGTACGCCGTCGCGGGGATTTTGATCGCTGTGGCGGTGGTATGCACGGTGGTTCCGCTGCTGATGCAGTATGCGTCGCAGACGTCCATGTCCGCGTCGGCATCTTCCGTCGAACAGCAGGTACGACTGTGGCCGGAAAGCCGGATCGACGACGAACTGCGGGCGGCACGTGCCTACAACCGCGATCTCGTCCGATCCGGCCAGCCGGTGCTGGGAGCCCAAGCCGACCCGTTCAACAACGGGGAACGCCTGTCCTCCCAGTCGGCACAGGATCAACGCTACGGCAGGCTGCTCAACGAAGGTCACGGCATCATGGGCCGCGTGTCCATACCGAAAATCTCGGTGGATCTTCCCATCTATCACGGCACTGGAGACAAGCAACTGTCCCTTGGCTCCGGGCATCTGTATGGCACAAGCCTGCCAGTCGGCGGCAACAACACCCATGCGGTCATCACCGGCCATCGCGGCATGGTACAGGCGCAGATGTTCACCAGATTGGATGAAATGCGCGAAGGCGATTTCATCTACATCTCAACGATGAACAGGACCCTGGCCTACGAAGTCGATCGCATCACCGTAATCGAACCGACCGATACCTCACAGCTGCGCGTTGTTCCCGGTCAGGATCGGCTGACATTGATGACCTGTACGCCATACGGCATCAATTCCCACCGGCTCCTGGTCTCCGGCCATCGTGTGAGCATTCCCGTTCCCGCCCCCAATCCGACCGATCTGCATGACGGCCGGACCGCCGGCGCATGGGCGTGCATGGCGGTGCTCCTGTGCGGTTGGGGCGGCATTGTGGCGGTCCGTCGGCGTAAGCGTACGCCGGAAGGCCCGTGCGCCATGCCGTGCGGCTGCGATAGGCGATTGCAATCTGCGACACGCCGTGATTTGGTGATTGAGACATGTGTGCGTATTATTTCATCTTGCGGTGATCAGAGCTAGGTGAGACGCCCGGTCCCATTCCGAACCCGGAAGCTAAGGCCTAGCACGGCGATGGTACTGCACTCGAGAGGGTGTGGGAGAGTAGCACGTCGCCGCACTTAAACTTTTTTGAATCCCGAGTCGAGCACCGCTCCTCGGGATTTTTCATTACGCGATTCGCCCAAGTCCAATTATGGTCCGATTATGTGCGAAGGCGAATCCGGCGGTCACTGATTGCGGCGCTCGGGCAACGAAAACCACCAACAGAACAATGCCGTTTCAATAAAAATGACAGGTAACGGTATGAGCCACCACCAGCCTGTGGTGCCGAATTCGTTCGCGGGCGCAATAATCCAAGGATGCGATCCCAGCCACCCCAAGAATACGGCTATGGTTGATCCCAACGACATGGTTATTCCCAAAGGTCTGAACAAACGCATGAGCTGGAATCGTGATGCACCGAATTCTTGAAGTGTCCAGCGTAATGTTGACTGCGTTTGACGTGTTGATATGGCCAATGCGGCGAATGTCAGGCCGCTGATAATTGTGGCCAAAGCTGGTATGGCAATGGCGCGTGCCATGTAGGAGCGGTAAGAGGTGGTGTCGTGTTCGGTAATGAATGCATACCCGCAACGGTTAATGATGTCGGATCGAATCGAATCGCGAACGCCGGAAGCGATTGACGGGAAATCAGTAATAACGAGAGTATGCCGGTTGCTCGGTGCAAGGCCAAGCGTCTTTGCCTGCGGTGAGTCGATTCCAAGAACCACGCCGGGGCATGGTGTAATCATTGAGCAGCGAGTCGGTGCCCTCGGTGGGAACTTGTGCTGCCTGAGTTATTTTTTGGGTTGCGGTATCGATAGAATGATACCAGCGTTACCGCCTCGGCAATATGAACGTCGTTGGTTTTACCGGCTAAAGACGAGTTGCTATCAACAAGCATGACAGTGGTTTCATTATCGGAATCTGAGTAG